>Ga0335072_10011728_pt1 | contig 12551 bp, 12 predicted proteins | sample Lox_Sample_21_FD_206725 | JGI IMG/M metagenome (GOLD analysis project Ga0335072, IMG submission 206725) | Soil microbial communities from Loxahatchee National Wildlife Refuge, Florida, United States - Lox_Sample_2.1 | ecosystem: Environmental > Terrestrial > Soil > Wetlands | place: USA...
CCGCCGAGCTCCGCCAAACGCCGGCGCAGGAATTGCGCCACCGCGGGCGGCAGCAACGTCATGCGCTGGCTCGCCGGTCTCGACCGCTGCGCTATCGCACGCGCCATGGATTAGTCCCCGATTGCCCTATGCCCTGTGCCCGGGCGCCCCACGCCTAAGCGTCTTGTGCCTGAGCGCCCTATGCCCACCGCTTGCCCGCCTGTCCGGCCGCCCGATCTACCGCGATCGCGGCCGGTACAAAACGAAAACGATTGTAGCGTGAGACGGCTTTGGAAACAAGCGCTTGCGCGCCCGACGCCTACCGCATGTCGGGGCCCGATTTCGCCGAGTCCACAAAGGGATGCGGTGCCATCCTCGGGTTTCATCTTTGTTCCGATTTTCGCGACTCGGGGGCGCTGGAGACGGCCCGGCTCAGGTCGCCTCGGCCCAGGCGGAGAAGGAATTGGCGAGGGTGTGCGCGAGCAGGGTCGCGAGGCGCTGGCGGTATTTGGCGGTGCTGAGCAGCGCCTCGTCCTGGGGGTTTGAGAGGAAACCGTTCTCGATCAGCATCGCCGGCACCTCGGGCGAGCGCAGCACGGCGAAATTGGCCGCGCGTGCCGGCCGCTCCAGGAGGCGCGTGCGGCCCTCGAGGCCCGCGATGAGGTCGCGCTGGAGCGTGATCGAGCGATTGAGCGTCTCGCGCCGCGCCAGATCCACCAGGATCGAGGCGACGCTCTTGCTCATGCCGGCGAGGTTGACGCCATAGAGCGAATCGACCCGGTTCTCGCTGGTCGCGAGGGCCGCCGCGAGCCGGTCCGAGGCATGCTCCGAGAGCGTGTAGATCGAAAGGCCGCGCGCGACGCGCTCGGGCGCCGAATCGGCATGCACCGAGACGAACAGGTCGGCCTTGAGGCCCTGGGCGATCTGGACCCGCTCCTCGAGCGGGAGGAACCGGTCGTTCTCGCGCGTCAGATGGACCTTGGCGCCGGTCAGGCGCTCGAGCTCCTCGGCGAAGGCGAGCCCGATCGCGAGCACGATGTGCTTTTCCTCGACGCCCGAGCGGCCGATGGCGCCGGGGTCGATCCCGCCATGGCCAGGATCGATCACGATGCAGCGCGCGGCCTTGAGGCGCGGCGGCGGCACCGGGAGCGGTACGGGAAAGGGCTGGTTCGCGCGGGCGCGGCCGGACAGGCCGGTCCCGAGCAGGATCGGGGCTAACGCAGCACTTGAGAAATATTTTATAAGCGCCCGTCTCTTCATGAGATTCTGGCTATATCACAGAAATTTTCCCTGTCAAGGGCAAGCACTGCCGGAAGGAGAAAAAAGGGCGGAATCCTGCGCCTTTTTGCGATTCGGCAATGGCCGGCTCCGGGACGCTCAACTGGACGCCTTCAAGGCGAGCTCTCTTCGGGCGCGCAAAAAGAAGGCGGCCCGAGCCGACGAGCCCGGGCCGCCAACCCCCTGATCGAAAGCCCGCGGCGCGCTACTGCACCACCTCGCCATGGAGCGAGATGTCGAGGCCCTCGCGCTCGGCCTCGTCCGAGACGCGCAAGCCCATGATGGCGTCGAGCACCTTGAGGATGATGAGGGTCACGATCGCGTCGTAGGCGATCACGATGCAGATGCCGATCGCCTGGTTCAGCACCTGGCCCGCATTGCCCTCGATCAGGCCCGCGGTGCCGCCATATTCCTTGATCGCGAACACGCCGGTGAGAAGCGCTCCAGCGATGCCGCCGATCGCGTGCACGCCGAACGCATCGAGCGCGTCGTCGTAGCCGAACAGGCCCTTGACCCACACGGCGCCGCAATAGCACACGGCGCCCGCGACGATGCCGATCACGAGTCCGCCGGCCGGGCCGACGAAGCCCGAGGCCGGCGTGATCGCGACCAGGCCCGCGACGGCACCCGAGCAGATGCCGAGCACGCTCGGCTTCCCCTTGATCATCCATTCGACGAACAGCCACGAGAGGCCGGCCGCCGCGGTCGCGATCTGGGTCACCGTCATCGCCATGCCCGCCTGGAGCCCGGCACTCACCGCCGAGCCCGCGTTGAAGCCGAACCAGCCGACCCAAAGCAGCGAGGCGCCGATCAGGGTGAGGACGAGATTGTGGGGCGCCATGTTGTCGACCCCCAGACCCCGGCGCTTCCCGAGCACCAGCGCCGTCACGAGGCCCGCGACGCCCGAGTTGATGTGCACCACCGTGCCGCCCGCGAAGTCGAGCACGTGCACCATCGCCTTGTCGTTGCCGCTCGAGAGGAATCCGTCCGGACCCCAGACCCAATGCGCGATGGGCGCGTAGACGAAGGTCGCCCACAGGCCCATGAACCACATCATCGACGAGAACTTCATGCGCTCGGCGAACGAGCCCGCGATGAGCGCCGGCGTGATGATCGCGAACGTCATCTGGAAGCACATGTAGACCATCTCCGGGATGGTCGGCGCGAGGCTGTTCACGGACGGCGCGAGCTTGCCCGAAATGTCGCTCGAGACGCCCTGGAGGAAGGTGCGGCTGAAGCCGCCGAGGAACGGGGTCGCGGCGGTGAACGCGGTCGAATAGTTAACGATCATCCAGAGCACGGTCACGAGGCAGGTGATGGCGAAGCTTTGCATCACCGTCGAGAGCACGTTCTTCTTGCGCACCATGCCGCCGTAGAACAGGGCCAAGCCCGGGATCGTCATCATGAGCACGAGGGCGACCGAGGTCAGCATCCAGGCCGTGTCGCCCGAATCGATCTTGACCGCGGGTGCGGCGGCGGGCGCCGTCTGCGCGAGGGCCGCGGGATCGAGCGCCGCGAGCGCTGCGATCGACATGACCGCGAGACTCGCGAGCCGGACGAGCGATCCCGTGCCGGATTCTTTTTTCATCGCTTGGATCATGGAAACCACCTTCGATACCTCAATGAAAGATTCGCGTCGTGCCGATGCCGCTCGGCGCGTCCGCCCGGGCTAGAGTGCGGCGCCGTCGCGCTCGCCGGTGCGGATGCGCACCGCCTGCGCGACCTCGACGAAGAAGATCTTGCCGTCGCCGATCCTCCCCGTCGCGGCGTGGCGCGCGATCGTATCGGCGACCGTCTCGGCGGCGCCATCCGGCGCCACCACCTCGAGCATGATCTTGGGCAGCAGGCTCACGCCGTCTTCGTCGCCGCGATAGATCTCGCTTTGCCCGTTCTGCCTGCCGCAGCCCTTGACCTCGGTCACCGTGATCCCCTCGACGCCGATTCCGGCGAGCGCCTCGCGCACCTCGTCGAGCTTGAAGGGCTTGATGATCGCGACGACCCGTTTCATCCGCCGGCCCCTTCCGCCTCCGCGTCGCGCGCGACGCGGCACCCGGGAGCCGCCGCCGCCCGCCCGCGCGCGGCCCATCGAGCGCGCCCCGGGCACGGCAAATTTTCAAGAAGCGTGCCGCCGGGCGGCCGGACCCAAGTGGCGGAATCCCGGGGCTGGGTCCACGCGGGGGCACCGTCATCCGCCTATTTTTTGGTCATATTGACTTATGTGCCCAGACTCTGACCGGGTTCGCGCGGGCTCTGGACAAGCCGCTCCAGGCTTGGCAAAGGTGAGTTCCGGGCAATGCGATACCGACGGCAGGGAGGCCGCGAGGCGGCGCCGGATCGCGCGCCTTCGAAGCCGGCCCGACACCCCGAGAGGAAACGCGAGACGCCCATGGTCATGCGACCCGTCATCCGGAAGCCGGGCGACCCCGTCCTCGAGGACGGCCCGAACGACTTCAAGCTTCCCTGGCATCCCGCCTGGAACTACGCCGCGGTGGCGCTCGTGGTCGGGCTCACGGGTGCATGGTTCCTCGTCGCCCCTTATTTCGCGGGCAACCGGTCCGAGCCGGGGAAGCCCGCCGTCACCCTAGACTGCACCAACCCCGATAGCGGCAAGGCCTGGGCGCTCAAGGTCGATTACGCGGCCGGCACGGTCGACGGCCATCCGGCCGAATTCACCGCCGGCGAGATCGCCTGGCACGATCCGGCGAACGGCAGCAGCTACGAGCTCGACCGCAAGACGGGCGCCATCACCATGCGCCGGGCGTCGTCGGTGGGCGGCTATTTGATGTGGAGCCGCTGCCGCACGGGCGCCTAGGTGCGGCGCGTAGCCTTCGAGCGATGCGTTGCGCGCAAGATGCCGAAAAGGTCGAAAGCCGGGGCGCGATGCCGCCCCGGCTTTCGTTTGGGCGCCGAGGCCGGGGAGCATTACCGCCCCAGCGCTCGCCGACCAAGCCCGAGGGCCGGGGCGATCGCTCGCCCCGGCCAGGACTTGGACGTCGTCACTCTGTCGTCTATTCGCCGAAGTTGTAGGCCGTCTCGCCGTGCACGGCGTCGTCGCCGACCTTCAGGATCTCCTCCTTGTACTTCAAGGGCACGAAGATCGAGATCACCTTCAGGATGATGAAGGTCACGATGATGTTGTACACGATGATGAACGCGGCGGCGTAGACCTGGAGCAGGAACTGATCGAAGTTCCCGTACAGCCAACCCGTGGTGCTCACGCCGGGCGCGTCCTTCTCGGTGCCGACGTAGAGCAGCATGTTCGGATCGGCCAGGATGCCGACCAGCAAGCCGCCCAAGAGACCCGCGACGCCGTGGGTCGAGAGCACGCCGAGCGTGTCGTCCACCTTCATCATGAGCTTGGTCTTGGCGACCTTGTTCATGAAGAACCAGGGGATGATGCCCGTGCAGATGCCGATGATGATGGCACCCCAGACATTCACGAAGCCCGCGCCGGGCGTGATGCCGACGAGGCCCGCGATCATGCCGTTGATGGCGCCGACGATCGACGGCTTGCCGTAGGTCATACGGTCCATCGACATCCACACCAGGAGCGACACCGCGGTCGTGACGTTGGTGTTGAGCACGGCTCCGCCGGCATCCGCGTTGGCGAAGTAGGGGTCGCCGCCGTTGAAGCCGTTCCAGCCGAGCCACAGGATGCCCGCGCCGGCGAGCGCCATCAGGAGGCTATTGGGCGGGAAGTGTTCCCGGTCCTCCTTGATGCGCGGCCCGACGACCGCGGCTGCGACGAATCCCGAGACGCCTGCCGCCAAGTGAATGACGTAGCCGCCCGAGAAGTCGACCGCACCCATGCTCGCGAGCCAGCCGCCGCCCCATAGGCTAAACGCGCCGACCGTGTAGGAGAACGTCATCCACAAGGGCACGAAGATCGCCCAGGCCGTGAAGTTCATCCGCCCGAGCACGGAGCCCGCGAGAATGATCACGGTGATCGCCGCGAACACGAACTGGAAGAACATCAGCGTCGCCATCGGGAACGCCATGGCCGGCATGCCGCTTGCGGCTGCCGGTACCGTCGCTTGTCCGGTGATGAATCCGGCCGAGGTTGCGAGCAGCGGTTTCCCGAGGAACGGGAACCATTGCGGACCGAACGCCATGTTGTAGTCGAACAGCACCCAGACAACGAGCACGGCGGCGAAGGTGTAGACCACCATCAGCGCCGAATTGATCGCCCATTTCTTCTTGACGATGCCTCCGTAAAGGATCGCCAGGCCCGGGATGCTCTGCAAACCGACGAACGTTGCCGCGGCCAATTGCCAGGCATTGTCGCCGGTGTCGAGCCATTTTGGTGAAGGAACCAGCATGATTTGCTCCCCTTGATTAGTATCAAGTTGACGTCAAGCCGCTCAGGTCTTGAAACACGCCCATGACATTGTTCAAGAAGCATGCCGCGCCTGGTGCGCTGCAATAACGTGTGATTTCAATGGCTTAACGAATATGACGGTGCGCTTTTTGCCGCTTTTTTGAGCAATCTAGGCTCAGAGTCTGTCCATGTTCTAGGCGTGCACGACTCGGGGCGCGACGGAACTCGACAGAAAACGCCGCGGAAGACATGGTAGGACGCCGAAAACGAACCCGAGCGCGTAGGACGGCGAGGCCTATTCGAATGCCCAATTCCGCACCGCGACGCCGAAACCGAGTGGGACGCTCGTCGCCAGCACCGGGCGCGCGGCGCGCCCGCGTCCTTATCGTGGGCGGCGGCATGGTCGGCGCCACGCTCGGTACTGCGCTTGCGGGCGCCGGCGTCGAGACCATCCTCCTCGACCGCGAGGCGCCGCAAAACCAACGCGCGCCCAGTTTCGACGGCCGCGCCTCGGCGATCGCCTGGGGCTCGGCGCGCGCCCTTTCCGGCATCGGCGTGTGGGACGGACCCGGCCTCGCGGCGCATGCCGAGCCGATCCGCGAGATCCGCGTCTCGGACGGTCCGTCGCTCCTTCATCTCCATTATCGCGGCGACGAGGTCGCGGACCATCCGCTCGGCTTCATGGTCGAGAATCGCGACATCCGCGCCGTGCTCGGCCGGGCGCTCGAGACGCGCGACGCCGCGACGCTGATCGCACCCGCCGAGCTCGCCTCGCTCGAGTGTCACGAATCGGGGGTGCGCGCGCGCCTCGCGGACGGAACCGAGATCGCCGCCGAGCTCGCTGTCTCCGCCGAGGGGCGCAATGCGCGGCTCCGGCGCGAGGCGGGCATTGCGGTCACCGAATGGTCCTATCCGCAGACGGGCATCGTCGCGACGGTCGAGCATGAGCGGCCCCACGAGGGCGTCGCCCATGAGCGCTTCCTCGAGCCCGGTCCCTTCGCGATGCTCCCGCTCCAGGGCAACCGGTCCTCGATCGTCTGGACCGAGCATCGCGCCTTGGCGCCGGAGCTTCTCGCCCTCGACGACGACGCCTTCGCGGCCGAGCTCGAGCGGCGCTTCGGTCCCTCGCTCGGCCGGCTCGACGTGCGTGGCCCGCGTTGGTCCTATCCGCTCGCCCTCCTCCACGCCGAGCGCTACATCGACCGGCGTTTGGTGCTGGTCGGCGACGCGGCCCACAGCATCCATCCGATCGCGGGCCAAGGCCTCAATCTCGGCCTGCGCGACGTGGCGGCGCTGGCCGAGATCCTGGTCGACGCGCACCGGCTCGGGCGCGACCTCGGCGATGCCGATCTTCTCGAGCGCTATCAGCGCTGGCGCCGCTTCGACAACGTGGCGCTCATGGTCGCGACCGACGCGCTCAACCGCCTGTTCTCGACCGGAGCACCGCTGGTGCGCCTCGCGCGCGACCTCGGCCTCGCCGCGGTCAACGAGCTGCCGCCGCTGAAGCGCTTCTTCATGCGCCATGCGATGGGGATCGTGGGCGAGCTGCCGCGTTTGGTACGCGGCGAGACGCTCTAGGCGAGGCTCAGCGGCGCCAAAGCGCGAGCGCGAGGGCGGCCGCGAGCAGGAACGCGATCGCCTGCCACACGCGCACCGGGCGACGCTGATAAAGCGTCAACGGCAGCGGGATCGAGCTCGCCGAGCGTGCCGGGCCGGCCTGCATCTCGAGCGCGAATTCGAGCATGTCGGGAAAGCGCCGCTCCGGATTGATCGCGATCGCGCGCTCGAGGGTCGCCTGGAGCCAGGCGGGAAGATCGGGCCTTAGGAGCGAAAGGTCCTTGGGCCGCGTCGCGCGTGGCGGGCTCACCGCGTCGAGATTGCCGTAGGGGTACTCGCCGGTGAAGGCGCGATACAGCGTGACACCGAGCGCGTAGACGTCGGTCGCGGCGTTGCCCGGCTCGCCCGCGAACATCTCGGGCGCCATGTAGGCGACCGTGCCGGGCACGTTCTCGGGCGGAAAATCCTCGAGGCCCGGAATACGCACCACGCCGAGATCGATCAGCTTCAAGGATCCCTCGCGCTCGAGGATCACGTTGTCGGGCTTGATGTCGCGGTGGATCACGCCGAGCCGGTGCAGCGCCGCCGCGGCCTGGGCGAGCTTGATCGCGATGTTGCGGCCCTCCTCGAGGCCGAGGAACGGGCGCCGCGCGATGCGCGTCTCGAGGAGCTCGCCGCTATAAAGCGGCATCACGGTATAAAGACAGGTCTGCCGCCCGGGCGGCAATTCGACGATGCGCCCGACCCAGGCGCTGTTGATGCGCGAGCCGACCCACGCCTCGCGCACGAAGGCGGCGTGGAAGGTCTTGACCGCGGCCACCTCCGGCTTCGGGAACTTGAGCGCGACCTGGCCGCCCTCGACCTCGTCCGACGCGCTGAACAGGCGGCTGTAGCGCCCGTCGGAGATGAGCGCCTGGAGCACGAAGCCGTCGACCGTCTCGCCCAGGATCGGCACCGGGATGAGCGGCAGCTGCATGATCGCGTTGCCGACGTCGACCGACTCCGCACTCGGCAGCCCGACCACGTCGAGCACGAGTGCGGTCGAATTGTCGTTGCCGCCGGAATCGAGCGCCGCTGCGACCAGCGCCTTGGCGGCGTCGGTCGGCGCCGAGCGCGCCTTGAGAATGTCGGCGATGCGCTCGTCCGAGAGGAAATCGTAGACGCCGTCGCTGCACAGGAGGAAGCGGTCGTGAAGCGCCACCGGCTGGGTCGCGTAGTCGAGGCGCACTTCGGCCTCGATGCCCAGCGCCCGCGTCAGCACGTGCGAGCGGTCGGTGCCGCGCGCCTCGCGTATGTGGTCGCGCGTGAGGCACACGAGGCGGTCGCCCCGGAGCCGGTAGGCGCGGCTGTCGCCCACATGGAGCACGTGGCAGATGCGGCCGCGCAGCACGAGGGCGGTGAAGGTGCAGCCCATGCCCGCGAGCTCGGGGTCGCGCTTCCCCTGGGACTGGATCCATTGATTGAGCGAATCGACGATGGTCGCGGCAGCGCGCCGCACCTCCATGGTCTCGGGCAGGTCCCAGAACCCGTCGAGGAAGCCGCGCACGGCGATCTCCGCCGCGACGCGCCCGCCTTTGGCGCCGCCGATGCCGTCGGCGAGTGCGGCCACCACCTCGCGGCGCGGCTCGGCGAGCTCGGCGCCGAAGATCGCGGCGGCGAAATCCTCGTTGCGCGCGCGCGGACCTTTTTGCGATTCGAACCCAGCACTTGCCTTGATCCCACCCGCCGCGTCAGCCACCGCGCTTGCTCCCGCGGTGCGCGTCGCGGCTCAAGCCGCGCGCCTCGAGGGCGGCGAGATAGGCGCTCCATTTCTCGCCTTCCTCGGCGCCGAGCTCGTAGAGATAGCTCCAGGTGAAGATGCCGGTGTCGTGGCCGTCGTCGAACAGGATGCGCAGCGCGTAATTGCCCACGGGCTCGAGCGCCTCGATCGCGACGTCGCGTCGGCCGGGGACGATCTGGCGTTGGCTCGGCCCGTGTCCCTGCACCTCGGCCGACGGGCTCTCGACGCGCAGATATTCGGCCGCGAGGCGAAAGCGCTTGCCGTCGTCGAACGCGATCTCGAGCGCGCGCTCGGCCTTCTTGAGCTTGATCTCGACCGGCCAGTGCGCGGTGCCGAAGCGGCGCTCGGCCATGGCTCAGCCGCCGGGCGCGGACGGTTTCGCGTCGTCGAGCTTGCGCGCCTCGTCGACCAGCATGATCGGGATGCCGTCGCGGATCGGATAGGCGAGGCCCGCGCGCTCGCTCACGAGCTCGTGGGTCTCGGCCACGTATTTGAGCGGACCCTTGGTCAGGGGACAGACCAGGATCTCGAGCAGATGGGGATCGACGCCGGATTGCTTCGCCGCCGTCGAGGACGGCTCGGGTTGGTCAGCCATATCTCGCCTCCTCCTTGGAGCTCGATCGATTCAGTGCCGCGCCTCGCCGGCGTCCGAGCCTTGGGTCGCCATTTCGAGAAGCGACATCACGACATGGGCGCGCGCCGCGAGGTCGGGTGCGGCAAGCAGCGCCTGCTGCTCGCTCGGCTCGAACGGGCACGCCATGGCGAGGGTCGTCACCAGCCGCTCGTCGCCGGCACCCTCGAGGCTCTTCCAGTCGGCGTCGACGCCCTGGCGCTTGAAATAGCCGCGTAGCGCCTCGAGGAGCGCGTTGCGCTCGACGGCGCCGTCCGCCGCGGGAGCGAGATCGGCGGCGTAAGGGCGATAGTCGGGCTCGACTTGGCGATAGCCGCCGCGTCCCTCGATCTCGCGCGCGATGTCGAAGCGCAGCAGGCCCGAGAGCACGATATGGTAGCGCCCATCCTCGGTCTCGCTGAAGGCGACGATACGCCCGACGCAGCCCAGAGGATAAAGCGCCGGCGGCGTTTTCTCGGCCGGACCGCTCGCCTCGCCCGGAAGGGGCTGGACCATGCCGACGAGCCGCTCGCCCGCGAGCGCGTCGCGCGTCATGGCGAGATAACGCGGCTCGAAAATATTGAGCGGCAGGCGCCCGCCCGGCAGCAGCAAGGCGCCCGCGAGCGGGAAGATCGGCAGCGTTCTCGGGAGCTCGGCGAAGGTCGGGTCGAAGCGGCTCCGGCTCATTGCAGTGGTCCCTGGGTGATACCCTTGGGCGAACGTCTCTCGGCGCGAACGTCTCTCGGCGCGGTCGTTCCCTTGGGCGGGGCCGCGCCGGCCTCAACCTCAGGAGAACAGCAGCGACGACAGGCGCCGCCGTCCCGAGGCGACCACCGGATGGTTCGGGCCGAGCGCCTCGAACAGCTTCAGGAGCTGCTTGCGCGCCGCCTCGTCGTTCCATTTGCGGTCGCGCCGGAACAGATCGAGCAGCTGCTCGATCGCCTCCTCCTGGCGTCCCGCGGCGTAAAGCGCGTTGGCGAAATCGAAGCGCGCCGCGTGGTCCTTGGGCGACGCCTCGACCTTGGCCTTGAGCTCGTCGAGCGGACCGCTCTTGGCGGCCGCCTCCGCGAGCTCGAGCGCCGAGCGCGCGGCCGCGATCTCGGCGTCGCCTTGCTTGTCCTGCGGCACGGCGTCGATGAGCGCCTTCGCCTCGGCAAGCTTGCCGAGCGCGATCTGTGCGCGCGCGAGGCCGCCGAGGGCCGCGAGATTGTCGGGCGCGTGCTGGTGCACCTGGTCGAAGATCGCGGCCGCGGTGCCCGCGTCGCCCGCCTCGAGGAGCTTCTTCGCCTGCTCGATCGCCGCCGCGATCTCGGCCGCCTCCTCGTCCTCGCCGCCATGGCCCGCGAGAAGCCGGTCCGCGAACGCCTTCACCTGGCTCTCGGGCACCGCGCCCACGAATCCGTCGACCACGCGCCCGTCCGCGATCGCGAACACCGCCGGGATCGACTGGACGCGGAACTGCTGCGCGATCTGCGGGTGCTCGTCGATGTTGACCTTGGCGAGGCGCAGCTTGCCCTTGGCGTCGCGCACCACCTTCTCGAGCGCGGGGCCGAGCTGGCGGCACGGGCCGCACCAGGGCGCCCAAAGGTCGACGATCACCGGCGCCTCGCGCGACGCCTCGATCACGTCGGTCATGAAGCTCGCCGCGGTCACGTCCTTGATCAGGCCCGCATCGGCCGCGGACGCCGCACCCGGCGGGTTGGTCAAAGTCTCCATTCCTTGTTTCCCTCGATCCCTCGCTGGGCCGCGCGCTCGCGCCGGCGCAGGCCCCGTTTTCGCTCCCTTAAATGGCGGGTCAGGGGCGCTCTGGCAAGCCCGTTGCGGCTGCCGGGCGGCCGGTCGCGTCGGATGCCGTTTGGCCGTCCGGCTCGAGCGCAGGCAGCGTATCGAAATCGAGGATACGCGGCTCGTGGCCATTGGCGCGCAGGAATGCGATGAGGTCCTTGGGCGCGATCGCCGTGGTGCGCGCGTTGGTGAGCGGGTGGTAGTTGAGGAGATCGCAATCGAGCATGGCGCGGTCGAGCACGATTTCGACCCGGCCGCCCGTGTCGTTGATGGCGCCGAAGGGCGTCACCGCCCCGGGGATGACCCCGAGGCAGGCCATGAGCAGCTCCGGGCTTCCGAACGAGAGCGACTTCGCGCCGAGCGCCTTCCGCACGCGCTTCAGGTCGACCGGCCGGTCCTCGAGCGCGACTACGAGCCACAGGCGCCCCGAGGCGAAATCGGCGCCCTTGTCCTTGAGGAACAGGCTCTTGCAATGGCCGCCCGGAAGACTGCCGCGGAGCGCCTTGCTTTCCTCGACGGTGAAGACCGGCGCGTGGTCGTGGGTCGCGCTCTCGATGCCGAGGCTGCGGAGATATGCCAGGAGCTCGTCGGGGCCGGCCGCCATGGGCTTGAGCATAGTCGGCTGCCGCCGCGGCCGCACGGGCAATTTCAGCCGGAATCCCGCCCGATTCCGCGCCGCGCGCGGCCCCGGATCCGCGCGCCGCCAGGCTTGCAAAAGGGGTCGCGATGCTTATTATCACCCCGCTCCGGCGCGGGAGTAGCTCAGTGGTAGAGCATCACGTTGCCAACGTGAGGGTCGAGGGTTCGAATCCCTTCTCCCGCTCCAATCCTCCCAACGACCCCGAAATCAGGCGCCGAAAATCGGCGCAAAAAACACCGCGATTCGCGTCTTGCCGGCGCCGCGGTGCCCGATTTTCCATTGCGGAACAGAGCGGTTTTCCGGCGCGGGACCGGCCGGGGTCGTGTTATCCTAGGGCCGAAGACCGCGCCCGACCCTAGGGCCAAGGGGCGCGGCCAACGGGGGGACGGGTCGGATGCGCACAGAAGACAAGCGGCGGCACCGGCCCGACGCAGGATGATCGCTCGTCACGTCCAATCGAGGCGCCCGCTCGCGGCCGAAAGGATTCGGCCCTGAACCCGAATCCTGACGCGCGCGCCGCCGAGATCGCCAACCGCAACGCGCGCCGCGCCGCGCCCGACGACCCGCGGGCGCAGGACGCGCGTCTCGCGCGCATCTATCGCCG
>Ga0335072_10011729_pt1 | contig 12551 bp, 8 predicted proteins | sample Lox_Sample_21_FD_206725 | JGI IMG/M metagenome (GOLD analysis project Ga0335072, IMG submission 206725) | Soil microbial communities from Loxahatchee National Wildlife Refuge, Florida, United States - Lox_Sample_2.1 | ecosystem: Environmental > Terrestrial > Soil > Wetlands | place: USA: Florida...
TTCATTCCCCTGATTGAGCACTTCATATTTGACCGAGATGAAGGCAGTGAAGCTCATAATTTGGCTGCGGAAGCCACGACAACCTTGGGTTTGCTAGCGGGCTCACTCGAATGGTCGCAATACAGGGCCTTACTGACCAAATTCATCGGATATATCAATTCTAAACCAGACCTGGGGAAACAAATTATCAGGCTATTGAGTAAAGTGATCGATGCACTTGCTCTGGCGGCGGAAATGAAGCCAATTAGATCTCGGGACGTTGAAGAGTCTCCATTAATCGATCTGCCGTCTGTTCCGGTCCAAGAGTCATCTCAAGCGAAGTCTAGATCTGCTTTAATGGACACACTGCCAAAGCAAGCCAAAGTTACCGAGGACTTGACGGCTAACATTCTCCCGCCACTGATCGCTTATCTACATGACAAAGAAGAGTCGACTGTCAGCTTGAGAGTACCTGTAGCCGTTGTCGTCGTTCGACTCCTCAAACTACTCCCTCGAGAACAAATGACAGAGAGACTACCAGCTGTACTTACAGATATCTGCCATATACTGCGAAGCAAGTCTCAAGAGTCTCGCGATATGACACGAGATACTCTCGCCAAAATATGTGTCATACTAGGACCGAAAACCTTTGGATTTGTCCTAAAAGAACTTCGAGGGGCACTGACTCGGGGCTATCAGTTGCACGTCCTGTCCTACACCATGCATTCGATCCTGGTGTCCACAACGCCAGAGTACTCTCCAGGTGATCTAGACTACTGTCTTCCTTCTATAGTTGCAGTGATTATGGATGATATTTTTGGAGCCACTGGTCAAGAGAAAGATGCGGAAGAGTACGTGAGCAAAATGAAGGAAGTCAAGAGCAGTAAAAGTCATGACTCTATGGAACTTATTGCCAGGACGGCCACATTGACTCGCCTCACGGATCTTATTCGGCCCATACAGGTGTTGCTCCAGGAAAAGCTCAATCTTCGTATGGTTCGAAAAATAGATGAGCTACTAAGTCGCATAAGCACTGGCTTGCTGAAAAATTCTGCTGCACAAACTAGGGAAAGTTTGATATTTTGCTACGAAGTAATTCAGGATGTGTACGCAAGCAGTAACCTGCAGGTAAAAGCCAAGGAGGATTACAAGCTCAAGAAGTATCTTGTACAGCGCGGTGCCAATAAAAGTGGAAATCGAGGTGGTGCAACAATATACACGTACAAGTTAGCTCGCTTCGCGCTTGATGTGATGCGATCTGTCCTGAAGAAGTATGATAATCTCCGAACGGCATCAAATATTGCAGGATTTGTGCCTATTCTAGGAGATGCTCTTGTACAGGCCGAGGACGAAGTCAAAATTGCAACCTTTCGGCTCCTCGGAACCATTGCCAAAGTCCCATTGAAATTCACCGGTGATGGAACAAACTTGTACAAGATTGCTACTCTGGAGGCTATGAGCAGCGTTTTGTCTTCTTCATCGACTACTTCCGAAATCTCCCAAGCAGCCTTGAAATTGCTGTCTGTTATTCTTCGCGATCGAAGCGATGTCAAGATCAAAGAGACTTCAATTGATGACGTGCTAGGAAGACTGAGGGACGATATTACAGATCCCGAACGCAGACATGTAACTTTCAATTTCCTCCGTTCTATATTGGATTCAAAAATAGAGAGCGCAGCTGTCTATGATACTCTTGACTACGTTGGAACAGTCGTGGTGACGAATGACGACAAGGATACCAGAGATCTTGCCAGAGGCACCTACTTTCAGTTCCTCAGAGAATATCCCCAAAGGAAGAGCAGGTGGACAAAGCAGCTTACTTTCATCGTAGCAAACCTGACGTACGACAGGGAGGGCGGGCGTCTATCCATCCTCGAGGTTATCCACCTTTTGCTATCAAAGTCATCCAATGATTTTGTCCAGGAAATATCAGCAACCTGTTTTGTGCCGTTGATATTTGTCTTGATCAACGATGAGAGCGAGAAATGTCGAACAGCGGCCGGCGAAGTGATCAAAGAGATATTTAGGATGGCTGATAAAGAGCGAATACAGACCTTTTTAGACTTGATGCGATCCTGGGTCAATCAGCACGAAAATTTGTCAGTTTTACGTCTTGGATTTTTAAGCTACGCACTCTACTTTGAAGCTCAGAAAGAGGACGATGGTGATGTGGACACTCTGCTTTCGGGCATACTTAAAGTGTTGCAAGCCGCTGATGAGCCAGGAATGGATTGGGAGCTCATTTATGCGGCTTTACAACTGACATCGACACTTTGTCATACTTTCCCAATCAAATTGCTATCGGCAGACGTAGCTGACTTATGGACTGCTGCAAGATCTTGTTTATCATTCCCACATGCCTGGGTCAAACTTTCATCTGCAAGGTTAATGACAATTTACTTTGTCGATTTCGCAAAGACAAGTATTGAGGATGGATTGCAGAATCTGCCGCTGCAAGGGTCCCATGGACTTCGGTTGAACGCAAATGACATTGTGCATCTCATTCGGCGGTTTGCGGGAACCTTCAATACTCCAGGTCTCACTGAGCTTCTTGCAACAGAGGTGGTTAAAAGTCTACTATTCCTAGGGCAATGCGCTGGGGCGAGCAATCTGAAATGGGCCAATGTACACGAAAAAGAACTGGAAGACCTGGAGGATGATGATGACGAAGCTGAAGACAAAGATGGCAAACAAGAGACGGCGCTGAACTATTTATTTAGCAGACTATCTTTTGTCTTACGACGTGAAACATCTCTACCAAGAGCACCCGCTCTGATACCAAAGACCGCCGCCCTTCAATTGCTACATGCTCTCTGCACTAAGCTAGCAGCTGAGACTATTGCTCCTTCATTACAGACAATTCTGCTACCGCTACACAATCTAACAGATCCTAATATCCCGATGCCCTATTCTACTGACGATCTTTTCATGGCCGGATATGATGCGCTAAAAGCCAATTGCCTAGAGCTCATGTCATTGCTACAGAACAAGTGCGGCACAGCTGAATATACAGCACAGCTTTGGAAAGTCCGCGAAGGTGTAAAGGCGAGGAGGACTGAGAGGTCGAGTAAGAGAAAGATCGAAGCGGTTGCAGCACCAGAGAAGTTCGGAAAAGATAAGAAGAAAAAGCTTGAAAGGAAGAAGGAAAGGAGGAAGGAGAAGAGTTTGGAACATCGTGAGCAACGACGAGGTCAGTTCTAATGGACGATAAATCCACGCTATAGAGAATATATAAACTCAAGATTAGCATAAATTCTTGATATCTAGTTCGACAGATGTTGGCTGTCCTTATAAAGCCGCATCTCCCTATTTATACATGTTATCCTGTAAATGCCGTTTATTAAAAGTAACCTCCGCCCGCAACTCCTAATTATTCGAATAATGGAGAGATGACCAGCAAACCTAGAATGCTACACCGATCCCTGTTGGCCACCCTCTGTCTTCACCCTACTGGTAGTCGTCCCATCCTCCCAGAACTCCAAATCCCCATCCTCACTCAACGTCCCTTTCTTCACCAACTGCCCCTTCTTCCGCATCAAGTCCTCAATGGTCATCGCTTTGTCAGTAAAGATCTATTCACGATCACGTCAGCTAACCCAACAACTTTCCTGAAGTTATCGCATGACTACAAGATCAACTCACCCCCAAATGATCACTAATAATATGCCTATTCTTGCATTCCGGACACGTTATCAGCACAGAGCCGAAATGGTACCCCTGCTTTGATATGCGATGGGTGGAGCGCGTACTGCAGGGTTTGCAGGTGAATGTCATTTCGTAGGCTTGTTTCTCGAAGGGGATAGACGGGGGCGGCTTTGGGACGCGCCAAGGTTTTTTTGGAGGGGCTGGAGGTCTTGCTTCGTGCGATGTTTGCAGCGGCTCTTGAGCTGTGTCTTGGGGAGGTATTTGGGCCGGTTCGTTGTTGAAATGTCGGGCGCTGTAATGGAAGGGTCGAGGGGCGGCGCAGTGGAATGGTCGAGCTGATGACTTCTTCCAATTTGGAAACGGCCGCGGAGACTCCACGAAGTCTCGCAAAGCAAGTCTGCGAAGAACAGCGAAGGCAGCATGTCTGGACTGCATCGTTAATGGTTGTAGATGTTGGTGTTGTCAGGACTCGAAAAAATACTTGGAAGCATCGGAAGAGCAGCCCGCCCGGCCCGCTAATGTCGGCCAATTCCTAGACAGGGATATATGTTAATCCGATCACCATCGTTTTTGAAGCTCTGTTGGAGGTGAAGGCTGAAACTTGCTATTCTTTCCGTAAGCCCTTGTAGTCTCTTCTTTTACCTTCCGATCATTCTCGTCGACATTTCAGTTTCGAGTCGTCTTTCTTTTGTACTTGCCGTTTCCAGAACCAACGAATTATGTGTGCACCTTCCAAGCTCAGCGTTGTCACTCCGCCATATAGACCTCAGACAATTTAACGCGATTTCGAAACAAAAACCCTTATAACACATCAAGTTTAGATTTGGAGGGTTGCTTTAAACTGCAAGGATGATTTCCGGACGTGGTAGAGGCAAGATAAGGCCTCCAAGACGAGTGAGTAGCACGAATACCCCGCTAACCCTTCTCCCTACTCATTAAGCTTTGCTCTTCTGCCCACAACTCTCTTTCTTAACTTGACCTATGATTCTACGACACATCAAGATCTAACCGCTTTGGCTGATTGTAGGGACCTATTGGTCATGGAGAGAACAACGATTTCGATGCGATGTGGGATATTCTCCGATCTGCTTTTCGGGAAATCCATACCAAGAATGCATCGAAGCTCTCATTTGAGCAGCTCTACCGAGCCGTGTACAAGATAGTTCTTAAGAAAAAGGGCGAGCTTCTCTATGATCGAGTTAGAGAATTTGAGGAGCAGTGGTTTGGGAGCGAAGTCATGCCGAAGATTCGCCTTCTTATCACGAAGAACCTGGTCGGAGTCGCACTGGGTGGTATGCCGGGAACGACAACCAATGAGAAGCGGATCACAGGGGAAAAGTTCTTGAAGGGACTGAAGGACTCATGGGAGGACCACAAGATTTGCATGAACATGACTACCGATGTCTTAATGTACATGGATCGCGTTTATTGCCAAGAAAATCGGAAGCCCTCCATATTCACTACGGCTATGGGGTTATTCCGAGATCACATTCTACGGTCAAAGCTGGCGTCCAGCGAAGCAGACTTAATGACATTCGACATATTAAATTCAGTCATCCTTGACCATATCCAGATGGAACGCGAGGGCGATATTATCGATAAGAATCTCATTCGATCTTGCATATACATGCTAGAAGGTCTCTATGAGACTGATGACGAAAACGAAAACGAAAAGCTGTACATGACGGTCTTCGAACCGGAGTTTTTAAGAGCGAGCCAGCAATTTTACCAAGATGAATGCTTGACTCTTCTTCGAGAATCAGATGCCAGCTCCTGGCTCAGACAAACACAAAGAAGGCTCGTGGAGGAAGCAGATCGCTGCCGAACGACGATCTCGCAACTGACAGAATCAAAGATTGCACGAGTTGTCGAGAGTGAGCTAATTGGCAGCCACTTGCAAGAGTTCATTGCCCTAGAAGGGAGCGGTGTCAAGACAATGATCGATAATAATCGTTACGAAGATTTGACTCTGCTATATCAAAATGTGTCCCGCATCGATCCCAAGAAAGAAGCTTTGAGAAATGCACTGCAGAGCCGTGTGGTAGACCTTGGCTCCGAAGTCAACAAGACCATTGCCAATACTGACTTTTCTACTCCTGCCGCCGGAAAGGCGAACGGGGACGATGAAAATGCCGATAAAGGCAAAACCGGTTTGAACATAGCTGCTCAGCAAACGGCTGCCGCGATCAAGTGGGTAGATGAGGTCCTTCAATTAAAGGACAAATTCGACAGAATGTGGAAAAAGTGCTTCAATGAGGATCTTATCTTACAAACAGCATTAACGAAGAGCTTCTCTGATTTCATAAATCTGTTCCCTCGCAGCTCCGAATACGTGTCTCTGTTTATCGACGAAAACTTGAAACGCGGTATTAAGGGAAAGACTGAGGCAGAGGTTGATGTTGTACTTGATAAGGCGACTACATTACTCCGCTACATTCAGGACAAGGATATGTTCGAGCGATACTATAAGAAGCACCTGGCTCGACGCTTGCTACAGTCAAAGTCGGAAAGTGCTGATGTCGAAAAGCAAATGATTTCGCGTATGAAGATGGAAATAGGTAACTATTTCACGACCAAGCTTGAGGGCATGTTTAAAGATATGACAATGTCAGACGAACTGACCAGTGGGTATCGTACCCACATCCAGAATCTTGGTGATATGGACAGAAAACAAATCGAGTTGGGAGTGAATGTTCTTACAAGCAACTTTTGGCCAATGGAGTCTATGGGCGGTGGTTCGGCCACATTCGGAGAAGATGGCAGCCGTCTGCAGTGTCAGTGGCCTCCAGAAATCAAGTCTCTCCAGGAGAGCTTTACCAAGTACTACCTGAAAGAGCGCAATGGCAGGCAACTTACCTGGCTAGGCTTTGTAGGCACCGCTGACATACGTTGTACTTTTCCCAAAATACCAGGCAAGGAAACAGGGCCTCTGAGCAAGGAACGTCGCCACGAACTCACAGTCCCCACGTATGGAATGATCATCCTCTTACTTTTTAATGATCTCCCACCAGGGCAGTGCCTGACTTTCGAAGAAATTCAGCAGCGCACTCTTATCTCTTCGACAGAACTTAGAAAAATGCTTATGGTTCTATCGATCATCCCAAAGGCTCGAGTCCTGACTAAAGAGCCGAATACGAGACAGGTCAATGCCGGTGATCGATTCACATTTAACGAAAGCTTTACAAGCAAATCAGTAAAAATTAAGGCTCCGACAGTCACGGGCGTCAACAGGGTCGAAGGCGAGGAAGAGCGAAAAGATACGGACAATAGAAATGAGGGCTGGTGTCATAGAAGCCTGCATCGTACGCATTATGAAGTTGGTGAAAGTCCTCCTATTGTGTTTTCATTTTGCTAATCATTTGGTAATCTTAGGCAACGTAAGGAACTTCCTCACCAACAACTTCATAGCGAAGTTATAACCCAACTTGCTGGCCGCTTTCGCCCTGATATGAATATGATCAAGAAGCGCATCGAGAGCTTAATAGAGCGCGAATACTTAGAACGTGTCGATGATGCCGATAGGCCATCTTACCGGTATCTGGCCTGAATATTCCGGAGATCTAGTTGTTCATTGAACATCTGCATTCCGCTTATGGAGTGTTATGATGATACGAATATTTCTGCCGAGTCTGGAGTTGAAAGGCTGGAGGTCTACAGGTCACTGAGGCGGAATTGGCGTTCTCGGAGGACCATAGGCACTTCGAAGTTAAAAGGCATAGCTATACCAAAAGCTTTTGCAAAGAGTTAAATCAGGCTAACGTAACTCTCAAGGGAGCAACTTTGAGTAATATGAAGCACTCTTCCATGCATGTGTGATATGAAATATTTGGCTTCCTATGCGTTACATGAACATCCATCTTCAGTGCACGTCAGTTGATGTATCCTTGCCAAAATGAAAATCATCTAGATCTTTCGGCTTGACGCCTGCACGAGTGCCTGGAATGCTCCCGCATACCGTATCTTTCAGGCTCCATAAAAATCCTTGCAGAGCAGGCTAGCTTTGTTGATATAGCCTAATTACTCTTGGTGTTCATCTCACGATGAAGGCCTTGGCAGTTAACCTTAGTCGTTGCTCCTTTAGTCTGCCCGTTATTGCCCGACGTGCTAGGATTAGGCGACTGCAAAATAGCTGTCCTTCGAGTCCTCATGTTAGGTGCCTACTGGCTTCATTGGCCATGATTCTCGTAAGGTGTCTGTAAGAGGGGTCAGCAGGCCTGGGCCTTGCCCCCGTGCTTGGTACAACGTGGGCGCTCTTATTTTCGATGTGTTCAAAGCAAACATGTGACTACTCTCTACATTACGGCGTTGCTTCCTTCCACTGTTGGGCTATTTGGATAGATGAAAATTTTAATGTGCTCAAGAAGAAAAGGAAGTTGTGAGGGAATTAAGGGGAAATGCATAGGGTGAACCGTTTATCACGTGATTCGTGTATTCTAGGTTGCGGGTAAGCCACGCTAATTTCGGCGGCCAAATGTGTCGCCGCAATCCAATTAATCTTGGAGATCCTGGATTTGTCGTGTGCTCGCCGCCCCTCCACTCTTAACTCACAACCACAATACGACTCTCACCAAGACAAATTAAATCGATCTACAAATAACTTAACCAAGCTATGAGTCGAGGCGGTAAGCTTGCCCCGGAAGTCAACCGGTAGGTTTGCATGCTCTCCCCGCATCACATTGGCTTCAGATACGATAGGCAACCTTACTAACGATTCTCTGGTAGAGCCTTGTTCGTCAAGAACCTCAGGTCCGTTCAATCATTTACCTTCACCTCACTTTCTACTCTAAAGAAACCGACAAGGCTGTGAGGATGTCCTACTAACACCTCTTTAGCTACAACGTAACCCCAGAAGAACTCTTCGACCTTTTCGGAAAGTTTGGTCCTATTCGGTATGGTCCAAATGTGTGATATACTAAGCGTTTTATACTGACACTAGGCGTAGCCAAATTCGCCAAGGCATTGCGAACAACACAAAAGGCACAGCGTTCGTTGTGTACGAGGATGTCATGGATGCAAAACAAGCATGCGACAAGTTGAATGGCTTCAACTTCCAAAGTCGTTATCTTGTTGGTAAGTGGATAAAATACGTACTAGTGAAGCGGATGTTGGCTAACATTGCCGGCAGTTCTGTATCACCAACCAGAGAAGATGCTCAAGTCGAAAGAGGACCTGGAGGCAAGAAAAGAGAATTTAGAGCAGCTCAAGAAGCAGCACGGTATCGAATAACGATTAGACGGGCCTGTGGAACATAACTCTTCTCTCGCAGTTTCTGCGGGCCCGTCTACATCGTCCGATTTTCTAATCAAAAAAGATGTCCCTCAAAAGGATTCAGGAAACAAGGGGCGTATTTCGATTTTTGCTTTTGCACGAGGTTTGATATCAAGGCGTTAAGAGGAATTCAATGGTGACTCTGTGCGGTGTGCACGTGGTTCTATTTCATGTCACCTGGCACAACAGAAACCTTTACGGCAAACTAAGCTGTTTACAATTTGAGAGGCATATATGCTCTGTATTCATCAATCTATAGAAATTGATTCAAACAACTTCAAGAATGAAATTCTATCGACAAATATACCATTCTAGTCTTCGCTTTGAGTCACAACATTGCTTGCAATTCCTACATAGCTTAACTAGAAAACTTAGCCCATATAGCCAGCCTTTAGTTCACGAAACGCTAGGACTCAAACGATGAACCCTTTTCATAGACGAACTTTTACATTGAATCATTGATCGGAACAGTTCATGTAGCCTCGAAGCGAGACATTTGACGGACTCCTTGCGCCACCCCGGGAGTGACGCTAAATACGCCCTGCTGCCTTCCAACTAGATATCCAACGTCAACTGCACAGCCTCTAAATAGAACGGCGCAGTTAACCAACGTCCCCGATTGAGATTTCTCTTTCTTATTCTTTATTTTCCACCTGCAACATATGATTCAGAAACCTTATTACTCTTCCCCATAAATTGAGCGCTTCCTCGAACGCTTCTGTTACGCTGATAGCATTCATTGTGGAGGCGCATTCTGAGACATCTGGCCATATAACACAGTCGAAACCCTCTTTTCCCTTCTTTTAACAAAAGTCGAGGAGGCAGTCAGTCTACTATTTGTAGTAGAGTACCTGTCTCTCAGCGCACTTCACGCCGTATCTCCTTAATGCTTCCTCCACCCTCAGTGGCTGTACCAACCGCCACATTCCTCGATGCGGTCCCAACCCTTCTTTCCTCTGCAGCCTTTTCGATAGCAACAGTATCTATACCAAGCGCTTCGATACCCAAACTACCCAGCGCAACGGAGGCACTTGCAGCTGCTCTAGCGACAGCCAGTGCCGCCGCTGGTTCTGACAAAGGACCTCACGAATCACCATCAAATGGAGAATGCAGGTTGTTGGGACCATTCGCGTTGATAGTCCAAGGAGCTTTAGGTGGTTTAGCTCTTCTTTCGCTGGTATATAAGAGATGGAAAGAGCGACCGCAAAGGCCACTGAAGATATGGACATTCGATGTTTCGAAGCAGGTTGTTGGTTCGGTGCTTGTTCATGTTGCGAACCTCCTCATGTCTCTGTTATCTTCCGGCCAGCTTTCGATCAAAGTGGGCCCACAGTATGTCTCAAGGGACACTGTGGCTACAGATGGCCGTTATATGCCTAATCCATGCTCCTTCTACTTGCTGAACTTAGCAATTGATGTAAGTTCCCTCCTACAGGATATCTGTTCTCTATGACAACTACTAATGGCCAACAAATAGACTACAGTCGGCATCCCAATACTAATAGTCCTCCTTCGCATCTTCACGGCACTATTTTCCATGACGCCCATCGGCAATCCTCCCGAATCCATCCAATCTGGCCACTACGGGAACCCACCAAAGACCTGGTGGTGGTTCAAGCAATCTATGATCTACTTCCTAGGCCTAATGGGCATGAAAATCTGTGTGCTGTTCATCTTCCTTGCCCTTCCTTGGATCTCTCGCATCGGAGACTGGGCATTACGATGGACTGAGGGCAACGAGCAACTGCAAGTCTTCTTTGTCATGCTGTTCTTCCCTGTCGTCATGAACGCAACCCAGTACTATATTATCGACAGTTTCATCAAGAATCAGAAGCCTGGTGAACATGAAGAGCTAGCAGGTGAGGATTCGGATAGTGACGACGACACAGATGGCTCTGATCCATTTGACGACCCGACAGCAGAAAGCATAGAAGATCTAGATTCGGATGACGAGGATGAGCTGCCGAAAAAGGAGGCTGTGGATATTAAGGCAAATGTACCAGCTGTAATAAAGGACGGGAGAAGAAGCTCAGCCCTAAGGGATCTACATCATTACGACCCGCAATTCGACGGAGAGAGCAGTCCTACGGTAGTTGGGAGTGCCAGCAATAGCGAGAGAGAGCAATTTCTGGGTAAAGATGTAGAATAGCCAGGTTGAGGTGAACGCTGGCCAAGAGTAGCAGCTCTCGTCATCTGCATGTTCATATGTATGGTACGTGTATAGGATCAGGCTTGGCGTTATATAGCATCGAGGCTTTCTGATTGGCGTTTGGGCTAAATTGGAACAACCGGGTGGAGATAGGTGACGCAGATATATGTCATTAGAATTGTAAATCTCGATAAATTCTACCTTCATTGAGATGAGACACAACACTATCAACAATATCTTGGACATATCGAGATAATTGGATGGCTCCAGGATAATGCTGATCAAAAATCACCACCTTGGTATATGAATATCTTCTATATAGACCCTTCCCTTTCCCTCCCTTCCCTTCCTCATACCATAACCTGTTGGGCAAGATGCAGGACAATGTCATTTCGATACTCTGCCTTAGGCATAAATCTTAGTAATCTAGATAGAACTATAGCTACGGGCGCAGCCCGTACGAATGGGACAGTTCGGTTCCGCCTGGTAAAATCACAACAACCCACGGCGCCGGCACGTGATCAAATTCCATTCTGCCAACCAGACCGCCTTCGTTGTGCCGCTCTCACCGCCTTCAATGACCGCAATAGGAAATCTGCCAGATAAAAGTTGCCCACCATGATGTTGTTCTCCCGCAAATCCAAGCACTAGCCAGTCTATAACAGAAGCCATGTCTTTTGATGACATAGATCTCGATATACGGACGCAAGAAGTTCTACTAGCAGCCTCGAATCATGACTTAGACGCTCTCAAGCCGTTTCTTAGAGTCCAAGGTGGAGCGAACGTGCAAGATCCAGAGACTGGATTCACACCTTTGCATGCAGCGATTGCAGCATGCGGTCATGCTTCTCAACATATCGCAAATGGAAATACTATATCCACAGATGGTCCCATCTATGGCACGACAAATGGACATTCCCATGAATCGGCAGAGACCAAGGACGAGGACGAGGACGAAGAAGTTGATATCGAGAAAGCTAAAGCTACTGTCAAAGAGCTCTTTCTCTCCGGTGCGATATGGAATGACTTGGACATGCATAATGAGACGCCTGGATGCTTAGCATGGCGCTTGGGGCAGAAGGAATTATACGAGCTGGTTGTCGAAGCGGGAGTAAGGGCGGAATTGCTGATGAATCTCATAGGGGGTTACGAGCGGCTGCCAGACGATGACGACGAGGAAGATGGAGAAGATGGAGAGGAGGACGCAGACACAACAGTTAACGACAAAAAACCCACAAATACAGACGCACTAGCAAATATCGCCCATTCACAGCCCGCACTAAACCCAGAACCCTCACAACATCCAGACGTTACCTCGGAAACATACCTGGCCTCGAACCTAATATTCACCCCCTCCAGGCTCCTCGACGCCTCCTCCAACGGCGTCATGATGTCCTGGGAAACGCCTATCATGGAACTCACCGCAAAACTGCTCGCGCCCTCCCCGGGCTTACGAATTCTCAACATAGGTTTTGGCATGGGGATCGTTGACCGGCTCTTTGCGGCCACG
>Ga0335072_10011730_pt1 | contig 12551 bp, 7 predicted proteins | sample Lox_Sample_21_FD_206725 | JGI IMG/M metagenome (GOLD analysis project Ga0335072, IMG submission 206725) | Soil microbial communities from Loxahatchee National Wildlife Refuge, Florida, United States - Lox_Sample_2.1 | ecosystem: Environmental > Terrestrial > Soil > Wetlands | place: USA: Florida...
TTCCGCGACGTTGTACCATAGTTGCGGGTGAAGGAATCCGCCTCGAAACCGCCCCCGAAATGGAGGGCTGATGACTCCTACAACGCGTAGGAGTTTTTTATTGCTCCTATGCACATCTCACCATACCGGGCGATGACATGACCGATTACCTGAACCTTCCCATTGGCGATAAGTATCCAGAAGCGGTGACCGCTGTCATCGAGATCCCTAAAGGAGGGGTCAACAATGATGAAAAAGGGCTTGCCCATGCGACCGGAAATGCCCGTTTCAGCGACATCGAAAGCTACACCGGAGTTCATCCCCATGTCCTGCTGGAAATCGCTCACTTCTTTTCGATCTACAAGGATCTTGAAGGGAAGACGACCGAGGCTCTGAGATGGAAGGATCGCGAAGTTGCCTATCGGGTGATTGAGGCTGCGCACCAGGGCTATCGCGAGAAACACGCCGCGGCCTAGACCGCCACTCCGGAATCTCGAGGTGATCCCGCGATGCAAAAAATAAATACCGGGGTGGAACTCAGCGAAGACTACATCAAGGTTGTCCAGCGCACGGTTGAGCTGGAACGCTTGATGACCCGGGCACGTGAAAGAAAACATCTTTTGGTTTTCGGACCCGAGGGTGTAGGGAAGACGCGCCTGCTCCAGGAGTTCTGTCGCGTTATGCCTCTTGCGCTTTATGTGCCGCAATCAAACTCTCCTCACGATTTCCTGCTCTCACTAGTCGATACACTGCGCACAAAGCTGGGACCTCGCAGCCTGCCATCGAATACCAGCTCAATGAGCACCGGCGGTCTGAAGGCCAATGTGGACAAGGCCATGAATGCGAAGCCTTTCTTCCTCGTGGTAGATCATGTTCAGTCCCCGTCTCGAGTCGTCTCGAAGATCCTCAAGGAGCTTGGGTACTACGGCCGCACCCCCGTCTTCTTTGCGGCACGCTCTTCCCATATGGAGGATATTGGGGCGCTGCAATCTCTCTGCTACGACAAAAAAGAACGGTTGGAAGTGATGAATTGGCCGCCTGAAATTGCTCTCGAGTTCGCTTATCGCGAGGCGGCGCGAATGAACCTGTCGGCGAGCAATCTCGATACGGCGTTGCAGTCAATCGTGCAAAGAGCAGCCGGCAATCCCGGCAGCATTCTGGGCATGCTGAAGATGACCGGCCGGATGCAATACCGGATCGATGACCAGATTAAAATTCATATTCTTTGTCTCGACTACAGGATGGGAAGGCGCTGACGGTACACACAACGGTTGCAGTAGTGATCGAAGGTTACAAAGAACCGGACACGCAGAATCTCTCCGTTTAAAGGCTCGATGGCATAACCGCTCCTATGCTTCCAGGATGACACCATGGACCTGAACGCTTACGAGGAAAGCAAATTTGAGCTTGCTCGAGTGCTTCGGACTGTGTCAGCCCTGCTACCCAATGAAGAACGGGAGCCCCAGTACTGCATCCGTGAGCTCCAGGCGAAGCTGGCGGAAGACCGATTCAATCTTGTGGTCGTGGGTAGATTCAGTCGCGGCAAGAGCTCCTTGATGAATGCTGTGCTAGGCCATGATTGGCTGCCGACCGGGCTCGTACCGCTGACCTCGGTGATCACAACTGTGACCTATGGCACCAAACCGGGGGTCGTGCTCGAGTATCAGGACCGCGGATTTCGATCGAAGATTGAATTGGATGTTCTCCCCGAATACATCACGCAGGCGGGCAATCCAGCTAACATCAAAAAGATTAGGATCGCGGAAGTACATCTGCCCGCCGAGATTCTGCGCCGCGGGTTCTTCTTCGTGGATACGCCGGGCTTGGGCTCTCCTATTGCCGAAAACACTCGAACGACGGAGAGCTTTCTGCCCGAAGCCGATGCCTTCCTGCTCATCACCGGCTACGAAAGCCCTCTTTCGGAAGACGAAGCGCGCTTCCTCCGCGGCGTCTCCAGTTCGGCTCGCCGGGTGTTCGTCATACTCAACAAGCATGATACCGTCGATGCCGAACAAAGGATGCAGGCTTTGGCCTATGTCGAGCAACAGCTCCGCATTCTCTTCGAACACGACCTCCCGTCGATCTTCTCCATCTCCGCGCGGGTCGGCCTCGAAGCCAAAAGAAAACAGAATTCGCAACTCCTCGACCAAAGCGGACTTCCGCAATTGGAAGATGCCCTGGTGCAATTTCTCCTCACCGAAAAAAGCACCGAGTTTTTGCTCCAGATGTGCAATCGCACAGCAGACTTGATCCTGGACCTCGGCTCTTCCGCGGAGCTGTTGCAAGCACTGCAGCGGGTGAACGCATTAAAGATAAAACTCTCCGAGGGCAAGCCGGATACGTATCGGTACATATCCGCCGGCGTGGCCTCTGCTGCGGCCACAACCCTATCCCAAAAGTTTCGACCCTGTGAGATCTGCGAATCCATTCAGAATCACTCCTTCAAGTTTCTCAGCCGTTATCAATACGAGCTCGCGACCAATCCTGAGACGCAGCGCGAGCACGCGGAGCAAGGCGGATTCTGCAGTCTCCACACTTGGCAATATGAATCGATTGCTTCGCCACAAGGGACGTGTTCCGGCTATCCGGCGCTTTTGAACCACCTTGCCAACTCTCTCGCAAAAGCGGCTTCTTCTCCGATCACTGCGGAATCGGCTCAGGCTCTAATCGAGGGTTTGCTGGCGACCTCCGTTACCTGCCCTCTTTGCCGCCTCAGAACGAAGGTAGAGGCCGAAGCAGTTGCTGCGGTGACCCATCGGCTGGTGAGCAGTACGAACGGACAGCTAAGCTTGCTCTCTGCGATCTGCCTCGTTCACCTCCGTTTGCTGATTGGCCGCTTTTCGGATTCACGCCTACTCAAGCAGCTCCTGGAGCGGGAATCGCTGTTGCTGCGCAGAATCGCTGAAGACATGCAGCGATACTCTCTGAAGCACGAGGCTCTCCGGCGTCACCTGGCCAGCGACGAGGAACGCGACGCCGCCCTCAAGGCGCTGCTTGCTTTGGTCGGGCATCGCAGTGTCAGCTCTCCCTGGAGAGTGGATTACATCTTGTAGCCGAAGGGGCGGGGCCGCACCTAGAGCGCCTTGTCAGAAGGCCCCTATACCACTTCCCACAAAATTGTCGTCTCGACCGAAGCGTAGCGAAGTGGAGAGATCTGCGGTTTACCTATCCCTGCATAGCTCTCGATGAAACCGCGCCACGCCTTTGTTCATCCCGTGCACGTCACTTGCCTTGCGCAGCCGGGGAACCGGGTGCGCGCGGGTTTCCCAGCCTGGCTGCTCATCCGCAGCCGGTTCATACTTGCACGCTGGCCAATGAATATCAATAGGCAAATAGTTTCTATATGTTGACAAAGGCGTGAATGGGTCAATAGACTTTCGCTCCATCGAGCCGTTTCTGACTCTGATTTCGCCGCCACCCGCGAAGGGAGAACATCCATGTCCAAAAGCCGGATGCCACGGTTTGCCGTGTTTTGCCTTTCTCTTATAGGGACCTTGGCCTCGGCCCAGACAGCGAGCGATCCTCTGGTTCGCGGTTTCGAGAATCCGCCCGAAAGCGCGCGGCCGCGCGTCTGGTGGCACTGGATGAACGGCAACATCACCCAGGAAGGTATCAAGCTCGATCTGGAGTGGATGCATCGTGTAGGTTTGGCAGGCTACCAGAACTTCGACGCTGCGCTGCAGACGCCTCAGGTGGTCAAACAGCGCTTGGTCTACATGACTCCCGAGTGGAAGGAGGCCTTCAAATATGCGGTCCATCTCGGCGATCAGTTCGGCATGGAGATGGCTATCGCCGGCTCGCCGGGCTGGAGCGAATCAGGAGGTCCCTGGGTGCCTCCATCGCAGGGCATGAAAAAGTATGTCTGGAGTGAAACCGTGGTTGAGGGAGGCAAGCCATTCACCGGGGCTCTTGCAAAGCCGCCTTCCAACACAGGCGCGTTCCAGAACGAAAGCATCCACGATGAGCTCGGCTCCAGTCAGGGTCACAAGGTGCCCGAGTTTTTCGCCGATGCAGCTGTAATTGCCTACAAGCGGCCCGCGGGGGACAAGCCACTGGAATCTATGCAGCCCAAGATTTCCGCGAGCGGTGGGCAGTTTGATCCAAGTCTGCTGTCGGACGGCGACCTTGAGAAGTCGACCGGCATCGCCATCCCGGAGAAAGTAGGAGATATTGCATGGATCGAGTATGAATTCCCGCAAGCGCAGACCATCCGCGCCATCACCTTCGTGACCCAGGATCCGGGCATGATCGAGTCGCTGATTGCCGGCGTCTCTCCGCCGGAAAAAACTTTGGAGGCCAGCGACGACGGACAGGACTGGCGCGAGGTGGCCAAACTTGCCGGCCCCGTAGCGCCGGAACACACCGTCTCTTTGCCCGCTGTCACCGCCAAATACTTCCGCGTAACCTTCAAGCGCACGCCACCGCCACCACTTCCGCCTTGGGCGAGCGGGATCGATGCAAGTTCCCTGGGATTCAAACTGCCGCCAAAGCCAACGGAGTACAGGATTGCGGAACTTGTTCTTCACCCGGAACCGCGCGTCAACCATTGGGAGGAAAAGGCCGCCTTTGTCCCGGTACCCGATCTCTATGAGTTTGCGACCCCGCATGTCGATGCAGATCAAGCGATTGCAAAGTCCGATGTCATTGACCTGACTTCCAAGATGACTCCTGACGGCAAGCTTGACTGGACGCCGCCCCCCGGCGAATGGGTCGTGCTTCGTTTTGGCTATTCGCTCCTGGGCATCACCAACCATCCAGCCACCCCCGAGGCCACCGGTCTGGAAGTGGACAAATTGAACCGCAAATATGTAAGGAACTATTTCGAGAAGTATCTGGACACTTATAAGAACACGGTGGGAGCGGATGAAATGGGCAAAAAAGGCATCCGCTATGTGGTGAACGATAGCTGGGAAGCGGGGTCGCAGAACTGGACGGACAACATGATTGCTCAGTTCAAAATGCGGCGCGGATACGATCCTAGGCCGTGGATGCCTGTGCTGACTGGGCAGGTTGTCGAGAGTGCCGAGGCCAGCGACCGCTTCCTTTGGGACTTCCGCAAAACCATCGCCGACCTGATCGCCGATGAGCACTATGGCGAGTTGGAAACTGTGCTGCACGAGCACGGCATGGGCCACTACGGCGAGTCACACGAAAGCGGGCGCGCCTTTGTGGCGGATGGCATGGAAGTAAAGAAATTCAACGAAGTCCCCATGAGCGCCATGTGGACGCAAACGCCGGGCGTAAACAACATCCAGTATGGCTACAATGCCGACGATCGGGAGTCGGCATCGGTTGCTCACATATACGGGCAGAACATTGCCGCGGCGGAGTCGATGACCGCGGCCGCCGCTCCCTGGGCATGGGCCCCTGATACGCTCAAGCCGACCGCGGACCAGGAGTTCCTGAATGGCATCAATCGCTTTTGCATTCACGAATCGGCGCATCAACCGCTGGTTGGCCCGAGGACCGCACCGGGCATGACGCTCGGGCCCTTCGGACAATGGTTCAACCGCAACGAGACATGGGCGGAGCAAGCGGGCGCATGGACCGCGTACCTGGCGCGCACCTCCTTTCTGCTGCAACAGGGTAAATTCGCAGCCGATGTGATTTACTTCTACGGCGAAGACTCGAACCTGACGGCGCTCTTTGCCAACTCCGCCCCCGACGTGCCTTCCGGATACAATTTCGATTACATTAACGCTGACGGTCTCATCCACGAACTCAGCGTGAAGGATGGAAGGATCGTCACCCGATCCGGCATGAGCTATCGCCTGCTTGCTTTGGACAAATACAGCCGGCACATGTCGCTCCCGGTGCTGCGCGCCATTCACGCATTGGTGGAGCAAGGTGCGGTGGTTGCCGGCGAAGAGCCCATTGGCACACCCAGCCTGGCCGACGATGCGGCCGAGTTCCGCAAGCTGAATGACGATCTCTTTGGCGCAGGAACGGGAGTACGCACTGTAGGCAAAGGCAAGGTCTACGCGGGGCAGAATGCGGAGGCTGCGCTCAAGGAAATGAACGTAGCCCCGGATTTCGATTACGGCAAGCTCAGCAATGGCCAGCAAATTCTGTTCGCCCACCGCAAATTGGCGGACGGCGATCTCTATTTCCTGGACAATCGCGGGAACAGCAGTTCCACCATCGATGCCAGCTTCCGGATCACGGGCAAAGCGCCCGAACTGTGGTACTCCGAAACAGGAAAGATATCTCCAGCATCCTTTTCCATCGAGGACGGCCGCACCACCGTGCCCCTGCGCTTCGAGCCATGGGGTACTGTGTTTGTGGTGTTCCGCAGGCCTGCGAAGGAAAGCTCGCGCATGCTGGCGAAGGTCACGGAAACGCAACTCGCCACGGTGGACGGACCGTGGAAACTGAGTTTTGAAGCCGGGCGCGGTGCTCCCGAATCCATCACACTGGACAAGCTGACGCCGTGGAATGAAAGCAGCGATAACGGAGTGAAGTACTTCTCCGGGATTGGGACCTACACGAACACACTGCAGGCGCCTCCTTCGTGGTTCAAAAGGGGTGCGACGCTCTGGCTCGATCTGGGCGATGTCAAGAATCTCGCCGTAGTCACAGTGAACGGGAAGGACCTGGGCACGGTGTGGCACGCCCCCTACCGCGTGGACGCAACCTCGGCATTAAAACCCGGCGCCAATGAGATCACGATCAAAGTAGTCAACGCATGGGTCAACCGGCTCATCGGAGATCAGCAGCCGGACGCGACCACCAAATATACCTTCGCCACCTTAAAGCCCTATAAGGCGGACTCGCCGCTATTGCCCTCGGGTCTGATGGGACCAGTGGTCATCGTGCAACATCAATGACAGTGCGATCCTCGGCATTCGCGAGGTTTTTTCGGTGGGCCGAATGCCTAAGCAAAAGAGGAACGTCATCTCGACGGCAGGACCACGGACCCTCGCCCCAGCGAAGGGGAGGAAGATAGTGCCACAGAATTGTCATCCCGCCTGTCCCGGCGTGCCGTGGAGCGAAGTGGAGGGACCTGCTGTTTCTCTCCTTCCTTATGACCTTTCCTCCCGTAAACCACTTTATCCATCACGCGCACGAACGCGCTTTACAGTTTTCCTGGGAAACCCGGTCGACTGCCGGATTGTGAGGCCGGTGGGGATCACCGTTCGCCTTTGTTTTGCAGATCGGGGAATTTGCTCGACGTGTGCCCGAAGCGCCTCAAAGGCCGCGCGTGCAATCGCCACGCGCGACATGTTCACCGTAGTGAGCGGCGGATGCACAAACTCCGCCAGATGAATATCGTCGAAGCCAATGACCGAAACCTCTTCGGGAATACGCACGCCGGCTCGCAGAAAGCTCCGGAGCACGCCGATCGCGGTCATATCGTTCGAACACATCACCGCGGTGGGGAGATTCTTGCTCCTGAGAAAATGTTCAGCTGCCGCAATACCGCCTTCGAGAGTGTGGTCTCCTTCCAGCAGCAATGTGGGGTCCGGGGTAACACCAATTTCTTCAAGCGAAGTGACAAACGCAGCCTTCCGGAGCTCACATGACAGTTGCCGCAGCGGGCCACTTACAAACGCAATCCTTCGATGAGTCAGGGCAGCCAGGTGCTGTACCCCTTCTCGGATACCACGGTGATAGTCAACTTTCAGCGTGCTGACACGCGGATTCGGCAAGCCCACATCCATAAAGACGAGAGGGACATCTCTGGAAACCAGTTTCTCGAGAAGGGGGGCCTCAATGCCGAAAGTCATCACCGCAACGCCCTCTACATTTCGCTCAAGAAGGCGCCGAATGCAATTTTCCATGCGCGCGAGGTCGTAATTGGTGGAACTGATCATGATCTCGTAGCCGTTTTCTACGGCTACGTCTTCGAATCCCTGGATTAACTCCGGGAAGAACGGATTTGTGATCTCAGAAACCAGAAGACCGAAGATTCTGCTCCTGCCGGATACCAGCGTTCGCGCCTGGGTGTTCGGGTAATAGTTCAACTCTTCGATTGCCGCGAAAACTCGCTTCGCCAATCTCTTGTCGACCGATGGAACGCCATTAATAGCACGGGAAACAGTGGCTATCGAAACCCTGGCGTGACGGGCCACGTCGCGTATGTCCAGCCTTTTCTTTTTTTCTCTAGACCGCGTACGCTGCACAGGATCCGTCATCGTGGAGCCTTGTGTTCAACCGGAGACCTGGTGATAGAGGCGATACTTCTCATCGCGGATCGCATCGAATGCAAGGAACTTGACTTCTCCACTGCTTGATCGCACGGTGTGGGTGGAACCCTGCTTCGCGACGGACAGCAGTTCGGTGCGCGTGAATTGGCCCACGGCCGGATCGATCGCGAACAGGGTGACCGGGCCATGAAGCAGCGCCATTATGTTCGGCCGCGCCGGTTCTATCGATTCCAGCCTATACGGCATATCCAGGGTGTACTCGATCCGGTCTCCGTCCTTCCACTCTCTTTCGATTACGGCGAACGAGCCGGCTTGTACTGGCTCTGCATAACGCTTGCCATTGATCGCAATCGCGGTTGCGTTTCCAGCCCAACCCGGCACGCGGAGGTACACCGCGAACTTCTCCGGGCGCTCCCCCCGCAGCAGAATGTTGACCTCCGGAGAATTGGGATAACGAGTTTGCTGTTCCAGTGTGTAGCGGGCCGACCCGACGCGCCAGCTAACGCGCGAAGGCACAAACAGGTTGACATAGATGCCGTCGGAAGAGCGGAAATACGAACTGATCCCATAGTCAGCCGTGATCTGAGGAAATGTGCCCGAACAGCAAGGCCACTTTTGCTCGTAGTAAAACTTAGAGGCGTCGTTATTGTAGTCCGAGTAGTAAAAGCTTGTACCATCCGGCCGCAACGGTTTCGCTCCGAGGATGGTGTTGTAAAGAACGCGCTCCATGGTATCGCCATAGCGGCTGTCGCCGGTTACGCGCACGAGGTAGCGGCAGATTTTGAAGTGTCCGTACGCTCCGCAGGGCGTTTCGAAGCTGGCATGGGTTTTCTCCAGGCTGTCTGCCAGTTCACCGCTGCCTGGAACCCGGAATGTCTCATTCGGGCCCCACCCGCCAGTGGCAAAGCTTTGTGTGGTGAGCACAAAGTCGAATCCATTGCGGGCTGCCCGCAGATGCTTCTCGCTGTTCAGCACCAGATAAGCCTGGGAAGCGGACGAAAGCGCGTTCACGTGGCTGTAAGCGTGCAAGCCAGGCAACACATTCTTGCCCTCCGCCAGAGGGTCGAAATAGGTGTCATCCTCGAGAAAGCGCTCCGCCAGCTGCTTGTAGCGGGCGTTTCCGCTCCTCTTGTATGCCAGGAAGAAGTTCTCGGGAAGCGTGTAGGTCTCGTCCCAGGTGAAGGCAATATTGGGGTGCGGTCTTGCTTCCATCTCTTGCCGCGAAAGCGCTTTAGCCGGCAGGTACGGCAGCACCGCGTCCGTCGCGTGATCGAGAACACGTAGCGCCATGGGATCTCGGGCAAATTGGTGAGCATCAATGAGGCCGCAGTTTGTCTTGTCGAAGGTATAAGCAGGCAGCGGATAATCCACATAGAACTTCCCGCTGACGGCCCTCCCAAATCCGTCCACCAGGCCGTTGATTTTCTGGCGCGTGGCCACATCCCCGGTCGCGGCATATGCGCGGGCCAACCCCGACAGGTATTGCCCAAAGCTGTGGCCGGGAATATATCCCGTCATATTGCGTGGCGGGTCAAAATCCTTCGACCAACTGTACCAGCCGCCCATATCCTCTCCAGGCGCGGGTAGACCTGCCCTTTGCCGAAACGGCTTGAGCAATGCGTCATCACTGAGAGCGAGGAACAAGGCGTGATTCTGTTCGAATTGCTCGCGCATCCGGCCTTCGAGCAGCTGTACGTCGGCATAGTCGAACTGCTGTAATTTGGTGGTCACAGCATCAGTGGCAGATGACGCTCCGCGCAATCCGCGGGGGAAGAGTTGAGCCCCCGCAACCACAGCACTGCCCTTAAGAAATGTCCTTCGTGATGGATGCGCCATGTCAATTCCCTTCTCATATGTGATTCCCGGGACGCTCCCCCTGCAGGTTGAGCGTCTACCCTTTAGACGCTACGCTTTCGCCCACCTGAGCCAACCTACGGTTGCGAGGAGGAAGAAGTGGACGGGAGATCCTCCAGAAGGTACCTGGTTTTCGATTCCTGCTCACTCTTTCTGAGCTCTTTCAACCGTGCGACCAAACCGTCGATCTCACTTCTTTGGCCCAGACTGCGATCCGCCAGCATCTCCTGATAAAGGGCAGCGGTGTCGTCGGGATTCCGCTTGAGCGCTTCTTTTGCCTGCTCTCTGGCAGCTGAAGCATTTCCCGCCCGCATGTATAAGACGGCAAGCAGGTCTCGTGCCGGCTGATAGTCGGGTTCGAGCTTGACTGCCTGGTTGGCGGCGCGAATGGCTTCCGCTTGAATTTGGGAATTGCCCGAATCAGCGCTCTCCAACAGGGCTTCCGCATAAAGGTACTGCAGCAAAGGATCACGCGGATTTTCTTGGGCATGCCGCCGAAAGGCCTCGATGGACCCTTGGTTATCGTGCTGCTGACTATGAATCATGCCCATCGCGTCCTCAGCGAAGGAAAGAGTCGGGTCGAGACGATGTGCCTCCTGAAAATCATTGAGAGCTCCGTCGATCTGAGAGAGTTGGACGCGCAGTACGCCGCGAGAGAGATACAAAGGTGCTGCGCGGGGTAAGACTTTAAGGCCGGCATCGACCATATCGATGCCAACCTCAAAGGAATCATGGTTGAAGGCGAAGGTTGCAAAGAGCACGTAGTTCTTTACCGCCGATGGATCCACTACGATCGCCTGGCGCAGCCATGCAATCGCTTGTGGGGTTGCGCCTTTTTCCTCAGCGATCTGGGCCGCGAGCGCAAGCGCCCGCGAATTTGTGGACCCAGGACCGGCCAGCGGAGAAAGGATGGCCAGGGCCTCATCCAGTTTCTTCGATTTCCAGAGCGCCACCGCAAATTGCATGCGTATTTGCGGATCAGGCGACCGGCTCATCAACTCCCGATAGAGATCGGCGGAACGATTTGCTTCGCCTTCGGCCAGTAAGCAGGCTGCGAATTCCCGCCTTGCTTCAGGGTTCTGCTGAATGAGCGGTAAGGCCTTTTCGAAATGCGGAAGAGCCGAGGCACAGTCTCGCTGTTGCCATGCGATCACGGCGAGCATGGCGTGGGCTGTCGGATCGTCAGGTCTCAGCGAAATCAACTCCTTCAGGAATGGCACAGCGTCGGGCGAACGGCGCGCGTACTCAACCTGGGCAGCGCCCTCCAGGGCCGGAACGAAGTGCGGGCACGCATCAAGCGCCGCCTGGAAGGATTGCAGGCTGTTGCTTAACAGACCCTCCCCGCGCAATCCCATACCCCGCATCACGAGGATGCGGCAATCCTCAGGGTGTGCCGGGTGCGTGGCTAGCGCGGCCTCTGCAGCAGTGACAGCTGTCGCATAATCCTTCGCGCGGAGCGCTTGCACAATCTGGTCCTCATCGGAGGATGCCTGGCCCAAACCAGCTTGTGGAAACAAACCGCAAAGCAGAACCGTGACCAGGAAAAACGCCCACGCAAACCTGCAGCCATCTGGCCGCCCGATCCTGTAAATTTCTGGCAACATCCGTCGACGAAACTCGCTCATGTGCTTAGAGTCCCGAAGGGACGGCTGAGAGTAGCCCAGGACGCTGGCCTGGGCTACTAGTCAAAGGATAATCGGTCCCCAAGAGCCTGTCCTGAACTTGCCGAAGGAGACGACTGAGAATTACCCAGGATAATCCTGGGCTCCGACGGTTGGTTCTCACGCAGACGCTTTGTAAAAACCTGCAAAAATCCACCCGGATCAATCACAAATCGTTTGTCGGGCCGCAATGCTCGCAATTATTTGGGCCGAGGTCAACCGCACCTGTTAGAAAACGATATTCCCTCCTATCTGCAGAAAACGCGGCACATTCTGGCCGGTCGCCTGGCCAAAATTCCCGTCGGGAAGATTGGTATCGACAGTATTCAGGTTTGGCCGGTTGAAGAAGTTGAAGAACTCAAAGCGAAGTTGGAAATTCACCGCTTCCGTAATCTTCGTATTTTTCAAAAACGCTACATCCCACTCTTCGAATCCAGGTTCACGGAAAGCGCTGTAGCGTTCATTCCCCTCTGTGCCGAACGTGGAGGGCACTGGGAAGTTAGCAAGCGCCGCGGCGTGTGTCGATCCGAAGAGACCCGATAAATAGGCCTTGCGGCTGGTGGAGTAGGAATAGCTATTGACGTCGGGAAAGTCGAAGTTGTCACCATCCGCGTTGTAGTCTCCGCTCCCCGGAGCATAACCAATGTAGGCGCCACTGCTACTGATCACCGGATTGAAGCTGGCATTGGTGGATACCGTAAACGGCGGTCCCGATTGAAGGACGGTTGTCCCACTCAACTGCCACCCGCCTCCAACTCTCCCGACGAGCCCAAGGCCATTGTTGGGACTCGGTAGTTCATAGTTCCACACCAGGGAAAAGCGGTTGGGGATGTCCCAGATCGAAGGCCCGTAATACTGATGTGGATTGATATAGCTCGGATAGATCTGGGTGTCATCCTTTGATGAGGAA
>Ga0335072_10011731_pt1 | contig 12549 bp, 8 predicted proteins | sample Lox_Sample_21_FD_206725 | JGI IMG/M metagenome (GOLD analysis project Ga0335072, IMG submission 206725) | Soil microbial communities from Loxahatchee National Wildlife Refuge, Florida, United States - Lox_Sample_2.1 | ecosystem: Environmental > Terrestrial > Soil > Wetlands | place: USA: Florida...
CTTGAACGGGCTCATCCGGATGCCGTCGTCGTACGCCGACTCCGAGCTCGACGGCATGCCGCCGGGTTCCTTGGCGCCGTTCTCGCCCTCATGGATGATCGTCGCTACCCAGGCGATCAGCTCGCCGCCGTAAAAGACCGGCAGGATCATGCTCTGGTCGGTGTTGTGGATGTTGCCGTAACGGGCGTCGTTGTGGATGAACCCGTCGCCGTCATGGACGCCGACCGTCGGATCATCGACCCAGTACTTCTTGATGAACCGTACCGGGTAGTGCAGCACCGAGGCGAAGGCGAGCACCCCGCCGGTGCTGATGTGGATGAGGTCACCGGAGGCGGAGTAGACCGCACTGGTGAGATCACCCCACTTCGCGCCCGGTGCCGCCCCGGTCTGCTCCATCATCTCGAAGGCCTCGTCCAGGCCCGCGACGATCCGCTTGCGGACCCGGTCCAGCGCGTTGGCGTCGATCGGGCCGGACAGGAGCCGCTCCTCGTCCGCGGTCCGCGGCGCCATCCGGTGGTCGGTCATGATCTCGGGATCGGGCCCGAGGAACAGGGTGGTCCCGGCCAGGAACCGGTCGACCCACTCCTGGTCATGGGGGGCGAATTCTTGCTTGGCCAGCTCGGTCATCGGAATCTCTCCTTGTCAGCTCTTGAGGAACCAGATCGCGCCGTGTGCACCCGTCTCCAGCCGCCATTCCGGCTCGACCAGGTAGGTCGTGGTGGGGCTGGTGACCACGGCCGGGCCGGGCACGGTCAGGCCGGGCTGTAGCGCCGTCTCGTCATACACCGGGGTGTCCACGCCGCCCGCGATCCCCGCGAAGTGGCAGCGCCGCGAGCTGGCCGGCGTGGCCGGCGCCGGCTCGCCGTCGGGCAGTGAGGCGTCGAACTCCACGGTCTGGCCTTCGACGTAGGAGGCGACCCGGATGGTGGTGATTCGGATGCCGGCCTCAGGCGACTGGCTGCCCTGGCCGAACCGGCGGCCGTAGTCGTCGGCGAACATGTGCATCAGCGCCACCACGTCGCGTACGCTCTGCAGCCGGGTGCGGTCGGCGGTCACCGCCATTGTGACGAGCTGATTGCCGTATCGCATGTCCAGCTCGAGCCGGTGCTCTACCTTGTCGCCGGGCAGGCCCTGGCGCAGCAGGTCGTCGCGGCCCTTGGCCTCCAGGTCGGCGACGATGGCGTTGAAGCGGCCGAAGTCGGTGAACAGTGCGCGGGTCGACGCGTCGAACAGCACGACGGGGACGGTGCGCTCGTGGATGTGCAGCTGAGGGGTGTTGCCCGCGCCGAGCGCGGAGAACACCGAGCTGTACGGCGGCGCCAGGACCCTCTCGATGCCGAGATGGTCGGCGATGCCGCAGGCGTGCAGCGGCCCGTTGCCGCCGTAGGCCAGCATCGTGAATTCCTCCGGCAGGTAGCCCCGGATGCGCAGCTCCTTGGCCATGCCGTTGGCCATCTGCTCGTCGACTTCGGCCTTGATCCGCTTGGCGATCTCGACGGGCTCGAGGTCGAGGTGGTCGCCGAACTCCTCCTCGACGGCGAACTCGGCGCGCTTGCGGTTCAGCAGGATGCGGCCGTCCGCGTACCTGGCGGGGTCGAGGTAGCCGAGCAGCAGGTCGGCGTCGGTCACGGTCGGCCGCATGCCGCCGCGGTCGTAGCAGGCGGGCCCTGGGTCTGATCCGGCGCTGTGCGGTCCCACCTGGATCGACTGGTGCAGCCGGTTGTAGGAGGCGATCGAGCCGCCGCCGGCGCCGAGGGTCACCAGGTGAATCATCGGGACGCTGACCAGCCACCGGTCGATGACCGGCATGAAGTCGTAGTGCTTGACCCCGTCGGCCGGCACCAGGCCGATGTCGAAGCTGGTGCCGCCCATGTCGGTGGCCACCACGTTGCCGAGTCCGGCCTGCCGGGCGAGATGCTCGCTAGCCGAGATCCCCGACACCGGCCCGGAGTGGATGGTCTGCAGCGCGTCGGTGGAGTTGAGCTGAGCCATCCCACCCGAGTTGTGGTTGACCAGCATGGGCTGGGTGTAGCCATGCTCGCGGAGGTTCTGCTCCAGCTCGGACAGGGCGTGGTACATCGTGGCGTGCAGGAACGCGTCCACAATGGCGGAGGTCGCCCGAACGTATTCGCCCTTGCGGCCGGACAGCTGGTGGGAGAGCAGCATCGGGATCGCGCCCAGCTGGTGGGCCGGGTACTCCTCCAGGAAGATCTCCTGGACTTCCCGTTCGTGCACCGGGTTCTCCACCGCATTGGTGAGGCAGACCACCAGGGCCTGCGCGCCGGCGTCGACCAGGTCGCGCAGCTGCCGCCGGACGTCACTAGCGTCTAGGGCCAGTAGCACCCGGCCGGCATAATCGACCCGCTCCCGCACGGGCCTGATCAAGGTCTGCGGCACCAGCGGGTCGGGCCGGGTGCCACTGGACAGGTCGTTGCGCGCGAGCTCGTCCAGGCCCTCGCCGTAGCCGCGGCCGCGCGACAGCGGGATGGTCGCCTCGAAACCCGCGGTCACGATCGCCCCGACTTGGGGGCCCGTGCGCTCGATCAGCGCGTTGGTGCCCAGCGTGGTCGCGTACCGCACCGAGTCGATCTGGGTGAGCACGTCATGGCGCTCCAGCCCGAGCTTGGCGCACGCCTGGTCCAGGGCCTCGTTGAAGCCCTGGGACAGGTTGTGGTGCGTGGTGAGCGCCTTGGCCTGGATGTAGTCGCCGTCCCAGGCGAAGAAGCAGTCGGTGAACGTGCCGCCGATGTCAACGGAGATGCGTTTCATGTCGGGCTCCTCAGTGCTGGTGGCCGGCGTCGACGGGGACGTCCCGCCCCAGCGGGATCACGGTGTTCGCCGGGCGCTTGGCCCATTGCGCCTTCAGCGCGGCCACGTCGATTTGCATGTCGAACGTCGGCGGGTGGCCGGGCGGCAGGTATTCGGTCTCGACCAGCGCGCCGCAGCCGGGGCAGTAGTACTCCAGAATCCGGCACCACGCCGGGTCGGGCGCGAACGTGAACTCGTAGCGGGCCGGGTTGAGCAGCGGCCGGTGGATCTCCCGCGGGTCGCGGTCGTAGACCAGGGTTCCCGTCTTGTAGTTGCCCGCCGCCTGGGCCAGGTCCTGGCCGCAGCGGCGGCACTGCCAGCGTTCGGTGTCGAGGTCGATCTCGAGGTACTCGGTCATTGGCACGCGCATCAGTGGCTCCCGGTGTGGTTGTCGGCGAGTCGCAGGTCGCCCGCCGCAGTGATCTGGAACTGCCAGCCCTCGGGCAGGCGCATGGTGAAGAACGGGCCTTCCACCACCGCCGGGCCCGCGCCGCGGGCACCGGGGGCCTGGTCGAGCAGCGTGAAGACGGGCAGTTCGGCCGCCTCGCCAGTCCGGCCGCGGACGACGCGGGCGCCCGACGGGCTGGCCGGCTCGGCGGCGGCGTCGAGCCCGCCGTCGATAGCGACGTGCGGGAGCGGGGCGAGCAGCGACAACTCCAGCGACGCCATGTCGCCGTGGCTGAGATGCGCAGTGACGGCGGCCGCCGCGTCATCGGCGCCCGACACGTCGATGACGATGTCACTTGCGGGCCGGCCGACGGCGGCATCCTGTTCGATCCGTAGCCGCAATGACTCCACGCAGTCGCCCGCTTCCACGCCCTCGGCGTACATGTCGCGCGCGGCGCGCAGTCGCAGCTCGCGCACGGCCTCGGCGAACGTCTGGGCGTCGGCCCCGGACAGCGGGTACTCATAGGTCTGCGAGATGTCGGAGAACCCGATGCCGAACGCGCTGAACACCGCGGCGGTGCGGGGAATGATCACGTTCCTGACCCCGGCCTTGCGCGCGGCGCCGCACACCGACATCGGGCCGGCCCCGCCGAAGGCCGCGATGACGGTGTCCGGCGCCACCTCCTCGGTGCGCAGTGCGCCCGCGAGCCGCTCCAGGTAGGCTTCCTCCATCCGGGCGAGCGCCTCGTCGATACCAAGGCCGAGCGGTTCGGCGATCTGCGCCTGCACCGCCTTGCGGCTGCGCTCGGTGTCGAGCTTGAGGGACCCGTCGAGGTAGGTTCCCGGGTCGAGCAGCCCGGTGAGCAGGTATACGTCGGTAATCGTGGCGTCGGTGCCGCCGAGGCCAAAGCACGCAGGCCCAGGGGCGGCGCCCACGCTGTCTGGGCCGACCGTGATCGCGCTGCCGGCGACGCGGATCACCGAACTGCCACCGACGCCGTGGCTGGTGATCGCGGCGAGCTCGAAGGACGTCGGCACCCGCTCGATCCGGCCGCGGCGCTCCACGCGCACCGCACCCTCGGTGACGACGCCGATGTCGGACGTGGTGCCGCCGACATCCAGCATGAGGACATGCCGGAACTCGTAGCTGCGGGCCAGCGCGCGGCTGCCCTCCAGGCCGCCCCGCGGCCCAGAGCTATAGGTCTTCAGCGCGGCGGACTTGGCCACCCGGGAAGAGCCGCCGTCGTTGCGGAAGATCAGTAGCGGGCGCCGCGCGCGGTGCTCCCGCAGGCGCTGCTCAGCGTTGAACAGGAACCGTTCCATGGCCGGGTGCAGAAACGCGTTCAGCAGCGCAGACCATGTGCGGCGCATGTCGTCCTGGTCGGCCGCGAGTTCCCAGGAGAACAGCAGCGGGATGGCGCCGAGCAGCTGCCGCGGGTACAACCGCAGCAGCATCCGCTTGACCCGCTTCTCCTGGGCCGTCCCCTCGGCGCCGCCGATCGAGGTCACGAGGCGGCTGGCGCCGGCGGCGGTCAGCTCGTTGACGCACGCGACCAGCTGGGCGGCCAGCGCCTCGTCGTCGGCTGTGACGTCGATGATCGCGTGCCGGTCGCCGACCAGTGCCGACAGCAGGTCCTCCTCCTCGCCCGTGGCGGCCAGCCCTTCCACCAGGGTGGGGTCGGCAGTCAGCAGGCCTAGCCGCGGGCCCCGGCGCTGAACCAGCGCATTGGTGCCCTGGGTGGTGGAGTAGCGGATGTAATCGGTCGCCTGCAGCAAGGCACCCGGCCGCTCCTCGCCGTAGACGAGCCTGGACGCCTTCGCGAGCCCGTCGAACAGGCAGCGGCTCAGGTCGAATGGTGTGGTCAGCGTCTTGGTGTAGCGGACGCCTTCGTCGTCGACGACACAGACGTCGGTGAGCGTCCCGCCGTTATCGATGTTGATCAGCCTGGTCACGGTGCTCCCTCCGGGTTGGGTGCTATCGACGGTAGGGATCGCCGAACGGCCTGCCACCGTGCGCGGCGCACGAGGAATCCGTCCGGTTTGGGGCTGCCGGCACCGTGGCTGGCGGCGGCCCAGTGATTACCGTCGAGGTCAGTGAAGGAGGCCAGCATGACGACGTCAGACACGCCGACTGGCGACCCGGCGCGCGAGCTGCTGTGGACACCGTCGCAGGATCGGGTTCAGTCCAGCCGGATGAGCGCATACCGACGCTGGCTGGAGCGGGAGCGCGGTTTGCGTTTCGCCGGTTACGAGGACCTGTGGCGCTGGTCGGTCGGCGACCTCGACGGGTTCTGGGGTTCGATCTGGGCTAACTTCGCCGTCACGGCCTCCGCGCCGCCCACCGCGGTACTCGCCGAGCGGGACATGCCCGGCGCCCGCTGGTTCCCCGGCGCCCGGCTGAACTGGGCCGAGAACCTGCTCCGCCCCGCCGCCTGTCGCGCCGCGAGCCGCCCGGCGATCGTCGCCGTGTGCGAAGGCCGTGAGGCCACCGAGATGACGTGGGCCGAGCTGATCGCGCAGGTCGCCTCGCTGGCCGACGAACTGCGCGGCCTCGGGCTGCGGCCCGGCGATCGCGTGGCCGCCTACCTGCCCAACATCCCGCAGGCGGTGGTGGCGCTGCTCGCCACCGCCAGCGTGGGCGCCATCTGGTCGTGCTGCGCGCCGGACTTCGGCGTCAAGGGCGTGATCGACCGGTTCCGGCAGATCGAGCCGACCGTGCTGATCGCCGCCGACGGCTATCACTTCGGCGGCAAGAAAGTCGATCGGCTGGCCAGCGTGGCGGAACTGCGCGAGCAGCTCCCGACCGTCCGGCACACGGTCGTCGTGCGGCACCTCGACCCCGCTCGGGTGCCCCCGTCCGGAACCCTGGCGTTCGACGATCTCGTCGCGGGCGAGGCCCAGCCGGAGTACGAGCAGGTGCCCTTCGAGCACCCGCTGTGGATCTTGTACAGCTCGGGCACCACCGGCCTGCCCAAGGGCATCGTTCACTCCCACGGCGGCATCCTGCTGGAGCACCTCAAGATACACGCGCTGCACTTCGACACCCACTCTGCCGACCGCGTGTTCATCTACGCGAGCACCGCATGGATGGTATGGAACGTACTGGTCGGAGCCCTATCGGTGGGGGCGACCATCATTACCTACGACGGCAGCCCAGCGTTCGGTGAGCCCGACGCCCTGTTCGGTATCTGCGCCGGACAGCGCGCCACCCGGTTCGGGACCGGCGCCGCCTACCTCGCAGTGTGCGAGAAGGCCGGGGCCCGCCCGGGAGACCGGTATGACCTGTCGGCGCTGCAGGCCATCTTGAGCACCGGATCGCCACTGCCCAAATCGGCCTGGCGCTGGGTCTACGACGCGGTCAAGAAGGACCTGCTGCTCGGCTCGGATTGCGGCGGCACCGACGTATGTACCGCGTTCATCGGCACCAACCCGTGGCTCCCCGTGTATGCCGGCGAGATGCAGGCTCCCTACCTCGGCGTCTGCGTAGAAGCCTGGTCGGCGGCCGGGGAACCCGTCATCGGGGAAGTCGGCGAGATGGTCATCACCGCGCCGATGCCGTCCATGCCCGTCTGGTTCTGGAACGACCCGGACGGCTCACGCTACCGTGACGCCTACTTCGGCACGTTCCCCGGCGTATGGCGGCACGGGGACTGGATGACCGTCACCACGGGCGGCACGTACGTCGTGCACGGCCGGTCCGACTCCACCATTAACCGCGGCGGCGTCCGGATGGGATCCGCCGACATCTACCAGGCCATCGACACCCTCCCCGAGATCGACGCCAGTCTGGTCATCGGCGCCGAGCTTGGCGACGGTGACTACTACATGCCGCTGTTCGTAGTCCTGGTCCCCGGTGCCACCCTCGACGAGGACCTGATCACGCGGATCCGCCGCAACATCCGGGCCGATGTCTCACCACGGCATGTCCCAGACGACATCATCGCTGCCCCTGGAGTGCCCGTCACCGTCACCGGCAAGAAGCTGGAAGTACCCGTCAAACGGCTCCTGCAGGGCGCCCCGTCCGCCGTCAACCGCGCCACCATCGCCAACCCTGATGTCCTGGACTGGTACGCCGACTACGCGGACCGGTACCGACGGCGCCGCACCGCCGTCAGGCAGCGGGATTAGCGGTGGTTACGGTCAAGCGGGCGGCGCTGACATCGTGCCGCCCGTGGCCGGCGTCCACGGGGCGCTTGCCGTTGCCAGGGACGCGGCCAGCGACGGGCAGTGCTGCCGCTCATGAGCCGAGCATGCTCCGGTAGACGGCGATGAGCGCGGCTCGCTGTTCTTCGGTTAGGCGCTCGTCGGCGCCGATCGCGTCCTCAGTGGCCGGAGCCGGCTCGTCACCGGCGCCGTCGATCAGGCCGGCCTGGGCCAGCAGCGTTTCCGCGGAAACGTTCAGCGCGTCGGAGATCGCCCTGATCACGCGCACCGAAGGCTGGTGCAGGCCGCGTTCCACCTGGCTGAGGTAGGGGTTGGACAGGCTGGTCAACTCGGCGAGCTGGCGCAGCGAAAGGTTGGCCATCTTGCGCCGAGCGCGGATAAAGGCACCGAGCGCCTGCCGCTGCGCCTGCCACGGGTCCGCCATAGCCAGCCCTCCGTTCGCTAACTATAGTACGCGGCAGCTCCGGGGTTCCGGTGTTGCCGCGTACTGGCCAGGGTGCCTCGCACGGCTTACTGCGCGGCGGTGGCCTTCGGCGTACTGCTGGCGTCGCCAGGCAGCAGCGGAGCCGCTGCCTTCACGATGTCATCGGCGAACCTCCGCTGCCCGGCGAGCAGTTGCTCGGCGAAGTCGTAGGCGCTGGTCACGACCTCTTCGGGCTTGGGAAACTTGTCCGTGAGCGGTACGTGAACGTCCGGCAGCTGCGAGGTGACGGACTGGACGATCTTGACCCAGGTGCTGATCGTGTCGAGAACGGTCTCCTGGCTCTTGCGGACTGCGGCCAGGAACTCTCCCTGCAGTTCCTTCGTGGTGGCGGTGACCATCGTCGTGCCTTTCTGCTCGGTATCGTCGTTTCCGGATCCTTTCGCTAACTATATAAAGCACCTGCTTGCTATGTCAAGCAGGTGCCCGCTCGGCACCAGCTACGCCCCGTGCGGCACAGGGCGGTCGCGAGGCGGTGGCCGCCGTAGAAGGGCAGGCCGGCCCGCTCTGGGGTGATCCGCGCCCGCCGGGAGGCGAGGAACTCGCGGATCTGCGCTCGGTTGTCCATGTCTTCACGCTAGGTGATGCTGGCATGGTGTGGGAGGGACTGCCGTTACCTGGAAGAGCAGGCACTCCCGCGGACGATGCGGCATGCGTTGACCCGTGACCATGAACGCACCGCATGACACGCCTGCCCCGCGCCATTCCCGCCGGGTACCGGGACGGGCAATGGACGACCGGGAATCGATCAAGGTCCTCGCGACCCCGTGAGCACATGGTCACCGGAAGACCTCGACCTGCTCGGCGACACCCGGCGCTGGGTTGGGCGGCCGGGATGTCTGGCCCCGGTGCCGAGAACTCGGATGGACTCCGCCCGTACCTCAAGCCGGCATGTCACCCCCAGAGCCGGTCAGAGGCGAGCGCGGCGCCCTCGGCGAGGGCGGCGAGTTTGGCCCAGCCGAGCTCGGGTGGATGCGCGAGCCGAACCCGCAGTCGGCGCCCGCCATCACGTTTTCCCGCCCGAGCCGGTCGGCGTACCGGGTGATGCGCTCGGCGACCAGCTCCGGGTGCTCGATCTGGTTGGTGGCGTGGGTGGCCACCCCGGGAATGAGGATCTTTCCCTCCGGGAGCTTCACGTCTTCCCACAGGTGATACTCGTGCTCGTGGCGGGAGTTGGCCGCCTCGACCAGGTACGCCCCGGCCTTGACCCGCAGCATGATGTCGGCGATCGCCGCCAGTGGCACGTCGTTGGCGTGCGGGCCGTGCCAGCTTCCCCAGCACAGGTGATAGCGGATCCGGTCCTCCGGCAGGCCGTCGAGGGCGTGGTTGAGCACCTCGATGCTGTCGGCGGCGTACCGCCGGTACGCGTCCAGGTCGTATTCGGGGCTGCGGTCCCACACGGCCGGCCCCCGGGCGTCGTCGACCTGGAGCACGAATCCGGCGTCGATGATCGCCTTGTACTCCTCCCTGATCGCGTCGGCCAGCGCCCGCATCAGGTCGTCCCGGTTGCCGTAGTACTCGTCAGCCATGCCGACCTCGATGCTGGCCGGGGCGACGACCGGCATGAACGCCTCGGTGGCGGGCCGCTCCCGCAGGGCGGCGGTCAGGGTTGGCGATGTCGCGCCGCACCGCGTCGGCCCGGTAGCGGATCGGGCCAGTGACCAACGGCTGGGTGGTATTCGCACTCCAGAAGTAGCTGTCTTCCGTGTAGCCGAACAGGCTGCCGTTCGCATCGGCCCACGCGTAGAACCCCGGAAACTGGTCGCGGTCACGGCCCTTGAGCAGCGCTTCCTCGCTCTGGCTCCAGTCCAGTCCCTCGATCCCGTCCATCCGGTCGCGCACGTACCACATCCAGATCGTCTTGCCGAACTCGCCGTCGTCGACGACATCGATGCCGGTGTCCTCCTGGCGGGCGACGACGTCCGCCACGGCGGTCCGGAGCTGCGGGAGCACCTCTGGTGCCCACTCGCCGCGTTCCGCCATCGCCTTCGACAGTCCCGTCGGCCGCTGCAACGCGCCGACGTGGGTGGTCAGAATCCGGTCGATGCTCCGCTGCATCGTCCCTCGTGTCCCAGATAGCTCTTAGGCTGCAAGCCGATGGTAAGCCCCGAGGTGCTGGGGAAGGCTGGCGGGCCAAAAAGCGTTGGCACTACCGGATCCTCTTCCTCTACTCTTTTCCGCCGGTGACACAACCTTCCACGCTGCCCGCGCTCGCTGACCTGCGCCGCACTCTGCCCGAGCTGATGCTGTACGACCAGCACCGGCTGGCTCGGCGCATCGACCGGGCGGCCGGCCTCCGCGACACCGCCGCCGGCGACAAGGCCGTCACCGGGCTAGCCAAGGACATCGAGCGGGCCGCCCAGCGAGTAGCCAGGCGCCGCGCCGCGGTCCCGGCCATCAGCTACCCCCAAGAGCTGCCCGTCAGCCAGCGCAAGGACGACATCGCCGCGGCGATCAGGGACAACCAGGTCGTCATCGTGGCCGGCGAGACCGGGTCGGGCAAGACCACCCAGCTGCCCAAGATCTGCCTCGAGCTCGGCCGCGGGATCACTGGCCAGATCGGCCACACCCAGCCGCGGCGGATCGCCGCCCGCACCGTCGCCGAGCGCATCGCCGAGGAAACCGGCACCCAGCTCGGCACCGTCGTCGGCTACAAGGTCAGGTTCACCGACAAGTCCGGCGACAACACCCTCGTCAAGGTGATGACCGACGGCATCCTGCTGAACGAGATCGCCAGCGACCGCGACCTGTCCCGGTACGACACGCTGATCATCGACGAGGCCCACGAGCGCAGCCTGAACATCGACTTCATCCTCGGCTACCTCAAGCAGCTCCTGCCGCGCCGCCCGGACCTCAGGGTGATCATCACCTCCGCCACGATCGACCCGGAACGCTTCGCCGCCCACTTCGCCGACCCCAGGACCGGCACACAAGCGCCGATCATCGAGGTGTCCGGCCGCACCTACCCGGTCGAGGTCCGTTATCGCCCCCTCAGCGATCCCGAGCACCGACAGGACGACGACCGCGACCAGATCCAGGCGATCAGCGACGCGATCGACGAGCTCAGCGCCCACGGTCCCGGCGACATCCTCGTGTTCTTCTCCGGCGAGCGCGAGATCCGCGACACCGCCGACGCCCTCAAGGGCCGCAGGAACCTCGATGTCCTCCCGCTGTACGGGCGCCTGTCCGCCGCCGAACAGCACCGCGTCTTCGAGCTGCCGGCCAACCGGACGATGAGCCACCGGCGCGTCGTGCTCGCCACCAACGTCGCGGAGACCTCGCTCACCGTCCCGGGCATCCGCTACGTCATCGACCCGGGCACCGCCCGCATCTCCCGCTACTCGCTGCGCACCAAGGTCCAGCGGCTGCCCATCGAGCCCATCTCGCAGGCCAGCGCCAACCAGCGCAAGGGCCGCTGCGGCCGCGTCGCCGACGGCATCTGCGTCCGGCTGTACTCAGAGGAGGACTTCGAGTCGCGCCCCGAGTACACCGACCCCGAGATCCAGCGCACGAACCTCGCGTCGGTCATCCTCCAGATGGCCGCGGCCCGCCTCGGCGACGTCCGCAAGTTCCCCTTCGTCGACCCGCCGGACCCGCGCAGCATCACCGACGGCGTACGCCTGCTCGAAGAGCTCAACGCCATGGAGAAGGACCGGCTCACCGACACCGGCCGGAAGATGGCCCGCCTCCCCGTCGACCCCCGCATCGCCCGGATGATCATCGAAGCGGACCACCAGGGCTGCTCCCGCGAGGTTCTCGTCATCGCCGCCGCGCTGTCCATCCAGGACCCCAGGGAACGTCCCGCCGACAACCAGCAGGCCGCCGACACCGCGCACCGCCGGTTCGCCCAGCCGGAGTCGGACTTCCTCACGTTCCTCGCGCTGTGGGATTACCTCGCCGACCGCCAGCGCGAGCTGTCCGGCTCCGCCTTCCGCCGCGCGTGCCGCGCCGAGTTCCTCAACTACCTGCGGGTCCGCGAATGGCAGGACCTGCGCGCCCAGCTGCAGAGCCTGTCCGCCGATCTCGGGCTGAGCACCGATTCTTCCTCTTCGGAACGGGCCCGTGTTCACACCGCCCTGCTCGCCGGACTCTTGTCCCAGGTCGGCATGAAGGTGGTGCTCTCCGCATCTCGCCCGGGCGCGCCTCAGGAGCGGGGCCGGCGGCCGCTGCCGGAGTTCCTCGGCGCCCGCGGCACCCGGTTCGCGATCTTCCCCGGCTCCGCGCTCGCCCGCAAGCCGCCGGACTGGGTCGTCGCCGCCGAGCTGGTCGAGACGTCCCGGCTGTGGGGCCGCATCGTGGCCAGCATCGAGCCGGAATGGGTCGAGCCGGTCGCCGCCCACCTGGTCAAGCGGTCCTACAGCGAGCCACGCTGGTCCAAGAGCCGGGGCGCCGTCATCGCGACGGAGAAAGTCACGCTGTACGGCATCCCGATCGTCGCCGACCGGGCGGTGAACTTCGCCCGGATCGACCCCGTCACCTCCCGCGAGCTGTTCATCAGGCACGCCCTTGCCGAAGGCGACTGGGAGACCAGGCACCACTTCTTCCGCGACAACCAGCAGCTGCTCGCCGAGGCCGCCGAACTCGAGCAGCGCGCCCGCCGCCGCGGCCTGGTCGCCGGCGAAGACGCGCTCTTCGAGTTCTACGACGCCCGCGTCCCCGCCGACGTGACCTCCGCCCGGCACTTCGACGCCTGGTGGAAGAGGCAGCGG
>Ga0335072_10011733_pt1 | contig 12548 bp, 5 predicted proteins | sample Lox_Sample_21_FD_206725 | JGI IMG/M metagenome (GOLD analysis project Ga0335072, IMG submission 206725) | Soil microbial communities from Loxahatchee National Wildlife Refuge, Florida, United States - Lox_Sample_2.1 | ecosystem: Environmental > Terrestrial > Soil > Wetlands | place: USA: Florida...
ACGTGACAGGGAACGGTCTGAAAACGGGGAGCGTAGGGTGCAAAGAGCGACTTCGCCTCGTCCAGCGCCTTTGGTTCGGTCCAGACGACGAGTCCTTCGGAATGAGTTGCGGTTTGCATTCTCACCTCCGCTTCCATTATACGCAATATTTCGTGCCACACGAAACTATTTACTCAAATTGGTCTGACAGATTGAAGGTGCGATGAATGATCCTGACCTCCTACCCCCGAGAAAAGAAAGCTCGCGCAGCTCCCTGGGAAAGATCGGTCGTCCTGAGGAAACTGCGACGTCTCGCTGCTTCTTGCATCAGACGATTCGAGCTGCGTGAATGGGTAGAGTCGACTGCCGACGGCGGTGCCTCGGCCATCCGGGAGAGGTTTGAGATGAGAGTTTTGGTAGCCGGAGCGACTGGTGCTATTGGATGGATGCCCATTGACTCAAGGTCTGAAAGAACGCGGGCACAGTGTGTTCTGACTGGTGCGTTCGGCGGAAACTGTCCGCATGGTAACTGAGATGGGCGCCGAGGCTTTGACGGGCGATGCCCTGGATGCTGCGTCGATCCGGGCTGCGATTGCGGGCGTGCGCCCCGATGCTGTCATCAATGAACTAACCTCGCTGCCGTGGCATTACACTCCAGCGGAGATGAAGGCGGCGGCGGAACGCGACAGCAGGGTCCGCAGGGAAGGAAACGTCAACCTTCTTACAGGCATGCGCGAGAGCGGCGTGCGCCGCCACGTCCTGCATTCTTCGGGATTCTGGTATGCCCCCGGCCCAGGGTTGGCTGACGAATCGTCGCCTCTAGCTGTTGATGCTTCACCCGGCGTCGCCGCCGGCGTTCGCACGGACTGGGGTTTCCCGTATGGTCGCATGACGCGCACTACCTCTATTTTCAGCGTACGGTTGAGGACAGCGAGCCGATCTACCGACTCGACATGCGAAGCAGATCGGTAGAGCGCGTGGCCGATTGCCGAATTGCCTTGTCAGACGGCGCCTTTCGTTGTGCGCTCATGGGACTTGCGCCCGATGACGCTCCGCTGGTGGAGATCAACCGCGGCAGCAAGGATCTTTTTCGGGCGGACTTGAATTTGCCATGACCTGAGTTGTGCAGGCAACTCCGCATCCTACCTTGCCAGCATGGGAAGGTTCCTGGTCCCCGATCCATCACTCTCTTTTCCGCCATCTTCCGAGGTCCGGCCCGTGTCTCCTGCGATTGTCGTTGCGATGGACTATTCGCACGTCACCGGACTCCGGGCCTTCATTGAGTTCTGTCCGGATTGCCGGCCAAACACCATCGCTCGATGGGCGACTTGGCGATTGGGTACTAATCGAGCATCCGGGTGCGGAAGTTCGCGTATCACTGAATCCAGTCTCTTCATCAACGTGCAATACGCGATGCAATAGCAGCGTCACAACCGCCGTTACTAAGGAATTGCGCTAAGGAATCGTGAACTTCGCCGAGGCGATCTCGCTTGGGGCGTGACCGGGCGCAATGGCCACGGCTTTCACAGTTTCCCTTCCGCTCACCCTGAACGTCCTGGTGTATCGGATAGATTTGGTGTTGGGCGCCACGCCGTTGGTGGTGTAGTAGATCACCGCGCCTTTGGTGGCGTCGGTGATGGTCACGGTCCTGGCTGCGGCAAAGCTGCCGCCGTCGGGAGCGATGGCCGGTGTTGCCGTTTGGATGGAGATGGAATCCGAGGCGATCTCGCTTTCCGTCAGTCCGGGAGCGAAAGCGACTGCCTTGACGGTCTCGTCTTCTGTTACGGCGAACTCGCCCGTGTACTTCTTTGAAGAGACCCCCGGCGTTGCTCCGTTGGTGGTGTAGTAGATGGTTGCGCCCCGGGTACCGTCGGTGATCCTTACAAGCTGGGTCTTGCTGTACTTGCCGGGCTTGGGGGTGACGACCGGCGTGGCGGTGCGGATGCGATACACAGCCGAAGCCACGCTGCTTAACCCTCGGCCGGACACGCTGGCAATCGCCTTCAACGTGGTGTCCTTTGCGATCCTGACCTCCGCGGTGTACTTTGCGGACGCTACCGTTGGAGTAGATCCGTTGGTGGTGAAGTAGATTTGCGCGCCGGAAGTGGTGTCGGTGATCTTCACCAGAATGGAGGCGCCGTAGGTTCCGCCGGAGGGAGCGATGGAAGGCGTGGAAACCGCAGCGGGCTCGATGATAAACGTTGCCGACGAAGAGTTGCTTGTGGTGTAGCCGGAGGCGACAGCGATGGCTTTGATCGTTTCAGAAGCGGCAACCTGAATGGCGCTTTTGTAAACGGATGACGAAGTTGTGGGCGCCGACCCGTTGGCCGTGTAGTAGATCGTCGCGTTGGGAGTCGAATCGGAGATCGTGACGGCGACCGGAGCGCTGAAGGTTCCGCCATCGGGCTTGATGATAGGAGCTGCTGCCGGGGGAAGTCCGATGACGTAACTCGCGGAAGCGACGCTGCTCTGGCTGTAACCCGAGGCGACGGCAATCGCTTCGATCGTCCCGGACCTGGTCACGTCGATGGCGCCATCGTATTTCGTCGAAGAAGTTGTGGGCGTGGACGCGTCGGTGGTGTAGTAGATCGCCGCGCCCGGCGTTGAGTCGGTGATTTGGACCGACTGGGCGGACGCATAGGTTCCCGCCTTGGGCGAGAACTGCGGCAGAGCCGCCGCGGGCATCGCGGGAGTGAACTTGAAGACGGCGCCGGTGCTGTTGGCGCCGCCTCCAACCGTGGTTCCGTAGAAGTTACCCGATGCATCCAACACCAGGCTGCCGTTCGTTGGGCCGCTGGCGTCGGTGCTCGTCGCTCCGAAGTCGTAGAGGATTCGTTCTTTCCACGCGCTGTTCGCGGCGGGTGAAAGCTCGAAGATGGTTCCGGCGCCGCAGCCCAATCCGAGGTCATTGGTTCCCCCGCAGACAGTGGTCCCATACAGGTTTCCACTGGGATCGAAGACCAGCCCGGCTTGCGGCCCGTAGCCGTCGTCCGACGCGTTGTACGCCTGAAAAGTATATAGGATGGCTTCGTTCCACGTGCCGTCCGATTGCGGCGAGAGCTTATAGACAACCCCGCCCTCCATGCTGTCGGCCAGAATGCCTGCCGTCCCATACAAGTTGCCATTGGAGTCGAAGATGACGCCGCTCCACGGGTTCGCCCCATCCTCCGCGCCGGAAAAGCTGTGCAGCAGAGTAAAGGTCCACGTGCCGTTCGATTGCGGAGCGAGCTGATAAACGGTTCCGTTTCCGGCAGCCCCGCCACCGTAGGTCGTCCCGTAAAGATTGCCTTTGCTGTCGAAGATCAGACCCGACAATACCTGGTATCCGTCCGTCGTGCTGGTGCTGAAATTGTGAAGGATGGCCTCCGTCCAGCCGTTGGCACCGGGGGATAGCTCGAAGACCGTGCCCCCGTTGTATTGGCCACCGTCGTAGGTTGTGCCATAGAGATTGCCCAGGCTGTCGAGGGCCAGCCCCGCTTTCGGAACGGTTCCATCGGAGTCGCTGGCCCCGAAGCTGTAGAGGATCTGCTCCGACCACGTTCCATCGCCATTGGAACTGAGCTCAAAGACCGTTCCAAAGCCGTTGGCGCCGCCCGACTCCGTTGTACCGTACAGGTTGCCTTTGGAGTCGAAGATCACTCCCGCGATCGGCCAGGAGGCGTCGGTATCCGACGCGCCGAAGCTGAAGATCACCTGGTACTTCCAGGTTCCCTCCGCCTGCGGCGAGAGCTCGAAGACCGTGCCTCCGGTCGCTTCTCCTGCGTAGGTTCCTCCGAAGGTGGTCGTGCCGAAGAGATTTCCCTTGGAGTCGAACGTCAGGCCCGCTGCGGGTTGCGTTCCATCCGTTCCGCTTCGCGACCCGAAGTTGTGGAGGATGGTCTCCTGGGCCGGTATGAGCGGGGCGCACAAGGCAAGAGTCAGGGCCGTGGCCATGGGCAATTGGAATCGGGAACCTATCATCTTGATCTCCAGAGAGTTTGATTGGGCGTATTCAAGGCCGGGCGAATAAGCGCATGCGGAGCTCCGGCGGCACGATTCCAGGCATGAAGCGAGCGCGGTCCGCAAGCGTGGTTGCCTCTCTAAGTCGTTGCATCGTCAGGATTTTTTGGGATCAGCCGGGAGGCTCATCCGGCGTCCGATCCTAGAGATTCGCGGAGAGAAAATCCTGACGAATATGGGACTTTTTCGAGACTTTCTACCCGCAAGCGGCTGGCGCCGCCTGGCGAAGCGAGTGCAGCTCGGAGCAAAGGCCGGCGCCTTCAGCCGCAAAGCCGAATTGGCCCTCGGAGAGCGCGGCGAAGGCCTGACTTTTTTTGAGACCGGTTAGAAATGGGATATGCTGAATGCTCCCGTGTACCGCCTGGCTGAATTCGTGCTTGATCCTCGGCACCAACTTCTGCTGCTGAGCGGCGAGCGCGTCGAACTGGCCCGGAAGCCATACTCCATCCTGCTGTATCTGGTTGAAAACCGCGACCGGCTCATCACGCGGCAGGAGCTGCTCGACCGATTCTGGGACGGCAAAGAGGTCTATGACCAGACGCTGACCCGGGCTGTGGCAAGGATCCGAAGCGCTCTCGGAGACTCGCGCGAAGAGCCCCGCTTTCTTGAAACGCGATGGGCAGTCGGATACAGGTACATCGGACCCTTCGAGGAAACAGCGGGGACTTTTGCGCCCGGCGCGCCACAGAGCACCGCGGCGCCGGCGAAGGCAGGCGTCAGCGAAGTATCCATCGCCGCCCCCGGAGCGCCGGAAGCTCCTTTCGTCCGCGGCCTGCTGCCGGCTTGGTCGGCCCAGATTGCAGCCCGTATCGCGTTCCCAGCCATGGTGCTCACTCTTGCCGCCGCTACCGTCTGGTTCGTTCGGCATCCTGCTCGTTCCACGCCGAAACCGGCCCTGGTTGCAGATTCACCGCAGGCTCATCTCAGAAAAGCAATTGCCATTCTTACCTTCAGAAACCTCGTTGGCAACGCGGACTCCGAGTGGCTGGGAACGGCTTTGGCGGAGATGCTTTCCACCGACCTTGCAGGCGACGGCCGCGTTCGCACACTTCCAGGAGACGAGGTAGATCGCGCTTTGCGCGAGCTCGGCATCGGTCGAACCCTGGGACTGTCTCCTCCTGCGCTTCAGGCGGTGAATCGCGACCTCGAAGCCGACCTCGTCATCACTGGCTCATACGTGGTTCTGGACTCCGGTGGAGGGCGCAAGCGGGTGCGCGTCGATGTCGAGGAGCAGGACGCTAAGAGCGGAGAAACCGTCGCCGCCTTCTCCGAAGACGGCCGGCTGGATACTCTCTTCGATATCGCGTCGAGCGCGGAATCGCGCCTGCTGGCCTCAATGAAACTTCCCTCCGGCGTCGGCTCCGCAGAAGCGTCCGCGGCAATCGGCTCAACGAGTCCCGAGGCCTTCAGGGAATACATGGGGGGCCTGCGAAACCTGCGTGCTGAGAGCTTCAGCGCCGCGCAGGCGCACCTGGAAAGCGCCGTTGCTCACGATCGGTCATTTCCATTGGCCCACGTTGCGCTGGCCGACCTGTGGACAACCCTCGGCTACCAGCAAAGAGAACGAGCCGAGCTGAAGACCGCCGACGGCCTGACCGGACGCCTGGGCCGCGAGCAGAGTCTCGCCGTCCATGCTCGCTACGCCGCATCCTGCGGAGACTGGGACAAGGCCATTCAGAATTACCAGGCCCTTTTCACGTTCTTCCCCGACAACGTCGATTACGGAATCCAGTTGTCACACATGCAGACTGCAGCCGGCCGGACGCAGGAGGCGCGGACCACTCTCGAGGCTCTGCGGCGACTTCCGGCTCCGCTTCGCGACGATCTGCGCATTGACCTCGCCGAAGCCACGGCCGCGCAAGCGGTGAGCGACGCTGACGGTACCGCGCGGGCCACGCAGCATGCGATGGACAAAGCCAAAGCCAGCGGAGCCATGCTGCTCTACGCGCACGCGCTCTCCATGCAGGCCGGCGCCCTTGCGCGGTCCGATCTGGTGGCCTCGGTTCGCGAAAGCCAGCAGGCCGGCGCCATCTGCGCGCAGTTCCACGATCTCGAATGCTCGGCCAACATTCTTCGCCGCATCGGAATCTTCAAGGTTGACAGCGACCCGGCGGGAGCCACGAAGGCTTTGACCGAAGCCCTTGGGATAGCGCGAACGATCGGCAACCGCACCGAGGAAGACAACGACTTGAATGGACTGGCGACCATCTTCTCCAATCGCGGTGACTTCAAGGCGGCCGATGAGATGTACCGCGAGGTGCTCCGCCACGCCCGCGAAGACGGCGCCGGCTGGGGCATGCAGATGGCCATGAATAATCTCGGCGACGATCTGCTGGTTGAAGGGAAAGTGGCGGAAGCGCGAACCCTGCAGCAAGGCGCGCTGGCCATTTCGCAGCGCATCGGCTTAAAGGAGGCTGCCGCGCTTGAGCTCTTGAGCCTGTCGCAGATCGATCTCGTCGAGGGCAACGTGCACGACGCGGAAGGACACGCCGTACAGGCGAAGAACGCATTTCAAAAACTGAATTCCGCCTCTGAGCAGGCATCGGCCGAGTCGCTTCTCGGCGATGTGGAGCGGGAAGGGAACCGCATCGAGCTCGCCCGCCAGGATGAAACAGACGCGACAGCCATTTTTGCCAAGGCTGGAGATGTCGGAAGCCTCGCGGAAGCGAGGCTGGCGCAGGCCCAGATCGCCTTCGCCGCCGGAGACTCCGGCGAGGCCTCGCGGCTCGCTCGAGAGGCCGCAATCGACCTCCATCGCCAGAATCGTTTCGCCGAGGAGGGTTGCGCGCATGCTCTGCTTGGGTTAGCGCTGGCGGGGAAGGGCCAATATGACCAGGCGCAAATTGAAATCGGGCGCGGCCTCGCTCTTACCGCCGGCAGTCAGGACCGGCTTTCGAGCCTTCACGTTCAGATCGATGCTGCTCTTCTCGACGCGCGTGCGCCCGGAGGGAAACGCACCGCTGATCTCGAAGAGGCAAGCCGACGCATTAGCCGCCTCAGTGCGGAAGCGGAAAGAGACGGAATGGAACTGCTCGCGATGCGGGCAAAGCTCGCCCAGGCCGAATTGGAGGCCCGCTGCGGAAGATGGAAGGAAGGTCGGGCGAGTGCCAAGCAGGCAGAACAACTCTCGCGGCAATATGGCTACTTTCTCCTCGCCGCTCAATCTTCAAAGCTGGTTCGTCGCATTGATGCAAGCGAATCCAACCGGCCTGCCGCCGATTACTCGGCCATCACCCGAGCCGGATCGCAATTTGATAAATGAGCCAATCGCCTCGCCATTGGGAGACCAGGATGCGGGCCAGCCTTCCCGGCGATCGCTTTGCGGGCTCCGTTCCGTTGCCGCGCATCAGTTGAGGCGTGTCGATAGCGATACGTCTTGTTGCAAAGTGAAATCTAGCAAAGTCTCACTCGGTACGTTTACCTGGTCACCCTGACCTGACCCCATTTTCCGTCCGGTTCGGTGTATGCGCCGGAATTCGCCAGTGACAACAGCTCGGTGATGTGGCTTCAGATTGTTTGGACGCCAGGCAACCATCTGTTGGGCCGGTTGGCGGTTAGTTGCATTGCGGGCACTGCTGTTGCACGGCGTTCTCTGTCTGGTTGTACAAGTCTCTTCCCAATTGTGTCTGTAAAGAACCCAGCGGTGTAGCCGAGAAATCGCCGAACGTGGTCTGGAAATCAAGGAGGTCTATTTGATGCCCTTGAATGGTGAGCGTGGCCGTGATCTGCACTTGAAACAAGTCACCCATCGGGCCATTCGCTCCGCTTGTGAGCCCGATTTCAGTGTTCTCATCGACTGACCCTAATGAAACACCCTTAAAGTCTGCGCCCTGGTTCACAGCGAGGTTCACGCCGTTCGACTGGGGTGCTCCGGTGATTGTGAATGGACCTATAGAGATTGCGGCTCGGCTCTCAAGAAAGCTTCTAATATGATCTTCAATCCATTTCTTCAGATCCGTGCAACTTAACCCTGTGCGATCACTTAAATTCACCGGATCGGTCATCGCATAGCCGTAAAGGTTGGTGTCGCCACCGACAAAAAGAATTGGATCTTTCGCTGTCCAGCGTCCAAGGGCCGGGTCATAATCCCGTGCTCCAAAGTGGACGAGTTTCGTATCCTGGTCATAGAGGCCACCTGCAAATCCGAAAGGTTGGAAGCCGGGATTAGTGTCCTTTACTATGTTGCCAAATTCGTCGTAATCAATCTCTTCAAGAATCGTCCCTGTTGTGGAATTTACCACCAATCTTGGGCTTCCTCGGGGATCCGAAATAATCCGGTATGCGACACCGTCTGCGATCATGAAATCTGGTACGGCGGACTGCATCGCGTATACAAAGCGACTTACTACCGCACCGGTCTTATCCAATTGCGCTACTATGTTGCTTCCGTCATAAAGATAACCTGCGGTCAAGAGCCCGTTCACCTGCTTGCCGATCCGGTGATTGAGCGCGTCATAGATGTAGCTGATTGTTGCTCTGTCAGGAAGTTTAACGCTCGTCAGCTCGCCCAATTCGTCGTAGACGTAGTCCGTTCTCGCTGTGCCACTCGTCACCGAAGCGATTTCCCCATTGGGAGAATTGCCGAACGTCATGGTTCCATATGTGGCAGGCCTGTCCTCAGCGTCGTATGTACCTTCCACGTTTCCGGAACTGGTGCTTGCTGAAATCCGGTTCGAGTTCGAATCATAGCTGTAACGCGATGTTGTAGCGCCGTTCTCTTTGACCCAGATAAGCCGCCCTGCATCGTCGTCGCCATACGAAATCGTTGTGACCTTCCCGTTAAGGGTCTCGGTCATCGCACTGATATCGCCGTCCGCGTCATTATTCAGGGTGACGGAGTAGAGTACCGTTGTGCCGAATGATGCAGTGTATCCCGTCAGCGCGCCATATTCATCGTATTGGCGAACGTCGCTGATCTTGCCTAATGCGCTCGAATTAATGAGCCCGGTCTCGGGTGTGCGCTTAATTTTCAGCTCGCCTGCGGATGTAAGCAGCCCGTCATCATCATAAGATAAACTCAACGCTTTGGAGCCATTTATCTCTTGCGACGTGACCCAGAAATTGTTGTCGTAAGTTCTGGCTACGCTTCCCTGAATAGGACCGGACCATGTAAGAGAAGTCATAAGTGGGCCATTGTAACCAAAGGTCAAGCCCTCGCCCCCGCTGATGTCCGCACTGGCCATGTTGCCTGTTGTCGAATTGAAGCTGAACTTTGTCAGTTGGTCCGGTGTCTTAATTGAAGTCAGTCGATCGGAACTGTCGTAGGTATACTCCACGGCTTTGCCATCGGAATGCGTGACCTTGGTCAAATTCCGGTCGAAGTCGTATTCAAAGCCCATTGACTCCACTCCTGAAACTGATGGCGGAGAATAAGACGACACGAGATTGACCTTAGTAAAGCTGAAACCATGGGCGGCCTTGCCGGGAGGAGTGACTGAGATCAGATTACCGTTGTTGTCGTAGCTGTACGCAACCACGCGGCCATCGGGAAAGGTCTTCGATTTCACTCGGCCGTCGGCATCGAAGGTAAATCGAGTCGTACGCTGTAACGGGTCGGTCACGCTGCTCAAAAAACCACTGGCGTCGTACTCGAACTTCGTTACGCGCGAACCGCGAGCAACGGTTGCGGTGCGTCCGCGGCTATCGTATGTAAATTTCACTGGATAGAGGCTGCCCGACTGAGTTTCCGAAATCCGCTCCTGAGAATCCAGTACGGTTGTAGTAGTTCGGGCCATGGGAGAAGTTGTCACAAGAGTTTCGCTTCCGCCAGTGAACTTGGAGACGTAAGCCCGACCATTCAAACGTTCGATGTCCGATTGTGAGATGAGCGCAAAGGGATCGCCGGCCACATTTGCGGCGCGGGTTTCCGAAATGGCCATTTTAAGGTTCCCACGAGTCAAAACGGCACTATCTGTCACGGGTGATTGGAGACCCCATCGAGGATCCGGACCCAACTCGCTTACTGTCCCCGAGAGATTTGGATAAGCCGACTTCTGCGACAGTTCGCTTCCCAGGAGCAGGCTGCTGGCCGAGGCCGTAAGATTATCCGGCCACCGATTCACAAATTCCTCTCCAGTCAGACCCGTAGTTACGCCGTAGGTATTCGTGGATCCCAGGGCTGTTTTTGTTGTGACAGAATAGCCTGACGCAGTTGCCTGGCGAGCCAGGCGTGTCGACCCGCCCGCCGGATCGGAATCCAGGGTCAGCCTTCCACTTCCGTCGTACATGTATTGGTAAGTGCGGCCGTCCGGATCGGTGCGAGATTCCATCAAGCCATTTGGGGTATTGATAAACTCTGAAAGGTCTCCGGCTGGATCGACCGCCCGATTGATATACCCGCCACTGTCGACTGTCAGCTCAGTTTCCTGATAGTAGGGCGAGAGGATTCCCTTGATTGTTTCGTTTCCCGAGCGCTGAATCTCAGTGATATTACCACTGGCGTCAGTTACCGATTTAAGGTTCCCGGCGCCATCGTAATCGAATTGATACTTCAATGCCCCGGTCATCGGCATCAATGTCTTTAGGTGACGCCCGGCTGGGCTGAAGAGGTATACTTCGCTGCCGTCTCGCGATGTAACGAGTGTATTCCCCTCGTAGGTTGGAAGTTGGCCCAATTGCCAGGCGCTGCGCTGCTCTCCATCGCCCAGATATACCGTCCCTGTTGACGGATCGTATACGTGATGGATATCGAGGGTCCACCCACCCGTCGACTTTGCATCGCTCACGGCCACGGGGTCCGCTCCAGACGTGCCGGACTGGCGATCGCTCTCGTAATGTAGATGGAATCCAGTACCCACCAGCGGGAGATCCTCTCCGAGACTTTGGTTCTGGCAGGATATTGTAGACCCACCGCTCTGGCTGCAGTCGTCATCGACATTATTTGTATCTGAGTAATACTCTTCGGGAGTAAGAGTGAAGGAAACGACGAACGTACCCGCGACGCAGGTAAGGCTGGGGTCTTCTGTTCCGGCGCATAGCCATCCGTTGATGTGCACGTCAGTTTGCGAGAGAGCACTGACATCGTCGGGGAGGGAGAATGTCAGGAAATCGGCAATACCCGAAGAATCTGATGCGATATACACATTCCAGAACGCCGGGGGACCTGTCGAGCCGTCGCAAGTGGTGGCGGTGCCCTGATCGTTCAAGGCAATGGTGTCTAGGAACTTGTATGTATGATTGGTGGGGTAAACGTAAAGTTGAAACGTTCCTACCGCGGGTCCCGAAGGTCCAAGAGTGAGCGCGAAGGATCTGGTGATCCCATTGGGGCAATTCTGGATTGCGGTGGCTTGGACGCTACCTGAACCATCAGCACCGGTTGGGAGGGAGAACCATGCGAGACCTGTGTTACAGCCCGACACCGGAAAAGACGCCACGTAGGTGCTAGAGGCGCTTCCTTTAATATTCCAGTCGAATCTTCCTTGTGCATCTTCGCCCGATGCCTGGAAAGAGACTGAATAGTCGACTTTCCATGTGGATACGTTCTGCCAGGAAGAACAGTTCTGTGCAAAGAGCGACGAGCTGCCAGCAAAAACAGTTATCAAAGACAAATAAAAGCGCAGCGCGAATCTTCTAATCATCGGCCAACCTCCCAGTTCCCTCATTTACCTTTCCGAGTTACTCTTCACGTTAAGTTGACTCGTGGATGGTTCAACAACCTGGGAGATGACAGCCGATTTTTCAGGCTGGTGCCGTTTGTCGCCGAGATAGTATGCGTAGATGCGATGACTCCCAACACCTAAGCCTGATAACTTGAGGATCGCAATCCCCTTGTCAAGCGCAGCTACCGCAAGCACCTTCGATCCTTCGCGAAGTTCGACTTTCCCGGTAGGCGTTGGCTTTGACGGCGACAGTACCGAAGACTCCATGACGATAGCCTGTCCTGGATGGCTTGGATTCGATCTGGATTCGAGAGCGACTCGGGTTATGACCTCGCTGCCGGCAGCACCGGTTCCAGTGAGCGTTGCTGACAGAGTGAGAGTTTCATTGCCAACCAGCAAGGTTGCAGTACGCGCGCCCGTCGCCTGGGGCGTGAAGTTCACATAGATCGTGCAACTGTTGTTTGCCGCAGACAGACTTTCCGGGCAATCGTTCTCCGCTATCTTGAAATCTCCAGGGTTGGCCCCTCCGATTCCTGGGGCATTTATGGTGGTTGAGCTGACTCCGCTATAGGTCAAAGTGAATTGCGTCGATCCGCTCGACGAGCCGATGCTTACCGTGCCGAAGTTGGCCGACGTGGGTGAAAGCGTGAGCTCAGCGGACGTGCCGGAGCTTCCATCGCCGATGAGCGAAGCGGTGGCATCGGCTACGAGGGCGGCGCTCACGGCGATGTCGGCAGAGTAAGCTTGCGCTGCCGTTGGCTTAAATGCGACATCGATAAGGCAACTCGCGCCTGCGGCGAGCGACGTGCCACAGTGATTGGTTAGGACAAACGCGGTTGGATTGGCCCCCTTCAGTTGCACGCCGATATTGGATAAAGTGGTTCCCCCCGCATTTTCCAGGGTGAAGGATTTTGCACTGCTCGTGCTGCCCACGGGGATACTTCCATAGTTATAAGAAGTCGGCGTGAGAGC
>Ga0335072_10011734_pt1 | contig 12548 bp, 9 predicted proteins | sample Lox_Sample_21_FD_206725 | JGI IMG/M metagenome (GOLD analysis project Ga0335072, IMG submission 206725) | Soil microbial communities from Loxahatchee National Wildlife Refuge, Florida, United States - Lox_Sample_2.1 | ecosystem: Environmental > Terrestrial > Soil > Wetlands | place: USA: Florida...
GGCGGTGTTTCTGGCGCTATTCTGGGGGTGGGGATTGCATTTCTTTTTCTTACCCTATTTTCCCGAACCCTAGAACCTAGAATATACATGCTGAAACATCATGTTCTGTTGTAATTCAGATTCCGTGTCCGCCTTGCACTCTTTGTACTCTTTTTATTTCCACATAAGGTAAATTTTTTTTTTTTTTTGGGACCTCTTTGACTCATCTACCCAGGGTGTTTGTTGGTTTTCATTTCCATCATTGCAGTCTCTATTCTTCCATAGCTGACCGCTCTCGCTGGTTTTTGTTCCTTTGAGCTAATTCAAGTTCCGTTCGAGGTTGGTTATTCTATGGTATGAGAGACTATCTTAAAGTGATATATACTGTATATATATCTCTTAAAATTCATATATGCGCTTCGCTTTCCCGTTTCCTGTCCTCCATCACGGCAACCAGGCAGAGAGCTATGCTATGCTATGCTATGCCATGCTATGCTATGCATGTTTCTTTATATACAATGAGAGAAAAAACAGAGAAAGAGAGTCTAACCCTCGCCTGAAATGCAGACGGACATGTGTAGGATAGGACTTTTCTGTCAAATCGTTCTGCCAACTAGCTCCGGAAAGGACGTACTGCAACGGGTCTCGCGAGCGGAAGTGGCGGCTGGATGGAACCGCTATTGCTTTGCTTGGGAGACAAGGTTCTTAGATGGCGAAAGTCCCCATGCCATAACCATCTATAAAGCTCGTCCAGAAAGCCGCATCCTGGGCACTATTGCAGTTTTGCCAAAACGGATCCAGCCCACCGAGTAAAGAGAAAATCGTCTCCGTCTCGCCATCCCGCTCGAGCGCCGTGCTGCCATCCCAAGCCGGCGGCTCCTGTGCCCGTAGCCTCATTCACCGTCGCAGAGGTACCCAGGGTCGACGATGTAGGTGATGAAGAAGCCGGAACCAGCTCGCCAGTAAGACACGTTCGAAACCTCGCAAATCAGAAATTCCGCTTTTTGCTTTCAGCTCGCGCGTCACAATCGCCGTGCTCCTCGCGACTGCGAAACTATTGCCAAACACCTCGAAGACGAGAATGGCGCTATTCACGGCCTTCAGCGAGCTCGGCGTGGGCGGGCACACGGGATACGCGAGGAGAGAAAGAGTGTCGTTCCATTGGTACTGGCAGGCTTGGTGCCAGCCTGCCGGGATGTCTGTCTCGGAGAGTGTCTGGTGGAGCATGTTTATGAGAGCGATGGTGTTATTGAGTGCGCTGATGGCGTGGCTGTCTGCGAGCGGGGTGCCGCCGCTGGAGAAGGGAGTAAAGCGCATGAAGAGGCGATGGAGGGAGGCGAGGGTTCGAGGAGGAGGCGTTGGCGTTGGCGTCAGAGGAGGCCGAAGTGGTCGATTCCTAGGGGAAACCGGCGTTGCGGCGGGAGGTGCGGAGGGTGGGGGAGACGTGCCGGAGCCAGGTTATTGTGGAGCGCAGGGCTTGGGTTAGAAAGAAGGCGAGGGTTTCGAGGGAGGTGGTGTCATCATATTAGGTTTTGCTATTGTCGATGGTGAGGAGGGAAGAAGCTTTTGCATAAAATGAGGAGTGGATAGAGCGAGCGGCCATGATGAGTTCGACGCATTAGACGTGATAGATTAGCCAGTTGATGTGCTCACTTGAGGAAACGAAGTTGCTTGTACCGGATAGTATTCCCAGCTCATGGATCGTCTGCTGACAGCGTACAAGTCACTCCGGACATCTGTAGGAACCAAGGTCGTCCCAGAGACCTGCAAGCTTTGCCTTCCAGGACATGCAGACACCACCAATGCCTTTTTTCACGCTTCTCTTTCAGTTCTTGGAAGTTCATGAGATGGCTCAAGGTGAAGGTCAAGAACTTGGGTGGTACGGATTGCCACCGCTATAACACTATGCACCATATTCAAAAACGAAGCATTCTGGAGATAAATGATGGTCCAAAGCTAGCACTGTAATGTGGTGATGGACGGATTCTCCAACTCAGGAGTAGATCAATGACTAGCACCTTCAATAATAATCTCGACCAGCAATAGTTGCGTCACTGCCCTCAACAATTGACTTTGAATGCTGATCCCCATAGTTCGGGGTATATTGGCCTTACCATACTGGATGCAGATAGCGAGAACAATCTCAACAAGTGGCGATGGTTTGTGAGATGTCCCGAAAGGTGGAGAGCCTACCTAGACAGACTCGTGATGTTTTTTTTAAGTCGGGCTCAATAAGAATCGGAAATGTGCAATGATAGGTCTGACAGAAGGAAGTATTCCTCCTGGGCACGAGTCAAGAAGTCACCACTTTTAGGGTTCTCCTTGAACATCATAGACCCATCTTGATGATCTGTCTCGAGAGATGTAAACACCTACTCGCCGTGTTCGGTTGGATCTGATGGTCCATTTGGGGCTGTTCAAGCTGGGTACCGAGGCAAGAATAAATCCTAGCAACGAAATAGTACGTGGATGATGGGCCATAATATTGCTTCTGCCCATTGGTTGGATTAGTTGCCCAGACACCTTCCCAGTGCTTCCTGCTGACATTGTGTTCGTCCAAGTGAACCGAGGTAAGCACATCTAAGGATAGATGCCCTGAATCATTGGTGAACACTTCATGATTCTTGGTCTATTCTTTGAGCTTCTTGACTTGAATCCTCGGGTTGTCGATCTCTCTGTATGAAGCTAGAACACCCAAATTTTCAAAACTGACTACGCACTTAATTGCGGAAGGAAGTATTGGCACTTCATTTTCATCTTCTTCGTTACAACAGCCACCCCTAGTCCGACAGTTGCGACATGTATAGTGATTTTCATACTTCGCGCGGTTCGATACCAATTACAAGTCCTAGAAACTTGAATATGCTTGGGTCGGGGCTTGGTAGGTGATACTGAAACTTCGCCATTTGGTTGATTTGGGGACTGGCCAGGTTGACTAGAAATGATGGTGAATATAGCTTAGCATATGGGTGTTACCAGCCACCTCTAAGGAATCGCCGATGGGCCATAGCTTGGAAGTTAAAATAGCCTAGTCGTACAACCTTCCTAATCTGGAAGTATTCATGTTACCGAAAAGGGATTCGGGAGGGAATTAAAAGGAAGCTAGCGTGTATCAACCTTTAACCCTGTGAAGCGTATAGTAAACACATTGTGTCATAAGTCCGGTCTTATCTCCTGCAGCGGGAGATTTTTAGATGTCCTGTCTGTCGACCTAGAAAAGAGATTGATAATTAGATAATCTGCAACTTTATTGAAATGATACTCCGTCGTGTCGTTCTATTTCTTATATACGCCTTTCAAATATTTTAAGCCGCTAATGATTTTTCTGTTCCGCTCTAAAGCTCTAACCAAAGCTTCTTTGCGTTACCTCGACATTCAAGATCCCAAAACCTGACATGGCAAAATGTATTCCATTCATTGTTTGGATTCCCCTGCTTCGGCTTTCCCTACACTATGGTACCATAATGTCCTTGGACGTCCGAAGTAGTCACAACATCCAAACTTCCAGGCTCCTTTATATTTCCATGAGACTATATATTTGACCAGATACGGTACGACCGCAGGCACGACAGGATACGGATGGCGACCTCCTTCGTATGTCCTATCAGTGTTCAAGAACGTTATTGGTCCAACTCTTGCCTGCTGACTATCAGATTTCATGCCTTATGGTTGATTGGAAGGTATTCAGATGACAAATAAAGCCACAATTGACCATGGCTTCGCGTCTAGACTGAGATGGAAAGATGTTATGGCGAATGAAGAAAGATAAAAGTAGCCTACCGCATCGACGATTCTCCTCACTTCTAATTCAAATTCATCATGGGCTTTCTTGACATCCTTACTATACCTCCTCAATGCCATTATTGTCGGAATTTCATCTGTTAAATGCGTCACCAAGGCAGGCGCAAAGGCATCAATCAACTCCTTCATCTTCTCTGCGCTGTAATCTTCAGGTTTTGTCGTCTCGACATAAGTGTTGAACTCCGCCAACTTTGGTTGGAATAATTCATGCTGGTGGACATTGACATCCATCAGCCCTTTCTGTCCGCTTAGCTTCTCCCACTTGGGAAATAATACTGCTTCTTCCTGCGTGTGGTGCAGGTAGAGGAGGGAGCCTAGACTGCGACAGTACTGGAAAAAGTCGGCGGCAAGCGAGGGCGTGGTGATGTAAGGTGCTTGAAGATAAATGGTGTTCAGGGTCCGAATGAAGGTGTTGTGGACATTGGCCATATGAGAGGCAACATAGACCACTGGGTCTGAAAGCTGCCATACCAAGAAAGAGCCGTGGTTAGCATTCATGGAAGACATGGAATTGGTCTCTACAGAGACCTTACCGGTTCAGTCAGGCCAGGCGTCGGAATGAGTTTGAAAGGTTCATCTGCCCAAGTGCCAGTTACTCCTGGAGGGGGCATCTTGGGGTCCGGAATGGGGTTGTGGATAGAGAGGAATCTTCCCACAGTGATCCTCTTGATATCGGTGAGCTATCTCTAATCATAATATTAGCAATGGATTCTAACACTCTTTAGAGTCACGTCATCGCCCAAGAGACATCTTGCAGACCTTAATGTTAACAAATGAAGAGCTGTCCTTCGACTCTCCCTGTTTACGGCAAATTGTAGCCTCTCTTCAAGTTCGCCAAGGTCTGGCGCCAAAATCTAGGTTAAACGAATTAGGCAAGACAGAAAGTGCACATTTATGCAAAAATTGGAAAAACTCTAGGCATTTTTCGGTTTTAGATACGTGGCAGCTGTGTCCTGCCATCAGGTTCGTTTTCGTAACCAATAGGAAGGGACCCGAGCGCAGGACCTCGGCCTATCTCTTCCGAATGGCGTTTGTACTGCCATGTAGATTATTGTAGGATACATGGTAGTACCGTACCTGCATATATAACGTCTGACAAACCGCGGTTATCATGGGAAATAATCTCTACACAGTTCTGTTCTGGCTACCAAATGAGAGAAAGGGAACGTAATATCCAACAGATACTGAGTTTAGATTCTTCCGGCCAAAAACTACGAAATAATTAGACATTCCCCTGGTTGTTACCAGCTCCAACCGGGACCCGCTCTGATCAATAATAGGCTTCGCGCTTCTAGATTTGGTGCACGGGCAGCCGAATAAGGAGAAAAAGGGGCTGGTAGGACCAGTCCCTTTGGCATTACGGGCGCTTAACACCAAGTCAAATAGAGTAAGTTGAAATAAAAACAAACAAGCCTTAAGCCCTATGGCCTTATGGTCTAGCTAGCTTGCTCACTTTGCCAGAGACTACAACTTCACATTCACTATCACAGCGCTGACAATTAAAACACAAAAAATCACATGACTAACACCCTTTCAGGATCTTGCCTTTAGCAAACTCCTCCAAATGTCACATTATTATTGTGGCCTTCATGACCACCCAAACCCACAGTAAATATATCTCCTCCCTCTCCGAGAAATCCAACTCACTAACCTCACTCTTGAACCGGGTGGTCGTGACAGACCAACCAGTCTTGACAACAATAGCACAGCCGCACGTGGCTTAAAATAGACGAACCTCAACGCAGAAAGCCTACGGTGACTCCAGCCCCTCAGCCTCGTAAGTCTTCTCTACAAATTCCTCTTACAGCTCTCTACATGGCTAACGCAATACTCGATTAGTCTCCTCCTTCTCTGTAGCCTACAAGAACAAGAACTCAGTAAGAACTCACAACCAGGCTCGGGGCAGTCCACCCCAGTCCATTTCGGACTGCCCCTCGGTTTGCACGCGCTGGCCGCTCCTAGAGTTGGTTTAGTTGCTCCAGAACACCAGCCACCCGCAATTGCTGCTTCACTGTATAGTTGTACAGATCGCTGCTGTCGCACTTACGGTTATACTTTGTAGATAAGATATTAGAGTATACCGCACTGCCATGCTCGAATTCTATGACACCTCCGTCACCACCGCAATTAGCCGAAGTGTAACAAGGAATGTCGAGCTCCCTTGCAGTGGTACGGCAGCATTGATAGCTAAGGTAGCAAGACGACAGGTCACAGTCCCATGAGATTTAGTACGAATTTCATAGCTAAGGCAAGGAGTAGCGTAGCTTACACACTAACATTGCTAGTAATTCTAGGATGCATTGCTTGTAATGTATTGCCTACGCTGCTCCGCAGCTATCTAGCATACACCTCTATGTAGAGCCTTCTATTAGTTGACTTACTACGTGGCCTAGGAATTGCTTACAGAAATAAAGTTGTTATTAATGCTGCAATAACTTATTTTATAACTATAATAGTAGCACATGCGTTACGGAATTTTTAGTAGTAGTGCCTATTGTTGGGTTGTTGTGGCGCATCAGCGGCAGAATATACGGGGCGGTCCAATTTGGACTGTGGGGTTGGACTGCCCCGAGCCTGGCTGAAGAACTCAGCATACTGCTACACAAAGGCCACATACCTCGACACGCGTGTAAACGCCCCGGGGTCATGCCTTCAATAGCAAGAAACCTACCCTAGTGCATTTTTCCTGCATTTTTATTTTTAAGCCGATCTAAAGCGTTTAAATTGCATTGCTGGAATTAGCGATACAACGCTGAAACTTAGCGAAAGGAACCCCAAAACACATCAACTAATCTTAAGGTTCAACCTAAACACTCAGATCATAGAGATTATAGTATCGAGTTGATAAAATATTATAGGATAGGGCTAGTTACATTTGCGCAGAGTGCTTACCTAAGCCCGCACGGGCGGATAAATCGACGCGTTTTTTAGCATCGTCTTTCACCACTGCGATATACAATAGGTTGGATCTGATCTTCATATCCGCGAACATGCAGCATACTCGCGGTCGTGCAGGCCGTGGAGGTCAAAATGCAGCCCCCGAGGCAAGTACATTTGTATCCATAACACCTCTGCACATTACAGGCTTTCCCCACACCCACTAACTTCCTGCAGCCCCCTGGGGCTGAATCATCAAGCGCGACGCCAGCAACAAATACCAGTCATGAACAGCCACCATGGCCACCTGCTGGTCGTGGTCGTGGTCGTGGCCGTGGCCGTGGCCGTGGTGGCAAAAGAGGTCAAAATGCAGCGCCAAAGGCAAGTGCATTTGCATCTATAATATGCACGGTACAGGTTTTCATGCTCACTAACTCCCCTGCAGCCTACTGAAGCCGAATCATCCGTCGCGATGCTAGAAGAACAAGACGAAGAATACGCTGACGCTGGTGAGTATTCGAACAAGACCACGTGTTGTAGATATATTAATCTAGCAGACTCTACCGGGAAGAGAAAACGGGCCTCTGCTTCCCTGCAAAACCAAAGCATTCACATGATGGTTCCACCGGGGAGGCGCCGAGTGGACAAGAGCAGCCTAGTTATCAACGGCAAGCTGAGCAAGTTTAAATCGTCAGCCGACTTCGCTGCGATCTTAGAGATGGAAGGTCGAGCTTACTTCGACCACACCCGATATATTTCAGTCTTGGATGCATACGAAGACGAGCCGATCCTTTTTGTCCGTCCTCGCCGGTTCGGAAAGTCGTTAACAGTAGACATGTTAGCACACTTTCACGGCATCCAGTATACGGATGCACATAAATCGATCTACCAGGTTCGCGACTATGTCCCCAATTAGTCTGACCTGCTAGACTAACTGCTTCGTTTTTTTATAGGGGCTCGATGTACAAAATGATATCGCAGACGGAATTGTAACACCTGGACAATTTTTCGTCTTGAAGTTTGATTTCTCCCTGGTCAATCGCAGCCCAAATATTATCGAGGCAAACGAGCTGCTCAAAGACAACATGACTCTGTCGTTTGAGGATTTCTATACAACCTACTCTATGTACTTGGGTAAAGATGCAGAAGAGCTATTTAAGAATATTGTCCCTAGTGATCCTGCTAGCAGTATGGTGAAATGTGTTAGGTTGGTTCGAAATATCCTTTTAAAGGCTTGGGAAAATGGGGAAAAGCGGCTTGCTGGTGTTGAAGGGGTAAGTAATAGTTTAACTACTTACTAATTCGCCTTGATTGCTAATCTTGATTTCCACAGATCTACTTGCTCGTTGATGAATATGACACCTTTAGCAATAACCATCTTGAACCCTATAACAACGTCACTTGGGAGGGTACTGCGGTCGAAGCGACTTTTAAATCTTTCTGGTCTACAGTGAAGTTATTGGTGGGACCCACAAAAGGGATATTGAGAACTTTCATCACAGGCATCTTACCGCTCTCCTTAACCAATATTGGTAGTGGATTTAACGTAGCAAGAAATATATCGTTCGACAAGGAAGTAGCAGGGCTTTGTGGTTTAACCCGTACGGATATAGAAGCTGCTTTGAAGGAAGTCTGCAGTTCGGATACTAACGCTTACAAGAAGCACCTTTCAATTATAACTAATTACTTTAATGGGTATCATTTCTGCAACCAAGAAACAGTTGAAACTATATACAACACAGAGACATGCTTGGTTTATCTTCAGGTAAGAACTAATACTTCGCTGGTTTACTTCTCCTGTTTCACTATTACCTTCAACTGCTAATTACTATGAACATGATTGTAGTCTGTCATCAAAGAAAGTGAACCTCGCATTCAAACCCCCCATACTGAAGTATCTGAATATTTTTTGCGGATATTTGCTTCTTCGCCAGCTGCAATAAGAGATTTTCAAAAAGCTCTACAACGTGATGAGAATGACGCAATCTTACCCTTTCCCTACTCGGAATTGATGCAAGAATTTAAATTCGCAGATCTGGTATGCTAATATTCTGTTCTCACTTATATTTTGATTCTTCTAACACTCATTTCGTCTATTCCAGAATCAGAACATTAAGAAGAGCATGCCTGCCTGGCGTTCGTTAATGTTGTACTTCGGCGGCCTTACATTCTATGATAAAGACCCAAAAAATTTCCTCAAGATCCCAAATGAAATCGCAGCAAAACGTATCGCCGAAACAGTTCTCGAAAAGTTTGGGATACGTCACTCCCTAAACTCTGCACTCGAATATTTCCGATCTAATGGAAATATCCGACAGGTGTTGAATTGTTATCGAAACCTGATGGTGCAGCAAGATGTTGGCTTCAACGATTTTAATAAATCCGAAGAAATACATCGCGACAGCTTATACTTCTCACTCCTCCAAAACTACTCTATTTACCCAAACACAGAGCTCAAAGTAGTCAAGGTAATCTAATGCTTTATATGGTGTTAGCCAGTATCTAACAATTGATATCCTTAGTCTGACCGTAGCTCTGGTCGCGTTGATCTCGTCATTCCACTCAACAAATATCTGATAGTTTCTGAATGGAAGGTTGTTCGGATCGACTACATAGATGTAAGATTACCTACGGGCCAGACAGCCAGCCGGATCAACAAAGCCAACGCCCTAAGTAACTACACGCTCCAGCAAATCCTAGAGCTCAGGTTCAACGATAAAGACAGGCTTCACAGTAACAAAACGCTTCTGCAGTGGATCCAGGGCGAAGTTGCGGAGCAGTTGAGGAAGTATGTTCTAAGTGATGATATTGTAAAGTTAGCTCGAGGTTTGTTGATACGAGGTCATATTGTTGTCATTGTCGGGTCGCGTCATATCATCTCTTGTGCTATGGATGGTTCTGGAAAGTTGTACGATGAGCATCATCTTATAGGGGACGAAGACAGCGATGATGAATATGGCAGCGTTGATTTCGATGATATCGATGATATGGTTTCCTGAGGCGACCCGAAGACATCAGTCATAGCTTACTCTTAGCTTATTGAGCGTATAGGTCGGCTGACCTACCCGCAAAACGCATTGTCGAGCAGTTCCACGATCCAATTAGGCCTATGATGAGATTTGTAATGTAATTAACCGGATACATCTGCACGTCATTAAGGGCATGCATATAGGTTAATCAAAGGGGAAGACTGCACGAGAGCCTGCATTGGTGAGCGTCACCCACATCGCCTAAACTCAATTCATCCATTTAGCCAGCCCTGCCAGCCAGTAATCGTTTCCGTCCGTGCATCTCCATCGTGGAAACCTGGACCTCAAATGGCCCCCTTTTTTCTTCGTTTTTCACCTATTACAACAGCAACAAATTCCATGCCTCTCCTCAACGATTCCGACTAATGTAAGGCTTAGTAAGGAATATTCTAAACTCCGATCCATATTTCAATTCCTAACTGCCCCACTCTATCTGTCCAATATATTGGGCGACCATTAAAAGTCCACGTAGACTTAATAACCAGTATTCCATCTTCTGAAACCTCCCAGGCACTTCCAAACTGTGCAGCGTACCATATATCTGCTAGCTCCCCAATCTTCGTCATAGTGCTTGCTCAGAAGAAATAACAGAAAGCAACATTTCCCAGCCCGTAATGAGCTTTTAGGAGTATCATATCCTTTAGTAGAGAGTCTCCACATGGGTATATTGCGTTCTTTGAATTGGTCTCCCGCCTAAGGACCTGTTGGTGTGCTCTTAGGTCGCTAATGCGATTGGGGCGAGGCAGCATTTTACATATGTTCTCGTCGCAGAATGCTTTCATTTGTAGCTCCAGATGGTTTAGATCTGTAGTTGTTGATGGGGGTCTGATTGTAGAAGGTTCTGTGCCTAAAGTCCAGTCAATCATCTATGCATGTTAGATCTATGCTCAGCCTAATCATTCTTCCCACTCACCATCCGCTCGTCCTGTCTCACCTCCTCATCGTTTGGGAGTCTAAATCCGTTATGAGTTGGCGTGGTTGTGCTAATATCAAGTTCATCCCTGCATTGGAAGCAGGTAGTAGGCTTTTCTGGGTCTCGCTCCATGATTCTCCATGATTCTCTAGGCCCACCCCCATAAGCAGTCTACACAAACAAGGAATCTGCATTTACACTCTTGCAGAATGGTGAGATTTGGTGGGACTTTTTCTTGGCACGCTGGACAAAGGAAGCCGTTTGGGAATGTATCCTCTAGGGCAATATGGCAGGCTGCCATGCTGCTTTGTTCGTAGAGTAGCAGGTAAGGAATTTTTAAGACTTTAAACGCAACTATCCACAATCAAGTGAGATTCATAAGATACTTGAGGGTGCTTAGCGAAGCCTAAGGCAGCTTCTGTAATCATTTTGTCAACTTCACCACGCTGTCCCATCTCCCTGCCTTTTGCTTAGTATCCCACAATCTTCAGTTGCTAGTCATGCACTATCCCTTATCTTCAGTCTAACCGTATAGCGTGGGCATTCCCCCGTACGAATCACAGGCCAGTTTCGCCCTACAGAATTACATCTGCCCTTACAAACACCTACGTGGCGTCCCGCTAGAACTAGCTGATCCTCGGCGAGAAAAATATCTATCTAACCAGAAACCATCGCAGTTCCCTAAAACATGGAAATCATAAGGAAATAGAATTTTCATAGAATAAGAAAATAAGGTATAAATAAACATGTGCTCCTAGGACCATCTAAGAACTAGCTATTTTAATAACATAATTATATGGGCGATACATTTAGTGAAAATCCGATTATGAGAACTCTTCCTGACGTACACCCAATTGCAATGCTCCATTCTGCCACTGCAGAACAAGAAGGTCGATATTCTGAAGGTAGCCAGAGCACATTCTGGCCGTGCCGAGTAATCCAGGAGCTATTTGAACTTAGGCCGTAACCATACCTGCGAGGCTCTTGAGCAGCACAAGTAGGAGCAGTAGGCGCTAGCGCTACTGATGGGTCTAGAAAGATAGGGCCTATTTCAGTGAGTAGATATAACTTATCATGAGGATCGAATGATATATAAGAAAGACAAGTGCCAATATTATAGGTCTGTAGCATCTCGCCCGTCTCGGCGTCCCACAGCCGTACAGTATGATCGTCCGAAGCAGACGCTAGCCGCCGTGAGTCGTGCGAGAAGGCGACTGAACTAACCCAACCCGTATGGCCTTCGAGGGTCTGCAGCAGCTCGCCCGTCTTGACATCCCACAGCCGTACAGTGCCATCGCACGAAGCAGACGCTAGCCGCTGTGAGTCGTGTGAGAAGGTGACTGAACTGACCCAACCCGTATGGCCCTTGAGGGTCTGCAGCAGCTTGCCTGTCTCGGAGTCCCACAGCCGTACAGTGCAATCGTGTGAAGCAGATGCTAGCCGCTGTGAGTCGTGCGAGAAGGCGACTGACCTAACCCAATTTGTATGGCTTTTGAGGGTCTGCAGCAGGTCGCCCGTCTTGGCGTCCCACAGCCGTACAGTGTGATCGTGCGAAGCAGACGCCAGCTGCTGAAAGTCGTGCGAGAAGGCGACTGACCTAGTCCGATCCGTATGGCCTTCGATGGTCTGTAGCATCTCGCCTGTCTTAGTGTCCCATAGGCGTATGGTGTAATCTTCCGAAGCAGACGCTAGCCGCCGCGAGTCGTGCGAGAAAACGACTGAAAGGACTGAACTTATATGGCCTTTGAGCGTCTGCAGCAGCTCGCCTATCTTAGCGTCCCACAGCCTTACAGTGCAATCGCCCGAAACAGACGCCAGCCACTTTGAGTCATGCGAGAAGGCGACTGAAAATACCCAACCCGTATGGCCTTCGAGGGTCTGTAGGGCCTCACCCGTCTCGGCGTCCCACAGCCGTACAGTGCGATCGTACGAAGCGGAAGCAAGCCGCT
>Ga0335072_10011735_pt1 | contig 12547 bp, 13 predicted proteins | sample Lox_Sample_21_FD_206725 | JGI IMG/M metagenome (GOLD analysis project Ga0335072, IMG submission 206725) | Soil microbial communities from Loxahatchee National Wildlife Refuge, Florida, United States - Lox_Sample_2.1 | ecosystem: Environmental > Terrestrial > Soil > Wetlands | place: USA...
CGGCAAGGCGGGGAAGCCGGGGAAGACGGTGCCCCACACGCTCAACTCCACGGCGATCGCGACGTCGCGGGCGATCGCGGTGATCTGCGAGCAGTACCAGCGACCGGACGGCACGATCGAGGTGCCCGAGGCGCTCCGGCCGTACCTCGGGGGCCGCCGCGCGATCGGGCCGGCGGCGTAGGGCCTCCGCGGCCGGAACCCACTTACCGCAACGGGCCTTCTCCGAGGGCGGGATGAAGAGTCAGCGACGTCTCGAGGAGTTCGACGCGGGGGGCGCCGCCGCGTCACCCCTCGAGGCCCCCGCGGCACGGACGCGCCCGCCGGCGGTCCCGGGGACCTGGCGGGTCGCCGACGGGTGGGTCGAGCATCCGCTGCTGCGCCCCGCGACGGTGCGCGCCCTCCCGTTCCAGATCGATCTCGCCCGCATCGGCCTCGCGGAGGACCTCCTCGTCGTCCTGCCGACCGGCCTCGGCAAGACGGTCATCGCCGCCCTCGTCGCCGCGGAGATGCTCCGCCGCTCCGACGGGAAGGTCCTCGTCCTGGCGCCGACCCGGCCGCTCGTCCAGCAGCACGCGGACTCGTTCGCCCGCTGGCTGACGCCGCTTCGGAGCGCCCGCTTCACCGGCACCGTGAAGCGCCCGGTCCGCGAGGGCCGATGGGAGACGGCCGATCTCGTCTTCGCGACCCCCGAGATCGTCCAGAACGACCTCCTCGCCGGGCGCTACCGTCTCGACGCCGTGGCGCTGCTGGTGTTCGACGAGGCGCACCACGCGGTCGGAAAGTACGCCTACGTGCCGATCGCCGCCGCCTACCGGGCCGAGCGTCCGACGGACGGCCGGGTGCTCGGGCTCACCGCCTCGCCCGGAGGGAAGGACGAGCGCATCGAGGAGGTCGTGGGCGCCCTCGGCGTGGCGCGGATCGAGGCCCGGAGCCGGGAGGACCCCGGGGTCGCGGAGTACGTCCAGCCCGTCGAGGTGGAGTACCGCTGGGTCGATCTCTCCCCGACCGCGGTCCGGATCCAGGAAGGGCTCGCCGAGGCGGCGCGCGCGACCGCGCGCAAGCTCCAGAAGATGGGCTACCTCCGCAAGAAGCCGATCGCCTCGCTGAGCGTGAAGGACCTGCTCGCGCTGCGGGCGGAGATCTTCGCGCGGCCCGGTCCGATGGTGCGACGCTTCGGCCCGCTGTTCCACCAGCTGGTCCTCCTGCACCTCCACCACGCGCAGGAGCGCCTCGAGACCCAGGGGATCGAACCGTTCCTCCAGTACGTGGAGCGGGTCGCCGCGAAGCCGAAGCTCTCGCGCGGGGACGCGGCGTTCCTGAAACTGCCCGAGGTCGTCGAGGGCCGACGGATCGCCGGCACGTTCCACCGCACGTCGCGCGAGCCGTCGCACCCGAAGCTCGACGCGCTCGTCGAGCTCGTGCGCGAGACGCTCGCCCGGCCGGCGGACCGTCCGACCCGCATCCTCGTCTTCGCCCAGTACCGCGACACGATCCAGGGGATCCAGGAGCTCCTCGAGCTCCAGGGCTGGACGGTGGGCCGGTTCGTGGGTCAGGCGACCCGGGACGCCGAGGACAAGGGCATGAACCAGAAGGACCAGGCCCGCATCCTCGCGGGGTTCCGCGAGGGCCGCTTCCCGATCCTGGTGGCGAGCAGCGTGGCGGAGGAAGGGCTCGACGTGCCGGACGTCGACCTGGTCGTCTTCTTCGAGTCGGTCCCGAGCGAGATCCGGGCGATCCAGCGTCGGGGACGGACCGGACGCACCTCCCTCGGGCGGGTGGTGCTCCTCCTCACCCGGGCGACCCGGGACGTCGCGCACCAGGCGGCCGAGGTCCGCCGCGAGAAGGCGATGCGGCGGATCGTCCGTCGGCTCTCGAGCGAGGCCCGCCGGCGGGCGGCGGGGGCGGACGGCCCGGCTTCGGGAGCCGGCCCGGACGAAGGCGCCTCGGGCGGACCGGGAGTATAAGGAGCCTCCGCCGGGGCGTGCGAACCTGCGACTCGGTCGGCGAGCCTAAATACGCTCCCCCGGGTCGAAGCGCCCACACGCCCATGAGCCTCCCCGCGGCCCTCGCGGACCACCTCGGGTTGGTCGTCCTCACCGTCGTAGCGATCGCTCTCAGCCTCTACCTCATCTACGCGATGGTCCACCCCGAGAAGTTCTAGGCCCGAGGGTCCACGTTCGATATCCGCTCGCTCTGGGACGTCATCCTCGTCGTCGCGCTGATCGTGGCGATCGCGCCGTTCTTCGGCGAGTACCTCGGGCGGGTGTACATGAACCGCCCCGCCTTCGGGGACCGGTTCCTGACGCCGATCGAGACCGCCGTCTACCGGGTGCTCGGGACCTCGCCGCGCCGCTCGATGCGCCCGCTCGAGTACATGGGGGCGCTCCTGCTCCTCAACCTCGGCGTCTTCGCCTTCCTCTACGTCTGGTTCGTCTACCAGAACCTGCTCCCGCTCGACGCCACCGGGGTGCCCGGGATGAGCTGGAGCCTCGCCTTCCACTCGGCGGCGAGCTTCACGACGAACACCGACTTCACGCACTTCTCGAACGAGTCCCAGATGAGCCTGGGCTCCGAGATGATCCCGTGGGTCCTCGCGCTGTTCACCTCGGCGGCGACGGGCCTCTGCGCCTTCGCGGCGATGGTCCGGGGGTTCGTCCGCAAGGACGGGACCGTCGGGAACTACTACGTCGACATGGTCCGGACCGTCACCCGGGTGCTGCTGCCGCTCGGGATCCTCTTCGCGGTCATCCTGGTCCTCATGGGCGTGCCCGAGACGTTCACCAACACGGTGATCGCCCACCCCCTCACCGGCGGCACCCAGACGATCTACCTGGGGCCGGTCGCGTCGTTCCAGTCGCTCTCCTTCCTCGGCACCAACGGCGGCGGCTGGTATTCGGCGAACGCCGCGTCGCCGTTCGCGAACCCGTCGGCGGTCTCGAACCTCTTCGAGACCGGGGTGATGATGCTGATCCCGTTCTCGACCCCGTTCGCCTTCGCGACCCTCGTGCGCCGGCGCGGGGAGGCGTGGCCGTACCTCTGCACCATCCTGATCGTCTTCTCGATCGCCCTCGGCCTGTTCATCGCGTACCAGGCGGCGACGAACCCCGCGCTCACCACGGTGCCGTTCCTCGGGCCGGCGACGAACGGCTACCCGGTCGGCCAGGAGACCCAGTTCGGGCTCCCGGAGGGATCGCTGTTCCAGGTCGTGAGCGTCTACTCGAACGTCGGCGCGAACAACATGCAGATCGGCGCCGTCTCCCCGGTGGGCCAGATGGTCCTGCTCTTCGGGATGTTCACGCAGAGCACCCCGGGCGGCGAGGGGACGGGGTTCGGCACGCTGCTCCTGTTCACCGTGCTCGCCATCTTCGTCGGCGGGCTCATGGTGGGCCGGACCCCCGAGTACCTGGGGAAGAAGATCGCGACCCCGCAGGTCAAGTGGGCGGCGCTCGCGCTCCTCATCCATCCGGCGATCATCTTAGTGCCGTTCGCGGTCGCCGTCACGCAAGGGCAGACGGGCATCGCGGCGGCGACCGTCCCGGCGTCCGCGCACAACTTCACGGCGGTGCTCTACGAGCTCACGAGCGAGGCCGCCAACAACGGGAGCGCGCTCGGCTCGGCGAGCTTCAACGACACCACCCTCTACTGGAACCTCACCGGCGCCTTCGTGATGCTCGTCGGCCGGTTCGTCCCGATCTGGGCGATGCTCCAGATCGGCGGCCTCTTCGCCGAGCAGGAGGAGATGCCGCCCGGCCCGGGGACGCTCCGCACCGCGAGCGTGACGTTCACGATCTACCTCACGCTGATCCTGATCATCATCTCGGCGCTGTTCTTCCTGCCCGTCCTGGCGCTCGGGCCGCTCGCGCAGATCGTGGGAGGCTAGCGTGGCGGCGGAGTTCGTACCGGAGCCGGGCGCCCGCGTGTCGGTCCGCCGCGTGCCGCACACCTCGGCGCGGCGCGTGATCGTCGACTCGTTCGCGATGTTCGACCCCCGCCGCGAAGTGAAGCACCCGGTGATGTTCACCGTCTACGTCCTCTTCCTCTTCCTGGTCGCCCTCACGCTGTTCCCGCGGGCGTTCCCCGACATCGCCCGGTTCTACTCGCCGGGCTACTACCTCGACGTCACGATCATCCTGTTCCTGACGCTCTGGTTCGCCCACATCTCCGAGGCGATCGCCGAGGCGCAGGGCCGCGCCCAGGCCGACAGCCTCCGCGAGATCCGCAGCGGGCTGCGGGCCCGCCAGGTCCTTCCGGACGGCTCGAAGCGCTGGGTGCCGGCGGACGGTCTGCGGGTCGGCGACACGATCGAGATCCAGGCCGGCGAGCCGGTCCCGATCGACGGCGACGTGATCCGGGGCGCGGCGCTCATCGACGAGTCGATGATGACCGGCGAGTCCGCGGCCGTCACGCGCGAGTCCGGCGGGGACAAGACGAGCGTGCTCGGCGGGACCCGCGTCCTGCAGGGGACGGTCACCGTCCGCGTGAGCTCGGTGCGCGGCGAGTCGTTCCTCGACCGGCTGATCCGTCTGGTCGAGGGCCAGGGCCGCGAGCCGACGCCCAACGAGCTCGCGCTCGGCGTCTTCCTCGCGGCGCTCACCGTCTCCCTGTTCGTGGTGGTCCTGTCGTTCCTCTACCTCGCGGACTACACGAACATCGTGGCGATCGACGTGGCGACGATCGTCGCGCTGTTCGTCTGCCTCATGCCGACCACGATCGGGGCGCTGCTCCCCGCGATCGGGATCTCGGGGATCAACCGCGTGGCCCGCACCAACGTGATCGCGAAGTCCGGGAAGGCGATCGAGGCGGCCGGGGACCTCGACACGCTCATCCTCGACAAGACCGGCACGATCACGGTCGGCAACCGCCTCGCCGTGCAGTTCGTGGCGGCCCCGAACACGCCGCTCGAGCAGGTCGTGGAGGCGTCGATGCTCGCCTCGTCGCTCGACGAGACCCCCGAAGGGAAGTCGATCGTCCGCCTCGCCGCCCGGCGCAACGTCCCGACCCGCAAGCTCGAGCTCGGCTCGTTCAAGGTGATGCCGTTCACCCCCGAGCGCCGGATGAGCGGCATCGAGCTCGCCGACGGCGCGGAGTTCTACAAGGGGTCGATCCAGGCGATGGAGCAGTACGGCGCCCCGCTCGACCCGGCGCTGACCGAGGCGGCGGCGAAGGCGTCGTCGGAGGGGATGACGCCGCTCGTGATCAGCGCGAACAAGAAGGCGATCGGGCTCGTCTTCCTCAAGGACGTCGTGAAGCCGGGTATCCGCGACCGGATCCGCGAGCTAAGGACCATGGGCATCCACACGGTGATGTGCACGGGCGACAACCGGCTCACCGCCGCGGCGATCGCGCGGGAGAGCGGGGTCGACGAGTTCGTCGCCGAGGCGAAGCCCGAGACGAAGCTCACCGTCATCGACCGCGAGAAGGCCCGCGGCCGCCTCGTCGCGATGAGCGGCGACGGGACGAACGACGCCCCGGCGCTCGCCCGCGCCGACGTCGGCCTCGCCATGAACAACGGGACGAGCGCGGCGAAGGAGGCCGGCAACATGGTCGACCTCGACAACGACCCCACGAAGCTGATCGAGATCGTGTCGATCGGCAAGCAGCTCCTGATCACGCGGGGCGCGCTCACGACCTTCTCGATCACCAACGACGTCGCGAAGTACTTCGCCATCATCCCGGCGATCTTCGTCGCGGCCGGCGCCGCCGCCCTCCCCGGCGTCTCGGTCCTCAACGTCCTCGGCCTCGGCAACCCCGAGCTCGCCGTGCTCGCGACGCTGCTCTTCAACGCGCTCGTGATCCCGCTCCTGATCCCGCTCGCGCTGGCGGGGGTCCCGTTTCGGCCGCGCAACGCGATCGATCTGCTGCGCCGCAACCTCGTCTACTACGGCCTCGGGGGCCTCGTGAGCGCCTTCATCGGGATCAAGCTCGTCTACGTGCTGCTCGCCTGGATGTCGGGCCTGCCGCTGTTCGTCGAGCTCGGGCACACGGTGGCCCACGTGCTGCCGCTGGGAGGGCTATGAGCGCCGCCGCCCCGCCCGACGCGCGACCGGCGCCGGAACCCCAGATCGCGGGGCCGCTCCCGAAGCGGACCCACTCGGTCGGCACCCACGTGCGGGCGACCGTCGTCTTCCTCGTGCTGATGATCCTGGTGGGCGGGTTCGCCTACCCCGCGTTCGTGACGGCGGTGGCCCACGTGATCGACCCGGCCGCCGCGGGCGGCTCGCTCGTCACCAGCCCCAACGGCACGGTCGTCGGCTCCTCGCTGATCGCGCAGAACACCTCCGCGCCGTACCTGTTCTGGGAGCGGCCCAGCGGGACGGACTACAACATGACGCTCGGGGTCGCGACGGCCCCGGGCCCGACCGACCCGGCGCTCGGTGAGCTGCTCAACGAGACCATAGCGTACATGAAGGCGTACGGGAACTTCACCGTGAACGCGACGCTGCCGTTCTGGCTGGTCTCGCCGTCGGCCTCCTCGGTCGACCCGGACCTCACGCCGGAAGCGGTGCTCGTGCAGATCCCGCGGGTGGCCAATGCGTCGAACCTCTCCGTCACGACCCTCCTCGACCTCGTCAACGCCCACATCACGGAGCCCGTCCTGCCGTTCCTCGGGGTGCCGTTCGTGAACGTGCTCGAGCTCGACCTCGCCCTCCTGCCGCTGGAGCACCGCTCGATCTGAAGGGGGCCGCCGACCGATGTACCGCAAGATCCTGCTGCCCGTCCGCGACGCGAGCGAGGTCGAGCCGCTCGTCCGGTTCGGGGCGACCCTGCTCGACGCCGACGGGGAGATCCGGCTCCTCCACGTGATCCCCTCGACCGCGCTGCCGCAGGTGACCCGGGCCTGGCGCGCGTCGGTCGACCTCATCGTCCCCGCGCACGAGGCGGGGGCCGCGCTCGACGTGAAGGTCGATGCCGAGGTGCGGGCGGCGACCGACGTCCCCGGGGAGATCCTCGAGAGCGCGGAGTCGCACGACGTCGACGCGATCCTGCTCACGCTCACCGGCGACAAGCGCAGCCGCAACCCGTTCGTCGGCCACACCGCGAGCGGCGTCCTCCAGCACGCCCACGCCGACGTGGTCGTGCTGAACCGGCTCGCCCTCGTCGCCCACGGCTACCCGCGCATCCTCGTCCCGGCGTTCCGCGCCGACCCCCCGCCGAAGGTCCTGCGCGTCGCCGAGGAGCTGTCGGTCCGCCACAACGGCATCCCGATCGTCGCCCTCGCGCTGCTCCCGCGCGGCCCCGAGGCGGACGCCGACAGCGGCGTCGAGGACCAGAGCGCCCGCGGCGTCGCGATCACGCGCAAGCCCACGTTCTTCCCGGCCGCCACGATGGGCCGCCGGCGCCGCCTCCCCGAGCTGCTCCTGCAGGCCGCCGCCCGCGAGCGGTTCGGCCTCGTGCTCGTCGGCGAGGAGTCGGAGCAGGCGACGAGCCCGATGCTCACCCGGCGGTTCCTCGAGGAGTTGTTCCGCGCCGCCCCGTGCCCGGTGATGGCCCTGCGCGTCTAGCGGCGGGCCGAGCGCGATGGGAGAGCTCGCCTTCGTCGGCCTCGGACTCGGCGACGAGCGGGGGCTCTCGCGGGAGGCGTGGGCGGTGCTCGAGCGGGCGGCGGCCGTCTTCGCGGAGGAGTACACCGCGATCGCGCCCGACGGCACGATCGACCGGATCGCGTCCGCCCTCGGCCGCCCCGTCGTGCGGCTCGGTCGGGCCGAGCTCGAGTCGGAGCGCCCCGTCCTCGCGGCCCTCGCCGCGCACGCGCACGTGGCGCTCCTCGTGGTCGGCGACCCGTTCGCCGCGACCACGCACGTCGCCCTGCGGCTCGCGGCGGAAGGGGCCGGCCACGCGACCCGCTACGTGCCCGGCCCGAGCATCCTCACCGCGGCCGCCGGGTTCCTCGGGGTCTCCCACTACCGGTTCGGCCGCACCGTCTCCGTGCCGTTCCCGGCGCCCGGCTTCCGGCCGCGCTCGCCGCTCGAACAGATCGCCGGGAACCGGGAGCGGGAGCTGCACACGCTGCTGCTGCTCGACCTCGACCCCACGGGCGCGCGGTTCCTGACCGCCGATCGGGCGCTCGGCCTCCTGCGCGAGCTCGACCCCGAGGGGCTCGTGCTCCCGAAGGACGCGCTGGTCGCGGTCGTGGCCCGGGTGGGCCGGGACGACGCCGCGGGGTGGGTCGGATCGGCGGAGGCGCTCGCGTCGCTCGACTTCGGTCCGCCGCCCCACGCCGTCCTCGTGCTCGCGCCGCGGCTCCACTTCGAGGAGGCGGCGGCGCTGCGGCGGTTCGCGCTCGGGCCGGACCCTCGGCTCACGTCGGAGCGCTAGCGGCGCCGTCCCCGGGCAGGAGCGCCTCCGCGAACTGCCGGATGCGGAACGGTCGCAGCAGCACCACGTGGGGCGCGCGCGACGGGTCGGTCGCCGGCGGCGGGGGCCGGGACGCCGGCGCGACGAGCACGATGCGGGTCGCGGGCAGGAGCCGGCGCGTCTCCGCGACGAGGCCGCCCGCGGTCCCCTCGGTCAGGTTCACGTCGGCGACCACGAGCGACGGACGGTGCTCCTTGAGGAGCTCCAAGGCCTGCGTCGCGCCCTCGGCCTCTCCGTCGACACGAAAGTGGTGCAGGCGAAGGAGCCCACGGAGGAGTACCCGGGTCTCCTCGTCGCCCGCGACCACGATCGCGCTGGGGCTGGTGCCCTCCGGGGCGCTCACGGTCATGAACGAGCGGTCGTCTGGTCGCGCTGCGAGCCTGCGCGCCGTAAGACCTTAAGGGTTCGCACCCACGTCGTGGGGCGCGCGGGAGCCGTCCGGGCCGCGAAACGTCGCACGATGCGCCTCAGTCCGCCGCCTCGCGGACCCCCCAGTCCGCGACGCCCGCGGCGTGGAGCAGCCGGTCGAGCGCGTCGTGGTAGCCGGCGGAAGGCGCCTCGAGCAGCGCCCGGATCGGAGCCACGAGCGCGGTGCCGAACTCCTGCTCGGTCGGGGTGAACTGCCAGGCGTGGGCCGGGCCGCGGCCGAGCGCCGCCAGGACCCCGTAGGCGAGACCGCGCTCCTTCCCCTCGCGGGGCAGGTTCTGCAGCACGGTCCGCTCCGCGCCGCCCTCGCGGTGGACCCGGTAGGCGCGCGCGACGCGGTCGACCCACGCCGCCTCGGAGACGAGGGCCCGGTACCGCGGCAGCTGGTCGAGGAGCTCGCGCTCGTCGCTCCGCTGCTGCGCGCGCTTCAGGATCTCGGCGATCCGGCCCGGCGCGCCGCGGGCCTCCTCGATGAGCCGTCGGGCCTCGGCGGGGTCCGCGCCGATCGACGCCACGATCTCCTCCGCGTGGTGCGGCCAGAGCCGTTCGAGGGCGCGGCTCGCCGACGGCTCGTCGACCTCGAAGTAGCCGGACTCGGGCGCGAGCACCGCCTCGAGCGCGCGCCGCTCGGTCGGCGACGGATGCACCGCGTCGAGGAACGCGGCGAGGTCGGTGCCGAAGCAGACCCCGCCCGCGACGAGCGTGCGGCGGGACGTCCGCTCGACCCGCGGCTTGATCTCGGCGAGGTACCCGTCGAGGAGCTCCGCGTCGCCGAGGCGGCCGAGCTCGTAGCCGCGGCGCAGCGCCTTCGGGAGCTCGGGGAGCGCCGCGTGCACGCACTCGGCGCCGCCGCGGCAGGTGACGTTCAGGGAGGCGGCGACGAGGAACTCGGCGTCCGGCGCGGGGCCCGCGGCGCCGTCGGAGAGGGAGCCCAGGAGGTGGCGCTCCGCCTTCGCGCACCGGCGGCAGACGCGGAACGACCGCCCGGCGCCCGGCCAGTCGACCTCGAGGTACGGCCGCGGCTCGTTCTCCTTGAGATGCGGACACTCGAAGCGGTGGGTGCCGGAGCGCTCCGTCATCCGGTACGGCAGGTCCGCGAGCCGCTCCTCGAGGAACTCGGGCGGCGGCGCGGCCGAGCGGCCCGTGCAGAACAGCGCCCGTCGGGTGGCGAAGAAGTGGAACCCCTTCCGGGACCAGTCGACGTAGCCGAGCAGGAGGCGGGACGGGTCGTCGGACTGCTGGACGGCGACCTCGCTCTCGCGCGGCGCGCGCGCGAGGGGGGCGTACGACACATCGCCGCCGGGGAGGGGGAACGAGACGACGCTCGGCGACTTCGGGTCGAGCGCGTAGTGGAGCAGGCCCGCGTAGGAGCGGGCGAGCGGTTCCCCCCACCGGGTCATCTTCTCGAGCCGCCGCTCGTCGTCCCGGGCGGCGCGGACCTCCTCGAGCTCGGCCCGCAGCTTGTCGAACCGGTCCGGCGGGCAGTCCGCGGTGAGCCGCGGCAGGAGCTCGTCCACCGAGCGTTGCAGCGCCTTCGCCCGGGCCGTCAGGTCCTGGGTGCGCAGGACGGAGGCACGGTGAACGCGGGGCATGGGCTCGGGCGGCCGAGCGGCCCCGGCTACATATTCCCGAGGGGCACTAGCGACGGCAGAGCTCGAGGAAGCGGCGGAAGATCTCCCGGCCGCCCTCCGTGTGCTCCACCTCGGGGTGGAACTGCACCGACCAGATCGGGCGATCGGTCGGCGCCATCGCCTCGACCGCGCACGCCGGCGAGTGGGCGAGGATCTCCCACCCCGGCGGCACCATCACGACCTGGTCGTTGTGGCTCGCCCAGACGCGGAACTGGCCGGGGAGGCCCGCGAAGAGCGGGTGCTCGGGCCGGTCGACGGTGAGGTCGACGGCCCCGAACTCGGGGGCGCCCTTCGCCACCCGCCCGCCGAAATGCCGGGCCACGAACTGGTGGCCGACGCAGATCGCGAGGACCGGCACCGGGGTGGCGCCGATCCACTCGGCGACCGTCCCGAGCGTGTCCGTCCCCTCCATGCTGAGCGCCCCGCCCGACAGCACCACGCCGTCGGCGTCGAGGTCCTCGAACCCGGTGGTGTTGGGGACGATCCGGGTCTCGGCCCCCAGGTCGCGGAGCACCCGCCACTCCCGGTGCGTCCACTGGCCGCCGTTGTCGACGACGGGGACCTTCACGGCCCGGCTCCGGGCGGCCGGTCCGGCGGGTCGCCCGCGCGCCGGGCCTGGACGGACGCCTTGAGCTCGGAGACGTCCTGCCGCATCCGCAGCATCTCCTCCTCGAACGGGGTGAACCCGGCGGGGCTCAGCATCCGGTGCGAGATGTAGATCCCGATGAAGATCGCCCCGACGAGGGCGATGATCGTCGTGAAGACGAGGGCGACCACGAGCGCGACCGGGTCGTCGATCGCCGAGGCGATCGGCAGCGTGAACAGGTGGGTCAGTTCCGCGACCTCGATGAACAGGAGGACGACGATGAGGCCGCCCCAGAGCACGAGCGCGAGCCGGGACGGTCGCATCAGGGACCTCGCGCCGCGCCGACGTCCGCGAGCGGGATGAGGAGCGGGAGGCTCGCGAGCGCGGTCGCGCCCGGGACGGAGACGTTCGGGGTCGGCGTCACGCCGAGCAGGCTGTCCGCCGGCGCCCCGGTCGCGTTGGTCATGTAGAAGGCGAAGACGCCCACATAGAGAGCGATTCCGTTGGAGGTGTAGTACGCGGAGACGTTGAGCGCGATCGGGTTCGCGTCGGAGCTCACGGTGACCGCGAGCAGGTCCGTCACGTTCGCCGCCGACGTCCACGTCAGCTTCGACCAGTCGGGGGACCCCGAGCCGCTCCAGCTGAACCCCGTCGCCCAGCTGATCACGATCGCGTCGTACCGGACGGTCGCGCCGACCGCGCGCACGTAGAAGTAGCTCGCGTTCGCCCCCGGCGCGTGGTCAACGATCAGCTCGGCCTGGGTGAACACCGAGCCGGCCGCCGGAGGGCCGCCGAGGGAGAGGAGCACGGGCGTGAGCACGATCACCACCGCGAGGACGATCGCGACGCCGACGAGCGGCCACGGGAGATAGTCGCCGAGGCGCCGTCGGGCGCGGGACGGGGCGATCACGACCGGTCCGCCTTCCACCCGACGTACAGCCGGTGGGGCACGGCGAGCTGGTCGAGCAGCTTCCCGGCCAGGTACGCCGTCTGGTCGTCCACCGACTTCGGGTGGAGGTAGTACGGGGGCGCGGCGTCCAGCACGACCGCGCCGGCCTCGCTGAGGGTCGTGAGGTGGCGGAGCAGCGTCGTGGGCAGCGGGGTCTCGCGCGGGACGATCACCAGCTTCCGGCGCTCCTTCAGGTGCACGTGGGCCGCGCGCGTGAGCAGCGTGTCCGCGAGCCCCAGCGCGATCTTGGCCGCGGTGTTCGCGGAGCACGGCGCCACCGCCATGCCGCGGGTCGGCGTGGACCCGCTCGCGATCGGGGCCCCCAGGTCGTGGTCGGAGTAGATGTGGGTCGCGAGGTCGTGGAGCGCGTCGGGGTCGAGGCCGCACTCCTCGCGCAGCACGGCCCGCGCCCCGTCGGTCACGACGAGCGCGACCGGCGCCCCGGCCTCCTTCAGCGCGGCGAGCGCCCGCAGCGCGATCGGGGCGCCGCTCGCCCCCGAGATTCCGAACACGATCGGCGGTTCCTCCGGCACGCCGCCTCCCCGTCCTTATGAGGGCCACACGGCTCGGTCGATAAGACGGTTCGCGAGGGAGCGGCGG
>Ga0335072_10011736_pt1 | contig 12546 bp, 5 predicted proteins | sample Lox_Sample_21_FD_206725 | JGI IMG/M metagenome (GOLD analysis project Ga0335072, IMG submission 206725) | Soil microbial communities from Loxahatchee National Wildlife Refuge, Florida, United States - Lox_Sample_2.1 | ecosystem: Environmental > Terrestrial > Soil > Wetlands | place: USA: Florida...
ATGGGCCTTCCCAGCAGCGGGTGGTGCGTGCGGCGTTGGCCAATGCGGGTCTGAGTGCGGCCGATGTCGACGCGGTGGAGGGCCACGGGACCGGGACGACGTTGGGTGATCCGATCGAGGCGCAGGCGCTGTTGGCGACCTATGGTCAGGGTCGCAGTGAGCCGTTGTGGCTGGGGTCGGTGAAGTCGAATATGGGTCACACGCAGGCTGCTGCGGGGGTGGCGGGTGTGATCAAGATGGTGCAGGCGATGCGCCATGAGGTGTTGCCGGCGACGTTGCATGTGGATGTGCCGTCCCCGCATGTGGATTGGTCGGCGGGGTCGGTGTCGTTGTTGACCGAGGCGCGGCCGTGGACAGCCGAGCAAGCCGAGCAAGCCGGGCGGGCTCGTCGGGCGGGGGTGTCCTCGTTCGGGATCAGTGGCACCAATGCGCATGTGATCGTGGAGTCTGCCCCGGCACCGGAACGGCAGGCCCGCCCGGCGCGGCCGGTGGTGCCGTGGGTGGTGTCGGCGAAGTCGGCATCGGCGTTGCGGGCGCAGGCGGGGCGGTTGGCGGCGCATGTGGCCGAGCATCCCGAGTTGGATGCTGCCGATGTGGCGTCGTCACTGGCGGGTCGTAGCGCGTTCGAGCATCGGGCGGTGGTGGTTGGTGGGGATCGGGAGCGGCTGCTGGCCGGGCTGGCAGAGGTGGCCGGCGATGAGCTGGCCGGCACGGTAATTCGCGGGACTGCCCAGCCCGCGGGCAAGACTGTCTTCGTCTTCCCCGGCCAGGGGTCACAATTGCTCGGCATGGGGCGGGGATTGCACGCCGCATACCCGGTATTCGCCGAGGCCTTCGACGGCGTCGTCGGCGAACTGGACCGGCACCTGCTGCGCCCACTGCGCGACGTGATGTGGGGCCACGACGAGGACCTGCTGAATACCACCGAATTCGCCCAGCCGGCACTCTTCGCGGTGGAAGTCGCGTTGTTCCGGCTGCTCGAATCCTGGAGTGTGCGTCCCGATTTCGTGATGGGTCACTCGATCGGCGAGTTGTCGGCGGCACATGTCGCCGGCGTCCTGCCGTTGGAGAACGCGGCGGTGTTGGTCGTTGCCCGCGGACGGTTCATGCAGGCCCTGCCCGCAGGCGGGGCGATGATCGCCGTGCAGGCCGCCGAAGAAGAGGTACGGCCTTCGCTGAATGCCGAAGTCAGCATCGCGGCCGTCAACGGCCCGGCGTCGGTGGTGATTTCGGGCGCCGAGGACGCTGTCGTTGCCGCCGCAACGCGGCTCCGCACCGAGGGCCGCAGAGTCCACCGACTGGCTGTGTCGCACGCATTCCACTCGCCGTTGATGGATCCGATGATCGACGAATTCGGCACGGTTGCAGCCGGTTTCGCTGTCGCCGCGCCCACCATCCCGATCGTCTCCAACGTGACCGGACAGCTGGCGGGTGATGACTTCGCCTCGGTGGCGTACTGGAAGCGGCACGTGCGGGAAGCCGTGCGGTTCGCCGACAGCGTCCGCTTCGTGCACTCCGCCGGCGGAAACCGCTTCCTCGAAGTCGGACCCGGCAGCGGCCTGATGGCGTCGATCGAAGAATCGCTGCCCGACACTCCGGTACTGACGATGACCGCTCTGCGTAAGGACCGCCCGGAACCGGAGACCCTGACGAATGCCGTCGCGCACGGCTTTGTAGCCGGTATGGACGTGGATTGGCGCAGCGCGCTCGGGGCGGCCAACTTCGTGGAACTGCCGACGTATGCCTTTGAGCGGCGCCGGTTCTGGCTCTCCGCCGACAGTGGCGCGCGCGATGCCGCCGGGTTGGGTCTGCAGGCCAGTGAGCACGCGCTGCTGGGTGCGGTGGTGGAGCTGCCGGCCTCCGGCGGAGTCCTGCTGACCGGTCGGCTGTCGCCGAGCGCGCAGGGCTGGTTGGCCGACCACGCCGTCGGCGGGGTGGTGCTGTTCCCCGGGGCCGGGTTCGTGGAATTGGTGATCCGCGCCGGTGACGAAGTGGGTTGCGGGGTCGTCGACGAGCTGAACTTGGCGGCGCCGCTGGTGCTTCCCGCGACGGGCACGGTGGCGATCCAGGTCGTGGTCGGTGGCCCGGACGACGCGGGTGCGCGAGCGGTTTCGGTGTTCTCGCGTGCCGACACCGGTGCCGGCTGGCTGCTTCACGCCGAAGGCGTGCTGAGCGCGGGTTCGGGGGCGCCCAGTGCGCCGATTCCGGACCTGTCGACGTGGCCGCCGGTGGGTGCGGTCTCCGTGGACGTCGGCGACGGATACGAGCGGCTGGCCGAGCGGGGGTACGGGTATGGGCCGGCCTTCCGCGGGTTGACCGCGATGTGGCGGCGCGGCGACGAGGTATTCGCCGAGGTGGCGCTGCCGGCGGACGCCGGCGTCTCGGTGGCCGGGTTCGGTGTCCATCCGGTGCTGCTCGATGCGGCGCTGCATGCGGTCATCCTGGCCGCTGACGAGACTGCCGATGGCGCCGAAGGTTCGGTGCTGGTGCCGTTCTCCTGGCAGGGCGTGTCGTTGTATGCCGCGGGCGCGGCAGCGATACGGGCGCGGATCGTGCGGACCACCCCGTCGGCGGTGTCCATCGAGCTGGCCGACGGGCTGGGCTTGCCGGTTTTGTCGGTGGCTTCCATGGTGGCCCGTCCCGTGACCGACCAACAGCTCAAGGCGGCACTGTCGGGTTCGGGTGGGGATCGGCTTTTCGAGGTGGCCTGGTTGCCGGCGCCGCTGGCGGCCGAGACCTCCGACATCCCGTCCTACCAGGTCTTCGAGTCGGCAGCGGTTGCCGGAGATCCGGTCGCCGGTGTGCGCACGGCGACACGCCAGGCGCTGACGGCAGTGCAGTCCTGGCTGTCCGAAGATCACTCGGGCATGTTGGTGGTGCTCACCCGTGGCGCGGTCGCACGGCCGGGCGAAGACGTCACCGATCTGGCCGGCGCGGCGGTGTGGGGATTGGTGCGCTCGGCGCAGACCGAGCACCCTGGCCGCATCGTTCTGGTGGATTCCGATGTGCCGCTTGATGATACGGCGATAGCGGCGGCTTTGGCGGTGGGCGACCCGCAGGTCGTGATCCGAGGTGGAGAACCGCACATCGCGCGGGTGCACGGCAGTCGCGCGGTCGACGGTGTGTTGGTCCCCCCCGGCGACGGTGCTTGGAGGTTGGGCATCAGCAGCGCCGGCACCTTCGAGAACCTGCAACTGGAACCGGCGCCCGACGCTGAAGAGCCCCTAGCGCCGGGCCACGTGCGCATTGCGACCCGCGCCATGGCGGCCAACTTCCGCGACGTCATGATCGCATTGGGTCTCTACCCCGACCCGGGCGCGGCGATGGGCGTCGAAGCATCCGGTGTAGTAGTCGAAACCGGCTTCAATACAAGCAATTTCGCGGTGGGAGACCGAGTTGCCGGCCTGTTCCCCGAAGGCACCGGCAGCATCGCGACCACCGACGAGCGACTGCTGATCAAGGTGCCGGGGCAGTGGTCGGACGCCGACGCCGCCACCGTCCCGGTCGGCTTCGCGACGGCCTATTATGCGTTGTCCACGCTGGCTGACGTGCGGCCCGGTCAGCGCATCCTGGTGCATGCCGCTACCGGAGGGGTAGGGATGGCCGCGGTGCAGCTGGCCCGGCACTGGGGTCTGGAGGTGTTCACCACCGCCAGCCGTGCTAAGTGGGACACGTTGCGGGCCATGGGCTTTGACGAGGACCATATCTCCGATTCGCGCAGTCTGGAGTTCGAGGACAAGTTCCGCGCGGTCACCGGTCGGACGGGCATGGCCGGCATGGATGTGGTGTTGGACTCGCTGGCCGGCGACTTCGTCGACGCGTCACTGCGGCTGGTCGCACCCGGCGGAATTTTCCTGGAGATGGGCAAGACCGACATCCGCGACGCCGCTGAGGTCGCCGCGGATCACCGGGGCGTGCGCTACCGCGCCTTCGACCTCTTCGAAGGCGGGCCGGACCACATCCAGCGGATCCTCGCCAACCTGGCGGACCTGTTCGACGCCGGCATCCTGCGGCCATTGCCGGTGACCACCTTCGATATCCGGCGGGCGCCCGCCGCGCTGCGGTACCTGAGCCAGGCACGCCACGTCGGCAAGGTCGTGATGAGCCTGCCCGACGCCTGGGCGAGCGGCACGGTATTGATCACCGGCGGCACCGGGATGGCGGGTTCGGCGCTGGCCCGTCACGTGGTGGCTCGTCACGGGGTGCGGCAGCTGGTGTTGGTGAGCCGACGCGGTGCGGACGCCCCCGGAGCGCAAGAACTGGCGGCCGAACTCGGCGCGGCCGGTGCCCATGTGCAGGTGGTGGCCTGCGATGCTGCCGACCGAGCGGCGCTGGCCCAGACGATTGCCGATATTCCGGTGCAGCATCCGCTCTCGGCGGTTATCCATGCGGCCGGAGCGCTCGACGACGCCGTGGTGACGTCGCTGACCCCCGAACGGCTGGATGTGGCGCTGCGGGCCAAGGTCGACGCGGCGTGGAACCTGCACGAGCTGACCAGAGACATGAAAGTGTCGGCGTTCGTGATGTTCTCGTCGATCGCCGGGCTGGCAGGCGCTGCCGGGCAGGCCAACTATGCCGCGGCCAACTCGTTCCTGGACGCGCTGGCCGCACACCGGCAAGCTCACGGTCTGCCGGGGGTGTCGCTGGGATGGGGCCTGTGGGATCACGCCAGCGCCATGACCGGTGGGTTGGAGACTGTCGACTTCGCCCGGTTGGCCCGCGACGGCATCGTCGCGATGTCCTCTGACGAGGCCCTCCAATTGCTGGATACCGCAATGGTTGTAGCTGCGCCGTTCCTGTTGCCCGCTCGCATCGATCTGGTCGCGTTGCGCGCCAAGTTCGACGGCGGCACCCTGCCGCCGATGTTCGTCGACTTGATCAACGCCCCCGCGCGGCGCCAGGTTGACGACTCGCTGGCCGCCGCGAAGTCGAAATCGGCCCTCCTGCAACGGCTCGAAGGCCTACCCGAGGACGAGCAGCAGGCTGTCCTGCTGGATCTGGTGCGTTCGCACATCGCTACCGTGCTGGGCAACACGACGGCTGAGGCCATCCACCCGGACCGGGCGTTCCAGGAGTTGGGCTTCGACTCGCTGACCGCTGTGGAAATGCGTAACCGGCTCAAAGCCGCCACCGGACTTGCGCTTTCACCCACGCTCATCTTCGACTACCCCAACTCCGCCGCGCTGGCCGGCTATATGCACCAAGAGCTCGTCGGCAGCTCATCGCAGCACGCACCGGCCGCAGCGCCCGGGGAAGCCGAGATCCGGAGTGCCGTGGCGTCCATTCCGGTCAAGCGGCTGCGTCAGGCGGGCGTGCTGGAGCTGTTGCTCGCCTTGGCAAATGAAGCCGACCGTAGCGGTCAGTCTCCGGCCGGGGAAGCGAACCCGGAGAAGGACATCGCGGACATGGACCTCGACGACCTGGTCAATGCGGCGTTCCTGAACGACGACGAGTAGGCGATGAGCGCGGAAAACCTCAGTAAACCAGCGCGAATAGCGGTCACCGGGGCCAGCGGAGTGCTCGGGCGGGGTCTCGTCGCCAAACTGGTGAGCCAGGGCCACGAGGTTACCGGGATCGCCCGTCATCGACCGGAAAGCTGGCCCAGTTCAGCCGACTTCGTTACCTCCGACATCCGCGATGCTGCCGCGGTCCGACGCGCCGTCGCCGGCGCACAGGTCGTCGTGCATTGCGCATGGGTAAGGGCTCCCAGCCCGGGCGACCGAATCGGGCGCCAGGTCAACTTGGAGGGCACGGCCAACGTGCTTGACGCGATGGCGAAGACCGGAAGCGGACGAATCGTTTTCGCATCGTCAGCGCATGCCTACGATTCGGTATCCACCCAGGGCCAGTGCAGGGCCAGCGTGGAACGGATGCTGGCGGACTCCGGCGCACCGTGGGTAGCCATCCGCTGTGCCCTTCTGCTGGGCCGCGGAGTGGATAACTGGGTGCGCCGGGTGCTGGCGCTGCCAGGGTTTCCCGACGGGACGGCCGACCGCCGGGTGCAAGTGGTCCACACCGACGATGCGATTAAATTCTTCATCCGCGCGATCCTGGACGCCGGAATCGACAGCGGCGCCGTCGACCTCGCCGCGCCGGGCGCGCTGACCCTAAGACAGATCGCTGCCGCGCTCAACCGGCCAGTCGTTCCGGGGCTGGCAGCGCTTCGCGGACGGCTGCGCGCACTGGCCGAACTCGAATCCCTGTGCAATGTGCCCTCGATGGACGCCTCGCGGTTGCACGAGGCGTGGGCATTGCGGCCGGCGTGGAACGCCGAGGAATGTCTCGAGGACTTCGCTCTGGCAGTGCGCGGGCGGGTCACCCTGGGTAAGCGGGTGGTCGCACTGCCCTGGCGGTTGGCCAATATCCAAAATCTGCCTGCCGTCGATGCCCCCGCCGCCGACGGGACGGTTCCCAGATTTGCTGGGCCGCAGGGGGATAACGGCGAGTTCGACACCCCAATAGACCCGCGCTTCCCGACCTTCCTGGCCACCAACTTATCCGAGGCCTTGCCCGGGCCGTTCTCGCCGTCGTCAGCGTCGGTGACGGTACGCGGTTTGCGCGCGGCCGGCGTGGCCATCGCCGAGCGGCTGCGCCCCGGCGGGATGGTTCAGCGCGAAATCGCCAGGCGAACGGTCGCGGTCTTCGCCCACCGGCTTTACGGGGCGATTACCTCGGCTCACTTCATGGCCGAAACGGTTCCGTTCGCCAAGCCCGCGATGATCGTCAGCAACAGCGGGTTTTTCGGTCCCAGCATGGCGTCGCTCCCGATCTTCGGTGAGCAGCGCCCGCCGTCGCACGGCCGCGTGCGCAGGCAGTTGCGCACCGTCCGCAACATCGGCGTCTTCGGCGTCAACCTGGTGGGTCTGAGCGCCGGCTCACCGCTGGACACCCACGACTTCACCGCCGACATCGATCGGCTGGAGCGCCTGGCCGGGGACGACTTCACCAAACTAGACGATAGCCGGCTGCTAGCTTTGATCTCGTTGGCTCGCGACCATGTGGTGCACGGGTGGGTGCTGGCCGGCGCGGGGTCGTTCATGCTGTGCGCCGCATTCAACGTGTTGTTGCGTGCCCTGTGCGGGCGAGACGCCGCGACGCGAGCCGGGCCGGATCTGGTCAGTGCGCGTTCGGTCGAGGCGGTACAACGTTTGGTCGTTGCCGCACAAGGTGACCCGAACGTCATTCGCCTGCTGGCCGAACCGGGCGAGCGCCTTGACAAGTTGGCCGTCGATGCGCCGGAATTTCACGCCGCGGTGACGGCGGAGCTGGCGCTGATCGGCCACCGCGGCCCGGCGGAGGTCGAGATGCTGTCGACCAGCTACGCTGACGACCCCGAACTGCTGGTCCGGATGGTCGCCAAGGCCTTGCATGCTTCGCCCGCGCCGCAACCGCAGTATGCAAAAATTCCGTTGCACGCCAAGCCGATTGCCGTCGTTTCCGCGCGTCAACTGCGCGATCGGGAAGTGCGCCGCGACAAAATGGTGCGCGCCATCTGGGTGCTGCGGGGTCTGCTGCGTGAATACGGACGACGACTGACCGATGCCGGTGTCTTCGACAGTCCCGACGACGTCTTCTACCTTCTGGTCGACGAACTTGACGGGGTGCGCACGGATGCCGGAAACCTGGTGGCCCGACGCCGAGCCGAACAGCGCAGGTTGGCTGCTGTAGTCCCCCCCACGGTGTTCAGCGGCAGCTGGCGGCCGGTGACCGTGTCGACTGCGGCGCTGGCCGACGGGGACACCCTGCGCGGCGTCGGCGTCTGCGGCGGACGGGTGCGGGGCCGCGTGCGCATCGTACGGCCGGACACGATCGACGACCTGCAACCCGGCGAGATCCTGGTCGCCGAGGTCACCGACGTCGGCTACACCGCCGCCTTTTGCTATGCCGCGGCCGTCGTTACGGAGCTCGGCGGACCGATGTCCCACGCCGCAGTAGTGGCCCGCGAATTCGGCTTCCCTTGCGTGGTCGACGTCCAGGGTGCCACCCGAAAGTTGCAGCCAGGAGCGCTCATCGAGGTCGACGGGACGACGGGTGAAATCCGCGTGCTCGAACTGGCCGCCTAACCTGCCCGATCGTTAGGCGCAAGCGGCAAGGGTCAGAACTGCGTGGGCATACTCGTCGGTCCGCTTATGCCGCTACGAAAACCCGGTGCTTTTCGGTGCCGACATCACGGTGTCCCTTCGAGTATCCGCAGCGGTAGCCGGGGCAATGTGCAGGTAGGGGATGGCCAGGTGATCTCGGGCCGGTATCCGGGCGCAAGTTCGAAATGGGGAATGCGGCTAAGCCATTCGGTCACGACGACATTCATTTCCATCCGAGCCAGGTGCGAACCCACGCAGCGGTGTGGACCACCACCGAAGCCCCAGTGCTTGTGCACCTTGCCATCCATCACCAGGTCATCACCGGATATTTCGTCGCTACCGTCCCGGTTGATCGCGCCGAGGCAGAGCCGCACCCGAGAGCCCGCGGGCAACGTGATGCCGGCGATGGTGACGGCCGCGGTCGTCACCCGCGGTACGACGGGAGCGGATGATTCCAGTCGGACGATCTCCTCGACGAAAACGCCGATTTCGTGGGGTTGTGCACGCAGCCTTCTGCGTAGATCGGGGCGGCGTGATAGTTCGAGCATTGCCGCCCCGATAGCCGACGTGACGGTGTCCAGTCCCGCTAGAACGAAAAAGAAACACATTCCAAGGGCTTCGTCGTCGTTGAGCGCATCCGGGCCGGCAAGTACCTGAGAAAGGACGTCGTCGCCCGGGCACTGCCGGTGTGCAGCGACGGCCTGGGCGAGGTAAGCGAACAGCTCGAGCGCCGGTGTCAGATTAGGGGTTTCGGCGGCGGCGTTCGGGATGCTCAGTTCGATGATGGCGTCTTTCCACCTGATGAGCCGCTCGCGATCCTGCAGCGGCAGACCGAACAGCGTCAGAAAGACCTGCGACGGATACGGTGTGGCAAGGTCGGCCATCACCTCGCATTCGTCGCGTCCAGCGATCGAGTCGATGATGTCGATCGCTTGGGTCTGAATCGACGGCAGTATCGCGGCCAGTGCGTGTGGACTGAAGAACGGCTGCAGGATTTTCCGAAATCGGGTGTGCTCCGGAGGGTCAAACGCAGCCGGCACCAGCGGCAGCGGGCTGCCCACCACCTCGAAAGCCTTCTTGGAAGAGAATACGTTCGGGTTACGCAGTGCCATAAGGACATCCGCTCGACGAGTCAGGGCGTACCAGCCGTCACTCAATACCACCGGGCCGGCGTCTCGCAACTCGGCCCAGCCGGCGCCACGATCGTGGGACATCGGCAGATCTGCCAAGTTGAGCTCCGGAATTTCGCGGGCGTCATGGGTCCCGGCCATGCCGTGCTCCTTAGGTCAGGGGAAGAGATCTGTGATCAGCTTTGCCATGTGTCTCCCTGGCTGCAGTGACGATTTGCTCAATTCGGTTGGTAGGGCTTCAGAGCAACGCCGATCTGGGCCGCACCGATGGGCCCGGCGGGTAGCTCGCCGGGGTCGGGGATCATCGTCGCCGTACGCGTGTCGGTGATCGTCGAGAGGTTGTCTCGGACCTTCTCGATGGTGAGGTCAGTGTCGGTGTATCCGGCAGTCTGGCCGAAAACGCGTAGGCCGACGTTGCCGGCGCCCGCTTCGAGGTTGGCTCCCGAGAGCTCGCAGTCCTCATGAGCCAGATAAGCGACGGCGGGCGACACCAGGCTGGTGGGGAAATGCGCTTCCATCAACGAGGTGAAAGGCGAAGTCTCGTTGAAGTGGCGGATAGCGGTGGTGTTGGCGGCGGGTCCCAACGCATTGACTTTGATACCGAATGCGGCGCCTTCGACGGCGAGCCCGCGTGTCAATCCGAAGATGCCGCTCTTGGCCGCACCGTAGATGGACAGGTGTTCGATCCCGAACATCGCACCTGACGTGGTGTTCACAATCCGTCCATACCCCGCCTCACGCATGTGAGGCCACGCGGCTCGGCACATCCACACGGCGCCCATCAGGTGCACGTCAACGATCTTGCGGATGTCGGCACTGGAAATCTCGTCGAAATGGGCCATGAAGCAGACCCCGGCATTGTTCACCACGATATCGAGCTGTCCCCACGTGTCCAGTGCCGTCGCTACTACACTGCGGGCGCCTTCTTCCTCGGCAACGCTGTGCTGATCGGGAACCGCCTCGCCACCGGCGTCGCGGATCTCTTCGACGACCTGCTCCGCGTTCGCCCGCATGGTTCCTCGCCCATCGGGGCCCACGCCAAGGTCATTGACCACCACTTTGGCTCCCCGCTCGGCGAGCAGAGTGGCGTGGGACCGGCCCAGGCTTGGGGCCTGGCCGCCCGCCCCGGTAACGATGGCAACCCGGCCGTCGAACCGAAGTTCCCTCATGGCAATCCCTTTCGTGGCTTCTCAGGGCAGGTTGGTCGACAGGAATGTCAGGGGCAAGCCAAACACCGATAAGTCGATTTCCTCGAGATAGTTGCCCTCGCCCTCGAAGCCTTGCCGGAAGCGTGTGGTCGAACCGTAACGCTCGGCAATCTCCTCTGCCTGCGATGCTCCGGGAACCTGCACCACCACCGTGAAAACGCCATCACCATGACTCGCCAGGAATTCCGTCACCGAAGCAGCCACCGTAGCGGTGGATCCCGGGTTCGGACTGATCAGCTCGATGCCTCGATTCCAATCCAGGAGCACCCGGATCCCGAGTTCGTCCAAATTGATGTCCTCGAAGCGGAAGCCCAGTTCTGTAAAGAGCTGTCCCACAGCTTCATGTCGCTCACGTGCGACCGCGAAGACTACGTGATGCAACCGTGACCATGAATCATTCATCCGTGACCTTCTCGGCGGCCGAACTCTATGGAAAGACTTATCGGCCCGCTCATGCCAAGCATCGGCTTCCACGGTGCCGGTCCGACCCGGCGGGCGTCAGGCAGCCGGTTTGCCAGGATCCTGTGTCCTTCGGCCAGCTCCAGCCTGGCGAGGTTCGCGCCGAGGCAATAGTGCACGCCGCCGCCGAATGTGAGCACCGCCGGCGCCCCCTTGCGGGTGATGTCGAAGCGGTCGGGATCCTGGTAGATGCCGGGATCGCGATTGGCTGCAAAAGTATTCACAAAAATGTAGGTGCCGCCGGGGAATCTGTATCCGCTCAACTCGACGTCGTCGTTCACGGTGCGGACCGTGTTGCACACGGCGGGCGAGTGGCGCATGCTCTCCTCGACCGCAGGCATGGCGAGCTCGGGGTGCTCGTGTAGCACCGCCCACTGCTCCGGATGATCGAGGAGTACCTGCAGGGAAGCGGCCAGCTGATTGCGAGTGGTATCCGTTCCGGCAAGCAACAATCCGGCCACCGTCATACGAAGCTCGTCGGCATTGAGCCGGTCGCCTCGAAAAGTCGGGTCCTCGGCGCGGATGAGATCAGAGAGCAAGTCGTCGGTCAGGCGGTGTCGTCGTTCGGCGACCATCCCATCGACGTAGGCGTCGAGCTCGGCCCATCCGCGAAGGATCGCGGGCATTTCGTGGGCGAGATTGACTGAGAAGTTCACCATTTTGAAGATGGCTTCTGCCCATCGTGAAAACTGTGCCCAGCTTCCACGTGGCGCACCGAGCAAAGCGCAGATGATCGGGATCGGATAGTGGCTGGCAATATCAGTGACAATGTCGCAGCGGCCGGCGGCGGCGACGCCATCGACCAGTTCGTTGACCACTTCGCCAATGATGTCGTGCAGACGCGCGGTAGCCCGCGGTGTGAATGCCCTCGATACCAGGCTGCGCAGCCGATGATGTTCGGCGCCTTCGGCGCAGATGATGCTGCCGACGACTCTGTTCCAGAGCGGACCTGAGGTCACGCCTTGCGCGGCCAGATGAAGACCCGGGGGAATCACGAATCGGGTGTCGCGCAGAACACTGCGGGCGAGGTCGTAAGAGAGGACTTCGGGGCCGAACGGGCCGATGGCGACCGGGCCCTGTCGCTGCGCTTCCCGGATACGGGCGCAGACCTCGTGCGGCGATTCGGTGATGTCATATTCGAGCGGCGGAAGTCCCGCCTCAAAGACACTGGGTGCACCGGTGGCGGTCACTACCTCGATCTCCTTTCAGCGTCGTGCCAGCACTCCCCGCGGAAGGAGCAGCGGAAGGTCGTTATAGGTGGCGATGCCGGGAGGAGCGGCGACGACGGCGGGGATCGCGGTGATCGCCGGCATGGCGGTGATGGTGAGACCCAGCATGATGTAGTCGTCCAACGTCTCGCCCTGAAAGTCGGGCGGCGGAAGGAAGCTGAGTGTGGTCTTGATAGTCGGTTGACCTTGAACCTCGATGGTGTAGCCCATGTCCAGCGGCCAATCCGGTTCCAGCGTTTGACCTTTGCGCCATCGCCCGCGGATCTCGATGACCTCGCGGCCACCGAAGATCCCTTTCCAACGGACATCCACGCCGGCGACACAGCCTTTCGCGATCGTCCAGTCGCCGGGAAGATGGAGATCCTCGGTGGTCTGGGCATATTCGACGTCGCAACGAACCTCGTCGAGCTCAGTACCCAAAGCTTCGGCGAGCAGCGAT
>Ga0335072_10011737_pt1 | contig 12545 bp, 11 predicted proteins | sample Lox_Sample_21_FD_206725 | JGI IMG/M metagenome (GOLD analysis project Ga0335072, IMG submission 206725) | Soil microbial communities from Loxahatchee National Wildlife Refuge, Florida, United States - Lox_Sample_2.1 | ecosystem: Environmental > Terrestrial > Soil > Wetlands | place: USA...
CTGATTCCGAAAGCGACTTTTATAAGCAGGCAACTGCCGGAACACAGGACGCGCGGATCGAGGCCGGCTGGCCATTTTTCGGTCAGTTTGTGGCACATGACCTCAGCGCCGACCGCTCACCGCTGACAACGTACGCTGAACTGGAAACTCTCGCGAACCTGCGAAGCGCCCGGGCCGATCTCGAGCCGCTCTACGGGCCGGGTCCTGCGGGCGCACCGTACCTGTACAGCCGGAGCGACCTGGCGAAGCTGCTTGAATCCGACGGCGACGTTCCCCGAAATCAGGAGGGCACCGCCGTTATCGTCGATCCTCGGAACGACTCGCACATTTTCATGAGCCAGCTGCAAGTCGCGCTAATCCGAGCACACAACCGGATCGTCGAGCGGCTTCGCGCCGGCGGCGCGGACGACCACACTGTCTTCCAGGACGCGCAGCGCACGCTCGCCTGGCACTACCAGTGGGTAATCGTCAACGAATTCCTGCCTCAGCTGGCCGGCCGTGAGCTGGTGAATGCGATTCTTGCTTGTGGTCCTCGCTTCTACCGGCCCGAAGGCGCGCCCTTTATCCCGGTGGAGTTCGCCGATGCAGCCTACCGATACGGTCACTCGCAAATCTGTGAAACTTATGTGCTACGGCCGGGCCGCGAACCCGTTAGGTTCTTCCCCGATCTCATGGGTTTCGGGCCGGTCAGAGACCGGAAAGTTGACTGGACGCTGTTCTTCGATGTGCCCGGGCATCAGCCGGCGCAACGCTGCAAGCCCATAGACGGGCGCCTTGTCTCGTCCCTGATCTCCCTTCCGGTAGCCATTTCAGGGGAGGTCAGCCACACCGCCTACGCCTCCCTCGCAGCACGGGACCTTCAGCGCGGGCGCCGTCTCGCCCTGCCATCAGGGGAGAGCGTCGCCGGGCTCATTGGCGCCGAGGTGCTGAGCGAGGACGAACTCGGGCTATCCGGGTGCGGCTGGACCGGGGAGACGCCGCTGTGGATGTATATCCAGCGCGAGGCGGCCTGCCGTCACGCCGGGAACCGCCTGGGCGAGGTCGGGGGCACGATCATCGCCGAAGTGCTGATCGGGATCATCAGCAGTGATCCTGGGTCCTACCTGGCGGTCGACCCCGGCTGGCGGCCGACCCTGCCCGCGCGTGACGGTGGCTTCAAGCTCAGGGACCTGCTGATCGAGACGGCGTGACGGTGCCGGGCTTCAGCCCTCAGCGAACAACCGCAGTACCAGTCCTGTCCGCGGCTTCGGGCCGAACGAGGTGGACTTCCGCGGCACCCGCCGCCCGATCTCGGCCACCTGGTAGACCTGCGCCGCCGACATAGGGCCGCAGATGACGGCTGTCCCGCCGGGTTCGTCGTCGGCGGCCCTGATCGCCTCCGCGGCATCGTGGATGGCCCGCACGCTGCGGGCATCGTCCTCGATCGCCCAGATCCGGGCGAACAGCAGCCCTTGCAGCACGGCGGCGGGCACCTGCTGCCAGAGCTCGGCAGGGTGATCTGGCACCGCCGCCCGCAACTGGTCAGGGTCGGGGTCGGTGAGCAGCCAGATCTTCGAGTTGCCGGCGAGCAGGAACGCCACGCCGTGCGAGCATGCCTCGTCAAGTGCCGCCAGCGCGGCAGCGACAGCACCGGTACCGCCAGGCAGCTCGCTCACGCAGAACGCGCTCTCCGCAAGCCGAGCGGCGGCATCCGGCACCAGCCCTGTCACCATCCGGTGGATGGCGCCGAGCAGCGGGGGATAGGCGGTCGAGTCGACGAGCAAGGCCAGCCCGCGGTCCCACGGCCCGGCCCCGGCGCCGTCCAGCCGCCGCCGCTCCTGAAGCTGAAGGTAAGCCGCGTAGCGGTGATGACCGTCGGCGATCAGCGCGGTACGCGGCGCCAGGTCTGCCGCGATTACGGCCTGCTCCTCAGGATCGGTGATGGCCCACAGCCGGTGCCGCAGGCCGTCAGGCGTGACAGTGGCTGTTACCGGTGCACGGCTGTCGGCGACCAGATCGACCAGCCTGGTCGCAGCGCCGTTCCCGCCCTGGTACAGCAGGTAAATCGGCTCGAGATTGGCCTGCGTGGCTTCCATCAGCTGACGCCGGCCGGTCACCGGGCCGGGTGCCACGTCCTCGTGCGGCTGCACGATCCGGGCCGCGTAGGGCGCGAGCCCGAGAGCTCCGATCAGCCCGCGCTGGATGATGACGCCGCCTGGCCCGGCCTGCTCGTACACGTACAGCGCGGGCGCCGGGTCTGCGACCAGGATGCCGTCGGCCAGCCAGCCCGTCAGGTCGCGGGCGGCATCTGTGCAGGGGCTGCCGGGCTCACCTGCCGGATGGAGGGGCAAGATCAGCCTGACCACATTGTGCGGATCGGCGGCCATCAGCTGGTTTTCGTAATCGGCCGCGATCACGTCGTACGGTGGAGAGGTGACTTCGGCGAGCCCGCTCACTCGGTCCTCGGCATAACGGACGCCGCGGAACGGCGCGAGCACGAGGCCCGGAGCGTCTCTCACGACCGGCGCCTCGCTGGACGAAAGGGTTGGCACATATGTCAGAAGGACCGGCGGGCGGTCACGATTCCCGCCCAGAGACTCCGGCTTCGTCACAAGATGCTCCCGATTCGGTGGCTGGCAACGGTGCCGACACCCATCAGCTGTACAAGCGCGGCCTGGACTTGCTCGGCCGCGGTAGCGCGGCGGCGGCCGCGCAGCTGCTCGAGCGGGCCGCAGCAGCAGAGCCGCGGTCCAGGAGCATCCTAGAGGCCCTTGCCAGAGCGCAATTCGACGCAGGTCAGTACGCCGCGGCCGCCGGCAACTTCCGGCTGATCGTGGAAGCGAGCCCGACCGACGACTATGCGCAGTTCGGGCTGGGCCTCGCGCTGGCCCGCACCGGCGATCCCGGCGCGGCAGCCGAGCACCTGGCGCTGGCTGCGGCGATGTCGCCTCATCAACGGCACTACACCGACGCGTTGCAGAGCGTGCGCGCGACCCTGCGGGCGAGGAACGAGCTTCGACAGGACCGTCAGGATTGAGCCGGAACGCAGCCGGGGCGGACGCTGTCGGCCCGCATGTTCCCGGCTTCAAGGGCTGCCCGGGGCCGCTCAGCGAGCATTACGACGCTGCGCTGCTCGACCTTGACGGCGTCGTCTACCTGGGCGGAGTCCCGGTCCCCGGTGCCTCCGATGCGCTGGCCGGAGCCGCCAAGCGCGGCATGAAGCTCGCCTATGTCACGAATAATGCTTCCCGGTCACCGAATGCAATCGCCGCGCAACTGACCGGCATGGGCGTGGCCGCGACCGCCGCGGACATCGTGACGTCGGCGCAGGCGGCCGCGCACGTGCTGGCCGACAGACTGCCCGCTGGCGCGCCCGTCCTGGTCGTCGGCGGGACCGGCCTGCGCCTGGCCGTGCGGGACCGGGGACTGCGGCCGGTCACGACGGCAGCTGAGCGACCGCTGGCCGTCGTGCAGGGCTATTCGCCCGGAATCGGCTACGGGCTACTGGCCGAGGCGGCGATCGCCCTCAACGCGGGCGCGTTGTACGTGGCGTGCAACGCCGACGCGACATTGCCGACGCCGCGCGGTCCGCAGCCGGGCAACGGCTCGCTCGTCCAGGTCCTGGTGCACGCTACCGGGCAGGAGCCGATCGTGGCCGGGAAGCCGGAGCCGCCGTTGCACGCCGAGTCAGTGCAGCGTGTGGGCGCGAAACGGCCACTGGTGGTCGGGGACCGCCTGGACACCGACATCGAAGGGGCAGTCCGGGCCGGTGCCGACAGCCTGCTGGTGCTGACGGGCGTCAGCAGGCCTGCCGACGTGCTGCTGGCTGGTCCGCAGCGCCGTCCGTCGTACCTGGCTGCCGATCTGTCCGGCCTGAACTCCGGTCACCCGGAGATCACCAGGGACGCCCCAGGAGCCAACGGCGGTGCATCAAGTGCCAGTGCATTCAGCTGCGGCGGCTGGACGGCTGCTCCTGCTGGGGGCGGGGCTGCCGGCGGCCATGCCACGGGCGGGGCTGCTGGGGATGGCGACGGCTGGCTGACGGTATCTGGTAGCGGCGCGTGGATGGACGGGCTCCGGGCGCTGTGTGCCGCGGCGTGGTCGGCCGGCCCGCCATCCGGCAGTGCTCAGGAGCAGCGCCGGACCGCCGAGGCCGTACTGACGGCTATCGAAGCTGCCCGCTGATCGCACGGTCTGCGGAAATCACCCTCCAGGCTGACGCGAGATCAGCCCAGCGGCCGACGCGGACTATCGCGTCTTGGCCGAGACTTGGTAGCGGCCCGGGCGCCACCGCGTCCGGACTTAGTCGGCCAGAAGGGGCGGCAACATGATTGAGGCACGGGGCCTCACCAAGCGATACGGGGAGACTGTCGCTGTCGACAACTTGTCGTTCAGTGTGGCTCCTGGCAAGATCACTGGCTTCCTGGGCCCTAACGGGGCAGGCAAGACAACGACGATGCGGCTCATTCTGGGCCTCGACTGGCCGACGTCGGGCACGGTCACCATCGACGGACGACCATTCACGCAGGTGACTCAGCCGATGCGCCAGGTTGGCGCGCTGCTGGACGCGAAGGCTTTGCACGGGGGCCGGAGCGCTTACAACCACCTGCTGTGCCTGGCACAGTCGAACAACCTGCCAACCAGCCGGGTTAAGGAAGTCCTCGCCCTCGTCGGGCTGACCGACGTGGCGAGGCGGCGCGCCAAGGGATTCTCGCTCGGCATGGGCCAGCGCCTTGGCATCGCCGCCGCGCTACTTGGCGACCCGAAGATCCTGATGTTCGACGAGCCGGTCAACGGGCTGGACCCGGAGGGCATCCTGTGGATCAGGAACCTGATGAAGGCGCTGGCCGCAGAGGGCCGGACCGTCTTCGTGTCCAGCCACCTGATGTCGGAGATGGAGAACACTGCTGACCACCTGCTGGTCATCGGCCGCGGCAAGCTGATCGCCGACTGCACGGTGGACGAGTTCATCTCCGCGAACTCGCAGCTGCGGGTGCGCGTCAGGACGCCGCAGCCGGATCAGCTCGCGAAGCTGGTCGCGACGGCCGGCGGCACGGTCCACGAGCCGGGCGACGGGTCGATCGTGATCTCGGGCCTGGAGCCGAGCCAGGTAGGGGACCTGGCATACGAGAACTCGGTTCGGCTGCACGAACTCGCGCCGCTGCAGGCCTCGCTTGAGCAAGCGTTCATGGAGCTGACTGCGTCGAGCGTCCAGTTCCGGGCCGGCGTGCTGGGCGGGCAGGACACGGGCGGGCAGGACACCGGCGGGCAGGGCGCGGGCCAGCAGGTCCTGACCGGAGAGGTGGTCTGACATGACAGCGACGACAATGCAGGTGCCGCCGGCAACGGGCCCCGCTATCACGGGGACAGTCGGCACGCCCACGTTCGCCGGGGTGCTCCGCTCGGAGTTCACTAAGATCCGGTCCGTCCGGTCGACGTACTGGACACTGCTAGTGCTGGTGGTCGTTACCGTCGGGTTCGGCGCGCTGGCTAGCTTTGGCGCGACACGCGGCCCGCACGGTCCGCTCTTCGACGCGACTCAGCGAAGCCTTGGCGGGCTCTATATCAGCCAGCTGGTCATCGGCGTTCTCGGCGTGCTCGTCATCTCGTCCGAGTACTCAACCGGCATGATCCGCACGACGCTGACGACGCTCCCGCGGCGCGGGCTGATGATCGCCGCCAAGGCGGTGGTGTTCGCGATCGTTGCCTTCGTCACCGGCCTGATCACCTGCTTCGTTTCGTTCTTCCTGGGGCAGGCGATCATGTCGTCGGACCACATCAGCCTGTCCCTCAGCCAGCCGAATGTGCTGCGCGCGGTCATCGGCGGGGCGCTGTTCCTGACCGCTTGCGGTTTGCTGGCGTTCGGTCTCGGCCTGCTGATCCGGCACACCGCGGGTGCCATCACCACGGTTGTCGGGTTGTTGTTCCTGCTCACGATCCTGGTCAACTTCCTGCCGCAGACCTGGCAGAACCACCTGGATAAGTGGATGCCCGCCGACGCCGGCACGCAGATCTGGAGCACGGTCCCGAGCCAGGGTCAGCCGGCCATGTTCGCGCCGTGGACCGGGTTCGCGGTGTTCTGCGGGTACGCGGCGATCGCGCTGGTCGCTGCGGTGATCCTGTTCCGCAAGCGCGACGCTTAGGCGAGTTCTCGCGCGCCGAGAAGGGGCGTGGGTTACCGAGTGAGGCCCCTCTTCGGGCAGCGATCGGTAACTCACGCCCTTGCCGCGCAGGGTGTGGACTTCCGCAGGCGATGAGGCGCGCCCGGCGGGCGCGTTGCGCAGGGTGTGGACTTCCACAGGCGATGAGGCGCGCCCGGCGAATGGCTTTTCATCACAGGGGCTGGCAGCGCGGGCACCACACGGCCGTCCGCTCCTCCAGCTGCGGCCCGAGGCTGCCCCGCAGGATCGTCGTGCCGCAACGCCGGCAGCGCTGGCCCGCGCGCCCGTAGATCCACAGCTGGCTGCCGCGAGCGGCGTTCCCGGTGGTTATCGTGTCGACGCGGGCTTTGTTCGCCTCGAGTAGCCGCCTGGCCATCGCTACGAGACCCGGAAGGTCAGGCACTTCGCCGACGGGCCGCCATGGGTTCACTCCGCGCAGGAACAGGGTTTCGGCCCGGTAGATAGTGCCAATCCCGGCCAGGTTCCGCTGGTCGAGCAGTGCCTCGCCGATCGTCCGGCCGGGCTGGGTGCTGAGCCGGCGGACCGCCTCGGCAGCGTCGAAGGCCGGCCCGAGCAGGTCCGGGCCGAGGTGGCCGACGGTCAGGTCTTCCTTGCTGGTCCGGACGATCTCGACGATGCCGAGCAGGTACCCGACGGCCTGCCACTGCGAGTTAGCGAGGATGAGCCGGATCCGGTGATCGCGCAGCGCGAAGCCGGAGGCGGCACTAACCCGCCAGGCTCCCTCCATCTTGAGGTGCGTGTGCACGGTGATGTCACCCTCGACCCGGGTGAGCAGGTGCTTACCGCGCGACACAGTCTCGGTTACGGCTCGCCTGGTCAGGTCAGTGGTGGCGAACCTCGGCACCCGGAAATCGCTGCGGACCAGTTCGCGGCCGGCCAGGGCGCGGTGCAGCTGGTCCGCTGTCCGCCAGACCACGTCACCTTCCGGCATGGCAAAGACGATAGCCACCGGAACGCCCGCTGACCTACCGCCGCATCCGGTCGCCCCCGGCCGCGGCGCCCGGTGCCCCCGCCCCGACTCGCCACTCGCGTGCTGATTTCCGGCAGCTTGCCAGCATCGCCCGCTAGATTGATCAAAGTGCGGCACTCGCCAGGCTGGCCAGCAGGTCCTCGACACAGGCACGCAAGCCACTCCGGGCGCCGATCGTGACTCTCGAGGCCGGCGAGCTCGCTACGGGGCTCGGGCGGTACCGCCTGCTGCTGGCTGTGCCGGGTTCGCGTGCGCTTACGGTCGCGGACCTGTGTGCTCGCCTGCCGCAGGGCATGATGAGCATTACCGTCCTGCTGGTCGCTGCCGATCACAGTTCGATGCGGGTAGCCGGGTTCGCGCTCGCCGGTTCCACGGTCGGGCTGGCCGTGACGGCCCCGCTCCGAGGCAGGTTCGCGGACCGGTCCGGTGTGCACCGGGCCGTGCTTTTCTGCTGCGCCGGGTATCTTGCCGCGTGGGCGGGGTTGCTGGCCGCCTCGGCTTCTCGCGAGCCGGCAGCAGTGCTGGTAGTGCTGGCGACGGTGGCCGGCTGCTGCACGCCGCCGTTGAGCCCGGCGATGCGAAGCTTGTGGTCGGTGCATGCGCCCGCGCGGCTGCTGTCGACGGCGTTTGCCCTGGATGCTGCATTGTTCGACCTCGCCTATATTGCCGGGCCGGTCGTCGCCAGCTCGCTCGCGGTAGCGATCGCGCCTGCGGCGGCGGCGGTCGGGATGCTTGCCCTGACTGGTGCCGCTGTTGCTGTCGTCGGCGTACGGTTCCCGCAGCAGCGGGCGGCGGACGGTCGTGCAGCCGGACCCGGGCCGCTGCGCTCCGCCGCCCTGCGCCGGCTGCTGGTCACCGCCGCACTGGCCAACCTCGCGCTGAGCGCGAGCGAGGTCGCGCTCATAGCGGTGGTCCGGCAGCACCATGCGCTGTGGGCCTCAGGCCCGCTGCTGGCTGAACTGTCCGTCGGCAGCATCCTGGGAAGCTTGCTGCTAGGCAGCCGGGCACCCGCTGCTCGCGCTCAGCATCGCCTGGCCTGGCTGCTGGCGAGCTACGCCCTCGGGCTGACCGCGCTGACATTCGCCGTGCTGGCCCCGCCCGCGCTGGCTATCGTCACGCCGCTAGCCGGCCTGAGTGTAGGCCCCACGCTCGCGACGTTCTTCACCATGACTGCCAGCGCAGCCGACAACCGCAATGGCACCGAGGCGCAGGCATGGCTCAACTCGATGATGAACGGCGGGGCGGCAGCCGGCGCCGCTCTCGCCGGCTTTACCGCCAGCCAGCCCATGATCAGCCTGGCCATTGCTGCCGGAGCCGCGGGCGCGGCTGCGCTGATCGTCACTCTCACCCGGGCAGGAAACGATGAAGCCGAGCGGCCGGGCAACCCGGCCGCCGGGCAGCCCCGCCCGACGCACTGAGGCTGGCGCGGGGCTAGCCTGATAGTGACAAACGCGGGATTTGCGGCTAGTTAGGTCAGCAACTCAGCCGCCGCCGTAACGTCGGCGGCCGCTGGCGCGGGGTGCCCGCCGGTGAGATTTGTCGCGGCTCGGCGCCGGTGCCAGCGCGGCCAGAATCGATCACCTCGGGGGAGGATCTGCGGCATGTCTCACCACCTTGATACGCCTCTCGCGCGCCAGAACGGCCAGCTCTATATCGATGACCTGTACGTCTTTCCAGGCGATCACAGCACCGTGCTCGTCATGGATGTCAACTCCACGATCACCGGCCCGGACGTCCAGGCGGGCTTCCATCCGGAGGCGCGGTATGAGTTCAAGGTGCACGTCGACGGGCAAGAGTTCGAGACTCTGACCTACCGGGTGTCTTTCGGCGAACCGGACGCCCGTGGGCGGCAGGCCCTGCAGGTGCGCGCTCTTACCGACGATGACGCCCAAGAGGACACTGCGGCCGGCAGCCTGGTGCTCGAAGGCCGTACCGGCGAGACGGCGACACGGGACGACGCGCGGATCTGGGCGGGCCGCATCGCTGACCCGTTCTACGTCGACCTCGACGAGCTCGCGACCGTCAACGCCGCGGTAAAGAACGGCGCAAAAGTCGACCGGTCGGCGTGGCGCGCGGAAAACGCCCGGAACAGCTTCGCCGGCACGACTGTCGAGTCGATCGTGCTGGAGGTCTCCCACCAGCACTCGCAGCTGCACGCCGGTGTGCGCACCGGGGTCTGGTGCGCGACCAAACTTGCCACCGACGCCGGCGGCTGGCGGCAGATCAACCGCGCGGGCCACCCCATGATGTGGCCGATCTTCTGGCCCGACGACACAGACTTTTCCAACCCCGCCAACGACCGGCACCCGTCCGCTGACCTCAACGCTGAGGGCAAGAACATCGCCGATCTCGTCACCGCCGTCGTGGCGGCCAACGGAACGTCGGGCGACCCGGAAGGCTACGGCCACACTGTGGCTCGAGTGCTGTTTCCCGACGTCCTGCGGTATGTCGTAGGGACGCCAGCGACGTACGGGTTCGCGGCTCGCAACGGCAGGACGCTCGCGGACAACGCACCCGAGGTCATGTTCTCGATGGTCCTGGCCACATCCGTGACCTCGGGCCTGACACCGTCGGCAGCCGAAGGCCAGCGATCGCGGGCCTTCCCCTACGTCGTGCCGGCGTAGCCGCCAAGGTGCCCTGCTCCGTGTTGAACGCCGGGCGTCCGGCGCGCGGGTCGTCACATGAGCTTGCGAAGATGCAACAGGTCGAACACGCTGCCCTGCACCTTCAGCTTGCCGGACAGCCAGGCATGCATGAAGCTGCCGGGATTGCCGGCGATGGTGATCACGGTGTTGCTGTCGGCTGTGAATCGCACCTGAGCCTGGGGCGTGCCATTGCTCGCCACCTTGACGGGCTCGGCACCGTCCGGTCCGAGCCTGGTCACGAAGGTCAAGTCCAGGTCGGGAACGCGGCAGCTCAGAGTACGGTCCACCAGGTGGGCTTCCCGGGCTTTGGCGTCCATGTTCGCGATGCGTCCGGTCAGGCTCTCTAGCGCGGCGCGGCATTCCTCGGCTGTCGCCATTCATCCCTCGCTTTCAAGGTCATTCTCCGTCATGCCGCCTGTGCTGGGATACCGGGGGCACGCGGGCACCGCCAGGTGCCATGGCCTGACGGCGCTGGGCGGTAGCGTTCAGGAAGGAGAAGCTTGCAGCAGCGGCGGGTTACAGCAGAGGCGGGTTGCAGCAGCGGCCGCGGCGCTGCAGCGCGGCCATGCGAGCGGCGAGGAAGACGCGGAAGAGCGGAAGAACCGTGGAACAGATGGAGCACCAGGCAGGGACCGGCTGGACCGGCCCGGCTGGGGAGCACGGCCGGGAACGGGCAGCTGGCCCGGCCGACGACACCGGCAGTGCAGGGGCCGTTGCTGGCGCGGCCGACGACACCGGCGGCGCCGGGGCCGGTCAGGGAAGCGCGAGTCCGGGCGCGGCCCCGGCCGCACCGGAGGCACCGGCCGCACCCGGGTCGCCCGCGACTGGCGAGCCGCGGGTCGACGCGGCGCTGAAGCTGCTTGACCGGCTACCCGGAATGCCGGTCAGCGATCACCCGGAGCTCTTCCAGCAGATTCATGCGCAGCTGAGCGAGGTGCTGGGCGACCTGGACTCCGGGCCAGGCGCGACTGGTCCGGCGGGTGGCTGACGCTGACGAAGGCCCAGATGAGCAGGAGACTGCGGCTAGATGCGGAACTTGTCCGGCGCGGACTGGCCAGGTCACGTGACCAGGCGGCGGACCTGATCGCGGCCGGGCGCGTGGCGGTGGCTGGTCAGCTGGCGGGCAAGCCAGCGACCCAGGTCGCCGTCGACGCACCGATCACAGTGCAGCAGGCCAGCGACGGGCCTGGCTACGTCTCACGGGGTGGCCACAAGCTGGCGGGCGCGCTGAGGGCTTTCCCAGGCGTGGTCGTGGCCGGAAAGCGCTGCCTGGATGCCGGGGCCTCGACCGGGGGATTCACTGACGTGCTGCTGAGGGCGGGTGCCGGGCACGTGCTGGCGGTGGACGTTGGCTACGGCCAGCTTGCCTGGTCGCTGCAAACCGACGAGCGGGTCACGGTGCTGGACCGCGTCAACATCCGCAACCTGACGCCTGAGCAGGTGGCGCCGCCGCCTGAGCTGGTCGTGGCGGACCTGTCGTTCATCTCCCTGACTATGGTGCTGCCCGCTCTGGCTGCATGCGCTGCCCCTGGCGCTGACTTCCTGCTGATGGTGAAGCCGCAGTTCGAGGTCGGCAAAGAAAAGGCCGGCAGTGGCGTCGTCCGTGACCCTGAGCTGCGCGCGGCAGCGGTCGCGAGCGTGGCTGACGCCGCGGCCGGTGTCGGACTGGGCGTGGCGGGCATCACCGCCAGCCCGCTACCCGGACCGTCCGGCAACGTGGAGTATTTCCTCTGGCTGCGCCGCGGCGCCGGGCCGCTGGATAATGCCGAGCTTCGCCAGGCGATCGCGGCGGGCCCGCAATGAGGACCGGCGCGGAGCCGACGTTGCCGCCGGGCGGTGGCGACGCCGGCCGGTCGCCGAGCGGACAGTCAGCGGGGGCCCGGTCAGCCGCTGACCGCGTGATGCTGCTGGTCGCCCATACCGGGAGGCCAGCGGCGCTGCGCGTGGCCCGAGTCCTGTTCGCACAGCTGGCAGCGGCCGGCATCGGCATCCGGGTACTGGAGCCAGAGGCAGCCGAGCTCGGCTGCGACGCGGCTGCGGTAGTGCCGGTCTCGGCGTCGGCCGCCACCGGGACCGAGATGGTCCTGGTTGTCGGGGGTGACGGCACCTTGCTGCGGGCGGCCGAGCTGGCCAGGCCCGCCGGAGTCCCGCTTCTCGGGGTCAATCTCGGTCACGTCGGGTTCCTCGCCGAAGCCGAGCCGGAGGACCTGGCGGCGGCGGTGGCGAACATCGCGGCGCACCGGTATTCGGTCGAGGAGCGCATGACAATAGAGGTCGCCGTCCGGATTAACGGCGGGCAGATCGCGACCACCTGGGCACTCAACGAGGCAACAGTCGAAAAGGCGGCCAGGGAACGGATGCTTGACCTGGTCATCGAGGTCGACGGGCGGCCGTTGTCCCGCTGGGGCTGCGATGGCGTCGTGTTCGCGACTCCGACCGGGTCAACCGCGTACGCCTTCTCGGCGGGCGGCCCGGTGGTCTGGCCGGAAGTGGAAGCCCTGCTGATGGTGCCGATCTCGGCGCACGCGCTGTTCGCCGGGCCGATGGTCGTGTCGCCCAGGTCGGTGCTCGCGGCGGAAGTCATCGGCGCTGCCGGAGGGCAACAGCCGACCGGATTGGCTGCACCGGGGTCCGTTGACGCCGTCGAGCAATTTGTGCCCGTGCAATCTGGGACGGCAGGGGCTGTTCTGTGGTGCGATGGGCGTCGTATGGTCGAGCTTCCGCCTGGGTCACGTGTCGAGGTGCGGCGCGGCAGCCTGCCAGTTCTGC
>Ga0335072_10011738_pt1 | contig 12545 bp, 7 predicted proteins | sample Lox_Sample_21_FD_206725 | JGI IMG/M metagenome (GOLD analysis project Ga0335072, IMG submission 206725) | Soil microbial communities from Loxahatchee National Wildlife Refuge, Florida, United States - Lox_Sample_2.1 | ecosystem: Environmental > Terrestrial > Soil > Wetlands | place: USA: Florida...
TATCACCTACACCAACAACAGCCCTGACACGTTACCGAGCCTTTGGGTCCGTCTTGAGCAGAATATCTATCGCAAGGATTCGCGCGGGCAAGTGCTCTTTGGCAGCTTCATGCGCAGACGCCAAAAGCAGCCCGCGTCCAACGCCACACCCGAGAACACTTCCACCGAAGGCTTTGTTTTCGATTCCGTCGAGATCGAATCCGGAAAGCAGATGGCGAAAGCCGATTACATAGTGAACGACACCAGGATGCAGATCCGGCTCGCGCAGCCACTCAGACCACGCGGTGGCCAGCTCAAAATCCATATCAAGTACCACTACCAGATTCCCGGAGTATGGGGAGGCCGCACCTCGTGGGGCATGTCGAAGCAGGGCGAGATCTACGACATGGCGCAGTGGTACCCGCGAATGGCCGTTTATGACGATCTGCGCGGATGGGACACCCTCCCCTATATCGGAAGCGAGTTTTACCTCGAATACGGAAACTTCGATTACTTCGTCACGGTGCCGGCGAACATATTAGTTGCGGGCTCCGGGGAACTCGTAAACCCGAAGGACGTGCTCACCAGAACAGAGATCGAGCGTCTGGACAAGGCTCGAAACAGTGACAAGACGGTCTATGTCCGCAGGCCGGATGAAGTGACGAATCCGGCCAGCCGTCCGAAGCAAGACGGCACGCTAACCTGGCACTTCCACATGGACCATACTCGTGATGTCTCCTGGAGCGCCTCGCCAGTCTTCGTCTGGGATGCGGCCCGCATCAATCTTCCGGATGGCAAGACGTCACTCGCCATGAGCTTTTATCCGCCGGAGAGTGTCGGCCCTGACGCGTGGGACAAGTCCACCGAATACGTGAAGGATACCGTGGAGCATTTCTCAAAACAGTGGTATCCCTATCCCTGGCCCGCGGCGATCAACGTTGCCGGGTTCTCGACCGGAATGGAATATCCCGGCATCGTCTTTGATGGCATCCCGGATCACGGAGCGTTCCTGTTCTGGGTCACCGCGCATGAGATTGGACACGACTGGTTTCCGATGATTGTCGGATCGAACGAACGCCGCCACGCCTTTATGGACGAAGGCTTCAACACCTTCATCGATATCGACGAGTCTGCAACCTACGACCATGGAAAATACGGTCCCAAGCGCGATTCAGAATACTCCGCGGGCGGCGAACCTCCAGACATGATCCTGAAAGTCCTCGACAATCCCGACGCGCCAACTCTCATGGCGCCTGCCGATTCCTATGGTTTTGCACTCGGGCACCCTGTCAGTTATTTCAAAGGGGCCTATGGCATGGTGTTGTTGCGTGAGCAGATACTGGGTCCCGACCGTTTCGACTGGGCCTTCCGCAAGTACATTCGCGACTGGGCTTACAAACACCCTTCTCCGTCCGACTTCTTCCGCGAGATGCAGAGCGAAGGTGGAGAGGACCTGGGCTGGTTTTGGCGGGGCTGGTATCTCAATAACTGGAAGTACGATGTCGCTGTCGACAAAATCGACGGATCGGCTGTCACGTTGAGCAATCGCGGCCAGCTTGTGCTGCCCACCACAGTGGAAGTCATCTTCCAGGACGGAACGAAGACACGAACGAAACTGCCTGTCGAGACATGGTTGTCGAAAGGAACATACACCTGGACGCTTGAGAATAAGACTCCGATCGCCTCCGTCGTCGTTGATCCCGACCATCAGCTGCCCGATGACAACCGCAGCAACAACGAGATGAAAGCACAGTAGACTAAATTTGAGCCCGGTCTGCTGATTACGGGCGCCCGAGCGTCTACACTATGACATTTGCACGGCATGCGCTTCCAGCACGCTTGATCGGAGCAGTACGCACCTGGCGCAGCTCCTTCGTGCAGGAAGAGTACAAATCGAAGTGGAAGGAATAACCCGGCGCACATGGATGAAGGGAGCGGCGAGTTGGCTGCTGGCGGCCCCTTTCGCCGAGTCACTTGCGTCCAGCCTGAGCATCGAGTTGCCGGATGCGCGGCCTGCCGCCGCGGCGCGGCGTTTCCGCAGCGAAGCAGTGGAAAATCGCATCGAGTCGGTTCGACGAATGATCGCCGATCCTGCTCTCGCCACAATCTTCGTGAATTGCTTTCCCAACACGCTGGATACGACCGTCACTCCCGGGACATTCGCAGGCAAGCCGGATACATTCGTCGTCACCGGCGACATCGACGCCATGTGGCTGCGCGATTCCTCCGCGCAGGTGTGGCCCTATTTGTCTCTAGCCCGTGAAGACGCGAGACTGCGTGAACTGCTGGAAGGTGTGATCCGGCGCCAGGCGCGCATGATCTTGCTGGATCCCTATGCCAATGCCTTTCTGCGCAGTCCAGCAGATCCTCCGCTTTCCTGGGCTGTGACGGACAAGACGGAACATCGCGCCGGCGTGGGCGAGCGCAAGTGGGAGTTGGATTCGCTGTGCTATCCCATTCGCCTGGCCCACGGATACTGGCAGGCAACCGGCGATACGAGCCCCTTCGACGCCCAGTGGAGAGAAGCCGCCTCGGCTACCGTGCGGACCATGCGTGTGCAGCAGCGAAAAGAAGGGAAGGGGCCCTACTCGTTCGAGCGGGTGTCGGCGATCCCGACCGAGACCTGCGCGCTGGGCGGCTTCGGTAATCCGGCGCTCCCGGTGGGTATGATCTTCTCCATGTTTCGCCCGTCGGACGATGCGTGCATCTACCCCTTGTTTGTTCCGGCGAACCTGTTTGCCGTCGTGAGCCTGCGGCAACTGGCGGCGATCGCGAATGCCGTACTGCACGATGCGAAACTCGCCGCGGATGCCGAGAGTCTGGCCTCCGAGGTGAGTCAGGCACTCGGCCGCTATGGAAGAACGCAGGACGAAAAATTGGAGACCATCTGGGCCTATGAAGTCGATGGATATGGAAACGCGCTCAAGATGGATGATGCGAATGCGCCGGGTTTGCTCAGCCTCGCTTACCTTGGGTGCTGTGCATCGGACGATCCGCTGTATCGTCGCACGCGCAGCTTCGCCCTGAGCGCGGCAAATCCCTATTTCTTTCGCGGCAGCGCTGCAGAGGGCATCGGCAGCCCTCATGCCGGGCTGAACATGATCTGGCCGATGTCGATTATTTTGCGCGCTTCTACATCGCAGGACGACGCGGAGATCCACCAATGTCTGCGATGGCTGCGCGATACGACAGCAGGCAGAGGGTTCATGCATGAGTCCTTCGAGAAGGACGACCCGAAGCAGTTCACCAGACCGTGGTTTGCGTGGGCAAACACGTTATTCGGCGAGCTAATTTGCAAGCTGGCAGAGACACGGCCGGCAATCCTGAGAGCATCGTTTGACTGACAAGTGCTCGTCCACGATGACGTCCTGCCCGAGGATCGAGTCAAAATATTTTGAAGATAAAACACGAGGGAAAAGTGATGCAGTCTTTATCCAGATCCACATTGTGGACGCGGCGTGAGTTGATGCGTGGTCTGGCGGCCTTGGGCGTTACAGCGGCAGGTGCTCCGGGGGCTTTGGGCTTTGCTCTTTCCGGCGAGCAAACAGCTAGTGAGGTAGACCCGCTGAAGTTTGTCAACGTCATGATCGGTACCGGTGGCCATGGCCACATGTATCCCGGCGCCACGGTGCCTTTCGGCATGCTGCAGTTGAGTCCCGACACCTACAACAATGATTGGGACTGGTGCTCCGGCTATCACATCTCCGATGAATCGATCATGGGGTTCAGCCACACGCACCTGAGCGGCACAGGCTGCGGAGACCTGCTCGACTTCCTTGTGGTTCCGCGCACTGGAGAGGTTCGCTTGGTTCCCGGCGACAGGAAGGAGCCCGGAACGGGCTATCGCTCTCGGTTCTCCCATGCCAACGAGCACGCGCATCCTGGGTATTATTCGGTGCTGCTCGACGACACGGGCGTGCACGCTGAGCTGACCGCAACCGAACATGCGGGATTCCATCGCTACACCTTCCCGGCCAGCGACTCCAGTCACATACTTCTCGATCTGACCCATGCCTACGGCGAAGAGGGGAAGGACATCGCCTGGTGTGCTTTGAGCCAGGCGGACGAGCGCACGATTCTTGCCGGCCACGCAACCAATGCGTGGGGCCCGGGCCGCGAGATGTACATTGCGCTCGAGTTCTCCCGCCCCTTCGACCGTCTCGAATTTTACGTTGACGACAAGCCGGTGGCCGCATCTTCGACGGAATTGCGCGGCAAGAATCTGAAGGCGGTCGCACACTTCAGGACCCGCGTCGACGAGCAAATTTTGATTAGGGCGGGACTATCCGGAGTCTCCACCGAAGGCGCGAGGAAGAATCTTGCCGCAGAATTGCCCGATTGGAACTTCGACAAGATCTCCCATACCGCCGAGGATCTTTGGCGCGGCGAGTTGAGCAAAATTCAGATCGAGACGGCAGACAACGATCGCAAAACCATCTTCTATACCGCGCTTTACCACACGATGCTCGCGCCCACCCTCTTCGATGATGTAGATGGCTCCTATCGTGGGATGGACGGCGAGGTGCACAGACTCACCAACGGGCAGCGGAACTACACTACATTCTCGCTGTGGGATACCTACCGCGCCGAACACCCGCTCTTCACGCTCATCCAGTCGGATCGCGTGCCCGACATGGTCAATAGCCTCATCCGGATGGCTGAGCAGAGCCCCGCGGGTGTTCCGGTGTGGCCTCTGCAGGGAAAGGAAACTGGATGCATGACCGGCTACCATTCTTCAGCGGTGATTGCCGAGGCGTGCATGAAGGGCTTCACCGGCATCGACTACCACGCGGCCCTCAAAGCGCTGAAAAAGCGCGCACTGGATGATAACTATCGCGGACTCCAGTGGTATCGCTCGATGGGCTACATCCCGGCCGACCTCGAGGACGAATCAGTTTCGAAGACGCTCGAATATGATTACGATGATTGGGCGATTACGCATCTTGCCGAAAAGCTCGGCGACCCCACGACAGCAAAGCTGTTACGTGAGCGCTCCGGCAACTATCGCCACTACTGGAACGCCGAAACAGGGTTTCTGCGTCCGAAGCTGCAGGACGGATCGTGGGCCACGCCGTTCGATCCCATCGCTATGGGCCACTCGAAGAAATGGCGGGACTACACAGAGTCGAATGCGTGGCAGACCACCTTCGGCATTCAGCACGATGTGACGGCATACATCGAGACGATGGGAGGCGACAAGGCATTCGTCGCGAAGCTGGATGAGCTGTTCAATCAACCCTCCACCCTGCCGCCGGACGCCCCGCCGGACATTGCCGGCATGGTGGGCCAGTACGCCCATGGCAATGAACCGAGCCACCACATTGCGCACCTCTATTCGTATGCCGGCGAGCCTGCCAAGACACAGGAGCGGATTCACTTCCTCAATACGACCATGTACCACAACGATCCCGACGGCATGGCGGGAAATGAAGACTGCGGTCAGATGTCGGCGTGGTTCATCCTGAGCGCGATCGGGTTCTACCCCGTCGATCCGGTGAGTACGCATTATGTATTTGGCACACCGCTCTTCGATTGCGCCACATTGACCCTGGCTGGCGGAAAGAAGCTGATCGTTGAGGCTCGCCGTTCGACCCCTGCGAGTATCTACGTGAGCCGCATATCCCTGAATGGAAAGCCGTATCCCCAATCCTGGTTCAGCCATGACGAGATCGCCGGAGGTGGGGTCTTCGTTTTGGAGATTGGATCCCGGCCGGATCCGCAGTTCGGGAAGGCGCTCTCGGCTCGTCCGCGCTCAGCCTGATCTCTTCTACCCGAGGGGATTAGCAGGAGGCGCGACTCTATCGAGGGATCGCTCCTTGATCCCCCACTTGAGCAAGCTCAAACTTGGGCTTCAACTCTGTCCGCAGCTTGCCTGGAGACGTGACGGTAGTGCGGTTCGAATCCGAGATCACGGGCGACGTTGAGTATGTGTTTAAAGTTCAGGCTGATCGTCGCTCCCGCCTTCTGCGTGACCTCATCTTCGATGGGAAGGTCGAAATCGTCGGCTCCCCACGCCAGCCCTTCCAGCGCGCGTTCATTTTGCGTGAGGACCGACGTGCGAATACGGGGAACATTATCGAGATATATACGGCTCAGCGCGAGATGCCGCAGATATTCATTCGTCGTGATCTCCACCCCGCCGATCTTCGTAAAGTAGGGCTTGTAGGTCCAACAAAGGAAACTCGCCAGGCCTTGTGTCTCGTCTTGGAAAGTCCGGGTGCGCTCGAGGTGTTCGAGCCTCTCGTCGATAGTTTCATCGAAGCCGATCACCATGGTGGCCGTGGTTCTGAGCCCCGCATCGACGATGGCACGCTGTGCCTCGAAGAACTGCGCTACGCTGTACTTGAATTTGCTGTGACGACGACGGAAATCCTCCGTGAGGATCTCTGATCCTCCGCCGGTGATCCACCGGACACCTGCGTCCTTGAAGCGCTCGGCCGCCTCTGCATAAGTCATGCCGGCGTGGTCAGCCAGATACATGAACTCGGCAATCGTAAGCGCGTAAAACTCAAGCCGATCGCCATACCGTTCGCGAATCGCGCAGAACAAGTCGCAGTAGTAGGCCAGCGGCAGGTGAGGATTGAATCCGCCATTGAATGCCGCCAGATCTCCGCCGAGGACCAGAAGTTCATCGAGCTTCGCAAAGACTGCCTCCCTGGACAGAACATAACCCCCTTCCTGTCCGGGCAGGCAATAGAACGCACAGTAGTCGCACTGGGCCACGCAGACATTTGTGTAGTTGATAATCCGCATGATCATGTACGTGCAGCTGTTTGCTGAAAGAAAGCGACTGCGCACAGCCGTGGCCAGGTTGCGAAGCTCATCATTCGAGGCGTGATTCCACAACCACCGCGCTTCTTCCATGCCGATCCGTCTGCCGCTCGTGACGGCATTCTCAATCAGCTCAATACTCGGTCCGCTTGCCATTTCTCTATTGTAAGGACTCGGTGTCGCGGAGCGCCGCAGGTCGCCAATTTCTGACCGCTCGTGCATCCATGTCAAATCCTCCGAATTCCGCGACAACTGCGCTCTCGGTACATCCTTTATAATGAATGAAGTAAGGCCTCACGATGCCGTCTTCCCCTGATCCCGTGCGAGAGGCCTTCTGAGACTAATTCATGGAATCAACACAGACCGCCTCGGCTAGCCAATCTCTGTTCGAACATATCGATCGACACCCTTCGCTTCCTCCCGAAGCAGTGATCAAAGCAGACTTGTTGCGCCGTGGATTGTCCTTCGCGCCTGAGACTCTCATCCAACCTGAATCTCAGGAACATCAGCCAAAATCCTATTTCATCTTCTCGTTCAACATGGTGCAACAGACGGAGCTTGATTCGATCCTGCAATGGAAGAGTCCGGAAGAGATCGCTCTCACCGGAGGACCGCTGGAATTGCGGCGCACCATCGTTTCCGTGCGGCTGAACCCATCCTCGCCATATCGCGTCGTGCTGCATGAAGGCGAACGCTGGCTATCGGTGGATGGCGAGTTGTTGGCGCGTGTGGCGCTACCTCCCATGCCGTCCCATTATGGTGAGCGCCTGCCCGACGGCCGGCCCGTGGCCGAGATCGCGCCGACAATCGAGTGGGGCTACCTGATTTATCTGACCATCTTCCGCATCTGCCAGTACTTCGGAGAGAAGGAAGAGTGCCAGTTCTGCGACATCAATCATAACTACCGCGAGCAAATCGCCGCCGGACGTCCCTACACGGGTGTGAAGAAGATTGAGGACATCCTGCTGGCACTCGACTTGATCGCCGCGAATGACAACCGTGCCAAGGCATACACCGTTACCGGCGGGAGCGTCACCTCCACGCTCGCTGGAAAGACCGAGGTCGAGTTTTATTCCGAATATGTGGAAGCGATCGAACAGCGCTTCCCGGATCGCTGGCTCGCTAAAGTCGTGACCCAGGCCTGGCCCAAGGCAGATGTGGCGCGGCTGAAATCTGCCGGAGCCAAAATTTACCATCCGAATTACGAGGTCTGGGACGCCGATCTGTTCGCGGCCTATTCGCCTGGAAAAAACCGGTACATCGGGCGCGATGAATGGATCAGGCGAGTGGTCGACGCCGCAGATGTTTTCGGACCATCACACGTCATTCCGAACTTTGTTGCAGGGATCGAGATGGCAAAGCCTTATGGGTTTAGCGATGTCGAGACCGCAGTCGCCTCGACCCGGGAAGGCCTTGCATTCTTCATGTCACACGGCGTGGTTCCCCGCTTCACCACATGGTGCCCCGAACCCACAACTCCTCTGGGAAAGCTGAACCCTGAAGGCGCCTCACTCGAATACCATCTCCGGCTGCTGGAGGTCTACCGCGATACCCTCGCGCAGTTCAAGCTTCCTCCGCCACCCGGCTACGGCGATCCCGGGCCTGGCCACGCCGTATTCTCAGTCAGCCCATTCATGGATGTCCTGCCGCCCGAAACTGCGTGACTGGCATAGCGCGCATCATCAAATTCGCTGTGCCCGCGCCAAACCACCCTCACGAAGTGGAGCTGTGCAGCCATCGCCGCGAGAGCTGTTCCGCTGTCACAGACTCGTCGGCGGACGAGGGAAAGTGGCTTTGTCCCGCCGGTTGCATCGGCTGCCTTTGGGCCTGCGTCTCACGGATATGTTGTGCTGAGACGAAAACCGGTGCCGTTGGCACCATACCGCCCAACGGATTCTCAGAAACAGCGGCGACGGCCGGCTTGCTCACAGAAGGCCTTTCTCCCCGCGGCTCTTTCTTTGCCGGTTTGTGGCGCACGACCGTCGGCGCAGCCAGGGATACCTGAGGTACCGGAGGAGAAACCTGAGCCTTTGCAACTTCCGAAGCGACAGGACGGATAAGACGCTGTGGTCTTTTCTTCTGAGCTGTTCTAAGAGTGGTCAATGATGAGAGCAGGAGCTGGCGGGCCTTTTGCAATCGCTCCACTTCGGCATCAATCAAGGCAAGGATTCGCGCGTATTGCATTCGTGTTCACAGTTTACCCTGCTGGAGAAATCCGTGGCTGCCACTTATGTGTAGCGGTGAGCGCCGTCGCTACAAACCATGTTGCCAGCTGGAAACGGGAAAACACGCAGTTTACTGTACAGGTTCGTCCCACTAAATCTGGCGCCCTTATTTGGGATTTCGCATCTCAGGAGTATCCTCATAAGTCTGATCTGGCTCCCCGACTGCATTTCATCTTTGCTCTTACGGTGATGTATCGGGGCGTGCCATTTCAGCAGAAAACCGTCCTACCCTTTTTAGGTTGGACTCATTTGTTCAAAGGGAGATGTGGATTGGATATGCGCAGCAAAGTTTGGATTTCTGGCCGTTTGTTCGTAGCCACGATTGCGGTTGGTTTCGTGATTGCACTTTTCGCACCCCATGTGGTGTCGGCACACGCCGTGTTGGTGAAATCCCAGCCGGCAGAGAACAGCACCGTCTCGGGCCCCAACGTAGCCGTCCTCCTCAAATACAGTTCAAGGGTCGATCCCCAGCACTCAACCCTGAGCTTGCTCGACCCTGACGGCAAAGTCGAGAAAGTTTCTATCGATAGCGAGCCCTCCCCGGACGCGCTGGCCGCCAGGCTCACCGGGCTTGTCAAGGGTGTGTATGAACTGCGCTGGCAGGTCTTGGCCGCAGATGGACACATCACTCGTGGCAAAGTCCCCTTCCAGGTAAAGTAGAGTTCGAGAACAATATTGATCTGGCTCCTCCGCGATATCGATCTCCTGACTGTTCTCTTACGCGCGGCCCTTCTGGCTTTTGAGGCGCTGCTGCTCGGAGGAGTCGCTTATCTTCTGGTTGCGGCGCTGCCTGCGAGAGCCAGCGCGGCCGTCAAGGACGTTTGTTACCGGGGCATCCGGATGGCCGCGCTTGCCTTGGCGGCGAGCGAGGTTGCCATGATTTTGGCATCCGGCGCCCTGCTGATGAGCGGCTCTGATTTGACGTTCAGGGATGTCACCACTACGAACTTCTTCCAAGCCGGCTCTCTGGCAATCCTGTTTGCAATTGGACTCTGGATCTGCGCCCGCCTGAAGAGCCGCGCATCGACTGTGGCTATGCTCCCGGTAAGTCTGCTGCTGCTGGCCGCCGTCGTCTACAGCAGCCATGCTGTGGCACGCATAGACGACCGCGCTCTTTTGGCGATTGTGACAGCCGCGCATCACGTCGGTACAGCCGTCTGGGTTGGCGCGATGCCCTATTTGTGGATCTCCCTGGGCCGCGTTGAAGGCGTGGATGAGGCACGGCGCCTAACCCGGCGTTACTCCCGGATGGCATTACTGGGCGCGGCGACGCTGGTGGTGGCCGGAGTGATCATGGCCGTGTTCTATGTGGGCACGTGGAGCGGGTTATACACCACCGCGTACGGCATCATGCTGGTCGCCAAGATTTACCTTTTCTTGGCGCTCGTTGCGCTCGGCGCCGGGAATTGGTTTGTGGTGCGAAGACTGGACACAGATCCTCAGCCACTTCTGGCGCGTCTGCGCGGCGTCGCCGAAGCGGAGATTTGTCTGGGATTTCTCGCAGTTTTGACAGCGGCCTCCCTGACCGCTCAGGCGCCCTCGGTCGACGCTCCTCCTGACGAAAGGCTGTCGAATCACGAGATCTATGTGCGCATGCATCCGGAGCCGCCGCGCATGAGCAGTCCGCCTGTAGCCGCATTGGCTCCTCCCAGTTCGATGGAGGCGGCCATCGAGGACGCTCAGTTTGTTCCTTCTGTCGGCAGCGACGATACCGACAAAAAATGGTCTGAGTACAACCATCACTGGTCAGGGTTGATTGTGCTTGTCGCCGGGGTGCTGGCGCTCCTCAGCCGGCACAGGAGCATGCGTTGGGCGCGCTTCTGGCCGCTGAGCTTCGCCGGTTTAGCCGTCTTCATCATACTGCGCGCCGACCCGGAGAACTGGCCTCTCGGGCCGCGTCCCTTTTGGGAGAGCTTTGCCTCTCCCGACGTACTGCAGCACCGTGTTGGCGCGCTCCTGATCGTCGTTTTCGCGGCCTTCGAATGCGCGGTGCAGGCAGGCAAGCTGAAAACGCGGTGGGCCACCTACATTTTTCCTGTCATGTGTGCTCTCGGCGCCGCACTGTTGCTTACCCACCAGCATTCGGCTAGTAATTTGAAAGAGGCGATGCTTGCAGAGATGAGCCATACCCCCATAGCGCTGCTTGGTGTTACGGCGGGTTGTAGCCGATGGATCGAACTGCGTTTACACAGGAGCCGCATGACCGTCATCGCCGGCTATCTCTGGCCGGTATGCCTGGCTCTGGTCGGTTGGATCCTTCTGAACTACCGCGAACTGGCATAGGAGGGAGAACCAAACTGAGCTGCGCCCTGTGGGAGCGCGTCGAAATTTGTCGCCGGGTTAGTGGGCTATCCTTGCTTCCAGATGGCGTCTCCTAGACAATAAGTGGACCGCTCTCTGTTTGAGGTGTGCTTGACGACTGGCCTGCTGCGAAATCTATTGCTCGGAATTGCTGCGATCCCTTCCATTTACTACATCATTGCTCTCTTCAGTTCGGTCCGTTTTTTTCTGGAAGCTCCCGCCGGCGCCGATGAGAGGAGAAGTGGATTCGAGCCGCCGGTAAGCATCTTGAAACCGGTGCGCGGGCTGGATCCGGATGCATATGAGAACTTTGCCAGCTTCTGCCGCCAGGACTATCCCGACTACGAGATTCTGTTTTGCGTCGGAGATACAAATGATCCCGTCTTCCCCTTGCTGGAACAGCTTATCCGCGAGTTCCCGGAGCGCCGGATTTGCGTCCTGATCGGATCAGGCCGCGACGCCGCAAACGACAAAGTGGCCAAGCTGGTCCGGCTGGTGAATGAAGCCTCACACGAGTACCTGGTAATCAACGACAGCGATGTGCGCGTGAAGCCGGACTATCTGCGCAGGATCGTTGCGCCGCTCGCGAATCCAAAAGTGGGGGCTGTTACCTGCTTTTACGTCCCTACCGAGGAGACGAGCTGTGTTCAGCGCTTGCAGGACGTGGGAATGCTCTCCGACTTCTATCCGGGAATTCTGGTGGCAAAACAGCTGGATGGAGTGAAATTCGCCCTCGGTCCCACGATAGGCACCACGCGCACGCGCCTGCAGGCATTCGGCGGCTATGCTTCTCTCGAGAACCGCCCGGCGGACGATCTGCTGGTAGGCCGGCTAATCGCCGACCAGGGATACGAGGTCGCGCTCCTCCCGTACTCAATATCAACGGTGCCCGATTATCAGTCTTTACGAGACCTGTTCCTTAAACGCCTGCGCTGGATCACGGTGATGCGTCATATGCGCCCATGGGGGCATTTCGGGCTGATCTTTACGCTTGGGCTGCCGTGGGCGCTGCTAGCAGTTGCCGTGCATCCTACCCTCGCAATTGCCGCGGGCTACCTGGGCGGATATCTGCTGTTCCGCATTGCGCTGACCGCTGTGATTGGGGCGTGGGGACTCAGACAGCCCGGAGTCTGGGAAAAGATGCCTCTGGTGCCCGTATGGGACGCCCTTGCATGCCTGATCTGGCTGGTCAGCTTCACACGTAAGAGCATCCGGTGGCGAGGACAAGACTATCTGATCCGCAAGGGCGAGTTGGTACCCGCCCCCTGA
>Ga0335072_10011739_pt1 | contig 12544 bp, 15 predicted proteins | sample Lox_Sample_21_FD_206725 | JGI IMG/M metagenome (GOLD analysis project Ga0335072, IMG submission 206725) | Soil microbial communities from Loxahatchee National Wildlife Refuge, Florida, United States - Lox_Sample_2.1 | ecosystem: Environmental > Terrestrial > Soil > Wetlands | place: USA...
TTCCACGACACAGGAAGATGGCTCAGACAACATATTCGTCCCCCGTCTCCGCCTTCAGTGCAATCTTTCCTTCTTCTTCCAGCTGGCGGGCGGTCGCCACCACTTCCTCCTTCGCTTTCTTGACCTCGCGCGAGCGGACCGGACCCATGACCTCCATGTCCTCTTTGAGCATCTCCCAGGCACGCGCCGACATGGCCTTGGCCAGATGATTCCGCATTTCGTCGGATGACCCTTTGAGGGCCAGGGTGAGGGCCTTCTTGTCGACCCTGCCCACCAGTTCACGCACCCCGTTCTCGTCCACCGTAAGCAGGTCTTCATAGGTGAACATAAGGTTACGGATATTCGCCGCCATCGGGGCATCGTCGGCTTCAATCGATTCCAGCACCGACTTCATGGTGGTGGGCTCCAGCCGATTCATGATGTCGGCGGCGCTCTTGAAACCGGGAAAGATGCGGCGGTTCTGTTCTCCCAGCGACTGCAACCGCTTGTGCAGCACCACCGAGACCTTCTGCGCCACGTCCGGAGAGAAGTTACGCAGCATCGCCAAACGCTTCACCGCAGCGACGCGCAGAGCTTCGGGCAACTGCATCAGCAGGGCTGAGGCTGCACCGGCATCGAGATAGGCCAGAATGATCGCAATCGTCTGCGGTTGTTCGCCTTCCAGAAAGCGGGCCAGTTCCTTCGGGCTTGCCTTCTGCAAGGCGTCCATTTGGTTGGCCGTCAGGACTTGAGCCTGGCCGACCTGCTCGAGCAGCGCCGCTGCCCCATCTGTACCGAAGGCTTTGACCAGCAGCGATCGGGCATAAGTCTCTCCTCCCCGCGCAAGGTACTCCTGCGTCAGGCTCAGCCGCTGGTACTCTTCCAAAACCTCGCTGGCCGTCTCCGGCTTAACGCTGCTCAGCTCGCGTATCTCCTGCGTCAGCCGCTGCAGCTGTCCCTGGGTCAAGCGGCGGTAAACGGGAGCGGCCGCCTCTTCACCCAAAAGCACCAGCAACACCGCTGCCTTGCGGATGCCGTTCAGGTTGGGGGTCATCCTGGGAAGCGTTTCATTCATTCAACGCCGCTTTCGCGTAACCAGGCCTGGACCAGCTGCGAGGCCCCGGCGGGCTCGGCTTTGATTTTCTCCGCCAGATGGGTCTTCAATACCGCCAGTTTCTTTAACGAAGGATTTTCCTCCGTACCGCCCGCTCCGAGAAGCTCTTCCAGCGATTGTTCTGCTCCGCTCCCCAGCGGCTGGCCGCCAGCTTTACCCGGCCCGGCCAAGAGCTTAGCTGACGGCGACCGGGACTGCAGTTGCTTGAACGCCGTCATCAATTGCTTTTTCACCGGGCGCAGCAGCAACAGGTAAACACTGCCGAACAGACACGCGAGGGCGGCGTAGCGGATGAGCGGTGCCCAGTCCCGCAAGGCGCGTTGCGTCCTTTCCAGCAACGTAGGCGGCAGCGGCGCTTCCGATTGCAGGTTCTGGAAGGAAAGGTTCTCGACCGCCAGCAGGTCGCCACGCTTCGGGTCGATGCCCAGCGCAGCCGCGGCCAGCTCCTCAATCTGTTTCATCTCATCGGCGGTGCGCCTGCGGCGGACCGGAACACGCTGATTGTTCTTCTGCTGAATGTCGACGGCATCGTCGACCAGCAACGCGGCCGCGATCCGCTTGATGCTGCCGGGCGGCTGGATGGTGTGCCGCACCAGTTTATTGACCCCGTAGGTGCCGCTTTCCGACTTCGAGCTTTGGGCCTGCGCATCGCTCTTTTCGGCCGCCGGAACCTTGGCATTGGGAAGGTTACTGCTGGTACCGGGAACGCCCCCGGCGGCAGCACCCCCCAGCGTCTCCTCATTGCGGGTCATGCTCAGGGTCACGGCGCTTGCCGGATCGTAAGTTTCCTGCGTCTCTTCGCCCGAGGTGAGATCGTATTCCACGTGCACGCTGACTCTCACTCCCTGGCTGCCGACCACGGGCTCCAGCGTTTCCGTGACCCGTTTGGCCAGTTCCTGGTCCATCTCCGACGCACCCGATGCGCCGCCACCGCCGCCCAGGCGGCTGAGTGGCAGGTTGGTATCCGCGTCCACGACCACAACGTTCTCGGGACTCAGGCGGTCGACCGCCCCGGCTACCAGTTGCCGAATCGCGGTGTCCTGCTGCTGGGGAAGACTGCCGCGACGTAGTTTCACCACCACGGAAGCTTTGGCGGCGCGGTCGCGGTCGGTGTAGATCGACTCCGCGGGCATCACCAGATGAACCCGTACGGCGGCAACCTCGCTCAGAGTGGCCAGGGTGCGCTCCAGCTCGGCTTCCAGCGCCCGCTGATAATTCACCTTTTCGCTGAAGTCGCTTCCTGCCCAGTTCGGTTTGTCGAAGAGCTCAAAGCCCAGCCGGCCACTATGCGGCAAGGGCTGCGAAGCGACCTCCAGGCGGGCGCTGTCGAGCCGGTCCGCCGGCACCAGGATGCTGCCGCCGTCCGGGGACTGCTGGAATGGAATCGAGCGCGCGCTCAGCGAGGCGGCAATGGATCGCGCATCGTCCGCGCTGAGACCCGAATACAGGGTTTTATAGTCCGGGCCGGAGATCAAGTGCACGAAGACATACAACGTAGCGGCGGTGAGCAACGCCGCGCCGGCCAGAAGCAGCCGTTGCCTGGGCGAAAGTCCGGTTACGAACTCGCGGACCTGCTCGAGAACACGCGCGAATGAAGGATTCGGGTTCACCGTATCTGGACTCTAGAACTCAGAATTGCATGCCGGCGATCTGTTGATACGCCTGCACCACCTTGTTACGTACCTGCAACATCAGTTGAAAACCAAGGTCCGCTTTCTCTACCGCGATCATCGCTTCATGGACGTCGGTGCCTCCGCCGGCGATCAGGTCGCCCACCTTCTGGCTGGCGTCGGAGCTGAGGTCATCGATCGCAGCGACCGCCTCCCGCAAGTTGTCGGAGAAACTGACCTCGTCGTTCCCGATCGCCGATCCGGTGCCGGACGCGGTGGTTTCCGGTATCTCCGCCGGCAGTATCCTCAGTCCGGGTCCGGTGATCGCGGTGGTCATGTCGCCTTATTACCTTAAAATCTGCAAAGACTGCTGAATCATCTGCTTGGCTGCCTGCACGGCGCTGGCATTCAGTTCGTAAGCCCGCTCGGCTTCCATCAAGTCCACCATCTCCTGCGCCGGGTTAATCGCCGGATACGAGACATAGCCGTTGGCATCGGCGTCCGGGTGTCCGGGTTCATAGCGGCGCAGCGGAGGCGTGGAGTCGGTGACGATTGCACTGACGCGCACCCCTCCGGCTTCGTCCGCGGTTCCGGGAGCCAGCAAGCTGGCCATGCGCAACTGAAAGGGCGATGATGGTTTGCTGCTGAAGATGACCATGCGACGCCGGTAGGGCTGCCCATCGGCGGTTCGCGTGCTTTCGACGTTCGCCAGGTTCGTGGTCACCACCTCGGCCCGAAGGCGCTCGGCGGCAAGTGCGGAACCGCTGATCTGAAACAATCCAAACAGGTTCATTGTCCCGACCCTCCCGAGATGGCCGACTGCAGGCGGCTGAACTCCGAGCGCATGACGGCTACCGCCGTCTGAAAGCGAAGTTGATTTTCCGCCATCACCAGGCCCTCGCGGTCGACGTTGACGTTGTTGCCGTCGGGGCGCGCAATCAGACCGGGAACTTCGCGTGCCAGAGCCGGGAAATCGTCTTCCATCCCGCTGGACATGGCGCGCTGCAACTCGTGGCGGAAATCGATGTCGCGGGTGTGGTAGCCGGGGGTATCGACATTGGCCGTGTTCTGGCTGTTCACCGCCTGGCGTTGCGCCGTGAGCTTAAGAGCGCAGCTCAACAGCTGGATCAGTGGAGTACTCAGCAAGCTCATACAGCACCTTTCGGAGGCAGACCATGCTCGCGTATCTTGTTGCGCACGGTGCGCAGGCTGACGCCAAGCAGGGCAGCGGCATGGGTACGATTGCCGGCGGTCGCCCGCAGGGTTATTTCAAGCAACCGTTTCTCCAATTCGCGCAGGGACAATCCAGGTCGCAGGAACTGCGCTTCGTCCCGGCCGATGGCAGGTACCAGCTGCAGCGCCTGGGGGCCCAATTCCTGGCCCTCCGACAGCGCCACCGCCCGGCGCATGGCATTGGCCAATTCGCGCACGTTCCCCGGCCAGGAGTGCGACCGGAGTGCGGCGCGAAAGGCCGCGGACAGGGCCGGCGCAGGCCTCGGAGCCGCGTACTTGGCGGCAAAAAACTCGGCCAGTTCAGTAATGTCGTCGCCACGGTCCCGTAACGGAGGCAAGGCCAGGGGAATGACGTTGAGGCGGTAGTAGAGATCTTCGCGAAAACGGCCTTCGCGGACCAGCGCCTGCAAGCACTGGTTGGTGCTGGCAATGATGCGTACATCCAGTTGGACGGCGCGCGTATCCCCGAGGCGGTAAAACTCCCGTTCCTGCAGGACGCGGAGGATTTTGGGCTGCAGCACGAGCGGCATTTCCCCGATTTCATCCAGCATCAGGGTCCCGCGCGAGGCCAGCGCAAACTTTCCCGGGCTGCTGCCCAGCGCTCCCGTAAAAGCGCCGCGCACATACCCGAAGAGCTCGCTTTCCAGCAGGTTCTCCGGGACGGCCGCACAATTGATGGCGACAAAGGGTCCCGCGGAGCGCGCGCTCTGCCGGTGGATCAACCGGGCCAGGAGTTCCTTGCCGGTGCCGCTTTCCGCCTCCAGAAGCACGTCGGCGTCCGTACGTGCCACCTGCCCGGCCCGGCGGAGCGCCGCCGCAAGTGCGGGCGAGCTTCCGATCATCTCGCCTTCGGTAATCCGTGAGGAACGAACGGCAGATCCTGCCGGCATCGCGCTGGCCTGAGCGGGGCCACAGCCGCCGTATTGGGAACTGGGCAACATCTGCCCGGCAAAGATGCACGGAGCGTGCCAATGGGACGATCGCTAGATTGGACGGTCTTAATGTCTTGCGGGCCGCCGGCGCGCCCTCATCCTGGGCACGATTCGCGGAGGTTCACCATCTTCGCTCGGCGAGCACGCAAGCGATGTGCAATACCATTGCTTGGTCAGGTCGAGATGACTGCGCCGCTTCAACAAAGCGGACTTGAGGACAAGGGCATCGCTTTGCATTCTTCCCAGGACTGCGTGCAGGCGAACCAGGTTGTTCCGGTATCGGAGCACTTCCGGATCATTCGCTCGGCTCGCGCCGTTGTGAAACGCGCCAATCACGATGCCCGCCGACTTCAACGTGCACTCCAGCTCGCTTAGGGCCTGTCGTTCCGGATCGCTCCCGCAAACCGTCGCCCCGGAGAAACGGGTGAGATAAGCATCAATTCTCCGGTTAGCCTCGCGCAGCGGTTCGCCAATCGCCGACAAGTTCACGCCGACCATCCCGCTTCCGGCATTTCTTGCATGGCCGTGGCCGGCACGGTGGTGGCCTGCCTGGATCCGGCTTCGAGAATCTGCCTGGCACGGCGCCAGCTGTCTCTTACTTCCGACATACAAGCGATCTGTTGTTGGATCAGATCGGCCGAATTGCGCACCTGGGCTTGCAGAAGATTCGCGCGTACCAGGTTGTAGAAGGATTCAAACTGTTTTGCGGCTTTGCCGCCGCGTGCGAAATCCAGCGTGCCCTGTAATTGCTGCAAGATCAGTAAGGCATGACTGACCTTGGCACATCGTGTCTCGATGTCGCCTGCCTGCACAGCCAGCAGGGCCGAGCGCATATCCTGAATGGCCGCTTCGTACAGGAAAATGACCAGTTCGATTTGGGTGGCGCCCCGCGTGGCCCCCTCCTGGTAGATCTTCTTCGGATCGATGTTCATCGTCGACGCTTACAGGCTGCTGTTGCTGCTGCTGGTGGAAGGCGCGCCCGGCAAGCTGGCCAGTTGCGTCGCAGTCTCCTGCATCAACAGCGGATATTGCATCAGTGTCGCATTGAGATTGTCGTATTGGGTGGTTAACTGCTGCTGCACGTTGTTCATCTGATCCTGAAAGTCGCTGATCTGGTCCGTCACATCCTGGCTTTCCTGGTTCAGGCCGGAAATATCGAGCGATAGCGGCCCGTCGGTGGGATCCGTCATTTGCAGCATTTGCGCATCCGCCTGTTGTCCCCACCCGGCCGGCGCCGCCGACTGAAAGAAGGTCTGCACATCGCTAAAGTCGCTGCTGAGCGCCGCCGACAAAGTCGAACTGTCGATCTCGAGCGTCCCGTCATCTTGCATTTCGATGCCTAACGATTGCAGGTTGCTATATTGGCCCGAGCCGCTCACCGAGCTGGTCATCATGTCCAGCAACTGGCTTTGCAGAGTGGTCAGCATGCTGTCCCCGGCCAAAACGCCTTCCGAGCCGGTCGACGAGTTCAACGTGAACTGAGTGTTGATCGAACTCATCAGGGTGTTGTAGTCGGTTACGAAACTCTGGATCGCAGTGCTGATCGAGTCTACGTCCGGCTGCACGCTGATCGTTACCGGAGTCGTGGTGGTAGCTCCCAGGCTCAGCGTCACTCCCGGGATAGCGCCGGTAACGGTGTTACTGTCGCTATCGACCGGCACGCCATCCACGGTCAGCTGAGCGTCGGTTCCAGCCGTGCTGGTGAAGCTCAGGTTCGGATCGGTTACCGTCAGGCTGTTGTCCGCTCCCGACTGGTTGGCGACCAACAGCAGCCTCGAGCCCGTACTATCGCTGACAATGCTCGCCGTCACTCCATAGCCGCCGCTATTGATGTCGTTGACCGCATCTTGCAGGGTGGTTACGTCGGAGGGGATATTGATCGTGTCCGTCTTCAGCGGCTGGCTGGGATCGGGACCATAGTCGACGGTGATCGTCTGACCGGCCAGCGACGTGCCCGAAGCAATATAGCCGGAATAGCTGCTGGAAGTCGTCGCCAGGCTCTGGACGGTCACGGTATGCGTTCCCGCAGCCGCCGTGTTGTCGGCGGCCGCCGATACCGTGCCCGGATCGCTGGATCCGGTCGTATTCTGGCTGAATACCCCGCTTAGATCGGTAAGGTTATTCAAGTCGTCATAAACCGTCGAGAGTTGCGACTGGAGGCTCTGCAGGGCGCTGACCTGGGATTGGATGGTCGACTGTTGCTGCTGCATCAGAGTTTCCGGCTCTTCCTGCACCTCCATCAGCGCATCGACGGTATCGCTGACGTTGATCCCCGCGGTCTTGCCGCTGAGGGCGTTTTCGATGTTGTCGATCACGGTGCTGATCGCACCGCCGTACAGACTCGAAAGACCTGTGCTGCTCGTACTCACGTTCCGCCTCCACTCCAACGGAGATCTGTGGTCGATACGTTCGGACTAAACAGAGGAAGAAGGCAGAGGCGAATCCCCTGCCTTCCCCCTCGCGGTTTGTTTTTGCCGGGCTGCACGAAATCACGCTCGGACAATTACTGGAGCAGCTTGAGCACGTTTTCCTGCACCTGGTTGGCCTGTGCCAGGGCCGAAATGCCGGTCTGGTCCAGGATCTGGTAGTTGGTCAGATTGGCCACCACCTGGGTCATGTCGGCCGACTGAATGCCGTCCTCGGCAGAGGTCAGGTTCTGGGTCTGCGTGCTCATGACGTTGGTGGCCGCATTCAAGCGGTTAATGCCGGCGCCGATGCTGCCGCGCAGGGCCGCGACCTGAGAGATTGCGTTATTGACATCGGACAACGCAGTCTGTGCTGCGCTCGCAGTCTGCAGGTTGTCGTTGGCGATGCTGATGCCGTTCATGTTGCTGGCGTCGAAGGTGCCCAGCGTCACCCCGATCGTGCTGCTACCCGCAGTCGTCGAATCGCTCAGGAACACATTCATCGTGCTGGAATTGGTCGTGTTGCTCATCGTGTCGGCGGTTGTTGCCAGAGCGTTGTTGTACGTCATGGCGGCGCCGTCGATCTTCAGCGCCGTTCCACCGTCTGCGAGGGTCAGCGGTTTAGCGTTGGTGCCAGCGGCATCGGTTTCCGTCACCACCAGCTTGCCGTTATCGAGGGCAGCCTGGAAGACGTTGCCGCCGCCCTGGCTGTCGATGTCGCTGATCAGCTGCGCCACGGTGGTATCCGTACCACCGGAGTTTACGGTGTAGGTGGTGCCGCCGGCACCGCCTTGGGTAAGGCTCAGCTCGCCACTGACAGTCGAGGCCAGGGTGATCGTCCCTCCGTTCGTGGCCGTGCTTTGGTTGTACTGGTACGGGTTGGCGGTGTTTCCGATAACGAAGCCGCCGTCGAGGGCATCGGTTTGCACGGCCGTCGCCGTGGAGGTGCCGCGATTCTGCGCGTCCGTGATTACCAGGTTGCCGCTGCTGTTGAGCGCCGCGACCAGCCCGGTACCGGAGTTGTTGATGTTCTCGATGAGGCCGCCCACGGTTCCGCTGGAGGAGTCACTGGTCGTGGCATTGAACGATCCTGCGCTCACGTAGGCGCCAGTGGTGCTGTCCCATACATTGACGCCCAGGCTGCCACTGACCTTGGTCGCCAGGCCCGCAGCGTCCGATCCCAGATTGGTGACTGCCTGGTTGTAGTTGGTGGACCCGCCGGTGAAGATCTGCGAGCCGTTGTAAGTGGTGTTGGTGCCGATGCGGTTGATTTCCGCGGCGATCGACTGAAACTCGGCGTCCAGCGCCTGCCGTTGCGAACCGTCGTTCACCGTGCCGTTGGCCGACTCGGTGGCCAGGGTGACGGCGCGGTTAAGCAGGTCGGTGACCTGCGACAGCGCGCCATCGGCGACCTGCAGCTTGCCGACGCCTTCATTGGCGTTCAGTGCCGATTGAGTCAGGGCGGTCACATTGGCCTGCAGTCCATCGACGATCGCCAGGCCGGCGGCGTCGTCGGCGCCACTATTGATGCGCGACCCGGAAGCCAGCTGTTCCAGTGTGTTCTGCAGGTTTGCCTGGGTCATCGACAACTGATTCTCGGCAGCCATCGCCGGGATGTTGTTGAGGATACTGATTGCCATGTAAAGCTCCTTTCGGATGCATTCCGCCTGGCTCGATTTGACTCGAAGTCGTCTTCCCAGACATCTGCCGGGCTGTTCTGCCAGCGGAAGCCTTTGTCCATAAAGCTCATCGGCGTTCCGGGAGTCGACTTTAGTTGAAGGCACCGTTTGCCTGGTCAGCCGGGCCGGTCAGCGAAGGGGATGCAGGTGCGCTGACCTGCCTGTACCTCGAATACTGCAACAAACCGCCGCTCTTGCCGATGGATTAGCTCGAAGGAAAGCGGCCGATGATCCAGCTCACCCGCCTCAACAGCACTCGCCTGGCGGTCAACGCCGACCTCATTCAGTATGTCGAGGAGGCGCCGGATACCATCATCACGCTGGTGAATGGCGAGAAACTGGTTGTCCGCGAGACCGCCGCACAAGTCATCGAGCTGGTGTTGGCTTTTCGCCGATCGGTCGGAGATTCGAGCGTGTCTCTAAATTCCCATCTTGGCCGACCATCGCCCGCCCACAACCATGGTGAATCCGATGCCCTGATCTCCGAGGATCAACGACATGGATAAGGGCAGTTGCGCGGGGCTGCTGCTGGGCACCGGAGCCATTCTGGCCGGACTGCTGCTGGAGGGCGGCAGGGTGTCGCAACTGCTGCAACCTGCGGCAGCGATGATTGTCTTCGGCGGCACCTTCGGCGCTGTGCTCTTACAGTTTCCTCCGGAGATTGTCCTCTCGGCGTTTCGCCGCCTGTTTCAGATTTTCTTCCAGCCCCCGCTGGACGCGCAGCACATCATCCGGCAACTGATCGTCTTTGCCCATCGGGCACGCCGCAACGGCATGGTTTCGCTGGACCGCAGCCTGCCCGACATTCCCGACCTTTTCCTGCGCAAGTCGTTGATGCTCGCGATCGACGGAACCGAACCGCAGCAATTGCGCAGCATCATGCAACTGGAGATCGACAATCAATCGGACTACGAAGACAACATTCCCCGCGTATTCGAGTCTGCGGGAGGCTTCGCTCCCACAATCGGCATTATTGGCGCGGTGCTCGGCCTGATCCAGGTTATGCAGCACTTGGACAACATCAACGAGGTGGGAAAAGGAATTGCGGTTGCCTTCGTAGCAACGGTGTACGGCGTTGGCGCGGCAAACTTGTTCTTCCTGCCGGCCGCCGGCAAGCTTCGGCTGCGTATACGCCAGCAACAGCGGCTGCGAGAGATGACGCTGGAAGGCGTCGTATCGATCCTCGAGGGTATGAACCCCCGCATCCTGGAAACAAAACTCTTTGGCTTTCTCAGCGATGACGCAGAAGCGGCGCCCAGCGAACAGGGGCGGAAGCCATGAGGCGGCAGCGTTCCGGTCCGCATGTTAGTCACGAGCGCTGGCTCGTCTCCTATGCGGATTTTGTCACCCTGCTTTTCGCGTTCTTTGTCGTACTCTACGCCTCGGCGCAGGTTGATCGGCAAAAGGCGGTGCAACTTTCGCAAGCCATCTTCTCTGCGTTCCAGCATGTCGATCCGGACCAACACAATCGCGGCCTGCCGGCCGATTCGATTGCCAGAGCGGCGCAAGTTGGCGGCAATCCGGGCGTGGCGGGCCTCGCAGATGACGGGGCCGCTCGGCAAACAGCGCGCCGGCAGCAGGCTTTAGAAGCGATTGGAGCCGAACTGGGCCGGGCGCTTTCGGCGGAAATCGCCCAAAAGAAAGTCTCGGTAAGAATGGGGCCAGATGGACTCATCGTAAGCCTCCGCGAAATGGGCTTCTATGACAGTGGTTCGGCGACCATCAAGCCCGGAGCAGAGGACGCCTTTCGGCGTCTGGCAAACATTCTGCAAGAACATCCCCAGCAGGTTCGGATTGAAGGGCATTCCGACAACGTGCCCATCCACACCCCGCAATTTTCCTCGAACTGGGAGCTGTCCACGGCGCGGGCAACCGGCGTGGTACGACGCCTTATAGAAGACTACGGTATTGCCGGCAACCGGTTGTCAGCGGCCGGGTATGCCGAGTTCCATCCGGTCGCCAGCAATAGCGACCCCAAGGGCCGCCAACTCAACCGCAGAGTGGACGTGGTGATCTTACGATAGGTCCGGGAATGCCGGATCATCGCGAGTCGCCGCCATGAGCTTGCTGCTGCAGCTCAGGGACGTGGGCCAGAACATCGACGAAGACGCACCGGAATTGCTCAAACAGCTGTTCAAATTTTCCGACTTCATCGTCAGAACTGACCTGGATTTCCGTTCCGTAGTCCCCACCAACGACGCGGGTAGCAATGGCCGTGATGCGCTCCAGGCGTTGAAACACAAGGCGAGTGAGGAGCAACTGAACGAAGAGCATTCCGAGAATGAGGGCAACGAGGGTCACGATAACCATTACCTTCATTGCGTGCCGCATGGCCAGATAGAAACTGGAGATATCGCGCACGACAAACATCGCGCCTACCGTGTTCCCGGCGGCATCGCGGACGGGAAAGATGCCCCGCACATAGACCGAATTCCCGCTCTGAAAGCGCTCCAGCACCTTCCCTTCCGGAGGCAGTGAGTCCAGGTCGTTGTCGAAGCGCATGAGATTTTCCGACTCCGTCGTTTTGTCGGCCACCACGAACGCTGGGTTGTCGTCCCAGTTGTCGCGCCGCTTCCAGACCTTGCTCGAATCGGCCCAGAACTGGCGATCCATGTACTTCTTGTTGAGCAGCAATCCGTATTCATTTCCGGTTTGCTGCTTCATGGTACGAATGAACTGACCCAGCTCCTCGCCAAGCTCGATGTATCCGATGATCTGCCCTTGGCTGTCGGGAAATGGGCGAATGACGCGCAACGCGAATCCCGCTTTGGCGAGTTCGTTGCCGCTCACCAGAACGTGCGTCCGCACAACCTCTTTATCGAAGAACCGGTTTAACGAGTCGCCAAATTTGGGAGGATTGTGGAGACGAAGGAAAACCCCCATGCCGGGTTCACGGGTATGGAACATCCAGTTGGTAATGCCTTGGCGCTTGAGGTCGATATACAGGGGGGTGCTCACCTGGAGCAGCCGATTGCGGTCTTGGGCACGGAAGGCGTCGCTGATTTGCGAATTGGCGATCAGGCTGTCGCTCACAGCGCTCATTTTGCTGATTTCTCTGGTTTCCAAAATGGCGAAAAGACGCTGCGCGCCCGCTACCGATTCGGTCGCGAGAACCTGCGAATCGCGTTTGAAGTTGTATTGCGTTACCGCCAAGACACCGCACACGCCGACCAATAGACAGCCTGCCAGCGTCGCCACAACTTTGGTCCGGATCGAGTTCCAGGTCATAGAAGCACTCCTTATAAATTGAGGTTCATCACTTCTTTGGCAGCTTTTCGAAGTTTCTGGATGACGACGGGATCGTCGGGAGTACTATCGGAGATGAACGCCAGTAGCTTGCCGGAGCGGAGCCCGAGTTTGCCTTTGACGTCTGAGGCATTCAGGCCATCGGCTTTGATCTTTTCTTCTATCTTCCGTTTCATTTCATTGAGTTGACCCACAGAAGGACTCCTCTCCGTGCGGGTGCCGCACTCTTCGCCCTTAATTTCTTATCGGGAGGTTGCCGCGCGCACTTCAATCACTGAAATGCCATCTTCATCAGAATCTCGTGAGAATCGCGTGGAAGAGATTGGAATGATTTTCGAGACGACTT
>Ga0335072_10011741_pt1 | contig 12543 bp, 11 predicted proteins | sample Lox_Sample_21_FD_206725 | JGI IMG/M metagenome (GOLD analysis project Ga0335072, IMG submission 206725) | Soil microbial communities from Loxahatchee National Wildlife Refuge, Florida, United States - Lox_Sample_2.1 | ecosystem: Environmental > Terrestrial > Soil > Wetlands | place: USA...
GGTACTTCTCCGCGAAGGCGGCGATCGTGCCGTTCCTGACCGCGGACCACAGGGCCGCGCTCTGCGCGGGTGCGAGCACCTCCGAGCCGTTGGCCACCTGCGTCGGCGCCGTGATGTAGGTGCTCGCCGACCCGGCTAGGCCGCCCAGCTGGGTGGCCAGGCTCTCGACCTGGGAGTTGCTGAAGTTGCTGTCGACGGTAAGCATGCTCACCAGCGCGCGCAGAACCCCGTTCATCTTGAGCGGGTTGATGAGCACGTGCTCGCTGCCCACCTTGTCGAGGATCACGCGGGTGAGGTACTGCTGACGCTGCTCCCGGCCCGCGTCGGTCAGCGTCGGATCGCCCGTGTACTCGAGGGCCTCGATGCCGCCGATCTGGTTCACGCCCGCCCGGAACAGATGGCCGAAGCTCTTCGTCGCGCTCGGCAGCCTGATCGAGACCCCGCCCAGCGCGTCGACCAGGACGGACACGTGGACGAAGTCGATCCGCGCGAAGTGGTTGATCGGCACGCCGGTCAGGTCGTGCACGGTCTCCACCAGAAGCGACGGGCCGCCGATGGCGTCGACGTCGTCGATCTGCATTCGGCCGTGACCCGGCACGCTGACCACGGTCCCGGGCGGGATGGACACCACCCCGGTGGCCTTGTTGCCGGCGTCGATGTGCAGCAGCAGGATCATGCCGCCCGCGGCGGCGGTCTGCTTCACGGAATTGACGGCGGCCGTCCCGTCGCCCGTGTCGGTGAGAAGCATGGTCATTCCTTCGGACGGGGTGTCCTTGGCCAGGTACCTGACCGGGATGCGGGGAATGCTCCCCAGCTCGTGATCGACGTAGATGAAAGCGCCGAGCGCTGTCGCGCCTAGCAGCACGACCAGTGATGCCAAGGACAGCAGGGTGATACGCAGGCCTCGCCGGCGCCGCTTGGGCGGAACTTCGGCCGCGCCCAGCCCGTCGTCAGACTCGACGAGGTCACCCGACCTCTGCGTCTCAGCCATTCCGTCCCGTTGCTTTCCACCACGGCAAGGAAGGCAGGCGGCCGGCCACGGCCGGATCACAGGCCACGTAATTGCCTTCCACAAACGTTTCCAAGTCCGGGTCCCAGCCAGGGTAGAACTCAACGCCCTTCGGGGTGAGCTTGCCGACTCGGTAACCGAGATCGCCCAGGAACTCGAACGCGTCACGGAGGAAGGCGCGGGAGAAGACCCAGCGATGGTTGTACTCGAATTGGACGACGGCGATGCGGTGCTCGGCGAGCAAGGCGCGCGCCCCGCGCAGGACAGTGAGGTCGTGCCCCTCCGTGTCGACCTTGACGAAAGCAAAATGGGCCACACCAGCCTGCGCGGCGTATGAATCAAGGGTGATCGTGGAGACGCCCTCGGTAGTCGCCGTGGCTCCCGGCGCTGGGTGGAGCGAGTTGGTCCCGGCAGCGGGACCGACTGCGTGAAAGGCCGCGGTGCCGTGGCGATCGCTCAGTGCAACGGCGCTGAGAATGGTGGCAGCGCCGTCAAGTTCCCTCTCCAGTCGCATGTAAGCCACGGCATCCGGCTCGAAGGCGTGCAGTCGGACGTCTGCCGCGCGTGCTGCCGCCGATGCAGCGGTGAGCAACGATCGTGACCACCGACCGACGTTGGCGCCAACGTCGACCACGTGGATTTCCCCGCCAGGCGCGATGCCGATCACCCAGTGCTGCAGGGCCGCCTCGCCATTAACCGTCATGTCATTCGGGTAATCGAGGCGCGCCCGGAGCAGGATGTAGCGCGCAGCGCGGATGACCGCCCGCCTCCCGAAAGCCCCGCAGGCGGCGTCGGTAGCGGTCGCGGCGACCCGGCGATTAGTGGTTCTCAGATTGGACACGGGGCGATATTACACGGGCGCGGCCTGTAATTAGATACTCTCCGTGAATGACAGTGATATCTATCGAGCGGACAAAACTGGACATTCAGATAGATGTCGATTACCGGCTTTATTTCACCCAGGACGGCATTCGATTTATGTTGAAGCGGTATGACCTAAGTAGGCCGCTGGCCGCTGCCAGTGGGCAGCTCGCCATGGGCGCGGGGGTCGTCAGGTACGTCTGGGGACACCCGGCGAACGTGGCGCCTCGGGTGCGTGCCGTGCTGCGAGCCGTCCGGTATCAGGCTCAGGCCCGGCCGCTGCGCCAACACGCAATGGCGCGGCTCGACGAGCGGTCCCGACTCTCGTCGGACCTGCACCACACGGCGGCCCCGACGCTGCTTACGCCAATCGCCTGCCGCGTCCGATGCTGGTGTGGCGACGGGCGCAACGGGACGGTGGCCTCTTCACTGATGTGGGACCAACTTTCGCACGTACACGATCTGGGCCGCCGAGCTTGGCGCAGAGATCATCGGTATCCAGCCCGACGCGGGACATCTTCGGCCATCAAGGGGATAGATCCGAACATTACAGCAAATGTTATTTAGTTTCATCTCGGGTCCTCGTCGGCTCAATTTAAACAATTCGTTAAGCATCTTACTTTTTGCGGAACCACGCCTTACGGCCTGCGTCTCTGCCCCACGCACAGGAGGCTGTACACGAATGAATGATGCTGTCGCTTTGGTCGCCCGCCTGCGCCCGCGCCCTCACCAAACACCGCGTTATGTCGACAACCGCATCCGTGAGATTCTCTACCGGCGAGCGCATCCAGAGGCTCCGTGGCTGACGCCAGCGGCCATCCGACTGCTCGCGACGATGCTGCGCCCCGCCGACCACGGGGCGGAGTTCGGCTCGGGACGGTCCACGATCTGGTTCGCCGCACGCGTCGCCACGCTGACGAGCGTGGAGCACGATGCTTGGTGGCACGAAACGGTTTCGGCCAAGCTCAAAGAGCGTGGCTACGCCAACGTCGACTGCATCCTGGCTCGTGAGGATCAGCCAATGGAGCGCGGCGGCGACAGCGCCTACGCGAGGATCGCGCTCTCCTTCACCGACGCCAGCCTCGACTTTGCCCTCGTTGACGGCCATTACCGGGACTATTCGGCGCAATACGTCATGCCCAAGATCAAGCCGGGCGGAATGCTCATCATCGACAACGTCAACTGGTACCTCCCGTGCCGGTCGCATGCTCCGAATTCGAGGACCCCCGCACTTGGCCCGGCGCCCGGAGCCTGGGCGGAGGTCTGGCGCGAACTCGTAGGGTGGCGCACGATCTGGACGAGCTCAGGCGTGACGGACACGGCGATCTTCATTAAGCCGGGACAAGGAGCCCTTTAACATGCAGTCGGCCACGTTTGTCAAAACCTCGCTGATACGTCGCTAACAGGACGGGTGCGCCTACGCTAACATCCGAACTACTTCACTAGGATCGGACGAGATGACGAACGTGCTAGCGCGACATAGGTTCAGAAACGTTATGATTCGCCAGCTCAGGGAGGTTATCGCCATACCGGATGAAGACATTCCGGACCAATAACTACTGACCGCACCATGCTAGTAAGCGATAGTCTGGAAATCACCATCGCTACTCTTTGCATTTGATTAGTATCTCCTCGTGATTACCACGAGAGAGCTACCGTCGATGCGCGACCGACTGTACGAGTCGAACGCCTGCCAACACACCGGAGTGGGTTCCGCCACGGCGAGCGCCACGGACCATTGAGCGCCCACACTCTCACGGATCAGCTTCAGGTAGCCCGAACTGTGCTGGTCAAGCGTCACATCGGCGGCGCGATAGCAAGGACAGCGGGCTTTAACATCGCTGCGGCGGCAGCGGCGGCGATGGGGGGTCTTATTATCGCCCGAACGTTGGGACCCACCGACCGCGGTGAATACGCCGCCATAACCTCATGGTTCGGCGTGCTCCTTATTGTTGGTGGAGTAGGCCAGCCGGCCGCAGTATGCTTCCACGTTGCCAGGGATCCGACGCGCGCGCCCGGCTATGTCGCCACCTCGCGAACGATGATGCTGGTCACCGGGACGATTGCGCTGGCTACCGGCTTTGCACTGGCACCCGTCCTTGCCCACGGGCATCCCGGGCTTGCTGTTGCATACCGGATCGCCTTCGCCGGCTCGGTCCTCGCCTTTATCGGCGCGAGCTATACGTTCTCGCTGCAGGCCACGAGCACAGCGCGGTGGAATCTCGTCCGCGTTAGCCAGCCTGTCCTTGCCCTGACGGGGATTCTCCTGCTTCGAGGGTTCCAGCTGCTCACCCTAGACAGCGCCCTAGGCGTGCTGATCGTGACGATGGCGATCCAGCTCGGCTACGCCTACTACTGGTGCCGGAGGAGCAAGCTGGCCCCCGGACGTGCCCGGGTGGACCTAATCCGGCCGCTCGTGAAGTACGGAGTGGCTCAGATCGCTGCGCTAGCCCCCGCGACGGTCAACGGGTACCTCGACCAACTCGTGTTGTCTCAACTCGTCCCGCCAGCGGATCTGGGCCGCTACGCCATCGCAGTCTCGATCACTATGCTCCCCCTGCCTCTGGTCTCGGCTATCGGCAATGTGGCCTTTCCCCGGCTGGCTGCCAAGCGCGCGATCTCACCCGAAGGCCACGGGTTGCAGCGCGCCGCTGTAGTGGTCAGCGCTCTCGCGGCAAGCGCCGTCCTGATTCCCATCGCCGCGATCGCTTATTGGCTGGTTCCTGAGGTCTTCGGCCCGGCATACCGCGGCGCGGTGCCGCTGCTCTGGATCCTCACCCCAGGTGGAATCTTCCTGGCATGTAGCGGCGTCGTCGGTGATCTGCTACGCGGACTCGGCCAGCCGACACGTGTTGCCACCGCCCAGGGACTGGCCGCCGTCTTTACCGTGATCCTGCTCTTTGCCCTACTGCCGAGCACAGGGGTGGCTGCCGCCGCCATCGCCTCGACTGTCGCCTACGGGGTCGCGCTTGCCGCGATGATCCGATGGCTATGGCGACCCGCCGCGCATCACCGCGCAGAGCATGCACGAAAGCGGAATTCCTAGTCCCTAACTCATATCAGGCGAGACCTCACGGAAGGGAAGACTCTGTGCGGATAGGCATAGTCGGGCCGAATTTCACGGACTCCTTCGCATCGAACATCATCGACGGGCTGCTCGCTTTGGGGCACGCTCCTGTCCCGCTCGGCTCCTCGTATAAAGTGGGCGGCCGCTACGCTTCAGTGGTCTCCATGACCATCAGGAATGCGCTGCCCGCGCTCGACGAACGCGCACAGCTGCACATCGCGCGCGCTGCCCTCCATGCCGAATGCCAGATTGTCATCAACCTGGAGCAGCGGCTCATGCCGAGTGTCGTGCGCGAACTCCAACGGAACGGTATCAAGGTCGCGATGTGGTTCCCAGACGCAATAGTAAATATGGGGCGGCAACTCATGCTGCTCGCCCCCTATGACGCTGTCTTCGTCAAGGAGCCACATATAGTAGACCGACTTCGAGCCGTTCTTGACCTGCCGCTGTTCTATCTGCCTCAGGCCTGCAATCCTCGATGGCACCGGCCACTCACGGCCCCCGCCACCGAGCCGTATCTGGTCATCGCTGGGAACATGTATCCAAGCAGGCTTTTGCTGTTGGAACGCCTGCTCGCAAGCGACATTCCGTTGAGGCTGTACGGCGCGCCTTTTCCTCGATGGGTTGGTCAAACACCGCTGCGGGGGATCCATGCCGGGCGCACTGTCCTCGGAGAGGAGAAGGCGCGAGTCTTTCGGTCCGCTACGGCGGTGCTCAATACCATGCACCCATCCGAGATATTTGGGGTAAATGTCCGCCTATTCGAAGCAGCGGGCTGCGGAGCGGCGGTACTGACCGAGTTCAGACCGACGTTGCCCGACCTCTTCGCGTTGGGGGATGACGTCCTGGCTTTCCACAATTTCGACGAGCTTGTCGATCAAGCCACGCGACTGCTTCGCGAAGACGGACTAAGCGCGAAGCTTGGCGATGCCGCTGTTCTGCGCGCGCACGAGAGCCACACGTACGAAAAGCGTCTCCCGGTTATCTTGGAAAAACTGTCCTGAGCCTTGCCCAGAAGGTCCAATCGTTTAGAAGGAATGTCGATGACTACGAAGGCACGACACCGGTTCGTCACCCCTTGGATGGAGGCCAACTGCCCGGACTGGAAGCTCACAGGGGTCATCCCCGGGCCAAGCACCGCGCAGGCCCGGGCCGACTTCTTCGTGTACGAACAATCATGACCAGCGAGGCGGTTCTCCCGCACCCGGACAATGCAGGTGCACGTCCCAGGACGGACTCTCGTGAGGGAGCGATTGCATACACGGATCAGGTTCTGTTGCTTGCCCCTTCTCGTGGGCTCGGTGGCGGAATCGAGCGGTATGTGCAGACAGTCCAGGCAGCCTTCGCGGAGCGGAACGTGACCTGCCAGCGGCTGGACCTAGCGCGCCCCGGTTTGGCAGGACATCGCGCGCTCTACGCCGAGGCCGCGGCCGCCGTAGCCACACGAGCCGGGCGGTCGCATCGAGTTATCGTCGCGCATCGCGCCCTCCTCCCGATCGCAGCGCTGCTGAGTCGAAACCGACGAGTCAGCGGTGTATCAGTCATCTGTCACGGCAGCGATGTCTGGCATTCTCTCGGGGACCCTCGCGCGCGGCTAGAGAGGTGGCTGATGCGCCAGCGGAATGTGCGGATCGTAACAGCGAGCAGTTTTACCGCCGGCTCATTGCTGCTCTTCGCTGGCCAGGCCGCCATTCTACCGCCGGGGCTATCTAGAGCCTGGTTCAGCGAACTGGTCGCCGCCGACGCCGCCGCAGTGGCGCGGCGATCCGATCCGCAGGTCGGCCTTGAGCTGATGACGGCGTTCAGGCTCTGCGACTGGCAGGACAAGGGACTTCCACAGGTGACAGCCGCCATTGCCGCCCTGGGCCGGAAGGATATCCGGCTGACCGTCTGTGGCAGCGGTGAGCCGTCGGCCGAACTGCTTGCGCACATCGCCGCCTACCCGTGGTGCCGGGTTCGTCCTGGGCTAACCGACCGTGAACTGGCCGCCCAACTAGCCAGCTCCGACCTATTCGTGCTGGCCACCCGCACCAGACCAGGCCGACGAGCTTGCGGGGAGGGGTTCGGTCTGGTGCTGCTTGAGGCGCAGGTGGCCGGCACCGCGGTGGTTGGGCCGGCGCACGGTGGCTCACCAGGCGCCTACCTGGAAGGGGTCACCGGGGCGACGCCCCGGGACGAGAGCGTGGCGGCTCTGGCCGCAGTGCTTGCGGAACTGATGGAACAGCCACATCGGCTGGCCGAGATGGGCACGCGCGGCGCCGAGTGGGCACGCGTCAGCTTCGCCCCCGACCGGTACTCTAGGTTGGCCGTCGACCGGCTTCTATTAAGGCCCCCTCAATCCAAAGTCATCATCCAGTCGCCCCGTCGACCGTGGCAGCGTGCGCGGCCCGCTCGAACCCCAGCGCGGTGATCTCAACACCATATCCGGCCACTCGTTCACGCAGCTGGTCCGCCAGTCCCGGGTCACCAGCCCGGGACAGCGCGCGGCGCAGCGCAGCCACGAGCGCAACGATGTCACCCCACGGATAAATCTCACCGAGGCCATGGACCAGGTCCGGCCCGCATCCGACCCGGTCAGACACCACCGGCAGCATGCCCGCAGTCATGGCCTCGTTCACGACGAGCCCCCACGGCTCAGACTGGCTTGGCAGCACCAGGATGTCCGCCGCATGGTAGTAAGCGGGCAGATCACGCTGGTTGACGAATCCGGTGACGGTTCCTGTGCCGGGCGGCAGCGCGGCCCGCACCGCCCCCGCGAGCTCGCCGTCGCCGACGAACAGCGTGGTGACCGGCTCGCTAAGCTGGGCGACGGCTGAGGCCAGGTCCAGCGGTCGCTTGACCGCGATTAGTTTGCCGCAGAACATGATCACCGGCTTGGCGGGGTCGAGTCCCCACCGTTCCAGCAAGTCGGACCGGGGGACCGGGGGGCATGCCGCGAACCGTTCATTGTCCACCGAGTGCGGTGCGAAGACGATCCGTGGCGCACGGTACCGGGCGTAGAACTGCTTGTTTCGCTGGCCGACCGCAAGGCCGCCGGCGCTTCCTGAGACGATGCCGCGCGCCAAGGCGTGCCGGACGACCGCCCGGAGTCCCACGGACGGCCCGCGCGGGCTCGCGTCCCCGCGCAGCAGGTAAGGCACGCCTGATGTGCGGCAATGCGCCGCCGCAGCCAGCATCCAGGGATTGGAGTGACCGTGGATCACCACAATCTCCTGGCGGCGGAGCCAACGGGACAGGCGGATCGCCCGCGCCGCCACAGCACCATTAAGAAACTGATGTCGATACCCGGAGAGCAAGTCGATGTCCCAGGAGAAGGACACCCCGAAACCTGGGTCAACTGCCGAGCGCAGCCCGACGTCGTTCAGATACAGTACATCAAGCTTGACGTTGCCTCGCGCGGCCAGCAGCTGATAGAGCGGGGTGTGATACTGGATCGGGTGGAAATCGAGAACGCCAAGTCGGGGCGTGCTCACTTTCCCGGTCCGAGCATCCATTCGAAGTAAGTATCGGGATCGAACGGCTCAGAATCGGGAGAAAGGTCCACGGTCAAGGCGGTTTCCGTCGCGTGCAGCAGCGATTCCCGATCGCCGGTGGTGTAGCCACACAGGGCTGGACCCGCGATCTCTCGGTTCTGCGGCGTGTCCTGGGCGATGACTGGCCGCCCGTTAACCCGCGCCTCTGCAAGGGCATAGCCGAACGCCTCCAGGCCTGGGGGAAAGAAGACCGCCCGGCTGCGCGCCCATAGGCTCCCCATCTCTGCATTGCCCAGACGGCCCACGAGGTCAAACCGAGGGCTGACTGCCACCGAGGCTGGTACCTCAGACGCGGTCGCTGTCACGATCATCCGCACGGACTCATCCAGACTGCCGTCGACTGCGGCGAGCCACTCGGCGAGTCGCTCCGGCATGTGCTTATAGGAAGCGAAGATCACAGGGCACAGGATTTGCGAGCCGCCCGCCGGTCGGGGTACCGAGCTGGGGGATAGCGGATGCATGCGGACGACCAGGCGGTCGGCGACGTCCGGCAGCGCGGCCGCGACCCGCTCGGCCATCGCCGTGCAGGGCGCCACCAGCACGTCGGATCGCCGTGCCGCTCGGTGAACGACCACAGCCTCCCGGGCCATCCTCGAGCGCCGGCCCCGGTCAAGGCCGGCCGTCTCAGCCGGCGTGGGGAAATGCAGGGCGTTGGCCAGCAGGGTCCACCTCTCACCGCCGGGGGTGAAGAACCCGACGTTGTTCAGCGCGATCCGGCGGCTTCGCCGAACTGCCGCCGCTTCTCGGGCGGCCAGCCAAGCCGGGCTGAGGTGGTGCTGCGTACCAATCACCTTAATGTCGTCGCGCGAGGTACGCCGCACGTAGTCGAGGACCTCGGTACGGAACCTACCGGCGCCGCCGGTCGTGCCGCCCGCTATGTCGATGGTTACCGCCGTCGTCACTGTGCCTCCTCATGTCGTCATGCTTGCGCCTTGGAATGTTCTGTCAGCTTCGTTCTGACGCAGCCGCGATGGTGGCCCGCATCGTCGCAAGCATGTCCGTGGTGGGCAGTTCTGCCGTACCGGCCACGGCCTGCCTGAAGGCCGCGGCCAGTGCCTCATGACCCTTGTTCTGACGGCCCTTCCAGAGCTTCTTGCCGTCTACGGTCACGGACCGGAAGTCATCGATGACAATCCGGTGCTCGCCTGCGTGTACTTCGATCCACTCCTTCCCGGCCGACGGCACGGCGCTCCCGTAGCCGATGGTGGCCAGTGAGCCGTCCGTGAAGCGCAGCGCTACCACCGCGTCATCCTGCGGACCGCGGGGGCCGCCGCCCGCCAGTGCGGTTACGTCCTCGATCGGCGCGCCGATCAGAGCCTGCGCAGTGTCCACGAAGTGGCACACCTCGCCGAGCATTCGCCCGCCGTGCCGTCGGTCGTGGTACCAGTGGTTCTCAGGTACCGGGCCTGCGGCGACCCGGTACACCATCAGCTTGGCGGCGGCCATCCCGGCGAGAGCCCGCCGCGCTGCAGCCACGGCCGGGGACCAGCGGCGGTTGAAGCCGATTGCAAGCACTCGCCCGGACTCCCGCCAAGCGGCGTGCACCGCGTCGAGCTCTTCCGCGGTAAGCGCCGCCGGCTTCTCGCACCACACATGCCGGCCCGCGGTGAGGGCCGCCACCGTGAGCGAGGCATGCGTGTCGTGCGGGGTAGCGATCACGGCGACACTGACGTCCGGATCGGCGAGCACAGCACCAGCCCCTGCGACCGCTTTCTCGAAGCCGTGCCGCTGCGCCACGCGCGCCGCCGAAAGCCCGCCAGCTGAACCCACCGTTACCAGCCTTGTAAAGCCTGCCGCCCGCAAAGCGGGAAGCAGCGTGCCGGTGGAGAAAGCACCCGCGCCGACCCAGCCGACTCCGGGCTTGGCCACCGTGATGGAGACAGGCGGGGCAACTGCGGCCTCGTAGACCCGGACCGACCCACCGGGACCCGCCGCCGCGCCTGGGTAGTCCAACCGAATGGCGAGGAAGGGCTCAGACCGCTCCGCGATGAGCTTGTAGGCGTCGACTGCCTGGCAAATGTCGAAGGCGTGCGTCACCAGATCGGCAACGGGGAGCCGTCCCGCCGCAAGCAGGTCCAGGACGGCTTCGAGATTACGCCCCTCGGTCCAGCGCACCTGACCTGCCGGATAATCGACGCCCCACTCCTCGTACGTGGGTTCGTAGCGCCCAGGTCCGTAAGAGCGGGCAAACCGCAGGTCAAGTTCTCGCTGGTAGAACGGGGCGCGGTTGAGCTGTAGCCCCACATCTCCCACGATCACCACAGCGGCCCTGTCCCTGCATAGCTCGGGGACCCGCATTACTGCGGCTGACGACGACCCCGCTGCGCAGACGAGCACGGCGTCCGCGCCCCGGCCTCTGGACCAGGCCATCACCTGCTCGGTGGTCTCTCCACCCAACTCGTCCAGCGCGAGCACGCCAGTCCTGGTCGCGACGGCGCGCGGGTAGTGGGCTGGGTCGATGCCGACCACGTCGCAGCCTGCCGCCATCGCCAGCCGTGCTGCCAACTGCCCGATGAGCCCGAGACCGATCACGACGACCTTCGAGCCTGGTCCGACGTTTGCGATCCGCAGCCCATGCAGGGCGATGGCGGCGATCGTAGTGAAAGCCGCGTCCTGAGCGCTCACCTTCTCCGGCGCTACCGCGCAGAGCAGTCCCGGCACAGCCTGAAACTCGGCGTGGTTCGCCTTGCCTGCCCCGCCGGTGGCGACTAGCTGCCCGGGCCGTATCCTGCTGACCGCGTCCCCAACCTCGATTGCTATGCCGGCGCCCGAGTAGCCGAGCGGCACGTCCTGCGCCAGACGTCCGCGGACCGCTTGCCTAGTGGCGGTGACCCCCTCTGTTCGGGCCTTCTTGACGATCTGGCGGACCAGGTCAGGTCTTGCTCGCGCCTTGGTCAGCAGGCCGGACTGGGCAAGTGCGGTTACGGCCCGCTCCGTACCCGGTGAGATCATCGACGAGATTGTCCGGACCAGCACCTCGGTTGGCCCCGGCACCGGGCGCGGCACGTCGAGCAGCGTTACCGGGCCGCCGCTGACTGGCTGGACGATCTGCTTCACGTTGGCTCCTCCAGGGGACGGGGGTGGGGGTTGCTCTGCCGCCAGACAGTGGTGATCCGCACGGGCAGTTCGGAGTGCAGGAGACAGGTCAGCACCGGAGCCGCTACGGTCTTGCCGAATCCGGCGCCGACCTCAGCCATCCCGACCGCCAGGTCCAGCTCGCCGTTCGCGGTGATGATGACATCGAAGTTTCCGGTCTTTGCCGTGACGATCGCACCGCCGGGAACCAGCCGAGCCAGAGCGTCGGGGACCAGGTGCCACCGCACGGCGATTCGGTGCCGTCCGTGCCCAGTCACCGCGTCATCGACCCGCAGCTCATCCGCACGCAACTGCCAGCGCCTGCGGTGCGTCGGCCGTCCCGGCAGGTGACGGTAGCCATCGTGGACCGCCTCGATCGTGACGGCCTCTCCGGTGGCGGCGGCCGACATGCCCGTGACCCGTGCCCGGCGGCCTGCTCGGAAGGCCCCCCAGACCTCCGTGGAGTCGTTCCCGTCCACTTCGAGCGTGTTATGCGCCGCAGTAGACCGTTCATGGTCGCGCACCGCCCCAGCTTCGTAGCCGGACGTGCCGGTATCGATGAGCAGCGGCTCAGAATCCACGTGGAGCAGGCAGCCGAAGGTGTCCGCATGAGCATGCGCTGGGAGTTCCCGAGGGCACGGCAGGCCAATGTCGGCGAGCAGGTGCCACCGGCCGACGGCCGCCCTGGCCAGGCCAGTCTGCGGCAGCACCTGCAGCGACTCGGCGGCCGGCCGGGCGGGCCGTACTGCGGTCAGCAGCTCACGGCTCACCGGGAACCCGTCGTTGAGCAGCGGGACGTCCCCGTCCGGGGCCAACACCGCGCCGAGCCACCGGCGCATCGCGTTGATCGCGGCCGACAGTCCCGCTGGCTCGGCCACTCCTGCGGCTCTCAGCAGACCAGCGATATCGATGAGGTCACCGAGCACCTGGCAGTGATACGCTGGCGCCCGCTCAAAATGGCCGCCGTCAGGGAGCACTTGCACGGAGAGTTGGCGGCT
>Ga0335072_10011743_pt1 | contig 12542 bp, 7 predicted proteins | sample Lox_Sample_21_FD_206725 | JGI IMG/M metagenome (GOLD analysis project Ga0335072, IMG submission 206725) | Soil microbial communities from Loxahatchee National Wildlife Refuge, Florida, United States - Lox_Sample_2.1 | ecosystem: Environmental > Terrestrial > Soil > Wetlands | place: USA: Florida...
GCTCTCAGCGTCATCGCTCCTTCCATCCTCGATCCCGGCGTTCTATGGACCGGCTCGAGCAACGGCGTCATCCAGCTCACGCGCGATGGTTCCCGCACCTGGCAGAACGTCACGCCTCCTGATTTCACCGACAAGACCACCGTTGAATCCATCGACGCTTCTCACTTCGACGCGGATTCCGCTTATGTCGCCGCCATCAAGCCTCACGATATGCATCCGTATCTCTACCGCACGCACGACGGCGGAAAATCCTGGCAGAAAATTGTCAACGGCCTCCCCGGCGATTGGATCACCTGGGTTGTCCGCGAAGATCCCGTCCGCCCGCACCTTCTCTACGCGGGAACGGGCGAAGGCGTCTGCGTCTCCTTCGACGACGGCGACCACTGGCAATCGCTTCAGCTCAATCTTCCCGCCGCCACGGTCCGCGATCTCGTCGTGCATGGCGACAACGTTGTCCTCGCCACCTACGGCCGCGGCCTCTGGGTCCTCGACGACGTCACTCCGCTTCGCCAAGCCGGGCCCGCCATGGCGTCAGCTCCCGTCGTTTTCTTCCGCCCGCAGGATGCCGTTCGCGTCCGCTGGGACAACGATCAGGAAACGCCGCTGCCTCCCGAATTTCCTTCCACGCCCAATCCGCTCGATGGCGCCGTTTTCGATTACTTTCTGAAATCCGCGCCCGTCTCCGATATCACGCTCGATATTGATGACGCCCAGGGAAATCTCATCCGCCACTATTCGAGCGCCGCTCGCGAGCAGAAATATCTCCCCGCCAACGTTCCTGAATACTGGTTCGGCATTCAGGAGACGCTCACAAAAGATCCCGGCGGCAATCGCTTTGCCTGGGACTTCCGTTTCCCTCCTCCGCCGACGCTGCCCTATAGCTACTGGGGCAATCTTCTCGATTACGTCGAATACACGCTTTCCGACCACGCCATTCCCGGCCAGACGCCGCGCGAGCAGACACTCGGCGCCATCGTTCCTCCCGGCCGGTACCGCGCCGTGCTCACCGTCGATGGAAAGCAGTACGTGCAGAATTTCAACATCGTCATGGACCCGCGCGTCGCCGCGTCGCAGTCCGATCTCGTCGAGCAATACGATTCCGCCCGCTCCATCTCCGCGGGCCTCGTCGCCAGCACGAAAAATTTCTACGCCGCCGAAACTCTCAAATCCGCCGTCGCCGGCCGCCAGAAAAAACTTGCCGGGAACGCTTCCGCGCAGGCCGCTCTCGACGCGTTGAAAGATGTCTCCGCAAAAATCGACGCCGTCGAGCAGGGTGATGACGATGCTCCCGGTCTCGGGCCCGTCAATCGCGATCTCGCCCGCACCTTCTTCATGATTGAAGTCGGCGATGCCGCTCCCTCCGATTCCGCGAAAGCGGCCATTACCGAATCCTGCTCTGATCTCAACAAGGCCATGTCCCTATGGCGCCGCTTGAACTCGACCACTCTTCCGGAGGTCGATTCCACTCTCGCCAAGTTCCAGCTCGACCCTTTGCCCATCGTCGAACCGTCCTCTCTCCCCGCCGACGGCTGCTTGCCCTGAGCACTCGTCCGACTCTGCTGAGCCTGCGGGCCCCTGCCCGCAGGTCCTGTCCCTCCTGCGCCCCGCGCAGCCTCTCCGCATTGACGTCCTCCTCGCCTTTTTTGGAGTGCGGCGAGCAATCGCCGCTTTGCCCCGAGAAACGCGCGGCGCGCGTTTCGAAACGGGTTCACTTTTTCCCCGCCGTAGGGGCACGGCACGCCGTGCCCGCAGCCAGCACACGATCTCTTTCCGCCTCTCGCGCAGCCTCTCCGCATTGACGCCCTCCTCGCCTTTTTGGAGTGCGGCGAGCAATCGCCGCTTTGCCTTTCGAAAGCCGTCCGCGCAGACCGCGGAGCTGTCTTGAACTCACAGCCCACATATTGTCATTCCGAAGGGGCGTCCAGTGGACGCCCCGAGGAATCTGCTGTTTTCTTTGGATTGGACCTTTAAATCGCCTCTCCTTCCCGTCCGGGTTCGGTCCTTTCGATCTTCTCCAACCCCCGCCTCCCATCGTTTGCATACAAACACCTGCCTGTACGCAAGTCCAGATTTGGTCGAGTTCTATGCCTTGTCCTTTTTAGTCCACGCCTCCTCCTTGAATTTCACCCGTATTCGTGCCAGCTTTGATGAGTTGCGCGCACCGCTTTCGCGCGCGGAGCCGTTCGAAAAAATGACTTCGATCGCCACAACCCGCCGAAGAAAGCCGGACGCATCCATCGCGTTCACTGCATCCATGCGGAGTCTCCGTTCGCCCGTCGCTCCCGCCCGGGTTTCCCGCATTTCTAATCGCGGGTGGGGGCGATTAGAATTCGCCGTAAGTCGCAGAAAACACAGGGCGGATGCAATTTCTAATCGCGGGTCAAACCGCGGGTTTCAGGAGCCGGCGAATCGCGTGAAATTCCCTCAAACGAGCGTACAATCGTCCCTCGTTCGCGCACTTCCCGCGCCAAGGAGCCGCGCTTGATCCCGCGCTACACACGTCCGGAGATGGGCCTCATCTGGAGCGAAGAAAACAAGTTCCGGAAATGGCTGGATGTCGAGTTGGCCGCGGCCGAAACGCTCGCCGAAGCGGGCATCGTCCCGCGCCCCGCGGCGGAAAAATTGCGCGAACGCGCTCGCGTCGACGTCGCGCGCATTGGCGAAATCGAAGCGCAAGTCCGCCACGATGTGATCGCCTTCACCATTGCCGTGCAGGAATCGGTTGGCGATCCCGAGGCCGCGCGCTGGCTGCACTACGGCCTCACGTCGAACGACGTGGTCGATACCGCGCAGGCGCTGCTCCTCCGCGAAGCCTCGCAACTCATCGAAAAACGCCTCGAAGCCTTCGGCGAGCTTCTCGAACGCCGCGCCTGGGAATTCAAGGACACTCCGCAAATCGGCCGCACGCACGGCATCCATGCCGAGCCGATCACTTTCGGCCTGAAAATTGCCAATTGGTTTGCCGAAAACCGCCGCGACCTCGAGCGTTTTCAAGCCGCCGCGCGCCAGATTGCCGTCGGAAAGATTTCCGGCGCCGTCGGCACCTGCACGCACCTTGGTCCGGACATCGAGCAGAAAATCTGCCAGCGCCTCGGCCTGTCCGTCGCGCCCATCACTTCTCAAGTCATCGAGCGCGACCGCCACGCGCAATACGTCGCAACTCTCGCCATCATTGCCGCTTCTCTCGAGCGCATCGCCACGGAAATCCGCCATCTTCAGCGCACGGAAGTTCGCGAAGTCGAAGAGCCGTTCGGCGGCCAGCAGCGCGGCAGCTCCGCCATGCCGCACAAGCGTAATCCCGTGATGGCCGAGCAGGTTTCCGGCCTGGCGCGTGTGATTCGCGGAAATTCCGTCGCCGCCATGGAGGATATTGCCCTCTGGCACGAGCGCGACATCTCGCACAGCTCGGTCGAGCGCATCATTCTCCCTGATTCCACGATCCTTGCCGACTATCTCCTCCACCGCATGACGGAAATCGTGCGCGACATGCGCGTCTTTCCCGAGCGCATGTTGCGCAATCTGAATGCGACGCAGGGCCTCGTTTTTTCCGGGCAGCTTTTGCAGGATTTGGTCGAGCACGGCGCGCCGCGTGAAGATGCCTACAAATGGGTCCAGTCGAACGCCATGGCCGCCTGGGAATCGGAGTCGAGCTTCCGCGAGCGGGTCGCCGCCGATTTGAACATTCGCAAATTTCTCGATGAAAAGGCGCTCGCGCACACCTTCGATTTGCAGCGCCAGCTTCGCTCTGTCGACGCGATTTTCCGCCGCGTCTTCGGCGCACAATCCTCCTCGGCCCGGTGACCCTATGACAACCAAACAGGCCCTTCGAGCGAATCGGCGCTCGAAATATTTTCTTTTTTCATTCTTGTTGCTCGGCATGACTCTTGTTTCTGTCGCGGCGTTTCCCGATGAATGGAAGCCGCACCACGTGCTTTATCCTCCAACGGGCGTGTTGAATCTCAGCGTTCCCGCTTCGCCCACGGATGTCTTTCTTCCCGGCCCGGACGATCCCGCGGATCAAGCGGCGTGGCTCGCGGGAATCAGGGCTTGGCGAAAGGAGCGCCTCGAACGCCTGCGCTTCGACGATTCCGAATACAAGAATCCCGCGCTGGCTTGGACCCAGCACGTCTTTTCACAGGTCCAGCTCATCATCTGGGACCGTACGTTTTACGATCCCGGGAAAGGCGAATACACGGTTGACCGTTTTCTCGCGGACACCGAAGGCCGCCTCGGTCCCATCGACGCGGTGCTCATCTGGACGCTCTATCCCAATATCGGCGTCGATGACCGCAATCAATTCGACATGCTCCGCGATATGCCGGGAGGAATCTCCGGCGTGCGCGATATGGTCGCGCAATTTCACGCGCGCGGCGTGAAGGTCTTTTTCCCCACGCTCGCTTGGGACACGGGAACTCGCGATGAAGGCGTGCCGCCGTGGAAAGCGGTGGCCGCTTTGATGAAAGAAATCGGCGCGGACGGCGTGAATTTCGACACGCTCGAAAGCGTTCCCGCAACTTTTCACATTGCTGCGAGTGATGCGGATCATCCGCTGGCTCTGGAGCCTCAATTCTCCATTCGCGACGAATCGCTCGCCTGGAGCACGATCAGTTGGAACGACTGGGTTACGTGGGAAGACACGCCCTACCCCTTCGTCCCGATGGTGATTCAGTCCAAGTGGCTCGAACCGCGCCACACCGTCAACGTCACGGACCGCTATACGCGCGACAAAACGAACAGCCTCCAGCATGCCTTCTTTAATGGCTCTGGCTACGCCACGCTCGAAAATCTCTGGGGCTTCTGGTACGGCACCACGCCTCACGACGCCGAAGCGATTTTCCGCACCACGCGCATCGAGCGCGCGTTTGCCGCAAATCTCGTCAGTCCAGAGTGGGAGCCGCACGCTCCGATGATGCAGGAAGGAGTTTTCGCCAGCCGCTGGCCTGCGGGAAAGCGAACGCTTTGGACGATCGTCAACCGCAACGAATACGACGTTTCCGGCGAGCAGTTGCACGTCCCGCATCGCCCCGGTACGCGCTATTACGATTTATGGCACGGCGCCGAATTGACCCCCGAAGTGAGCGGCGGCGAAGCCACGCTGCGATTCTCGATCGAAAGCCTGGGCTTCGGCGCGGTGCTCGCCACGGATGAAAATCCTTTGGGCGCCGATGTGAAGGACCTGCTTTCGTTCATGTCCGTGCGCTCGAAGAAACCTCTAAACAGCTACTCGCGAGAATGGACGTTCGTCCCGCAGACAATGACGGCGATTCCGCCGACCGCGCCTGCAGCTTCTGCCCCCGTCGGAATGGTTCGCATCCCCGCCGGTGACTTCAATTTCGAGGTCCGCGGATCGGAAATCGAAGGCGGCAACGATCCCGGGGTGGACGTGCAATATCCCTGGGAGGATTCTCCGCGCCGCTTTCACGATCACCAGATGCATGTAAACAGTTTCTATATCGACCGCACGCCCGTCACCAACGCCGAGTTCAAGAAATTTCTCGACGCGACCAAGTACCATCCGAAAGACGATCACAACTTTCTGCGTGACTGGAAAGACGGTGCGTATCCCGATGGCTGGGCGGATAAGCCCGTGACGTGGGTTTCGGTCGAAGACGCACGTGCCTATGCCTCTTGGGCCGGAAAGCGCCTGCCGCACGAGTGGGAATGGCAATACGCGGCGCAGCGAACCGACGGTCGCATGTATCCCTGGGGCAACGATTTGCGCCCGGACGCGATGCCTCCACCGGACACAGGCAGGACGAGGAAGCCGTTGTCAGACGTCGACGCACATCCGCAAGGTGCGAGCCCGTTCGGTGTGCTCGACCTTGAAGGGGACATTTCGCAGTGGACCGACGAATTTGAGGACGCGCACACGCGCGCGGCAATCATTCGTGGCGGCGCGGCCTATCAGCCGCGCGGCTCGATCTGGTATTTTCCGCAAATCTACCGCCTCGACCAACATGCGAAATATCTCCTGATGTCGCCGGGCCGCGACCGCGCCGGCACCATCGGCTTCCGCTGCGTTAAAGACGCTCCGGAGGCTGGCGGTCAGGCGGCCGCGAGATAAACGTAGCGAAGGATGAAAAGAACGGTGAGAACCCAAACGAGCACGCTGACTTCGCGAAACCGGCCGGAGCCTATTTTTGCGATCGTATACGTGATGACGCCGAAGCTGAGGCCGGTGGCGATGCTGAAAGAAAGCGGCATGGCGATCATCGTGATGAAGCTCGGGAGCGCCTCGGTGAAATCGTCCCATTTCACGCGCGCGCTCGATTGCGCCATCAGCGAGCCCACTAAAATCAGCGCGGGCGCCGTCGCGAATTCCGGAATCGCCGCGGCGAGCGGCGAAAAGAAAATCGAGCAAACGAAGAAAATCGAAATGAACACGCTGGCGAGTCCCGTGCGCGCTCCCGCAGCTACGCCGGCGGCGCTTTCGATGTAGCTCGTCACGGTGGAGGTGCCGGTGACCGCGCCGAACATCGTCGCGATGCCGTCGGCCAGCAGCGCGCGGCCCACGCGCGGAATTTTCCCGTCCTTCACGAATCCCGCTTGCTCGCACACCCCCACCAGCGTTCCCACGTTGTCGAACAGGTCGACGAACAAAAACACGAACGCGATTTCGAGCAATCCCAGATGCACTGCGCCGCGCAGGTCCAGCTTCATGAACGTGCTCGATGGATGCGGCAGCGACACGAACGCCGCGGGCCAATGCGACAATCCGCGGAAGATGCCGAACGCCCACGTTCCGATGATCCCGAGCAGGATCGCTGTATGAATCCGGCGCGCCATCAGGATCAGCGTGAGCGCAATGCCCACCAAAGCCGCCTGCACCGCATGATCGGAGAAGTTGCCGATGCCCACGAACGTCGCGGCGCTCGCGACAACGATCTTCGCGTTGCGCAGCCCGATGAAAGCGATGAACATTCCGATTCCCGCCGCGGTGGCGTGCTTGAGCGAGTCGGGAATGCCGTTGACGATCTGCTCGCGCACGCGCGTGACCGTGAGGATTACGAACAGCGTGCCGGAGATGAACACCACTCCAAGCCCCGTCTGCCACGGAATGTGCATCCCCAGGCAGACGGAGTAGACGAAGTAGGCGTTCAGCGAGAGCCCCGGCGCAAGCGCGATGGGGTAATTCGCCGCGAGGCCCATCACCAGCGTGCCCACGGCGGCGGATATGCACGTGGCGAACAGCACCCCCTCGGCGGGGATACCCGCAACAGCCAGGATTTGCGGGTTCACCACGACGATATACGCCAGCGTCATGAACGTGGTGAGCCCGCCGAGAAATTCCTGGCGAACGGACGTGTTGTTTTCTCTCAGCTTGAAGAATCGTTCGAGCAAACATCCTCCCGGGCGGCGCGCGTCTGGCGCGCAAAAAAGAAAAGCAACTGTAGGGTGCGAGCGAGCACAAGTCAACGGGAACGACGCCAAAATGCGGCGCACGCGAATTCAAAAACCGGATGGAAGGAATTTATTTCGGCGAAGGTCCGGCAGGTGAAGGAGAAGAAGGAGGAGTCGTGGTTGTCCCGCCATTCGGGATGGGCGCGCCGATCTGTGTCTCGACCTGAAATTTTCTGTAATTGGAGTAGCGATCGATGACGTTGGCCTTGGCGTGGACAAACAGAACGCGCGCCGAGGCGTGCACTTCGAAATATGAGGGCAGCCAGACTTCGCTGTTGACCAGGGATTGTTCGAAGACGAAGTTCGAACCTTTTGAAAGAGAAGCGAGCAAGCCGCCGGCGATTTTGGCATTGTCGCTGAACTCCGCTTCGAGACGAACAACATCACGCGCTTGCTCGTCCACCCAAATTACGCCGACGAGTTTTTGCACGATCGATTCGGCGAGTTTATGCGGCTTGTACTCGGGATTCGGGCCGAAATCGAAGACGATCACGTCCTGGCCGCGGAAACGCTCGCGGCGGGGATTCGTGAAGCGCTCGGCGCGGAGAAAATCAGAAATCTGCGCTTCGTCCTCTTCCTGTTCCCTTTGCTGCTTTTTTGGATCGGCGGCGAGTTCTTCCTGCTTCTTGCGAAGCTTGTCGAATTCCTTGTCGAAGCGGTCGTCCTCTTTTTGTTTTTCCTCGCCCGTGAGCGGCTGGCCATTCTTCGCCACAAGATGGCGGACTTCCTCACCGGCGATGTAGAAGACATCATAGTTGCTGACTGTTGTGGAGGTGACTTGACCTTTGGAGTCGGTTTTTTCTTCCGTTTCCTCCACGCGGCAGGTGTATTGCTTTTGGATATTCTCGATGATGTCCTGATTCTTCACGACGTCGCGAAGAAGCGTGGGAATGTCGGGAAGCGGGCGACCGGCAAGCGTGGGAAAAGCGAACGCGGAGTCAGCTGCAGGAGAGTTGAATTCGACGCGCGTGATGGCGACGTGGAGGATGCGGGCGCCGAGGTGAATATCGATCGCGTGAGGCGTAGGAACCCCCTCGGCGAGATGATAGTCGGAGTAATCGAACTCGGTGGTGGAAGGAGTGTCCGAAGGCGGTGCGGTTTGCGCAGCGCCGTTGAGGACTTCGCGCACAAGGAGGTGCGTTTGCTCATCGAAGAAAAGATCGCGCCTGACGCCTGTGAGAAACGAAAGCTGAAGGTGGTAGGTGTTTCGTCCGGCGATGTTTTCCTCTCCAACAAAGCGAATCCCGATCTTGTCTTTCTTCGCGCGCGCGAGCCGGCTGTTCCAGAAAATGGCGGATGCCGCGGCAACGGCCGGAGCGGCTCCCGTGAGTGTATGCGGCGCGGCCGGGCCGTCCTCTGTCCACGCGGATCTTCCATCGAACGCTTCGGTGAAGTGCAGCGGCCCGAGAAGGATCTCCAGATAGAATTTATCGGGGGATTTGAGGATCAGAGAGTAGGAGCCAATAGGCCCTCCCTCCGCTTCCGTGACAGTTCCAGAGAGAGTGGTGGTCCGGATTTGTTCAAGCGATTTTGCGCCACCCATGGCGCGCAGGTATTCACCAACGATTTTATCGGCGGACTGCGCGGGCGCGCTTGCAGCAGGGATGGGCGCAACTACGGCGAGGAGAGTCGCGACGCTTTTGAGGAAAAGCAGTGAAGGGATGCGCCGTGGCATGTGGCGGGCCTAAGACCCCGAAATTTAAGCTAACATTGCCCCGCGCGCAATTCAAATGCTGGGAAGAGGAACCTTTCCGGCCGTCAGGCCGTACATTCTGGGGAGGATGGGAGTTCATCGTTAGCAGGGGGTGAGTGATGGACACACTGTGGCAGGACCTTCGGTACGCAATCCGGCTGCTGATTAAAACGCCAGCCTTCACCGCCATAGCGGTGCTGACGATGGCGCTGGGGATTGGTGCCAACACGGCGATTTTTACGGTTGTGAACGCAGTTCTACTTCGTCCAATGGCTTATCTGCACCCGGAGCGGCTGGTAGAACTCGAGATGAGTTCGCCGGAGGGCACCGCAGACTACACTTCCATCCCAAAATTCATTGAGTGGCGGGAACAAACGCAGGTGTTCGATTCCGTCGCTGCATATGATGTCGAAGGACCGGGAATCAACTTGACCGGTGGAGACAGGCCGGAGCAAGTGAAAGGGATTCACGCGTCAGCAGGTTATTTTCGCGTTTTTGGCGCGCCGTTGGCGCTAGGGCGGACCTACACGCCCGATGAAGACAGGCCAGGAGGGCCGAACATCGTCGTAATCAGCGACGGATTGTGGCGCAGCCGCTACGGCGGCGATCCGGAAATTGTCGGAAAGACGATCGATCTGGGAAAAGAACCATACACAGTAATTGGAGTTCTCGGTGCAAATTTTCGGACAGAGACGCCGGTTGACATCTGGCTGCCGTTGCGCGCCGATCCGAACAGCATAGACCAGGGAAATTATCTGCACGCGACAGCGCGCATGAAGCCAGGCGTGACACTGGCGCAAGCGCAAGCGGCAATGAAAATGGCAGCAGAGGAATTCCAGAGGAAGTTTCCGGACACAAGGGGCATGATGGAGCCGGGAGCCAGCTTCACGGCAGTGCCATATCGAGAGAGCGTTGTTGAGGACGTGCGAAGGGGTTTGTTGCTGTTATTTGGGGCGGTGGGTTTCGTGCTGCTGATCGCGTGCGCCAACGTCGCTAATCTCCTGCTGGCGCGAGCGACGATCCGCAAGCGTGAAATCGCGATTCGAGCGGCGCTGGGAGCGGGGCGACGGAGAATCATTCGCCAACTGCTGACGGAAAGCGTGCTGGTTGCGCTGGCGGGCGGAGCGCTGGGGCTCGCACTTGGCTATGCGGGATTGCGTGGGCTACTGGCGATCCACCCGAGCGGAATTCCGCGCGTGGGCGAAGGCGGAGCGCGTGCGGTGCTGGATGGGAATGTGCTGGGATTTACGCTCGCGGTTTCCGTGCTGACAGGAATCGTTTTCGGATTGATTCCGGCGTTCGGCGCATCGCGGGCGGACCTAAGCATTACGCTGCGAGAAAGCGGCGCGCGGGCAGGGACGAGTGTGCGGCACAACAAAGCCAGGGCGGCGCTGGCAGTGACGGAGATTGCGCTGGCAGTGGTGCTGCTAGCGGGCGCCGCACTGATGATCCGGACATTCGCTGCACTGCGTGGAGTGGAGCCGGGGTTCGACGTACACAACATTTTGACGATGGAAATGTCGTTGAACGGGGGGCGATTTGCGAATGGAGCGGCGGTTGATGAATTGGAACGCGAAGGGCGGCAGAGAACCGAGAGTCTGGCCGGGGTGCAAGCAGTAGCGATGACGTGCTGCCTGCCGCTCGAAGGCGGATTCAACTTGCCGTTCAATATCCTGGCGCAGCCGCCGAAAAGCGGTCCCTACAACGGGAACAGCGGATACATGCTGGTCTCGCCCCAATACTTCGATGTGTTTCGCATTCCCCTGCTGAGAGGGCGAACGTTTACGGATACGGATAACGCCGCCGGAAGCCGCGTGGTGATCATCAACGAGGCGATGGCGAAGGACTACTGGCCGAAGGGAAACGCCTTGGGAGCGCAGATCTTGATCGGCAAGGGCGTGGGACCGGAATTCGAGGAGCCTCCGCGAGAGATTGTAGGAATTGTCGGCAACGTGCGGCAGGACGGACTGAATCGACCGGGGGAGGAAATTATGTACCTTCCTATCGCGCAGGTAAATGACGGAATCATAGCGCTGATGAATCGCATCACTCCGATGACGTGGGCGGTGAGGACGAAAGTGCCGCCGTTTTCTCTGAGCCAAGAAATTCAGGAGGAGCTGCGCCAAGCAAGCGAAGGATTGCCCGTGGCGCACATTCGCGATATGGAACAAGTGGAGGGCGAATCGCTGGAGCAAGACGATTTCAACATGACCCTGCTGACAGTATTTGCGGGCATTGCGCTCGTGCTGGCGTCGATCGGCGTATATGGATTGATGGCTTACTCGGTGCAGCAACGGACGCAGGAGATTGGCATCCGCATGGCGCTCGGAGCGAGTCCGGAGAAGGTGCGCGGGATGGTGGTGGGTCAGGGAATGCGGCTCGCGCTTGTGGGCGTGATTTTGGGAGTTGCGGCGGCGCTGGGGCTGACGAGACTGATGAGCAGCCTGCTTTACGGCGTGAAGCCTTGGGATCCGATGACGATTGCAGCGGTGGCGGTGATTTTGGACGGAGTGACGCTGCTAGCCACGTATCTGCCGGCCAGACGCGCCAGCCGCGTGGATCCGATGGTGGCGCTGCGATATGAGTAGAGAGTTCGAGTCAATACGCCTGGTAGCAGGAGCCTCCAGGTTCTTTTGACGCTCCAACACGGGACGGTGGAGCGGCGGCGAGCAAGAGGAGGGCGCAGAAAATCCTAGCCGACGAACAGAGATACCCCTCGGTCACGATGTTCCCTCGGGATGACGATTCTTATCGGATTGTCACTGGACGCGCTGGATGTAGCGGGCTTCTGAGGTATCGACCTTGATGACGTCTCCTTCGCCGACGAAGGGAGGTACGTTGACGACGAGGCCGGTTTCAAGCTTGGCGGGTTTCATCACGGCGCTGGCCGTGGCCTTCTGGATGCTGGGCTCGGTCTCGACGACTTTCAGATCGACCGTGTCTGGAAGAAGGACGCCGATGGGCTTCTCGTCGTAATACTCGATTTTGACGGGCATGTTGGGCGTGAGGTAGTCCTTGGCGTCTCCGACAATGTCGTTCTGCAGGGCAAGCTGCTCGTAATTCTCAGTGTTCATGAAGTGGTGGCCGTCGCCGTCGGAATAAAGATATTCGAATTCGATTTCGTCCACGGTGACTTTGTCGACAAATTCCTCGGCGCGGAAGCGATAGTCGATCATCGAGCCAGTGCGGAGGTTGCGCATTTTGGTCTGCATGGCGGCGCGTTTGTTGCCGGGGGTGCGATGGTCGACGCTGTAGACGAGAAAGAGATCGCCTTCGTGCTTGATGATCATTCCCCCGCGCAGAAGGGTTGCTTTGAGCGTACTCATTGGGTACTCCTGGGATCGTCGATGGAATTTTCGGCTGGGTAAGGCGACAGCCTGGAGCCGCAAAAAACGCGGCGGACACGCCCTGCGCGGAAATAGCGCCGAGCGGAAACAAGAATTATAGC
>Ga0335072_10011744_pt1 | contig 12542 bp, 12 predicted proteins | sample Lox_Sample_21_FD_206725 | JGI IMG/M metagenome (GOLD analysis project Ga0335072, IMG submission 206725) | Soil microbial communities from Loxahatchee National Wildlife Refuge, Florida, United States - Lox_Sample_2.1 | ecosystem: Environmental > Terrestrial > Soil > Wetlands | place: USA...
TCGACGGCCCGGCGCAGCTCCGCCGTGGTCTTGGCGTTGCCGTGCATGACGATCCGGGCCGGGTCGACCCCGCCGGCCAGCGCCATGGCCAGCTCGCCGGGCCCGGCCACGTCCACGCCGATGCCTTCCTCGGCCATCAGCCGGTACATGGGCGTGCTCGGGAAGGCCTTGGACGCGAACACCATCCGCGCGTTCGGCCAGGCCGCGCCCAGCGCCCGCCGGAACCGGCGGACCTGGGCGCGGACCCCGGCCTCATCGATGACGTACAGCGGGGTGCCCCACTCGGCGGCCAGGTCGGCCAGGCGGCAGCCACCCACCATGAGCTCACCGTCGGCGTCCACCCGGGACCCAGGCGGGAACAGGCCCAGCAGCTCCGCGGTGCTCCCCGCTGTCGCCGTCATGCGGGCTCGACCTCCAGCGCCAGTTCCTCCTGCTCGGCGTCGGCCACGGCCTCGACCACGTTCACCGCGGTGCGTTCCGGGCCGAGCCGGCTGTGCACCGCATAGTAGAAGACGATCAGGCTGGACACCGTTATGGGGCCAGCGCGACCCTGGCCGAGCTGGCCCAGGACCTGTCCGGGTGGCCGGCCTGCCAGCACATGTCACCCCGGAACATCGGTGAACTGCCGGTATTGCCGGTTATGCCCCGGTGGTCTCGGGTGATAAGAGGCGCTCCGGCGGCCGCCGCGAAGCACTCTTCACGGATGCGGTGCGCTGGAACCCGGGCAAATCGGGCGCTGGCCGGACCGGATCCGTGAAGAGTCGCCCGGAGCATGATGCCGTCATTGCGCTATGGCGGCACCGGTTGATCACGGTTGCTGAGGTCCAGGGCCGCCTCGGCCGGGGCCCCGGCGGCCGGATGACGCGCTTCGTGTGATGGCTGCGCCCGGCCGGGGCGGCTGGGTCAGGTAACGCTGCACGGAGGGGGCGACGGCCGCCACCACCTCATCGGCCGACAGCGAGGCCAGCGGGTCCACGTGCAGGATGTAGCGGCACAGGGCTATGCCGAGCATCTGGGCCGCGATGAACGTGCCCCGCTCGGCCGCCCGCGCGTCGCCCAGGGCGGCGATGGGCTCAATGATCTGCTGGGTGAGTACGGTCTGCAGTTGCCCGGCGACGACATCGCTGGTGGCGGCGGTCCGCAGCATGGCTATCAGCTCGTCGCCGCGGAGCGGGTCCTCCCACCGGCCGATGAACGTGCCGACCAGCAGCTCGCCGCGGCGGCTGGCCGGCGCCGGCCGCAGATCGGGGGCCTGCAGGTCCATGGTGACCGCTGCGGTGAACAGGCCCGCTTTGGACTGGAAGTACCGCATGACCATCGAGGCGTCCACGCCGGCGCGCGCGGCGACGGCCCGGATAGTGGCCCGTTCGTATCCGTGCGCGGCGAACGTGGCCCTGGCGGCGCCGAGGATGGCCCGGCGGGTGCCCTCGGACCGCGGCCCACCGGACCCGGGCACGGGTGTTCCGGGTACTGGTGCCTGGCCGCCGGCCGGTGTCGCCGCACCGTCGCTGTCGCTCACGGTGCCTAGCTTAGCCGTCGCCAACGCACGTTGGCCAACGTTTGTTGACAAGCGTTCTGCGCGTGCCTAGCCTGGTGCCAACAGCCGTTGGCATTTCACTAAGGACTCAGGTGGCAAGGCACACAGCGCGAGCCGGCAGGTATCGGGCGCTCGCGGGCTTCATCGTGGCCAGCGCGGCCTTCGCCGCGATCTTCGTTGCGCTGACGCTCAGCGCCTTTCATGCGCCGGCCCCGCATGGCCTTCCGGTCGGCATGGTGGGCTCCGCCGCGGTAACCGGTCATCTCGAGCACGCCGTGAACAGCGCCGTCCCGGGGGCGTTCCGCTGGCACAGCTACCCCAGCGCGGCCAGTGCCCGGGGCGGGATCGCGCGGCGTGTGGTGGACGGCGCGCTGGTCGTTTCCGGCGCGAACCTGCGGCTGCTTGTCGCGCAGGCCGGGGGCACCGCCCCGGCGCAGGCCCTGACCCGGGTCTTCGGGATCGTGGCGGCGCACTCCGGGCATCACCTCGTGGTGGCCGACGTGGTGCCGCCGCTGTTCCAGGACACCCAGGCGCTGTCGTCCTGGTTCATCGTCCTCAGCGTGCTGATCCCGAGCCTGGCCGCGGGCTCCGCGTCGGCCATGGCATTCCGGCGTGCCCGGCCTCTGTGGGCCGTCGCCGCGCCGGTGGCCGCGGCCGTCGTCATCGGGGTGGTCGCCGCGGCCATCGCGGATGGACTGGCCGGCCTGGGCCACTACGCGGCGATCGCCGGCCTGGTCGCGTTGTTCTCGCTGGCCGTGTCGGCCCCCACGGCCGTGCTGGGCCGGATCTGGCCGCCGCTCGTCGCGCTGGCCCTGCTCGCGTTCATCGTGTTCGGCATCCCGGTCAGCGGCGGGCCGGCCAACCTGGCCAGCTTCACTCCTGGCTTCCTGCGCGCTCTCAGCCCGGCCCTGCCACTCGGGATAGCGGCCGGCGCTGTCCGCAACGTCGTCTACTTCGGCGGTCATGCCACCGCGCAGCACGTCTGGACCCTGGCCGCCTGGGCAGTGGCCGGGGTTGTGGGCCTGATCCTGGTCACGGCGTTCCGGCGGCCGGCCGTGACGGGGCCCGAGCCGGTGCCGCCAGTTGTGCTGGCCCAGCCGGTGCCTGGCCGGCCCGAGTATGCCGCCGGCCCCGGCACCGCCCAGCCCATCAGCCTGGTCGTCGGCTTCGATAACTCCGAGCCTGCACGGCGGGCGCTCGGCTGGGGCGCGGACCTGCTCCGGGCCCGGCCCGGCATGCTGCACGTTGTCTATGCCGATCACCCGCTCATCGACAGCGACCTGTCCGGATTCGCGCACACCGAGATGGAAGACACCCGCGACCAGAAGGCGGCGGGCGTGGCTGACGCCGCGGCGCAGATCGCGGCCGCGGCAGGCGTGCCGTACACGTTCGAACGCCGTCAGGAATCGCCCGCCGACGCGATCCTGTCCGCGGCCAGTGTCCAGGACGCCGGCCAGCCCGGCAGCAGACCCGTCATCGTGACCGGCCGCTCGCATCACGCCGCGCATCAGATCATCGGCTCGGTGCCAGTCCGGCTGCTGCACCAGTCGCCGTACCCGGTACTCACGATCGCGTGACTGGGCCGCCGGGTGCCTGCCCGGCTGGGTGACCTGGCCCACCGGCTCGACTGTGACCAAACCGTGTCGCGCAGGTAAGGCGCGACCGTCGGTATACCCAGTATTATTCTCGGCATGATACCGGTTCGGGAGGCGTCATGAGTGTCCGGCACGCGCTGCTCGCCCTGCTCAGCGAGGGCCCCAAGTACGGGCTCCAGCTCCGTGAGGAGTTCGAGGCGCGGACCGGTGAGGTGTGGCCGCTGAACGTGGGCCAGGTGTACACCACGCTGCAGCGGCTGGAGCGGGACGGCCTGGTGGAGTCCGACGGTACCGAGGATGTCGGCCCGCAGAAGGGCTTCCGGATCACTCAGGACGGCGTGGACGAACTGGCCCGGTGGCTGCGCACGCCACCGGACCTGGCTTCGCCGCCGCGCGATGAGCTGGTGATGAAGGTGCTGGTGGCACTGCGGGTGCCGGGCACCGACGTGCATGAGGTGATCCAGGCGCATCGCCGCTACCTGGTGCAGCTGATGCAGCAGTGGACCCGGATCAAAGAGGAAGAGGCCGAGTTCGATCTCGGCCTGGCCCTGGTGGTGGACGCCGAGCTGTTCCGGCTGGATGCGGTGATCCGGTGGCTGGACGCGGCGGACGGCCGCCTGAAGCGGGCCGGCACCGGGCCGGCCTCGACTGAACCCGCTCCGGCTGCGCTGCCACGGCTGCGCCGCCGGGTGGGGCTGCAGCGATGAGCAGTGCAGACCCCAGACGAGAAGGCGAAGGTACGGGGATGACGAGCGTGCTGGAACTACAGGATGTGACCAGGACGTACGGTGCCGGGGCAGGTGAAGTGCATGCGCTGCGCGGTATCAGCCTGTCGGTGAAGGCCGGCGAGATGGTCGCGGTGATGGGGCCCAGCGGCTCGGGCAAGTCCACGCTGCTGACCATCGCGGGCAGCCTGGAGGAGCCGAGCAGCGGTGAGGTGCTGGTGGCAGGCGCGCCGCTGTCCCGGATGTCGCGTAATGACAAGGCGCGGCTGCGGCGGCGCACGGTCGGCTATGTATTCCAGGACTTCAACCTGCTGCCCGGTCTGACCGCCGCGGAGAACGTCGCGCTGCCGCTGGAGCTCGACGGCACGTCGGCGGGCAAGGCCCGCGCGGCCGGGCTGCGCGCGCTTGATGGGCTGGGCCTGAGCGAGCGGGCCGGCCGGTACCCGGACGAGCTGTCCGGCGGCGAGCGGCAGCGGGTGGCGATCGCCCGCGCGGTGGCGGGGGACCGCCGCCTGCTGCTGGCCGACGAGCCGTCCGGCGCGCTGGACTCGGTCAACGGCGAAGGGGTCATGCGGCTGATCCACGACGCGTGCAAGCGCGGGGTGGCCGCCGTGGTGGTCACCCACGACGCGCAGCTGGCGTCCTGGGCTGACCGGGTTATCTTCCTGCGCGATGGCTGCGTGGTGGACCAGACCGCGCCGCTGCCCGGCCCGGAGTCCCTGCTAGGTGCTGCCCCGGGGGGACGGCCCCCCGGAGCCCCCCGGATCCCGGGGCCGGGCCAGTGAGCACGGAGCTGCTGGAGCGGCCGGCCGCGGCGGGAGCCGGTAACGGCGGCGTTCCCGCGCGCCGGGCCGTGATCCGGTGGGGGTGGCGGATGTTCCGCCGCGAGTGGCGCCAGCAACTGCTGGTGCTCGGGCTGATCGTGGTCGCGGTGGCCGCGATCGTGGTCGGCTCGGCGACCGCCAAGGACACGCCGCCGATGGCCAACGCGGGCTTCGGCACCGCCACCGACATGGCCACGTTCCAGGCCCCCGACCCGCACCTGGCCAGCCAGATCGCCGCGCTGCGGAACCGGTTCCACACCACCGACGTGATCGAGAACCAGACGGTGGCCGTGCCGGGCTCGGTCAGCACCTACGACCTGCGCGCGCAGAACCCGCACGGCCGGTACGGGCAGCCGCTGCTGTCCCTGGTCTCCGGGCACTACCCAGCCAGCCCCGGTCAGGTCGCGGTGACCAGCGGGGTGGCGTCGGAGCTGCACCTGCGCATCGGCAGCACGCTGACCTCGGCCGGCGTGTCCCGCCGGGTGGTCGGCATGGTGCAGAACCCGCAGAGCCTGCTCGATGAGTTCGCCCTGGTGGTGCCGGGCCAGGTGACGGCGCCGAGCCAGGTCACCGTGCTGTTCGACGCACCTGGGGTGCCCCCGCACACCATCGGCCCGACCGTGTCCACGCCGCAGAGCATCGCGTCGGCGCAGGGCAGCAACCCGCTCAACCCGACCACCATCGTGCTCGCGCTGGCCACAGTGGGCATGCTGCTCATCGCGCTGGTCTCGGTGGGTGGCTTCACCGTGCTGGCCCAGCGCCGGCTCCGCTCGCTCGGCATGCTGGGCGCGCTCGGCGCTACCGACCGGAACATCCGGCTGGTGGTCCGGATCAACGGCGTGCTGGTCGGGGTGACCGGCGCGGTGGTGGGCCTGGTGGTGGGCCTGGCCGCCTGGCTGGCCTACCGGCCGGTCGTCGAGTCGGACGCGCATCACCTGATCGGCCCGTTCCAGTTGCCCTGGGTGGTGATCGGCCCGGCCATGGCGCTGGCCGTGGTGGCCACCTACTTCGCCGCGTCCCGGCCGGCCCGGGCCATCACCCGGATCCCGGTGGTGACCGCGCTGGCCGGGCGGCCCGCCCCGCCCAAGCAGGTGCACCGCTCGGCCGTGCCCGGCCTGATCGTGCTGGCCGTGTCGGTGGTCCTGTTCGCCTACACCGGCAAGAACAACGGCAACGGCGGCGGCGGAGCGCTGGAACTGGTGGGCGGCTTCGTCACGCTGATCGCAGCGGTCATCCTGCTCGCCCCGTTCTGCCTGACCGTGCTGGCCCGGGCCGGCCGCCGGGCGCCGATCGCGGCCCGGCTGGCGCTCCGTGACCTGGCCCGGTACCGGGCCCGCTCCGGCTCGGCGCTGGCCGCCATCACGCTCGGCATCCTGATCGCGGTGATGGTCATCGTGCTGTCCGCGCAGCGGTTCGGCAACGTGCTCGACTGGGCTGGGCCCAACGTGGCGTCCAACCAGATCATCGTGTACACGCCGAACGGGCCGGGCGGCCCCCCGCCAGGTGGCGGCAACGGCCAGCCGGTCGTCAAGGGCAACCTGCAGTCCTGGGGTCGCACCGCGCACGCCATCGCGGCCGCGCTCGGCTCGCACGAAGTGGTGCCACTGATCCAGCCGAACGCGAGCCTGGACCACGCGGCGTCCGGGCGGCAGTGGACCGGCACGATCTACCTGGCCACGCCGCAGTTGCTGCACGCGTTCGGCATCCCAGCCAGCCAGATCGATCCGAACGCGGACGTGCTCAGCATGCGGCCCGGGCTGTCCGGGCTGAGCAAGATGCAGCTGACGTACTCCTCCGGCAAAGGTTCGCTGGGCGGCCAGGGCGGTGGGCCGCAGGGCCCAGGCAACGGCCCGCAGGGCCAACAGTCCTTCCCCTGCCCGAAGAGCAGCTGCCTGGCCAACCCGGTGATCCAAGATGTCAGCGCGCTGCCAGCGGGCACGTCGGCGCCGAACACGGTGTTCACCGAACACGCCGTCCGCACCCTGCACCTGACCGGCGGCGGCACCGGGAACACGGTGGCTTGGTTCATCCAGACGCCGAACCCGCCTACCGCCACGCAGATCACCAACGCCCGGCAGACGGCCGCGGCGGCCGGGATGTCCATCGAAACCAAGAACAGCATCCCGACCTCGGCGGACATCATCAACTGGGCGACCGTGTTCGGCGTCGTGCTGGCGCTGGGCATCCTGGCCATGTCGGTCGGCCTGATCCGCAGCGAGACCGCCAGCGACCTGCGCACCCTGGCCGCCACTGGGGCGAGCAGCTGGACCCGGCGCACCATCACCGGGGTCACCGCCGGGGCGCTGGCGCTGGCCGGCGCGGTGCTCGGCACGGTGGCGGCGTACGCCGCCGTCATCGGCTACTCCTGGGACAACAGTCTCGATGGCCTGTCCGAGCTGGCCAACGTGCCGGTCCGCAACCTGCTGGTCATCCTGGTCGGCATGCCGCTGGTGGCCGCGATCGGCGGGTGGCTGCTGGCCGGCCGGCAGCCGGACACGATGACACGCCAGCCGATCGAATAAGGCCGACGCGGGGACAGGAGGGCGGGGCCCGGCACACTGTGCCGGGCCCCGCCGTGCCGTGGCTTGCCACCGTCCCGGCCGCGCCGTAAGCTAGCGATATATCGTGATCGTGTCGCGAGCGTTATGGTGAGCCGCCCGGAGGTCAGCATGTCGGCAGCGTGGGGACCGGTGGGAGAGTTCGATCCCAGGCTGCCCGGGCTGGCCCGCTGCCTGGGCAGCCTGGCCGGCCACCTGGGCGCGCTGGCCAGCGGCCGGGCCGCCACCCGGACCGGCGGCCGCCGCGGCGGACCCTGGGACCGCGGCGGCTGGGGGCCGCCCGGCCCGCGCGGCTGGCCCGGCGGCAAGGACTGGGCCGGCTGGTGGCCGGGGGCACCGGGACCGGTGCGCGGGCCGAAGGCCAGCCGTGGTGACGTGCGGGCCGCGATCCTGGCCCTGCTGCGCGAGGAGCCGCGCAACGGGTACCAGATCATGTCCGAGATCGAGGAGCGCAGCGGCGGCGCGTGGCGGCCCAGCCCGGGCGCGGTCTACCCGGCGCTGGCCCAGCTGGCCGACGAGGGACTGATCACCGGGGTCGAATCCGGCGGCCGCCGCACGTTCGAGCTGACCGAGGCCGGCCAGCGGCACATCGCGGAGCACCCGGAGTCGGCCCGGCCCGCCTGGGAGGCGATGGCCGAGGGACCGCCGGGCGAGGTGCGCGGCCTGCTGACGCAGGCGGCCCGGCTCGGCGGCAGCGTGGCGCAGATCGCGCACGCGGGCACCCCGGAGCAGATCCGCGCGGCCGCCGAGCTGCTGGCCGGAACCCGGCGCGGGATCTACCAGATCCTGGCCGGCGATGGGGCTGAGGATGGCGGCGATGCCGGCGACGGGGCTGAGTACGGCAGCGATGCGGGCGGCGGGGCTGAGGATGGCGGCGATGCCGGCGTCGGGACTGAGTACGGCAGCGGCGCGGGCGACGGGGCTGAGTACGGCAGCGGCGCCGAGGGGAATGAGTACGGCGCCGCGGGTGATGCGGACGGGGACGGCGACTGGGACCAGGACGGCGCACGTGACGACGTATAAGGACGGCGGCGGCGCCGGTGACGGTGGCGCGGCCGTGCGGAACCGGAACGAGTACCTGGCGGAGACGCCGGGCGAAGCAGAGATGGACAAGGGGACTGGCCATGGATGAGCACATCCGCGCGTCGGACGCGGACCGGGACCGGGTCACCGCCCGGCTGCAGGAGCACTTCGCGGCGGGACGGCTGACCCGCGACGAACTGGACGAGCGGATAGCGGCCGTGCTGCACGCCAGGACGTTTGGCGAGCTGCGCCCACCGCTGGCCGACCTGCCGGAGCCGGTGCCCGCGCCGCGGGCGGCGCTGGCCCAGCAAGCTGGCCGGCCCGGGCCGGCCCGGCGGCATCATCACGGCCTGGCGCCGCTCTTTCTGCTCCTGCTGGTGGCGGCCATGGTGCTGTCGCCCGCCGGGTGGGTGGCACTGGCGTTCTTTAAAGTGGTCTTGATCTTCTGGCTGGTGCTCATGCTGGCCGGGGTGCTGGTCGCGGGGCGGATCCGGCGCCGGCTACGGCGGGACTGGCAGGCCGGCTACGGCCCGCGGTGGGGCGGCGGGCCGGGCTGGCACCATCACCACCACGACCGCTGGCTCTGAGCGGCCCGTGCTGACAGACGCATGCGGCTGACCGTGCTGGGCAGCTGTGGCGCGTGGCCGGAAGCGGGCCAGGCGTGCAGCGGCTTCCTGGCCGAGCAGGACGGGTTCCGGCTGCTGGTGGACGCCGGGTACGCGACGCTGCCCAGGCTGCTGGAGCTGGTCAGCGCGGCGCAGCTGGACGCGGTGTACATCAGCCACGGGCACCCCGATCACTGCGCCGACCTGAACCCGCTGCTGCGCGCCCGTGCGCTGGGCGGTGAGCCGCTGCCGCCGCTGCCGGTGTACGCGCCGCCGGGCGCGCTGGACGCCGTGCTGGCCCTGGACCGGCCGGGCATGCTGGCCGGCGCGTATGCGGTGACCGAATTCCGGCCCGGCGACGAGCTGGGCATCGGCCCGTTCCAGGCCGCGACCATGCTGCTGCCGCACTGGCTGCCGAACGCCGGCCTGCGGCTGACGGCCGCGGGCCGGGTGCTGGCCTATACCGGGGACAGCGGCGGCGCGGAGATCGCCAGCCTGGCCGAGGGCGCCGACCTGCTGCTGGCCGAGGCGACCTACCCCGACCAGGTGCCGCCGGACGACCAGCCATTCCTGTCCTCGGCCCGGGCTGCTGGGCAGCACGCCGCCCAGGCCGGGGTGGCCCGGCTGCTGCTGACCCACTTGTGGCCGGGCACGGACCACAGGGTGGCCCGGGCCGCCGCGGCCGCCGGATTCGACGGGGAAACCGGCGTGGCCAGCGCCGGGCTGGCCATCGAGGTGTGATCACAGCCCGGATAGGCTGCGGGTGTGATGACCGGGTGGCCAGCCCAGCCGGTGATCTACGAGATCAACACCGCAGTGTGGCTGGACGCGCTGTCCCGGGCGGCCGGGCGGCGGATAACCCTGGCCGGCATCCCGGACGCCGAGTGGGACGAGGTCACCCCGGCCGGGGTGGACGCGGTCTGGCTGATGGGAGTGTGGGAGCGCAGCCCGGCTGGGCGGGCGCTGGCCACCGCGGATCCCGGGCTCCAGGCGTCGCTGTCGGCCGCGCTGCCCGGCCTGCGGCCGGAAGACGTGATCGGCTCGCCGTACGCGGTGCGCCGCTATGAGGCTGACCCGGCCTTCGGCGGGCCGGGCGGGCTGGCCGCGGCACGGGCCGCGCTGGCCGCCCGCGAGGTCCGGCTGGTGCTCGACTACGTGCCCAACCACGTCGCCCCCGACCATCCCTGGGTGAGCCGGCGGCCGGACCTGTTCGTGCACGGCGACCCGGACGACATGGCCGCCGACCCGGCGGGCTGGCTGGCCATCGGCGGCCACGTGCTGGCGCACGGCCGGGACCCGTACTTCCCGCCGTGGCCCGACGTGGTGCAGCTCAACGCGTTCGTGCCCGCGCTGCGCGCCGCCGCCGCGGACACCCTGGCCGGCATCGCCGGGCAGTGCGACGGAATCCGCTGCGACATGGCCATGCTGATGACCAGCCAGGTGTTCGCCCGCACCTGGGGCCGGCACGCCGGGCCCGCGCCGGATCAGGAGTTCTGGCCCGAGGTGCTGGGCACGCTGCGCGGCCGGCATCCGGGCACGCTGCTCATCGCCGAGGCCTACTGGGATCTGGAGCGGCTGCTGCAGCAGCAGGGCTTCGACTTCTGCTACGACAAGCGGCTGTATGACCGGATCATCAGCGCGGACGTGGCCGGTGTCCGCGATCAGCTGCGGGCCGGCCTGAGCTACCAGTCCCGGCTGCTGCGCTTCCTGGAAAACCACGACGAGCCGCGCATCGCCAGCCTGCTGCCGGTGGCCGCGGAGCGGGCCGCCGCGGTGACCGTCGCGACGCTGCCCGGTGGCACGCTGTGGCACGAGGGGCAGTTCGAGGGCCGCCGGGTGCGGCCGCCGGTGTTCCTGGCCCGGCGGCCCACCGAGCCGCCCGACGCCCGGCTGGCGGGCTGGTACCGGAGCCTGCTGGCGTCGGTGGCGGGCCGCCGGGTCCGCGCCGGCCGGTGGCGGCTGCTCGAAGCCAGCGGCTGGCCGGACAACCAGTCCTGCCGCAACCTGATCGGCTGGGCCTGGGACGGCGACCCGGGCGGCGACCGGCATGTGGTGGTGGTCAACCTGTCCGGGCAGCCGGCCCAGGGGCGGCTCCCGCTGGGCTGGCCTGATCTGCCCGGCCGGAGCTGGGAGCTGGCCAGCCTGCTCGGTGCGGAGGTGTACCAGCGGGACGGCGGCGAGCTGGCCGGGCCCGGGCTGTACGCCGACTTGGCGCCGTGGCAGTTCCACCTGCTCGCGGTCCGCGAGGGGGTCACGGCCGCTACGGGTTACGGCCGCTGAGGGGCACCGGGAGCGGGCGTTACCGCATGCCGGCCGCGGTCACCACGGCCAGCGCGAAGGTGACCACCGCGCCCAGCCCGTGCACGATCGGGATGAGACCCGCCGAGGAGGACTTCGGCTTCTTCGCCTCGTGAGCTGCCTCGGCGGGCAGGCTGGCGATCATGTCGTCGATGAGCTTCCTGGTCAGTGCCTCGTCGGCCAGCGTCTGGGCGAGTGCCTCGTCGGTCAGCCGACCCCGGACCGCTTTCTCGGTGGGCGGGGCCGGGACCGGCGCCCCGTGCCCGGGTGATTCCTGGCCCGGCTGGTCCGCGCCGGGTGAGTGCGGGTAGGGCGTCCAGAGCGTGACCGTGGTGATGCCCATGCCGATCCCGGGCACCAGCAGGCCCACGGCCAGCCAGGCGACCGGCTCGGCGGCGGTGACCAGGTAGCAGACCCAGGTCACCAGCCCGGTCAGGGCCAGGCTGAAGTGCGCGACCAGCACACCCGGATGCAGCCCGTCCCGGACGCCCAGCTGCCGGCGCAGCCCGTCCCGCGAGATCAGCGAGCGCAGCATCAACGCGCCGAGGCTGGCCGTGAACACCCAGCACAGCAGCGTCGCGATGGCGAGCGCTGGATCGTGCAGGGAGGTGGCTGCAGCAGGCATCGAGGGCACCTGCCAATCTGCCCGAGGATGCTCCGGAGGTCTGTCTGTTGAGGGTAGCCGTCCCGCTCCGGGTGCGAAACCCCGGGGCCGAAGCCGGGGCGCGGGTCAGCTGGTGCGCGGGACGGTGCCCCGCTGCGCGGCCAGGGCCGGCCGCCTGGCCCGGTGGTGGTGCTTGTGGTGCGGCGCGGCCGAGCCGGACGGCCGCGGGTGCGGCGAATGGGCGGCCGCCTCGGCCGCCGCGGCCCGGGCCAGCTGGGGCGTCATCCAGGCCAGCATGGCCGGGACCTCGGCCCGCCAGGTGGTCATGTCGTGCCCGCCGCCCTTGGTCAGGATCAGCGGCACGCTGGCCTGGCGCAGGCTCAGCTTCTGCCAGAACAGCTCGGCATTGGCCACATCCTGCTTGTTCGCGGTGCCCGCACCCAGCCAGAACTGCGGGATCTGGGTGCCCAGCTTCAGCTTGCGTATCTCGTCCAGCGGGGTGTTCGCCTCGGCCAGCTTGCGGTTCCCGCCGAACGGGCTGACCTGCCGCAGCGGGAACTCGAGCTGGTTGTGGTCCGGCTTGAAGTAACCGCTCATCACGCCGGCGAAGCCGTACTTGCCCGGGAAGCGGAGCGCCATGTTGGCCGCGCAGAACCCGCCCTCGGAGTAGCCGGCCACCGCCCAGGCCCGGCCGGGCGGCTCGACCCGGAACCGGTGCGCGATGGCCAGCGGCAGTTCCTGGGCCAGGTAGGTCAGGTCCTGCGGGCCGCCGA
>Ga0335072_10011745_pt1 | contig 12540 bp, 8 predicted proteins | sample Lox_Sample_21_FD_206725 | JGI IMG/M metagenome (GOLD analysis project Ga0335072, IMG submission 206725) | Soil microbial communities from Loxahatchee National Wildlife Refuge, Florida, United States - Lox_Sample_2.1 | ecosystem: Environmental > Terrestrial > Soil > Wetlands | place: USA: Florida...
AGCGTGTCGGCGAGCACCATGCGCCCCTCGGCATCGGTGTGAATCACCTGGATCGTCACGCCGTTTGCGGCGCGCACGACCTCTTGCGGGATGTACGAGCGTGGACCGATGCGATTCTCGGTGATCGCGAGCCATGCATCGACCGCGAGCGGCGCTTCGAGGCGCGCGAGCGCATCGAGCGTTGCGAGCGCAACGGCGCTGCCGGCCATGTCGGTGTGCATCTCGAGCATCGCACGGTGCGGCTTCAAGTTGGTGCCGCCGGTGTCGAAGAGGATTCCCTTGCCGATGAGGGCAAGATCGGGCGCTGCGCGCCGGCGGCGCGCCGGGCGGTAAGCGAGGTGCGCGATGCCCGCGGTGCGCTCGGCGTTGCCCGCGGAGACGGCGAGAAAGGCGTTCGCGCCGAGACGCTTGAGCGATCGCTCATCGAGCCAGCGAAAGCCGAGACCGCGCTCGCGCGCGAGGCGCGTGATGAAGCGCCGGTACGCACGCGCATCGAGCACGTTGGGCGGCAGCGCCGTGAGGAAACGTGCGAGGTTGGTGCCGCGCGCTGCGGTCTCCAGGTACGCGAGCTCGCGCGGCGCGGCGCCAACGAGCTCGATGCGCCGGATGCCGGCGCGCGCGCCGCTCGGCTTGCGGAAGGTCGCAAGCTCGAAGGCGTGCGCGAGCGCGCCGGAGAGGAGCGCATCGTGCGCGTGGGGGTGGGCGCCTGCACCGCCGGGCGCTGCGAGCGCGAGGCTTGCGGGAGCGCGCGGCCCCAACTCCTTCAGCATGCGCCCGGCGAGCGCGAGGGCTTCGAAGGTGCTCGCACGCGCGCCGAGCGCGCCGAGCACGGTGCGCGTGCTGCGGGCGTTGCCGAGCGCGCCGCTCGCGACGCCCGCGGCGGCCCCGGCGCGCTTGCGCAATTCCCGCCAGCGCTCACTCTGCGGCAGCTCCGCGAAGACCTCCGCCGGCGCCTCGCTCGAGGCGATCGCGAGTATCGCATCGACGTCCGCGGCGGCGCGCTCGCCCAAGCGGGCGCGGCGCGCGAGCTCGGGAGGCCTCGGGAGGGCAGGCAGGGGAAACGCCGCCGCCATCACCGGTGAGCGGTCGGGCTACGCCGCTGGCAAGTGGACGGCGCGAGCACGACGCCCGCGTGTCGGTGGCGCGGTTGCTTGACCGTCACGAGCGAAATCCGGATCATTGGCGGGCTTTGTTCGGAACGATCGAAGTCACGCGGAGTGTCTTTCCGCATCCTAGCACAGCAGCCGCACTCGCCCGCCGCGCTCAAGTCGTCCGATCGGGGTCCGCGGCCGCTTTCCCGAGTGGCTCTCCATGACTGAACTGCCGAAGCTGCAAGATCTCGATCCCGTTGAGACCCAGGAGTGGCTCGAGTCGATCGACTCGGTGCTGCGCGTCCACGGCCCGGAGCGCGCGCACTTCCTGCTCGACCGCCTGATCGATTACACGCGCCGCTCGGGCGGTTACCTACCGTTCAAGCCGAACACCGCGTACGTGAATACGATCTTCCCGGGACAGGAGCGCGAGTACCCGGGCAACCGCGCGCTCGAGCGGCGCATCGAGGCGTACATCCGCTGGAACGCGCTCGCAATGGTGGTGCAGGCGAACCGCATCTCCTCCGAGTACGGCGGCCACCTCGCGAGCTATGCCTCCTCCGCGACGCTCTACGAAGTGGGATTCAATCATTTCTGGCGCGCGCCCTGCGATCAGCACCTGGGCGATCTCATCTTCATCCAGGGGCACTCCTCGCCGGGCATCTATGCGCGCGCGTACCTCGAGGGCCGACTGAGCGACGAGCAGCTGCACCATTTTCGCCAGGAGGTGGGCGGGCACGGTCTGTCCTCCTATCCGCATCCGTGGCTGATGCCCGATTTCTGGCAGTTCCCGACGGTGTCGATGGGGCTCGGGCCGATGATGGCGATCTTCCAGGCGCGCTTCGCGCGCTACCTCGAGCACCGTGGTCTCGCCAAGCCCTCCGACCGCAAGGTGTGGTGCTTCTTGGGCGACGGCGAGATGGACGAGCCGGAGTCGATGGGCGCGCTCACGATGCCGGTGCGCGAGAAGCTCGACAATCTCATCTTCGTCATCAACTGCAACCTGCAGCGCCTCGACGGCCCGGTGCGCGGCAACGGCAAGATCATCCAGGAGCTCGAGGCGGCGTTCCTCGGGGCGGGCTGGAACGTGATCAAGGTGCTGTGGGGCGCGCGCTGGGATCCGCTGCTCGCGCGCGACGACCAGGGGCTGCTGCGCAAGGTGATGGAGGAGTGCGTCGACGGGGAATACCAGAACTTCAAGGCGAAGGGCGGCGCGTACACGCGCGAGCACTTCTTCGGCAAGTTCCCGGAGCTCAAAGCGATGGTCGCCAACATGTCCGATGAGGACATCTGGCGCTTGAATCGCGGCGGCCACGATGCGCGCAAGGTCTACGCGGCCTACTGGGCCGCGATCAATCACCGCGGCCAGCCGACGGTGATTCTCGCCAAGACCGTGAAGGGTTTCGGCCTCGGCAAGGGCGGCGAGGGCCAGATGATCGCGCATCAGCAGAAGAAGCTCGACGTGGATGCGCTCAAGGCGTTTCGCGACCGCTTCGCCATCCCGGTCTCCGACGAGGACTTGACGGGACTGCCATTCCGCAAGCCCGCGGAGGGCTCGGATGAGAGCAAGTACCTGATGGAGCGGCGCGCGGCACTCGGCGGATTCCTGCCCGCGCGCCACACCTCCGCCCCGCCGCTCGCGCTGCCGCCGCTCAGCGCGTTCGATCCGGTGCTCGAGGGCACCGGGGAGCGCGAGATCTCCACGACGATGGCCTTCGTGCGCATCCTCACGATCCTCCTCAAGGACAAGAACATCGGCAAATTCGTGGTGCCGATCGTTCCGGATGAGGCGCGCACCTTCGGCATGGAGGGACTGTTCCGCCAGATCGGCATCTACTCCTCGGTCGGACAGCTCTACACGCCGCAGGACGCGGAGACGCTCATGTCCTACCGCGAGGACAAGAAAGGCCAGATGCTCGAGGAGGGCATCAATGAGGCCGGGTCACTGTGCTCGTGGATCGCGGCCGGAACCGCCTACTCGAACCACGGCATCAACATGGTTCCCTTCTACATCTTCTACTCGATGTTCGGCTTCCAGCGCGTCGGGGATTTCATCTGGGCGGCCGGGGACATCCAGGCGCGCGGGTTCCTGATCGGGGCGACCGCGGGGCGCACCACGCTCGCGGGCGAGGGGCTGCAGCATCAGGACGGCCACAGTCAGCTCGTTGCGACGACGGTTCCCAACTGCATCGCGTACGATCCGGCGTTCGCCTACGAGCTCGCGGTGATCGTGCACGACGGACTGCGGCGCATGTTCATCGAGCAGGAGCGGATCTTCTATTACATCACTTGCATGAACGAGAACTACGCGCAGCCGCCACTGCCGAAGGGCGCGGAGGAGGGCATCCTCAAGGGGATGTACCCGCTCGCAAGCGGCGGGCGTGGGCGCGTGCGCGCGACGCTGTTGGGCTCCGGAACGATCCTGCGCGAGTGCATCGCCGCTGCGCAGATCCTCGAGCGCGACCACGGCGTGCCCGCCGATGTGTTCTCGGTGACGAGCTTCAGCGAGCTGCGGCGCGAGGCGGTCGACTGCGAGCGCTGGAACATCCTGCACCCCGAGGAGCCCGCACGGGTGCCATACGTGAAGCGCTGCCTCGAGGGCCGCACCGGCCTCGTCGTCGCGGCGACCGACTACGTGCGCAATGTCCCGGAGCAGATCCGCGAGTGGGCGGGCGAGCACTACGTCACGCTCGGCACCGACGGCTACGGCCGCTCGGATTCGCGCGCGGCGCTGCGCAAGCACTTCGAGGTCGATCGCCACTTCATCGCGCTCACCGCATTGAAGGCGCTCGCGGATGCAGGCAAGATCGATCGCGCAAGCGTCGCCAAGGCGATCGCGGCATTCGGGATCGATCCGGCAAAGCCGAATCCGCGCATGGCCTGAGGGCTCCTCCAACGCCTCCGACCCAACGGGATTGAACGTGTCTCGCCTCATCGAAGTGCGCGTGCCCGACATGGGCAACTTCAAGGACGTGGCCGTCATCGACGTGCTCGTCAAGCCGGGCGACTCGATCGAGCCCGAGACTCCGCTCGTCACGCTCGAGACCGAGAAGGCGACGATGGATGTACCCTCCACGGTCGGCGGGGTCGTCGAGCGCGTGGTCGTCGGGAAGGGTGGACACGTCAACGCGGGCGACCTGGTGGTGGCGGTGCGCGTCGCCGACGCGGCCGCCACGGACCCGCCCCCCGCGGCGGCATCCGCCACGGCGCCGCCCGCCGAGCGAGCGCCCGCGGCACCGCAAGCACCCCTTGCACCGCAGGCACCCCCTGCACCGCCCGCGCGCCCAGCGGAGAAGCCTGCGGCTCGCGGCGAGGGCACGGCCGCGGCGAGCGCCGCCGCCCCGGCGGCGCGGCCCGCTCCGCCCGCACCCGCGACCCAGGCGGCGCCCGCGGCGAGCCCCATCGATGAGGCGAGCTTCTCGCGCGCGCACGCGAGCCCCTCGGTGCGCAAGCTCGCACGCGAGCTCGGTGTCGATCTCGGCTCGGTGAGCGGCACGGGATTCAAGGGACGCATCAGCGAGGAGGACGTGAAGGCGTTCGTCAAGGCGACCCTCACGGGCACGGGCGGGGGGCGCGCGCAGGCCGGCGCCGCGGCCCGCGCGGGCGGCCTGCCCGCGCTCCCGGTGGTGGACTTCGCGCAGTTCGGGCCCACGGAGGTGAAGCCGCTGTCGCGCATCCAGCGAATCTCCGGCGCGCGGCTGCACGCGAGCTGGGTGAACATCCCCCACGTCACGCAATTCGACGAGGCCGACATCACTGCGCTCGAGGAGCTGCGCAGCGCCCACAAGGACACGGCTGCGCAGCGCGGCATCCGCCTCACGCCCCTCGCATTCATCATCCGCGCCTGTGTCCGCGCGCTCCACGAGTTTCCCGCGTTCAACTCCTCGCTCGATGCGAGCGGCGAGCAGTTGGTGCTCAAGAAGTACGTGCACATCGGCTTCGCGGTCGACACGCCGAACGGATTGCTCGTGCCGGTGGTGCGCGATGCCGATCGCAAGGACGTGTACGCGCTCGCGCGCGCCGCGGGCGAGCTCGCCGAGAAGGCACGCGGCGGATCGCTGAGCCTCACCGAGATGCAAGGCGGAAGCTTCACCATCTCGAGCTTGGGCAGTCTCGGGGGCACCGCATTCACGCCGATCATCAATGCGCCGGAGGTCGCGATACTCGGTGTCTCGCGCGCCACACTGCGACCCGTGTACGTGGACGGCGCGCTCGTGCCGCGCCTCATCCTGCCGCTGTCGCTCTCCTACGATCACCGCGTGATCGACGGGGCGCTCGCGGTGCGCTTCACGGCGTTCCTCGCGCGCACGCTCGCGCAGGCGCATTCGCTCCTCGAGGCCGTACCGTGAGCGGGCGAGCCGCGCGGGTCTCGCGATGAGCGCGACCGACCTCGTCGTTCCGGACCTCGGCAACTTCAACGACGTTCCGGTGGTCGACGTGCTCGTGCGCCCGGGCGATCGGATCGAGATCGACACCCCGCTCATCACGCTCGAGACGGACAAGGCCTCGATGGACGTGCCCGCCACCGTTGCCGGCACGATCGCCGAGGTGCGGGTGAAGAAGGGCGACCGCGTCTCCAAGGGGAGTCTCATTGCGCGCGTCGCCTCCGAAGCGGCGGGCGCGGCCGTGCCCGCCGCCGCTTCCCAGGGTCCGCCGCCCGCTCCTGCGATCGCCGCCCAAGCGGAGCTGCCGGAGGCCTCGGGCGATACCGTGCGGATGCCGGCGCCGGAGTCGACGGTGCGCCTGCGCATCGAGGCGCAGGCCGACCGCAGCACGCAGCTCCTCGTGCTCGGAGCCGGGCCCGGAGGCTACACGGCGGCGTTCCGGGCCGCGGACCTCGGACTCAAAGTCACGCTGGTCGAGCGCTGGCCCGTCCTGGGCGGGGTTTGTTTGAACGTCGGATGCATTCCCTCGAAAGCGCTCCTGCATGCGGCGAAAGTGATCGAGGAAGCCCAAGCGATGTCCGCCCACGGCATCGCATTCGGCGCGCCCACACTCGACCTGGAGAAGCTGCGCGGCTGGAAGTCGGGCGTGGTGCGCAAGTTGACCGGTGGACTCAAGCTCCTCGCCAAGCAGCGCAAGGTCGAAGTCGTGCAAGGCACGGGACGCTTCGTGAGCCCGCACCTGATCGAGGTCACGACCGAGTCGGGGAGCGAGCGCCTGCGCTTCGAGCAGTGCATCATCGCCGCCGGCTCGGAGGCGATCCGCATCCCCGGCTGGCCGAGCGATCCGCGCATCATCGACTCGACGGGTGCGCTCGAGCTGCCCGCGGCCAAGCGGCTGCTGGTGGTCGGCGGCGGCATCATCGGACTTGAGATGGCGTGCGTGTTCGATGCGCTCGGGTCCCGGGTGAGCGTGGTCGAGCTCACTCCGCAGTTGATGCCCGGCTGCGATCCGGATCTCGTGCGCCCGCTCGAGAAGCGCATTCGCGCGCGCTACGAGCAGATTCTGCTCGGCACGCGGGTGACCGCCATCGAGCCGCGCCCGGAGGGGCTGCGGGTGAGTTTCGAGGGCACCGCGGCTCCGGGCCCGCAGCTCTACGATCGGGTGCTCGCCGCGGTGGGACGCACGCCGAACGGCAAGCAGATCGGCGCCGAGGCGGCGGGCGTCACGGTCTCGGATCGGGGGTTCGTCCCGGTCGACCGGCAAATGCGCACGAACGTTCCCCATATCTTCGCGATCGGCGATATCGCCGGACCGCCGATGCTCGCCCACAAGGCCTCGCACGAGGCGAAAGTGGCAGCGGAGGTTGCTGCGGGGCACAAGGCGGCGTTCGACGCACGGGTGGTGCCGTCGGTCGCCTATACCGATCCCGAAGTGGCCTGGGCGGGGCTCACCGAGACCGAGGCGCAAGCCAAGGGGATCGCCTACAAGAAGGGCCTATTCCCCTGGGCGGCGAGCGGGCGCTCCTTGTCACTCGGGCGCGACGACGGCTTTACAAAACTCCTGTTCGATCCCGCAACGCACCGCATTCTGGGCGGCGGCATCGTCGGTCCGAATGCGGGAGATCTCGTGAGCGAGGTGGCCCTGGCGGTGGAGATGGGCGCCGATGCGGCCGACATCGGCCTCACGGTTCACCCCCACCCGACCCTGTCCGAGACGGTGGCGTTCGCCGCCGAGGCCTTCGAGGGCACGCTCACGGATCTTTACGTGCCGAGGAAGTAGCGAGCGGCCCTTAAAGATTCTTAAGGGTCCGCGCGGACGGGTCCGGGACGAGTGCATGTTAGAATTCGCCGCCGCCGCTAATGGGCAGCACACCACTTGCTAGGGAGATTTTTTGTGAAGAAGTCCATCGTCGCACTGGCCCTTACCACCTTCGTGCTCGGAATGAGCTTGAGCGCCGCGCCGTCGTTCGCGCAGGGCTCCGAGTCGAGCAGCTCCAGCGCCTCGACCGCCAAGCATCATCACCATGGAAAGATGAAGCACAAGAAGAAGAGCGAGAGCAGCTCCTCGTCGGGTTGATCGAGCCGGGTCTTACTGCTTTGCTCGCCTCGGCACGTGGCGCCTGGCGCCCGTGCCGGGGCTTGCGCTGAGCTCGACGCCGCCTCCCTCAAGAAGGTGCGGCGCAGCAGGATCCACTTTCACGGCGCGCGGCGCCCGCCGCCCGCCAGGCGTTCGAGCCTTTCCAGATAGCGGCGCTCGTCGGGCACACCGGCGCTTTCCTGCGCCGCGTACAGCGTTTCCGCGAGACACTCCATCATCGCGTGCTCGGCTGCGTGCGGATCCGGGCTCTGGCGCGCGAGCTCGCGATGAATCCGCGCGATCCCCGCCGGCCGGTCGGTCGCCACCTGCTCGCGCAGCGCGAGATGCATTGCGAGATGCAGGAACGGATTCACGCGGCCGTCCGCGGGCGTGAATTCGGCCGCAAGCGCCTCCTCACCGGATTCGAGCCACGCGGCGAGCTGCGGATGCTCGGCGATTACCGCGGCGATCGCCGCTTCCAGCGGCTCGAGCGGCCGCTGCTCCTTCCACTTGCGCCACGCTTCGAGGTAGACACGACGAAGCTCGCGGCGGCTCTGTCCGGCGAAGATGGGCATGCTTAGATGGGCGGCGGAGTCTTGTGCGCATACTCGCACAGATCCGCGATCACGCAGCTCGGGCAGGCGGGCCGGCGCGCCGTGCAGACGTAGCGGCCGTGCAGCAGCAGCCAGTGGTGCGCATTCTTGCGGTACGCGGGCGGCGTGCCCGCGAGCAGCCCATCCTCGACGGCTCGGGGCTTCTTGCCCCGAGCGAGCCCGGTGCGATTGGCGACGCGGAAGATGTGCGTGTCGACCGCGATCGTCGCCTCACCGTGAACAATGTTGAGGATCACGTTCGCAGTCTTGCGCCCGACGCCTGGGAGCGCCTCGAGCTGAGCGCGCTCCCTCGGCACGTCCCCGGCGTGTGCGGCGAGGATGCGCCGCGAGAGCTCGACCACGTTGTGTGCCTTGGCGTTGTAGAGCCCGAGGCTCCTCAGATACGGGCGCACCCCGTTCTCGCCGAGCGCGACGAGCGCCTGCGGGGTGTTCGCGACCGGGAAGAGCTTGCGGGTCGCTGCGTTCACACTGCGATCGGTCGTGTGCGCCGAGAGCACGACCGCGACCAGGAGCTCGAACGGCGAGCCGTGCTCGAGCTCGGTGGCGGGCTGCGGGTTCGCGGCCTCGAGGCGGCGGAAGATCGCGCGCCGGCGCTGCGGAGTCATCGCACCGGCCCGCGCGCAGGCTCCGCGCCCGGGAGGCGTGCTGCGAGCTGCGCCGCGCGCTCGCGGGCGCGGCGCTCGCCGCGCTCGAGGTGAGCGAGGTAGCGCTCGCGATTGAGCGGTGCGGCCGGCACCTCGAGCGGGGCGCCGCTCGCCGTGCGCGCCGGCACCATCACGATGCAGTCGACCGGGCACGGCGCGATGCACAGCTCGCATCCCGTGCACAGCGCATCGAGCACGGTGTGCAAGAAGCGCGGCGCGCCGACGATCGCATCGACAGGGCAGGGCGGCAGGCACTTTGCGCAGCCGACGCAGCGGTCTGCGTCGATGCGCGCGACGCGATGCGCACGCTCGCTTCCGCAGTCCGGATCGAGCGGCAGCGCTTCGCGCCCGAGGAGCCGCGCGAGCGCGGCGATCGTCGCCGCACCGCCCGGCGGGCAGCGATTGATCGACGCCTGCCCGCGGGCGATCGCCTCGGCATACGGGCGGCAGGCCGGATACCCGCAGCGTGTGCACTGCGTCTGCGGAAGGAGTGCGTCGATCTCGGCGGCGTTCGGGGTGTGCGTGGACATCGCAATGCGAGGCGTTCTCGCTCCGGGCCGCTGCCGGCTTCAGCTCACCTTCATTCCGGGCTGAGCGCCGCTGTCCGGGGAGAGCAGATAGATCCCGGGACCCTCGCCACTTGCCGCGAGCACCATTCCCTGGGACACGCCGAATTTCATCTTGCGCGGAGCCAGATTCGCCACCACGACCGTGAGCCGTCCGGCGAGCGCCCGCGGATCGTATGCGGACTTGATGCCGGCGAATACCGTGCGGGTCTCGGTGCCGAGATCGAGCGTGAGCTTCAGGAGCTTGTCGGCGCCCTCCACGTGCTCCGCGGCGGCGATGCGCGCGACGCGCAGGTCGATCCGCTTGAACTCATCGATGGAGAGGGCTGTCGCCGCGGCCGCGGTCGCAACCGGAGTTTTCGCCGGGGCGGCCGCGCTCGGCGCGGCCACCCGCGCGGGCGGTGCGGCCGGGCGTGGCGGCAGGACGGGTGCGCCGGCCTGCGGGGCTATGCCGAAGAGCGCATCGAGCTGCTTCGGATCGACGCGGCTCATCAGGTGGTGGAACGTAGCAATGTGCTCCGGCCAGAGCTCGAGATCGCTCCACGCGAGCGGCCGCTCGATGCCGAAGAGCCCGGCGGCCGCCCGCGCGAGCTCCGGAAGGATCGGTGCGAGCGCCACCGTGAGCCGCAGGAAGCCGACGAGCGCGAGCGAGCAGACTTCGTGCAGCTGCTCGCTCGCGCGTGGATCGGCCGCGCGCGCGAGCTCCCAGGGCTTGTGCCGGTCGAAGTACTCGTTCACCTTGTCCGCGAGCTCCATGACCGCGCGGACGGCCTGACCGAACTCGCGCCGCTCGTACGCCGAGCGGATCGACTCCAGCTGCGCGGGGAATGCGCCGTGGCGGCCGAGGAGCTCCTCATTGGCGCGCCGCCCGCCGGTCAACCGACCGGCGAAGCGCTCGTTCACGAACTTCGCCGCGCGGCTCGCGATGTTCACGTACTTGCCGACCAGATCGCCGTTCACCCGCGCGACGAAATCCTCGGGGCCAAAGTCGATGTCCTCGACGTGCGAGTTGAGCTTCGCCGCGATGTAATACCGCAGCCACTCCGCATTCATCCCGAGCTCGAGATAGCGCTGCGGGCTCAAGCCCGTGCCGCGCGACTTCGACATTTTCTCGCCGCGCACGGTGATGAAGCCATGCACGTACACGCGCTCGGGCACCTTGTACGGCGGACCCGCGAAATGCAGCATCGCCGGCCAGAAGAGCGTGTGAAAGTAGATGATGTCCTTGCCGATGAAATGGATCTGCTCGGTGTCGGGGGCGGCGAGGAACTCCGCGAAGCCGCGCGGCTCGCCGTTCGCGCGCGCCTTGCCGCTCGTGAAGTAGCTCTCGAGCGCGGCGAGATAACCGATCGGCGCATCGAGCCAGACGTAGAAGTACTTGCCGGGCGCATCCGGGATGGGGATGCCGAAATAGGGCGCATCGCGCGAGATGTCCCAGTCGCCGAGCCGCTCGCCGCCGGCGCCACCGAGCCACTCGCGCGCCTTGTTCGCAACCTCGGGCTGCAGCCGTCCGGGCGCGCCGATCCACTCATCGAGGAACGCGACGCACTTCGGATCGGAGAGCCTGAAGAAGTGGTGGTCGGAGCTCTTGACCACCGGCCGCGCCCCGGTGAGCGTCGAGTACGGATCGATGAGCTGCGCGGGCGCATTCACGATGCTGCACACCTCGCACGCATCGGCGTACTGGTCCCGCGCATGGCAGTTGGGACACTCGCCCTTCACGTAGCGGTCGGGCAGGAACATGCCCTTGACGGGATCGTAGAACTGCTCGACCGGCTTCACGTAGATGAGGTCGGCCGCCTTGAGCCGCGCATAGACGTCCTGCGAGAGTGCGACGTTCTCGGCCGAGTCGGTCGAGTGCCAGTGATCGAAGCTCAGATGAAAGCCCTTGAGGTCCGGTGCACGCCCGGCTGTCACGCGCGCCACGAGCTCGCGCGGACTCAATCCCTCGGATTCCGCCTTGAGCATGATCGGTGCGCCGTGCACGTCGTCGGCGCCGAGGAAGTGCACCGCGTGGCCCTGCATGCGCTGAAAGCGCACCCAGACGTCCGCCTGGATGTACTCCATGATGTGCCCGATGTGCAGCGGGCCGTTCGCGTAGGGAAGGGCGGTGGTGACGAAGAGCGTGCGCGGCATCCGCGCAGTGTACAGGGTCAGCCCTGGTCCTTCACGGCCTCGAACCGCGCCTTGCTGATGCCTTTTTTGTACGCTTCCTTGCCGGTGATCGCGCGCTGCTCGAGCAGCGACTGAATCGCCGAGTCCATCGTGCGCATTCCGAACTGCGCGCCCGACTGCATGGTGCTCTCGAGCTGATCGAGCTTGCCCTGGCGGATGAGATTGGAGACCGCCGGAGTGTTGACGAGGATCTCGAGCGCCGCGACGCGGCCCTCCTTGTCGGCGCGCTGGAGCAGCTGCTGCGAGACGACGCCGCGAAGCGACGTGGAGAGCATCGTGCGCACGTGCGACTGCTTGTCGGCGGGGAAGACGTTGACTATGCGGTCGACGGTCGGCGCCGCGCCGTTCGTGTGCAGAGTGCCCATCACGAGGATGCCCATCTCGGCGGCGGTGACGGCGATGCCGATCGTCTCGAGGTCACGCAACTCACCGACCAGGATCACATCGGGGTCCTCGCGCAGGGCCGAGAGCAGCGCCGCGGCAAAACTGGGGGCGTGCATGCCGATCTCGCGCTGGCTCACGAGGCAGGACTTACGAGCGTGAACGAACTCGATCGGATCCTCGATCGTGAGGATGTGGCCCTTCACGCGGGAGTTGATGTCGTCGATCATCGCGGCAAGCGTCGTCGACTTGCCCGAGCCGGTCTTTCCGGTCACGAGGATGAGCCCATTGCTCGCGTGGCACATCTGCCGCACGGCCTCGGGGAGCTTGAGCTCATCGAGCGTCATCGCCCGGGAGGGAATCGCGCGGAACACCGCGCCCACCCCGTTCAGGTGACGCATGACGTTGACGCGGAAGCGCCCCCGATCGGCGAGCGAATAGGCGAAATCCGCGCCGTCCTTGGACTCGAAGCGCTCCACCGCCGACTTCGGCATGATCTCGTAGAGCGCATCGCGCACGGCCTGAGGCTCGAGTCGCTCGGGCTTAAGGGGCTGCAGGTCACCATACAGGCGCATGCGCGGCGGGTCGCCGGCGATCAGATGCAGGT
>Ga0335072_10011746_pt1 | contig 12539 bp, 11 predicted proteins | sample Lox_Sample_21_FD_206725 | JGI IMG/M metagenome (GOLD analysis project Ga0335072, IMG submission 206725) | Soil microbial communities from Loxahatchee National Wildlife Refuge, Florida, United States - Lox_Sample_2.1 | ecosystem: Environmental > Terrestrial > Soil > Wetlands | place: USA...
CCAAACAGCGTGGCTGATGACCTCGGCGGGGAACCGATGGCGGTAGGACGGATCGGGTTGCGGCTTCATGCCGCCAGTCTCGCCCGGCTCCTGGCAGGCAGCCAGACCGGATTACCGTGACAATGCCCGAGCAGTTCCTGCGCGGACAGGGTGTGAAAGAGATCGGAGAGCGCGACTATCTGTTGGCAATCCTGCGCGCCAACTATGCCCCGGGCGCACGTGCACCAAACGTCGAACATCATCTGCAGCACATGCGCCGATTCCTGCGCTGGCACACCGAGCACAGCGACGACATGTTGTTCGCTGGTGTCGCCTTCCTCCGTGTTGAGCGAGATGACGGCTACCACACACCGAGTACCGTCTATCTTGGTCAACACTACGCGACGAACGGGTTGAGCCTTATCTATGATGGGACCATAAAGGGTCGCGATCGCCGTTCCTTGTGGCGCGGATATGACCGACTGAAGCGGACCGATCTACTGGCATTTGTGAAGAGGACCGGCGTTGAGGACGCGCTTGCGGTCTACCGCACGGACATCCCTCGTGGGCATCCGAATCGACATGAGTTGACGCAAGGGTTTGGCTCTGCACGCGTGACGGACAGCGGACAGAACACGGATTATACCATCCCTCAGCTTTCTGATTTGGTCGCGCGCAGCAACCCTGAGATCTCCAAGCTGATCTGGAGGGCTATCGCGACGACCGGCGCGCATGTCATGCAGGCCTCCTATGCGCCGAACCAGACTTATGAGCCGCACCGAGCACCATCGACACTGGCGTTATGCCTGCGTGATGCAGAATGGATCCCCGCCCTAGACGGTTCGCTGAGACGCCCCTGCGCCATTACGGTGCCTGAACTCGGGGCTGGTCTTTCAATCACTGGCAATGAGGCATGGTTGCACGCCATCGGATTCGCGGCTGACCATCGACGGCGGTCCGAGCAGCATCAGACGCGGCGACGCGCAGCCCAACTGATGGGCCTGCCCGAGGAGCTGGCGGACCAGCTCGCCACGCTCCCACCCGACGCCTTGAAGGCGTTCGGCAGCGAGATGCTTCGACGCGTCGCGAGCGGAGCGTTTACGGCCCCCGAGTTTCCCGAGCGCGAGTCGTCCAACCCTGAACGGCGGGCAGCACGGATGGCCGAGCGAACCCGTGCCGCGCCGAGCAAGTCCTATGAGGTTCACGACCGCAGCGTGCGCATCAGCGACAAGGAAGCACGTCGTCAAGCGCGGCCTTACCTTACTGACCTCTACACCAACTCAGCCGACGAAATGATCTGTCAGGCCTGCCACCAGGAGATGCCGTTCCGGCTAGGTGATGGATCTCCGTATTTCGAGGCGCCCGAGCTGCTGGCTGATGCGTCCTCGGAGCTGGTTGAGAATCATCTTGCCCTGTGCCCGACCTGTTCTGCGAAGTGGCGCTTTGCCAGGACAACGACCGACGCGGAACTACTTGAGAAGCTGCGCGACGCCAAAGCTCCGGAGATGAACGTCAGCCTGGCCGGCGAAGAGACCGTTCTCCGCTTCGTTCAGGTCCACTTCGATGACCTCCGCACAATCGCTGAAATCATCTCGGACCACACAGCAAGCTTTGCCGAGACCGGCAGTGGTGACTGAGGCCGTGGCTCAGTGAGGTACGCCTGTGCCACATCGCAGCCTCCTTATGCCAAGGCCATCTCTCGAGGGGTGTCGATTTCAACCTTCGTCCGAAGGCGAACGTTCAATGCGTCGAGCACTTTTATCGCGCGTTCAAGAGTCATTCCAAAATATTCATTCCGTTCATCCCGCGAAACCTGTGACTCATGCACGCCGAGCCGTTTTGCTAGCTCACGCTGCGAAAGGCCTTGAGCAATCCGAAGAGAGATCAGCAATTGCCCCAAGCCCCGGAAATTCTCCAGATCATCGAATTCGCCACGTTTTAGCCGCTCGTAACTCTCGACCTCCTCGGAAAACTGCAGATGAAACGACTCCATGGGATCGGTGACGCGCTTCACCTCGTCATCCGAAAGACCCGTGGCCTTGAGACGCGCGCGATGCTCCGCAAGCCGGCTCCGCTCCGCGGCGAGACGTTCCACCGCCTCCCGATACTCAGCCTCGTTGCGAATCATATCGAACCTCCATGACGGATTTTGACGATGCCTCTCGGTGTTCCGTCGCGTCGGGACTGACGGAATGCGGAGGGGAATTCCAGTTCATGGCCATGCTTGTCACGGATCCCGCTACCAAGGCCCAATCCCGGGATGTGCGGATACAGCTCGACGCGGTAACGGTGCCACATCGGAAGCTGCTTCTTCGGATAGCCGCGATATGGCCTGCGCGAAGACGGATCCCATGTCCAAACCTTGCCGGGATCCAGAAGATTTAGGTCGCGTGTTAGCTCCCCGCTCCTCAGACGGTCCAGGTCGCACACGAAATACCCGTCGATGTCATTCGGATGGTCCTTGTCTTCCGCAAAAGATCCGTCAGCAAACACCTCCGTGATCCCAACGTGCCAGAGTTGCCGCGTCAACGTCTCCAGATTGGTGACGAGAGTCGCCCGCCAAGCGGCGTCCCAGTTTGGCCATTTGTTCGGGTCCCCGGGACCAGCGACGAGGACTGACTGATATAGCTCGGCGAACGAGACCTCATAGTCGCCCGGCGGGAGCAGTCCATCGGCCTGAAAATCGGGGATTATAGCCATGCCCGGTCCGTCTCCTTGCCCGCGCACCATAGCAAGACTTGACATATATGTCAAGCATGTCGTATTCGCCGCATATGGCGCTGCTGTCATGTCGGAGCTGGTATCCTGGCTAGGCAATCGCCGTACACATGGTGGCTGGGAATTGGCGGCGAGACCGTCGAGGACCTGGGGGTGCTCACGCCGCATTTCGAAACGGACGACGTGCCCAACGCTCCGCGGCAGCGTGATCTTTGTTGAAGGTTCCATTGATGACAGAGGTGCGGGCCTTGAGCATTAAGTGCGCGCCTCTCGGCGACCAGCGCATCTGCTGATTGGCGCCCATTCGACGGTGCAATAACCACTGCACTGTGCTTTCGGTGGTCGCCGTCGAGATCGGCTCGTCGCTGCGCCGGGCCTTCGCATAGTCGATTATCAGATCGGACTGTCCGGACACGTAGGTCTCAAGATCGCGCAACAAACGCGCTACCTTGGCCGCCCGTGTGGCGGCGGGTGATCCGCCTTTCGCCATGGCGTCGAGCGGTTCCAGAGTGTCGCCAATCAGATCGAGGGCTCGCTTCACCTGACCGTGCCACAGGCGCCAACGAATATGTTGATCGACAATATCCGCCAGTCGGGCGCCTTCCGCACGATCTTCGATGGTGCCATCCGGCCAGCCTTTGACTGCCTGGGCGACATGCTGAATGCGCATCGACAGATGGAACCAGTCCAACACGTGATGGGTTGGACCGATACTCGCCTCTTCTCCCAACGACCGCGGACCATCGGCTCCGTCGCTCAGGATGGTGACCGGCGTCCGCAGTGTCGCTCCAAGGTCATGCAGCACGCCACGCAACTGTTGTGCCTGCCGATCGGCCTCGGCTGGCATGCTGCTGAACACCACCTGATTCCCTTCGTCATTGCTGACCTGAGCGACGAAAACCTCGAAGGACCGCCCTTGGTAGCTGGGAACTGCTTTCACATGGCCGCCGTCGATGGCGAGTGCGATCGATTGCGCTTCGTCCGGTGGTGCGAAGGTTGGCAGCGTCTTCGCTTCTCTCTCGAGCCTGGCGCCGACATGCAGCGTTCGCTGGCGAATCGTCTCCACATCCGGGGCGTGGCCGAGCGGGAAGAACATCTCGAGCAGCGAGCGGGCACGGCTCTGCTTCAATCTCGGTGCAAATCCTATCCCTGGAACGGGAGCATCCGAGCGCGAAGCAGGTCAACGCCAGCGCGGCCATACATGGCGCGCTTGAGTGTCTTCAATCTGTTGATCTGACCCTCCGTCTGCCCATTGCTCCAAGGTTCGAGGACGGCATTGCGAACCGCCTCGATGTCCTGCCGCAATGTCCGGACAAAGCGTCGCATGCCATAGATGCCACTTGCGCGGGCGTCGTTCAGCCAGGTGTCCAGCCGCTCCACCGTACCGCCGCGAAGTAGGCTCCGAAAGCGCATTGCCAACGCGCGCATCGTTGTGAAATCCGCCGACGCCGCCTTGAGCGCGTCGACGTTGATGATCTGCCGAGCCGTCATCTGGCCACGAGGTTTTACGCAGAGTGCCGCCGCAGTTGGTGGCGAGATCTGACGGCCGGTCATCGGGTCCAGCGTCCGCACCGGCGGCGGCGAGTGGGCTTCCTCGTCCAAGGAAGACGGCTCACTCGCATTCCCCGAGGGTGAGCTGTTGCGCCACGGCGCCAAGAAGCGAGCCAGGTGACTGTACGAGCCGGTGTAGCCGCGATGACGGATGTCAGAAAACAGATGCCGGACTTTGGTGGTCCCTTCGGCCCAACTGCGTGCCAGGAAAGCCCCGAAATAGGCTGGCGTGCAAGGTTTCGGCGCCATGGCACTCGGCTCCGGCAGGTCGATGCGACGCACCCAACGATAGACGCGCCGGGGACCGAGACCCAGCTTCCGCGCTATCTCTGTAACGGCATGGCCGGCGTCGTAAAGGCCTCTGATCTGATCGAACATGGCCTGACGGGCGGCATCGCGACCGCGGCGCAGAAGGCGATCCTGCGTCGCGACCTCCGAGCAACCGTCTGACGGTTCGATCACCATTTGCTCCGGCGTGTCGGGATCGTCTTCGACCTGGAGCGAAGATTCTCGGATCGGCGCCTCGAAGCGGCCCAGTTGCCGTTCAATGGTCTCCCGCAGGTTCTTCAGCAGATGAAAGCGATCCGCGATCTGTCGCGCCTGAGGCGCACCCTCACGTGCGGCATCCGCATAGAGACCCGCGCGATCACGGCTGACAACTTCGATTTCCGGATGCCTCTTGAGCCAGTCAGCCGTGGTAGCGGCCGAGCGATCCGCCAGCAACTCCACCACCTGACGACGCTCCAAATCGACGATGACCGTCCCGAAAGTCGTGCCCTTCCGCCAGGCCCATTCATCGACGCCCACGATACGGACCACGGCCCGGTTGGTCTGGGCTGTAACGCCTTTCTTTACACTCCGCAGGATCGTAGTATCGCTGACTCGCATGCCGAGACTGGCCATCAGTCGTTCCGAGGGTCGCCCACCCGCGCCGTGGCCAAACAGCTTGACGATTCCGGCCAACCGGGTCGTCCGGCGGGCGAACGGGGTTGCAAGCCTTGGAAGCCGCTCGGCAAAAATCCGGCGGTCGCACTGCTGGTTCCTGCATCGCCAGCGGGTCGACCGTGCCTGGATAATCACCGGCTTGCCCTGAGCAGACAGGTCCCGCAGCGTCCGTATATAGGAACTGTGACGTGAACTCGATTGCGTGCCACAGACAGGACAACAGGCATGGCCCTGTCCGGCATCAAGACCATCGACCGAGACGATCCAGGCACCCTCCCCAGGTTCAACGGCGGTGACGTTCAGATCCGGCGCAGGCGCCCAGGATGTCAATGTTTTCATCCCGCTTGATGTCGCCTATCGACAATCGACGCAAGCCCACCAACTTGCACCGAGATTGAAGCAGAGCCTCATTCTTGGCCACACGACAGACGGACTTCCTCAGCCGCGTCTTCTCGCTGCGGCGATACCTTATCGTCAATACGGTACTGTTCCTGGTGTTCTCGGTCGCCTGCGGCCAGGCGCGCAGTCTGGGCGAGATGATCGTGTTGCGCGCCCTGCAAGGCTTTTCCGGGGGTGTGCTGATCCCGCTGGCGTTCACAATCATTGTCGCCATGCTGCCGGCCTCCAAGCGCGCAATGGGCCTGGCTGGATATGCCGTCACCGCCACATTCGCCCCGGCGATCGGCCCCACAATAGGCGGTTGGCTTACCGACAACTACGGCTGGCCGACCATCTTCTACCTGAACATCGTGCCCGGCGTCGTGATGCTCGGTGCGCTGATCTACGGTTTGCCGCGCACGCCGATGCAACTCAACCTGCTGCGTCGTGGCGACTGGCTCGGCGTTGCACTGATGGCTGTCGGGCTCGCCGCTCTTCAGACCGTGCTGGATGAGGGGAATGTCGATGACTGGTTCGGCTCGCCGTTCATCGTCAGGTTGACCGTGGTGTCCGCCTTGGCGCTGATTGCCTTTATCATTGTTGAACTTGCCGGCAAGGAGCCGCTGGTACAGTTGCGTCTGCTCTTGCGCCGCAATTTCGGCTTCGGGACGCTGGGAAACTTTCTTCTCGGCTTCGCTTTGTATGGCGCATCCTATCTGCTGCCACAGTATCTCGCGGTCACCCAGGGGTTCGATTCAGAGCAAAGCGGCGAGGTGATGGCGTGGACGGGTCTGCCGCAATTGCTCATCATTCCCTTCGTTCCGCTGTTCATGCGACGCATCGACGCCCGCTTGCTGGCTGGCATCGGGCTGGTCGTGTTCGCGACCAGTTGCTTCATGGATCTGCATCTGGACAGCGATTACGGCGGGCCTCAGTTGTTCGTGCCTGACGTGATACGTGCGATCGGGCAGGCACTGGTGATGACGCCGCTTTCGGCCATGGCAATGGTCGGCATTACGTCGTCGGAGGCCGGTGCAGCCTCGGGCCTGTTCAACATGCTGCGCAATCTTGGTGGTGCGATCGGCACGGCCGCGCTGGAAACCTTTCTGACCAAGCGTGAGCAATACCATTCGTTCATCATCAACGCGCACGTGTCCATGCTGCAGCCGGCCACCCGCCAACGGTTGGCGGAACTGCAGCAGTACTTCATGGTGCATGGCGTTCCGAGCGCCGCCGGTGCATTGGCCCGTGCCTTTGTCGCCGTAGGCAACATCATACGGGACCAGGCCACCATCATGAGTTACGCGGACTGCTTTGGGTTGCTTGGTGCTGTCCTGGTCTGCGCCCTGCTGGCAGTGGCCATGCTAAAGAAGGGCGCGGGAGAAGCAGGAGGCGCACACTGACCGAATCGGTCTTCAATGCCGCCCGGCGGAGCCGATACCGGTGCGATCGCAGGCCAGTCCGCGATTCCGTTTCGGATCAAGAGCGCTTGTCAGACACTGGGCGCCTCGACATCCGTAGCCGCGGCCGTGGACCGTTCAACCGGCGTTTGCCACCCACCGGGATCCGCGTTCACCCTTGATCGGGATGCCCTTGACGATCCACCGGATCGCAGACAAGCCGGGCCAGGGCGTTCGTATTGCCTGTCAAACGTTCGATGGTGGCGCACGCTTGTCGAATGTCAGGCGGCTCGGCGGACAACCAGCGCCGGCAGGCAGCGATATTGAGAACGAGAGCCGCCAGAAGTTCCCTGATCTCCGCCGCGACAGGAGCCGACCCGGGTTCGCCGGCGAGCCGGGACGGGTGGAATACGGGCAGAGCGATTTGCCGCTCTCCTTCTTGCTCCGATTGGGGGTTTGCGCTTTCCTCCGCGTCCACCGAGGAGATCTCCCCATAAACGTTGGTGCATCGCTCCATGCAGAGGGAGAGTTCTTTTCGCCGGGGTGGCGCAATGGCTGCGCCTGACGCGTTCACGGACATTCCTCCTCCTGGGGCAAAAGTCCAGCGCGAGCCAATTGCACGGTTGTAGCCCATGACCCAGGAGTGATGTCCAATAACTCTATAGAAATGATGTCAAAAAACGTGGATGCCACGACGCGGACGCCTGCCCCGGATGAAAAATCGTGAAATCTTGCGAAATGCGATGATAAGCTTGGACGATGAATCCCGCCTCCCCTCGACGGCCGGCAGGCATCGCATTCGGCCGATTCCAGGTATGGCCTGACCGCCGCGATCTGCTGGCAGACGGCCAGCCGCTCAGGCTGGGCGGGCGCGCCTTCGATGTGCTGCTCGCGCTGCTCGAAGCACGGGGCGCCGTGGTCAGCAGGGAGGCGCTGAAGGCCCGGGTTTGGCCGAACCAGACCGTCGAGGACAACAATCTGGCGGCCCAGATCGTCGCGTTGCGCAAAGCGTTGGGGGAGGAGCGCGGGCTGATCCGCACCGTAGCCGGACGTGGTTACCAGTTCACCGGCGAGACCCGGGCTCTGCCTGCCGCGGCGGAGGCGTCCGAGGTGGCGACGTCGCCGGCAGCCGAGCCGATCCAGGCGCCAACGAACCTGCCGGAGCAGGTGACTGAACTGATCGGCCGTGAGCAGGAACTCGCGGAAGTCCTGGCATTGTTGGCCTCCAGTCGCCTCGTCACTCTCACCGGCCCCGGTGGTATTGGCAAGACGCGGCTTGCCCTGGCGGCCGCGCGTCAGTTGCTGCCGGACTTTGCCGATGGCGTCTGGATCGCTGAATTCTCGGCTATCGCCGATCCCGGCCTGGTTGCCTCGACGGTTGCCGCCGCGGTTGGGCTCCAACCCGGTGTCGGCGTAACGTCGCCCCAGCTTGTGGCCCAGGCGCTGGGGCACCGGCGGCTGCTGCTGATCCTGGACACCTGCGAGCATGTGATCGACGCCGGCGCGGCGATGGCCGAGGCGTTGCTGCAGGCCGGTTCGGGGGTCCGCATTCTCGCTACCAGCCGGGAGCCGCTGCGGGTCGAGGGCGAGCATATTTACCCGGTACCACCGCTCGCTCTGCCCGCCCCGGAAGCCGAGGACCCGTGGCGATTCGGCGCGGTTCGGCTCTTCGCGGCAAGATCGGGCGCATGGGGCGTGCAGGTCTCGGACGATCAGCGCGTCGCAGCGGCCATCGCAGGCATCTGCCGGCAACTCGATGGCATCCCGCTGGCGATCGAACTGGCGGCCGCGCGCGCCGCGACGCTGGGTATCGAGGGTCTTGGCGCGCATCTCGCTGATCGTTTCGGCCTTCTGACCGGCGGAAGGCGGACGGCCATGCCGCGGCACCAGACCCTGCGGGCGACGCTCGACTGGAGCTATGACCTGCTGAGCGAGGCCGAGCGCGTGTTCCTGCGCCGCCTGGCCGTTTTCGCTGGCGCCTTCAGCGCCGAAGCAGTCAGCGCGGTTGCTGCGAACGCCGCACCCACGACGTTGGAAGTCGTCGATGGTCTGTCGAACCTGATTACCAAATCGCTGCTTGCCGCGGAGGTCAAAGGACCGGTGGCACGCTACCGGCTGCTCGACACGATGCGCGCCTACGCACTCGAAAAGCTCAAGGCAAGCGGCGAGCACGAGCGGCTGCTGCGTCACCACGCAGAATACTACCAACACTTGTTCGAACGAGCGGAGGTCGAATCGGAAACCCGGCCGACCGTCGAATGGTTCGACGACTACGGTTGGTGCATCGACAATCTGCGTGCCGCGCTGGACTGGGCCTTTTCGCCGGAGGGTGATGCATCGGTCGGCGTCGCGCTGACCGCCGCCGCCGCGCGACTCTGGGTTAATCTGTCACTGCTCGACGAGTGCCGCAGCCGCGTGGAGCAAGCGCTTGCCGTCTACAACATGGGCGAGCCCGGCGACCCGCGTCTCGAGTGGAAGCTCTATTCTGGGCTTGCAATATCATCTCTTTGGGGATCCGTGGGCCGACAACATCAAGTCGCTGGTCGTGAGTGGGCCATGGTCTGGGAACGGCGTCTTGCAATTGCGGAGAGCCATGGTGATACCGAGGCCCAGTTGCGCGCTCTCTGGGCTTTATTTTCCTTTCATATGGCGGGCGAACAGTATCACGTTGCCCTGGAAACGGCACAAAGGCTTCGCACATTGGCGGCACAGCACCAGGGGCGAAGAGATGAGCTCAGTGGCGAGCGGCTGATGGGCTTGGCGCAATACTTTCTGGGTGACCAAATCAGCGCACGTCAACACACCGAGTACATGCTCGCCAATTTCATCACGTCTGACCCAATATCGCGTGGAGCTGCTATTCATGCTTCTTTAAACCAGCGCGTAGCGGCACGCATCGTGCTTGCGCCGATCCTTTGGTTACAGGGATTCCCCGATCAGGCAATCCGCACCGCCAAGCACGCTGTCGACGAGGCGCGCGAACTCAATCAGGCAACGACGCTGTCTCGCGCACTGGCCAGAGCGGCCTGTCCGATCATGCTATGGGTTGGCGATCTTGCCGCGGCAGAGCACTACATCGCAATGCTTCTTGACGACGCGACAAGGCTTGCGCTGCGCTTTTGGGCCATCAAGGGCCGAAACTTTCAAAGAGTGCTCGAGATCATGCGCGGCGACTCCGGTCATGGTTTAAGTCAGTTGCGCGCCGACCTTGACGAATTCGTCGCGATGTCCGACGGGATATTTCTCAACGAGCTGGCGGCAGGTTTTGCTCGCGCCGGGCGGGTCGCCGAGGGGCTCGCCACCGCCGAGCAGGCATTGGAACAAGCCGAACACACAGGAGCACGCTGGCTGTTTCCTGAGTCGCTTCGCATCAGGGGCGAGCTTCTGCTCTTGCAAGCCGAAGCCGGCGCGCCGGTTTCGGCCGAGGACCTTTTCCGTGAAGCGCTTGACTGGGCACGCCGGCAAGGTGCGCTGTCCTGGGAACTGCGCGCCGCTACGAGTCTTGCGCGATTGCTGCGGGTTCAGGGCCGCCCGGCCGACGCAAAGGCGCTGCTTCAGCCAGTCTATGACCGGTTCACGGAAGGGTTCGCGACCGCAGACCTGAAAGCGGCAAACGCGCTGCTGAACGCCCTCGGAGAGGGCGGAACCCGCACGGTATCCGGTTCGGGTTTCGAGGACCATATTGGACGTTGGTATAATCATCCATCCCCAACGTAGTACTTGCGTCTCGCTCCGGCATTGCGACCTCGATGGTGGGTTGACGGGATCGCACCAGTATTCAATCCGACAGTAGACCGGATCGCGCGCGGGAGAACCAGGATGGCGTTCACTATCGAAGGAGTGGTTGTGCCTGACAGCGCACTGGCGCGCGAAATCACCGAGCTGGTGCGCGATACGGAACCTCCGCTCCTGTTTCATCACTCCAGCCGCGTCTACCATTGGGCGGCGCTGACGGGGGCGCGCCGTGCGCTGAAGTTCGATGCGGAACTGCTGTATGCCGGGGCGATGTTTCATGATATGGGATTGACGCCCCAATACAGCAGCCCCGACGAACGCTTCGAGGTTGACGGCGCCAACGCGGCCCGCGACTTTCTGCGCAGCCACGGTATAGCGGAGCGCGATATCGACTCGGTATGGGTTGCCATCGCCCTGCACACCACCCCGGGCATACCGCAGCACATGCATCCGGTGATCGCGCTGGTGACCGCCGGCGTGGAGATGGACGTTCTGGGCATCGCGTTCGCCGACTTCTCCGACCGGCAGCGCGAGGCCGTGGTGCAGACGCATCCGCGGGGCGACTGTTTCAAGGAACAGATCATCCAGGCGTTCTACGACGGCATTCGGCACAAGCCAGGCACCACTTTCGGCAATGTCAAGGCCGACGTGCTCGCCGACAAGGATCCGCTGTTCCTGCCATCGAACTTTTGCAGCGTGATTCGCGGATCGGCCTGGCGCGGATAAGCCTGCCTTCGACCGCATACATCTCATTCCGCCGCACGCAACTCAGGAGTCGCCATGTCGTCCTCCAAGGTGTTCACCAACGCGACCGGCGCGCCGGTTCCCGACAATACCAATATTCTCACCGCGGGCCCGCGCGGCCCCGCGCTGTTGCAGGATATCTGGCTGATCGAAAAGCTGGCACATTTCGATCGCGAGGTGATCCCGGAACGCCGGATGCATGCGAAAGGCTGGGGCGCCTACGGCACCTTCACGGTGACGCACGACATCACGCGCTATACGCGTGCCAAACTCTTCGACGCGGTCGGCAAGCAGACGCCGATGTTGGAGAGCATCAGGATCCCTGGGGTATTCATGCCGCGGCAATTTGAGTGGCAGCGGGTGAGTTGTCATTTGCCAGGCCGGGATACCATTTCTCAAAGAGCGGCCGGAGCGAGCCGTCGAGGGTACGTGTTCGGGTCTGTAGAAGCAGGTGCGCACCCCGCTTCGTCCACTGCATCTGCTGGCGCTTGGCGAAGCGCTTGCTGATGACGGCGTTCACCGTGGATTCCGCCAAGCATGACGAGATACGCTCGCCTGCTCGGAACCGCTCGCCGTAGTTGATCAGGCTTCCCGTGTTCGACTCGATATAGACTGCGAATTCGTGAACCGACTTGGCGAATTTGCGCAGGTTCGGGTAGTCGACTTCCAATCCGTCCACATCGTCTTGGAGGGTTTCGATTGCCTCTTGCGCACGGTGCTGGTTGCCGTGCCAGAGGAACCATTTGCTCCGTTCCAACTCCTTCAGCAGCCGGGCACCTGCGGCCTCGTCATGGTGAGCGACGCCGCGCGCGTACTGTTCCAGCACGGTCACCCGCATCGTAATGTGGAACCAATCGAGGACATGCTCCGACCCCGGGGTGACGAGTTCGGTCAGCGCACGAATTTCCTCGCCGCCGTCAGTCAGAAAGGTGACGTCCTGGTTTGCCTGTAGACCCTGGCTCCTGAGTGTCCGTCCGAGAACAAATTGAGTCATTTGAATCGGTTAGCGGATGGGCCTTGAACCCACTGATTCAGTTACCATTTTCGTCCCCCCTGTACCAATCTGGGGGTGTCCCGTGTGGACCAAAG
>Ga0335072_10011747_pt1 | contig 12538 bp, 11 predicted proteins | sample Lox_Sample_21_FD_206725 | JGI IMG/M metagenome (GOLD analysis project Ga0335072, IMG submission 206725) | Soil microbial communities from Loxahatchee National Wildlife Refuge, Florida, United States - Lox_Sample_2.1 | ecosystem: Environmental > Terrestrial > Soil > Wetlands | place: USA...
ACAGAGCTGATGTCCGATGCCGCCGAGCTGGTGTCGGGAACCACGCTGGCCGCGCTGCTGCTCGCCCCGAACAACGAGTCCAAGCTGCTAAGGTCCGCCAGCACAGGGTCCCAGCCGCTGGAAGTGGTGAAATCCCCTAGTGCAGCAGTCAAATCCGTACCCAGCGCGGGGTCAATGCTCGAAATAGCGTTGATGATCGGATCAACAATCAGCTCAAATTCATCAGCATGCGCTGACGGCGTCATGGCCAACGGGGTCATGCCGAACGCCAAAAACGCGCTTGCACTCGCAATCAAACCGACCACGGCACGACGGAGCGCCTTGGCGTTACGGTGCCGACAATTCCGATTGCTGAAGCGCTTAGCCATGGCCGGGCCTTCCCTGAGAGAAACCTGAAGGTCGTTCTGCGATGCGAATCATCACCCACCGGCCGTGCGACGAGCGCAGTACCGCGCTACTGCAATCCGGTCCGGTTTCGGCGCGCCACCACTTAGCAACGACGCTGAGCCAGACGACGCGGGACCCGCGTCGTCCGCTGTTCGCTACCTGATCAAACCTCTTCTGGGAGTCGGCTAGTGCCTTACGCTGGTGAATTGGGACCTGGGGGCCGGAGCGGCGGAGGGTCTGATGACCGCAGCGACGGCGTGCCGCACGTGTGGCACCGCGCCGCGTGAGGGTGCGCGATTCTGTGATGGCTGTGGTGCGCCGGTCACGGCGCACGATGCCCATGCCGAGTACAAGCAGGTGACGGTGTTGTTCGCCGATGTGGTGCATTCGATGGACATCGCCGCGGCGGTGGGGGCGGAGCGGTTGCGCGAGATCATGGCCGACCTGTCCGACCGCTGTGCGGCAGTGGTGCAGCGGTACGGCAGCACGTTCACGCAGTGGACCGGCGACGGGATCATGGCGGTGTTCGGCGCACCGGTGGCCTTGGAGGACCACGCAATTCGGGCCTGTCTGGCGGCCTTGGGCCTGCAGGAGGAGGCTACGCGGCTCGCTGTCGAGGTGCGTAAGCGCGATGATATCGATCTACGGTTGCGGGTCGGGCTGAACTCCGGGGAGGTGATCGCCGGTGACATGGGTTCGGGTCAGTTTGGCTACCGCGCCGTGGGTGAGCAGGTCGGGATGGCTCAGCGGATGGAGTCGGTGGCCCCGCCGGGTGGGGTGATGCTGAGCGCCTCGACGGCGCGACTGGTTGAGGGCGCGGCGACTCTGGGTGCGCCGGAGTCGGTTCGGATCAAGGGCGCCGAGAAACCGGTGCCCGCCCGTCGACTGTTGGGCATGGCCGACGGGCAGCGCGCCGCGGGGCGCGCGGAGTCGGATCTGGTCGGCCGACGCTGGGAGATGGCCGCGGTCGAGGGCTTGTTGGACCGCGCCATCGACGGGCACGGCGGGGTGGTCGGCGTGGTGGGGTCACCGGGCATCGGCAAGAGCCGTCTGGTGCGCGAGGTCACCGCAATGGCAGCGGCCCGGGGTGTCGAGGTGTTCACCGCCTTCTGCGAATCACACGCCAGCGATATCCCGTTCCGCGTCGTGGCGGGGCTGCTGCGTGCTGCCACCGGCGTGCGCGGTCTCGACGATGTGGCCGCTCGTGCGGGGGTGCGGGCTCAATTCCCTGACGCCGACCCCGAAGACGTGCTGCTGTTGGAGGATTTGCTGGGCATCGCCGACCCTGAGGTGGCGCTGGCCAAGGTCGATCCGGATGCTCGACGACGGCGGTTGACGGCGCTGGTCAATGCCGCGTCGCTGGCCCGAAAAACCCCGGCGGTCTATGTGATTGAGGACCTGCACTGGATCGACGAGGTCAGCGAATCCCTGGTCGCCGAGTTTGTGGCGGTGGTCCCGCAGACGCCATCGCTGGTGCTTATCAGCTACCGCCCCGAATATCGCGGCGCGTTGAGCGGGATACCCGATGCGCAGCGCATTGCACTTGGGCCGCTGAGTGATTCGGAGACCGCAGCGTTGGTGTTGCAGCTGGTTGGACCGGACCGCTCGGTCGGCGGGTTGGCCACCATGATCGCCGAGAGGGCCGCCGGGAACCCGTTTTTCGTCGAGGAAATGGTGCGCGATCTGGCCGAGCGGGGTGTGTTGCGTGGCGAGCGGGGCGCATACCTGTCGGCCGCAGAGGTCGCCGATGCCGCCGTGCCGGCGACACTGCAGGCCACCATCGCCGCCCGTATCGACCGGCTCCCCGTCGCCGCCAAGCAGACTCTGAACGCCGCCGCCGTCATCGGATTGCGGTTTAGTGCAGAGCAATTGGCGTTGCTCGATCGCGAGGCCGAGATGGGCGAGTTGATCGCCGCCGAACTCGTCGACCAGGTGCGGTTCACCCAGCACGCCGAGTACGCTTTCCACCACCCGCTGATCCGGACCGTGGCCTACGAAACACAGCTGAAGTCCGACCGCATCGAACTGCATCGGCGTCTGGCAACCGCGCTCGCACAGCACCACCCGGATTCGCTGGATGAATACGCGGCGCTGATCGCCGAGCATTTCGAGGCCGCCGATGACCTGCGCGCCGCGTTCGGCTGGCACATGCGCGCCGGGGCATGGGCGCAAGCCCGCGATATCAGGTCCGCGCGGATCAGCTGGGAACGGGCCCGTGCGGTCGCCGACCGGTTGCCCGCCGATGACCCGGGCCGGGCGTCGATGCGCATCGCCCCGCGGACGCTGCTGTGCATGAATACCGTCCGGGTTGCCGGCAGCATCGCCGACACCGGCTTCGACGAACTGCGTGAGCTCTGCAGCGCCGCCGGCGACACCGTGTCGCTGGCGATCGGCATGGGCGGCCTGCTCCTGACGCTGGTTTTCCATAACCGCTACCGGGAAGCGGCGCGGCTTGCGGCGGAGTGCAGCCGGCTGCTCGAGTCGTTCGCCGATCCGCCGTTGACGTTGATGTTGGTCGTGGCCCAATCCGTGTGGCTGGCAGGCCAGGCAGCCGAAGGTCTGCGCTTGGCGCAGCGCGTCATCGACCTGGCCGACGGCGATCCCACCAAGGGCGCTCTGGGCACCATCGGGTCGCCGTTGGCGATGGCGATCATGATGCGTGGCAACTGTCGATATTGCCTCGGTCTTCCGGGCTGGAGGGAAGACCTCGACCGGGCGATCGCGATGGCCCGCAGCGTCAACCCGTCGTCCTTCATCGCCCCCGTGCTGTATAAGTACCGCTTCGCCGCCCATGCCGGGGCCGTGCTCCCCGACGCGGAGGCTGACCGGAACACCGCCGAAGCGATGGAGATGGCCGAGCATTCCGGCGATGACTTCGTGGTGGATGGCGCCCGGGTGAGTCGCGGCCTTGTCCTGATCAATCAGGGCGGTTCGCGACGCGCGGCGGGTTTCGCGCTGCTCGCCGAATTTCGTGAAGCGAACGTGCGGCATGGGTACGCGAAAAACGTAGTGCGGACTGTCGACACCGAGATCGCGAAGCAGAAAGCCAGAACCGGCGATGTCGACGGCGCCATCGAGTTGGCACGGGCGGTCGTCGACTACACGTTCGACGCAGGCGACGCGCTTTCCCTTGGCGAGGCCGTCAGGGTCTTGGTCGTATCACTGGTGCAGCGCGGCACGGGCGCGGACCTCACGGAGGCGCAGGCAGCGACCGACCGGCTGGCAGCGGAGCCGACCGACCCGGGATTCGTACTTTTCGAGGTTCCGTTGCTGCAGATGCGGGCCCTACTGGCGCGGGCTCGCGGCGACGCCGCGACTTATGCGGACTTCCGGGATCGCTACCGCGACATGGTGAAAACGCTTGGTTTCGAGGGGCATATCGCCTTGGCCGAGGCGATGCCATGACGGCGCGGCTCATCGGGCGAGGACGTGATTTCTAGCCATCCAGTCGTCGATGTAGCTCATCGTGATCGGTAGAGCCGCCCCGGAAAACACCATGTGGTCCGACTGGGGGATCTCGACGCAGGTCCCGTGCTGGTAGCGGGCCGCGGTTCGGCGTGCGACTCGGGCCGGCACGATGCGGTCAAACTCGGCCCACATCACCAGCACGGGCGTTGTCACCGCCGCGAAATCGACAACGGTGGCCTTCGAAAGCCTCGGCACCGCGAGGAGCAATTCCCAGAGATAGCGCCCGGATTCGTTGACCAAACCGTCATGGATTTCGCGGGCGATGTCCTCGGGCTGCGTGTTCGCGATCCAGCGTCGAAATTGATCTAACGTCGGCTTGCGCCACGGCTTGGTCCAGGAACGCGGCCGCAACATGTGCGGCATGGTCATGTGCAAGCTTGAGGGTGTTCCGCCGAGGGTGCCCGCCACCGGGCCGGGGCATGCCGCCACTAAGCCAACCGGGCGTGTGCGCGCAGCGACCAACTGCGCCAGCAGCCCGCCCATCGAGTGACCTATTAGAAGCGGTGGGGAATCCAGCGAATTCACGAATGCCACCAAGTCGTCGGCGTAGTCGCGAAGGCTCAGTGCGGCGACTTTCATCGCACCGTCCTCCATGGGCAACTCGTGGTATCTCAGCGTCGGGGTGTGCGCGGTGTAGCCCCGCTCTTCGAATGCGGCGCGGGCCGGAGCCAATTGCTCCCCACGACTCCAGGAGCCGTGAATCAAGACGACGTGTTTGGCTGCGGCCACGAAACTAAGGATGACAGTCGAGGCGCCAGAAAGCCCCGATACGCGTCAAGCTGTTTTGTAGCCAGCAGTTCGCGTCTCGTCCCACCGCTCGATGTTGCGCACCCCGTCGCGCACGAACGGGCTTGCCCGCATGACGGCGAACAACGTGTCGCGCGCCAGCGAGCCGGGGAAGCGGAGCGGCCGCTTGAGGTGGAGCAGCAGGACCACGCGGTGATCCTCGGTGTCGTTCCACACCTCGTGCGGGAACATGTCGTCGAAGATCGCGATCTGGCCCTCCTGCCACACCACCTCATGGTCGCCGACCGTCATCCGGCATTTGTCGTGTTCGCGCGGCACGATGAGCCCCATATGCGCGGTAACGATGGCCTTGGTCGGCCCGGTATGGCGCGGCACATGCGCGCCCGGCAACATCACCGAGTACATGGCGGTCAGCAGGCCGGGGATGCGATCGAGGACTTGTGCTGTCTCGGGACAGCGGGCGCAGTTGACGTCGCTGCGGATCCCGTAACCCCAGAGAAAGAAGGAGCGCCAGCGATCGTCGACCGCGATCTTTTCGTGGTCGATCGAGATCTCGCGCAACGCGGGTATAGACATCGGCTCGCGCATCAACGCCTGCGCTTCGTCGCGGATAACGGTCCAGTTCTCGGCGAGATACGTTGTCCAAGAAAAAGCCTCGTTCGGGAAGACCTGGTATTCCTTAGTTGCCGCGGACCACATCATGATCCGATCGAGAATCGGTAGGAGCCAGAGGCCGAACGAGATGATCAGCTCGCGGCCCGACTTGAGCTTCGCCATCTTGTATTCGCCTGTCCTAGGAGGCATTCTGTTCGCGTTGCTTTGCGACAACGACCGGTGCGGCAGTCTCGGGTGCGGTTCCGTCTCCGAAAAACCTTTTCTCCCAGTCCTTCTGAGCCTTCTTCCCCTCCCTGATGAATGGAGTGAAGAGCGCGATGTTGAGGATCAGCCAATTGACGAACGAGGCCGGGAAACGCAGCGGCTTCACGAAGTCGACGAACAGCACGACACGGGTCTCGTCGGAGTGGTTCCAAGCCTCGTGTTCGTATGCGTCGTCGAAGATCAGGACCTTTCCTTCCTGCCAATGGCAGACCTTGTCGTCCACCCGGATTGCGACTGTGTGCGGCGGCGTGTCCGGCACCAGCACGCCGAGATGGAGGCGCAGCACGCCGTTGTAGGGTCCGCGATGCGGCTTGAGGTGCTTTCCGGGCTCAAAGACCGAGAACATTGCCGTTTTCATGCCGGGGATCATTTGCAGGATGCGCCAGGTTTCCGGGCACAGTCGAATGGCTTCCTCCGAATTGGCGCCGTAGCCGGCGAACATAAACGTTTTCCAGTCGCGGTCGGTGCTGATCGAGCGCAGCTCACCGCAGATCTCATGGAAGCCGGGTAGCTCGTCCTTGCGAGTGAGCAGGTTATCGAGTTCGGCGCGGACATGGTGCCATTCGCGCTCGACGTCCGTCGCCCACGGGAACTCGCCGACGGCGTAGACGGGTCGATTGCCAAGTTTTGAGTATTTTTCGTTGAGCCCTTGAGCCCATTCGGCGATAGCGATCAGCGCCGAATTCACGAGCCCGGGCCGGCTCAAAGTGTCTTCCACACCTACAGTGCGCCGGACCGAATCTGCCATGGACTCAGCCTTTCTGCCACCATCATCGCGCAAAACAACGCGTGGGATTGCAAATATTTAGTGGCGTCCGTCAGTCACGTCTGCGTCACAACGAGTCGAGCGAAATAGTAGGGGCCCCAGGCCGCTGACCCGATACTAACCACAACCTTGTTTGTCGCTCAACACGCCATTCCAACAACACATTTCGTCACCGGATGGCCACGCAATGGCAACGGAATGGACAGATTAGCGTGCGAACCGATGGCTGGCAGTAACCCGCCGTCGGGTGCACCTTCCTCGCCAAAGCAGGAGCCCGGCAGGGGAATCGGCGGCTGAGGTCGTTGCCAACAACTCCGAGCGATGCGAGGATGGTTGCGAAGGAAAGCAGAATCGATGCTCGGCGTATCCGACAAAAGGGTTGTCATGCGTTCCGTTTTCGATCCGTTTAGTTCTCCTACCGTAAATTCACTTTTCCTAAAATCGCGTGTCGCACAATGAGTGCACTTTTCAGCACCGCGCGCGTGAGAGCGCATGCTCGACCGGTATTGGCCGCGCTGATCGGGGGTGGCGCATACGGCTGCTGGGCGGCGTTCACGCATCACCGGCTCGGTCTGGGCGTGGCGGTGCATGCGGCCTTGACGCAGGTAGCACTGAGCGTGGCCGCGACCCTGGTGGCGGTGCTGATACTCGAACGACTTTTCCGCTGGCCATCCAATCCCGTCCACGGCTTCTGGTTGGCCGCGCTCGGAACCTCGATGCTGGGCACGATTTGGCTCTATGTCGGCCACGCGCTGGCGGGCACGCCGCACATCGCGGTAACGATCGCACCCCCCGTGATTGTCGGTGCCGTGTCCGACTTCCTCTACGCCGGTGCGTTGCTCGCGCTAGCCAGGTGGCGCGCTGATATCGACGAGATGCCCGCTCGCTGACCAACTCTAAAGACGAGAGCAGGGGGAATGGTAGTAATCCAGTCGTCGACTTCGCGCGCAAGTGTGCCGACGACAGTCGGTAGGTCGGGCCGCGTCACCTCTTCGGCGTTGGTGGCGGTTGCTCTGGGTGGCCTCTGCCTGCAGCTGGCCGTCCTGCCGCTCTGGCTGCTGCCGGCGGATCCGGCCTTCGGCTTGCTCCTAGCGCCGATGGCGCTGCTATCAACACCGTTCTGGTCCCTTATCCACGAGGCGATTCACGGCACTTTGCTGCGCGAAAGGGTATGGAACGATCGGTTCGGTCGGATACTTGCCATCGGTTATGGTGCCCCTTTCGTGCTGCTCAAATCCGCCCATCTCCTGCATCACCGCTACAGCCGGACCCGCCGGGACCGGACCGAGATCTACGACCCGGCAACCTCGAGTTGGGCGGCGACGGCGCCCGGGTACTACCTCCACCTCCTCGGCGGGCTTTATCTTGCAGAGGTTGCTTCGGTGCTGCTCGTCATCGCACCGCGCAGGCTCTGGTGCTACTTAGCGCGACTGGTTGACTCGCCCGGCACGTTCGGCGGCATGTTGCTCAGCGGCATCAGCCGACGGCACCTCCGCGAGTTCCGTGCCGACGCAATGGCGTTGGTCCTCGTCCACGCGGCCGCGGGCTTCGCCTACGGTCGGCACGTCTGGATGTTGGCCGCCGCGCTCGCTGCCCGCGGGCTGCTGATCTCCGTCGCGGACAATGCCTACCACTACGGCACCCGGCTAGACGCTCGGCTCGAGGCGATGAATCTTCGGCTGCCCAGAGTGTTGGAACAATTCGTCCTCGCATTCAACTTGCATAGCGTTCACCACCGGCATCCGGGCCTGCCGTGGTATGAACTCCGCTCGGCGTTCGCGGCCGACGGTGACGAATTCCACCTCGGCTGGTTCACGGCCATGGCGCGGCAATTGGGCGGCCCGATCTCGGCTGAGGCGCAGGATCTCCGGCCAGCGTCGTAACCCACCTCAGCTGAGCGTCACGTGGAGACTTCAGCACTTCACGTGCATGCTGAGCAGCATGGGTGTTGATCGGCGGCGTGTGTTGGGTGGGGCGCTGGCGGTGGGTGGGCTGCTTGTTTCCGCCTGTCACACCGCGCCCCCAGCGCCGGGTGACGATGAACCGGCGGTCCCGTGGCCCGATGGCGACACCCTTGGTATCGGTTTGGAGCGCTATCCCTATCCGCACCCTGTGCACTATCTGGATGTCACGCACGTTGCGAAGGCGGACTGGATCGACCGTCGGGCCCCGGATTGGGAGCAACGTGCGCGCCTGGCCTACATGGACGTTCTGCCCGACAGCGCACAGTCGAAGGGGGCCGTCTTGCTGGTGCACGGCAAAAACTTCTTCGGCGCGTACTGGGCGGGAGTCATCGACACGTTGCGCCGTGAGGGTTATCGGGTAATCGTTCCGGATTTCATCGGCTGGGGTAAATCCACCAAGCCGTCGACGTTGACCGTGGGCTCGTTAGTGACGCATATGTGCTCCCTGCTCGATCGGCTGATGGTGGATTCTGTTGTATTCGTTGGGCATTCGACCGGTGGCTTGGTCGGCATGCACATGGCACGGACGTCGCCTGCGCGTGTCCGCGCGCTGGTGCTGGAGAACCCAATGGGACTCGAAGACTATCGAAACGCACTGATACACCCGGTGTCGCACGACGACTGGGCGCAGGACGAGCGCTCCATGACTGTAGATCAGATCCGTCAGTACATGGCGCACTATTTCGTCAACAAACAGCCTCGCCTCGTTGAGCCATTCGTCGCGATACGAACGGCCATCGGGCGAGGGCCCGAGTTCGAGCGTTGGGTGCAAAGCTCAGCGGCAGCGTACGACATGCTTCTCAACGAGCCCGCCGTGGACTTCGTCGCATCGCTATCGACCCCAAAGTTATTCGTTTGCGGCCTGTCCGATCGCACCTACGTGGGCGCGAAATACACTGCGCCCGCAGACCAAGAGGCCAAGGGCAATATCGCGGAGATGGCATAGGGGTTTGCGGCCAAGATGCCCAAGGCCCATTTCGTCGGTGTGCCCGACACCGGCCATGTGCCGCATCTGGAATCGCCGGCCGCCTTCTCTTCCGCGGTAGTCGAATTTCTGCGTTTGAACACCCAGTAGACTGTCAGCCGCAAATCTGGAGGAAGGGCAAAGGTCGATGATTCGCGGAAAATCCGTCGTCGTAACGGGTTCCACGTCCGGTATCGGTCTTGCCATCGCACGCGCCTTCGCCGCCGAGGGCGCAAACGTGACGCTGAATGGCTTCGGTGACCCGAAGGCCATTGAGCAAGAGCGTCACACCATTGAGGAGAAATTCGGAGTAACTGCGGTCTATTCGGGCGCTGACGTAACCAAGCCCGCCGAGATCGCTGAGATGATCAGCGGCACCGAAAAGACCTTCGGGGCAATCGATGTCCTTGTCAACAACGCCGGCATCCAGTTCGTGGCGAAGGTGGAGGATTTCCCGGTCGACAAATGGGACGCAGTGATCGCCACGAATTTGTCGGCCGCTTTCCACACCTGTCGATGCGCGGTGCCGGGGATGAAGCGCCGCGGTTGGGGCCGGATCATCAACATCGCCTCGGCGCACGGCCTGGTGGCAAGCGCCGAGAAGGCCGCGTATGTCGCGGCAAAGCACGGTGTTGTTGGACTGACTAAGGTGGTGGCGATCGAAACTGCCGATCATGGCATCACGTGTAACGCGATCTGCCCGGGTTGGGTGATGACGCCGCTCATAGCGCAGCAAGTCGAAGCGTTCGCCAAGGATGCGGGAAAATCCTTTGAGGAGGCCAAGCAAGAATTCGTTGCCGAAAAGCAGCCGATGGCCAGCTTCACCCGTCCCGAGGACATTGGCGCGCTCGCGGTCTTCCTGGCCGGCGATGCCGCCGCGACCATCACTGGCGCTTCGTATTCGATCGACGGCGGCTGGACCGCCCAGTGAGGCGCTGATCAGTCCGGCGGCGTCGGCGTCATCGATCCGATGTAGTACGTTTCGCGCCCGGTCGGATAGCCGCCGCCGTCGGTGGCGATGTGAACGTGGTCGTAGTGGTTGGCGGTTTCGTTGCCGTAGTTCGCTGTCCAGCTGCCCTTGCCTACACCCGGATAGATTTTCTGCCGCCAGATCACGTGGTTGATGCCCCATCGCTTGGCATTGGCCAAGGCATATCCGGCGATCTCATTGCCGAGCTCGATGCCGTCGGGGGAATCATGGTTCGGGATCATCACATCGATCGCCAGCCCGTTGGGATGCCACTTCAACGCGTCCTGCCGGTATCCGCCGATGGTGGTGATCTGTGGAAACAACACGCTGATTGCGCGGGCAGCCCAGATGGTCTTGACCTGCAATCCGTTTTCCGGCGCGACACCGGGAGGTAGAACGAACTGGAATTGCTGGGCAGCCACTGGAGCTTCCGCCGTCAACAAGTGCGTCTCGGCGGGACTGGCGACATTCAGCGCGCCGGCCTGCACAGCGGCGTGCGGCGGACTGGCCGGCGCAGGAGCGGGGCTTGTCGACGTTGCCGGCGCTGCGGCGGACGAGGTCTTGACGCAACAGCGAGGCTCGGTGCTTTGGGCGTAGAGCATGCCGCCAGAGACGACGACGGTGGCTGCGAAGGCCAACCATCTGCCGCGCCCCTTGGCTAACGACTCTTTGCTCACGGACAGCACCTTACTGCGGTGTTCGTCGCGGCGTGGCAAATCAGAAAACGACCGGGGAGTAGCTTGCGGAATTTCCCGTGCCCAAACAGGTCACGTCGACGCTGTAGGTTCCGCCGGCCGGCGGGAAGATGATCGTCACGGGGGACGAGGGGCTGGCTCCGGTCACCATCGTGTCGCGATCATAGGGAAATGCTGGCGTATTCATCACGCCCACCGAGTGGTAGTGGCAGAGCTCGGTTGCTCCCGGCGGGTTGTGCGCATCGACGATGGTCACGTACAACGCCGCGCCACCACCGCCGTAGATGACCTCGAGGCTGCCGTCCTGGCTCGCGAAGTAGGTCGGATTGGTTTCGGCCTGCGCGTTTCCGGCGCCGGTAAGCAGCATTGCCGGCAGCGATACCGCGCCGATCGCTACCGCGCGCAATTTCTTGTCAGCGTGCACACGCCAAGAATAGGCCGCGGCGCGGTCGCTCACACGCTCTTGACTACCGCAGCACCATGCTGCTAGACATGGCGTGCGTCCGAAAATTGGGCGATCGCCCAAAATCGTATTCGCAGAGAATCGGGGTTGGCATGGCGGGCCGGATGGACGGCAAGGTCGCATTCGTGACCGGCGCTGCGCGCGGGCAGGGCAGAAGCCACGCCGTCCGGCTGGCGCACGAGGGTGCCGACATCATCGCCGTCGACATCTGCCGCGACTTTGAGAATTCCCCCGTAGACGGTGCGACGCCGGACGACCTCGACGAGACCGCCGGCATGGTCAAGAACGCCGGGGGCCGCGTGGTCACCGCCGAGGTCGACGTACGCGATTACGAGGCATTGCGTGATGCCGTCGACGGCGGGGTCGATCAACTGGGACGGCTTGACGTCATCGTCGCCAACGCCGGCATCGGCACGACCGCCGGAAAGCTGCACAAGGCCGACGAGGCGCTGTGGCAGGAGATGATCGACGTCAACCTCAGCGGGGTGTGGAAGACGGTGAAGGCCGGCGTGCCGCACGTCCTGGCGGGCGATCGCGGCGGCTCGATCATCTTGACATCTTCGGTCGCCGGTAACAAGGCATATCCGCACGTCGGCCACTACGTCGCCGCCAAGCACGGGGTGATCGGCCTGATGCGTTCGTTCGCTGTCGAATTGGGGCAGCGGATGATCCGGGTCAACGCCGTTCTCCCGACACATGTGAACTCGCCGCTGCTGATGAATGAGGCCACCTACCGCGCTTTCCGGCCGGAGTTGGACAACCCCGGGCCCGACGATCTTGCGCCGGTTTGTCAGAGCTTCCACTACCTGCCCATCCCCTGGGTGACCCCCGAGGACATCAGCAACGCAGTGTTGTTCTTGGCCTCCGACGAAGCGCGCTACATCACCGGGGTTGCGCTCCCGGTGGACGCCGGCAGCTGCCTGAAGTAAGGGAATCATCGATGACTGTCACCAGCGACACGGATGCTTACTACGACCCGTACGACGTCGGCATCAATGCCGACCCATATCCGACCTACGCGCGGCTGCGCGACGAGGCCCCGATCTACCACAACGAAAAGTACGACTTCTGGGCGATCTCAAGGCATTCCGACGTCGAGAAGGCCCTGGCGAACTGGGAGGTCTTCTCCAACCGCCGAAGCGACATCCTCGAACTGATCAAGTCGAAATTCGACATGCCCCGCGGCGTGATGATGTTCCAGGATCCACCCGAGCACACGATGCTGCGCGGACTGA
>Ga0335072_10011749_pt1 | contig 12537 bp, 8 predicted proteins | sample Lox_Sample_21_FD_206725 | JGI IMG/M metagenome (GOLD analysis project Ga0335072, IMG submission 206725) | Soil microbial communities from Loxahatchee National Wildlife Refuge, Florida, United States - Lox_Sample_2.1 | ecosystem: Environmental > Terrestrial > Soil > Wetlands | place: USA: Florida...
GGTTTGATTATGGAAAAACAGACTCCCACTTTCTACCTCTGCTACCGGACCGTCAACTTGCGCCTGCGCGAGGGGGACAAAACGCAAAATCAGAAAGGATTCGACTCAGCCACCATCCAGACAGCCCCTGTAACAAGGAAGTTAAGGGCGCATTCGGACCAGGCGAAATGAGACTTTGGCTGGGCGATGAGCCGCGGAAGCCAAACCAGTACGCCAAAAAGCGCCAGCATGAGGGTCATCAGACGCATGGCTAGTTTCGCGTGGCGATTGATGAGAATCGCAACTGCCGCGAGTCCAAATCCGACGGTGGTGAGTATTGCCCAAAACATCTGGTTGGGAGGAATCCACTTTGGAACCAGACCAGCTGTCTCCCGCGGCAAGAGTATCTGACCCAAGGCAAAGGAAATCGCACAGACCCCGAGTCCAAGGCGCGCCAGCCGGCGGAACAGAACCAGGTTTGCCGTTTTTGGGTCAGTCGCTGTGTACAGGGCAATCGCGCCACAGAGCAAGGAAAAGAAGATGAAGAAGCTCCCGCCGTAGCGGTCGTAGGTGTTTGATGCGGCGATGATTTCAGGAATGCAGGCCAGCGAGAAGCACAGATACACGATGCAAAGGACGACCGACGCCACGCGCGCAGTGCGCGGGTACTGCATGCCAATCCCGCCGACAATCAGAGCGATCATCAGAGACACGCTGATGACAGTGCCGAGAGGGAGGCTCCAAATATGGTGCAGGTTTTGCCAGCTGTCAACGTCGTGCCACGTCAGGGCGATCACACCGAACAGCACCGCTGCCGCGCCAAAAAGAATCCGTCCGCACAGCGCCGTTTTCATACACAGAAGGTAACAAAGATGTCGGGTTGTTTGTCGATGACGAGCACCAGAAGTCAACGGGCTTCTGGCGACTGGTTTTCGGAGGCAGTTGCTGAGGCGGGGTGATAGTTGAAGAAGAAGTCATCCTCACGGCCATTGTGTGGTATGAGAAGCAAGATCTTGGCATTCGACTTCATCGAGTAATGTGAAGCGAGCCAGATATCCTTGGTGACCGGACGTTTCTCAACCTCGAACTGCGTACCCGGCTCGACCTCTGCAAGAAAACCCTCGATTCTCACGGGATGAAACACATGAGCTTCAACTTTCACCCATTGAAAGGTCTTCTGGTCGACCCACATCGTCCCTTCCATTCCGGTCAGCACCTCGCTGTCACGATCGGGCGGTTTATAGCCGTGACGGGGTGTGGCTTTGAGCACATAAACGTCGTAGCCGTTGAGGCGCCGTTTTCCGGCGAGGTGGAAGTCAAAGGCGGTCGTCATTTGCTGAATGAGCGTGTGGTCGCGCTTCCGATCAGCCTGATACCGGGCGATTCTCTGGGATCGTTCGTCTGCAGACTCGTGTTGTCGTTGAGCGACGGCTTTCTCGTATCTCTCCCGCTCTTCTTTCTGTTTTGCGTCGTCAAGAGGGTGTCCGTTCACAGCGATAAGGCGGTCGTATGGGGAACCGTAGAGCATGGTGACTGCGTACGTCTTGTCTCCATCTTTATTGCGGTCGCGTTCGGAGTTATCGAACCTGGGGGCAGCGTTCCAATCGCGGTCACTGGCTTGGGAGGCGCGTTGAATGATAGTCGCCACATCGTTTTGCGCGTTTGCGGCATGAGGCTCTAGAAGGATGACTCCGGTAATCCCGGCAATCACCGCGAAGCGAACCAGGATCGTTCTCACCCCCGCCTCGAGGCAACCAACAATGCCGCCGCTGCCAAAGCTATGCTTGCGCCAATCCATCGTCGTCCGAGACTGGCCCGCAGTTCCCAACTGCGCGGGTGCGACTGGCTGTCGAAAGTTCCGTGGGCGCCATGATCTCCTTGTAATGGTTTCCACAGATTGTCCGGCCGGTTTGGATCTTCTAATTCGGAGGTTTGTTGGGAGGCGAATCCAGTCTTGCCGAGATAGTGATCGAGCCAACCGGGTGCGACCTTGTTGCCGACGATGGCCTCGACAGTCGGCCAGCCGGCGTAGATCTCGCGCCGCGAGTGATGGGCTGCCCAATAGGTGGCCTTGGCTCCGACCTCGGGCTGGAAAATAGGAGCAACGGGTTGCGCCTTGTACTTCAAACGGCTCTTCACCCACCCAAATTGGGGAGTGTTCAGGGCAGGCATCTGCACCATCGTGATACGCAGGTTGCTGCGGTCGTGGATCAGTTCGCAACGCAAGGAGTCAGTGAATCCAGCGATGGCATGCTTGGCAGCGCAATATGCGGATTGCAGAGGAATGCTACGATAAGCCAAAGCCGATCCGACTTGAACGATCGTGCCACGATCCCTCGGCAACATGCGTCTCAACGCTGCGAGAGTGCCGTAAACAACTCCCAGGTAGGTCACCTCGGTGACCCGCTTATACTCTTCCGCCTTCATTTTCTTGACCGGCGAAAAGACAGAAGCCATTGCATTATTCACCCAGATGTCGATGGGCCCGAACTCACGCTCCACGGACGCAGCGGCGTTCTCAACGGCATTGGCATCGGCAACATCGAGGGGAAGGACCATGGCACTACCGCCGGCAGATTCAATCTCGCGCTTAGCAGCTTCGAGTCCATCCATGCCACGCGCGATCAGGCCAACCTTGGCGCCATGTTTGCCAAATTCCCGCGCGGTAGCGCGACCCAAGCCGGCGGATGCTCCTGTAATTACGACGACCTCACTGTTCAAATTGCCACCATCCGTTCAGGCGGATTCCTCATCAGATAAGTTCCTTTACTTGATCGGAGATTGTGGTCAGCGCAATTTTCTTTCGGTTTGGCTCTCCGCGGGCAAGAGATTCTGCGAAATGCAGAGCTTGGTCTGCTTTGACTTTTGCCGGCATGGGCGGCTCGAATGGATCGACTGCTGCTTGCAAGATCGCCGGTCCGGGAGCAGCGAGAAACTCGTCCAAGACTCGGCCGCAATCCGTAGGATCATCAACGCTGAAGCCAATGGCGCCGCAGGCATGAGCAAAGGCGGCAAAATCGATGGGCTGCAGATCCACACCGTACTCGGGATTTCCCAGGAAAACCATCTGCTCCCACTTGATTTGTCCCAGCGTGTTGTTCTTGATGATGACAACTTTGATGGGGAGCTTGTATTTCACGGCCGTCACGAAGTCCGCCATCAGCATGGAGAAACCGCCGTCGCCGACAAAAGCTACGCACTGGCGGTTGGGGTAAGCGACTTGGGCGGCGATGGTGTAAGGAAGGCCCGGCGCCATGGTGGCGAGGGTTCCAGAGAGTGAGAACATTTGCCCGCGGCGGGCTACGATCTGCCGCGCCCACCAGGTTGTAATGGTGCCGCTGTCGCTGCTGATGATAGCGTCACTCCTCAACCGCTTGCCCAATTCCCAAGCCACGACCTGAGGTTTCAGAGGCTTCTCTCGTCGAGTGCCGCGCTTCTCCATCAGGTCCCACCAGTCTTTCATTCCGGCCTGAGCCGCTTGCAGGAACTTCCGGTCCTCTTTGTGCCGGAGTAAAGGAATCAGTTCGCGCAAGGTGTTTCGGCTGTCGCCAACCAATCCGACTTCGACGGGATAACGAAGTCCAATTCGCTTTGGATCCAGATCGATCTGGACGCCTCTGGCCTGGCCCGGTTTGGGCATGAATTCGATGTACGGGAACGAGGTTCCGACCATTAGCAAGGTGTCGCAGTCTTCTAACGCTTCCTGGGAAGGTTTGGTTCCGAGAAGACCGATGCCGCCGGTGGTATAGGGGCTGGCGTCGGGAACGGCGGCTTTCCCCAAGAGGGGTTTCACGATCGGGGCGCCGAGGAGTTCAGCCAACTGTTCCAGCTCTTCGGTGGCATCGAGGGCGCCTCGGCCGGCAAGAATCGCGACCTTCTTGCCGTGATTGAGAATGTCAGCAGCCTGGTCGAGGTCGGCACGGTTGGGGAGGCGAGCGCTACGCGCATAAACGTCTGAGGTGTGGTGAGCTATGTTGCGACTGGAAGCCTGTCTTTTTTTGACCTCTTTCTGCTGCAGGTCGACGGGGAAAGTAATATGCGCTACTCCGTGGTAGGCAAGGGCCGTTCGACATGCCAAGTCGGCAAGATTCTCCACATGGGTCGGCCCCATGATGCGCTCGTTGAAGACGGCGACATCCATGAAGAGCTTGTCGAGCGCCACATCCTGCTGAGTGAAGGTACCAATGAGGTCATGGAACTGGAGCCCGGTGATTGCAAGTACCGGCTGGTTATCGAGCTTGGCATCGTAAAGACCATTGAGAAGATGAATTCCGCCCGGTCCTGAGGTCGCGACACAGACGCCCAACTTGCCGGTGAACTTGGCATAGCCGCACGCCATGAAGGCGGCAGCCTCTTCGTGCCGAACCTGAATGAATCGAATCTTCTCCTGGTGCGTGCGGAGAGACTCCATAATGCCGTTAATCCCGTCGCCCGGAAGTCCGAAAACAACCTCGACACCCCAGTCCAAAAGCGTTTCCACCAATACATCTGCCGCCGTCATAGGAACCTCTCCAAAGTGAAATCGGAATTTCCGGTCGTTGCTCCGATGCCTTGTTCTGCCGCAATCCGAATCGAGCCAGTCCACGCGGACCGGAAGTTTTCGCACCACCGAAACAAGCGCAGAACAGCCTGCGAAAACCCAAGGCGATGCGATTAAGAAAAAATATTTTGTGATCTAGCAGCCCACCTTTCATTCAGAAATTCATCTCTACATTGTTAGGTTCGAGCATGCGTTGCTTGGAATCCATACCGAATTCACTGCACTGTGATTCGTATTTCACTGCAAGGAGGCCAGTGCAACGTTGTCGCGGGTAGCAATCGAGCGAATCGAGGTATCGAGCTACAAGATACCGACGGACCTTCCCGAGTCGGACGGCACGCTGGAATGGAACTCGACAACGCTGGTGCTGGTGCGGTCTTACGGTGGAGGGAAACACGGGCTGGGGTACACCTACGCGGATAGAGGAACGGCAGCGCTCATTGAAGAGCTGTTATCAGAAGTAGTGAAAGGGCAGGATGTCATGGCGCCAGGGGCCAATTGGAATGCCATGGTTTCGCGGACTCGTAATCTGGGGAGACCGGGAATTGTCTCCATGGCAATCTCCGCCGTCGATATTGCCCTGTGGGATTTGAAGGCGCGTCTGCTGGATCTTCCGTTAACTACTTTACTGGGCCGAGTGCGGGAGTCCGTGCCCATCTATGGCAGCGGCGGATTCACCTCATATTCGGACGAACAACTGGAAGGTCAGTTCCACAATTGGGTGGAACAAGGTATTACGCGGGTGAAGATGAAGGTCGGCCGCAACGCCGCAGCTGACGTGAGAAGAGTGGGAGTAGCGCGAGCCGCGATTGGCCCAGACGTTGAGCTTTTCGTCGATGCGAATGGCGCTTACAGCCGAAAGCAAGCGCTGAAGCAAGCTGAAAAATTCGCAGACCTGAATGTAAGTTGGTTTGAAGAGCCCGTGTCATCGGACGACCTCGCGGGCCTGCGGCTGATGCGCGATCGTGGGCCGGCCGGCATGGTTATTGCCGCGGGCGAATACGGGTACGATGCAGGCTACTTTCTTCGAATGCTGTCGGCAGGGGCGGTCGATGTACTACAAGCGGATGCGACCCGGTGTGGTGGCATCACCGGTTTTCTTCTGGCAACGGCACTATGCCAAGCGCATCAGGTTCCGCTGTCAGCGCACACGGCCCCGACCGTGCATACTCACCTCGGTTGCGTGGCCACTCCGTTACGGCATTTGGAGTATTTCCACGACCACATTCGCATTGAAAAGATGTTCTTTGAGGGCGCCCGCTCGCCGGTCAAGGGAGAACTTTCGCCGGACCTATCACGGCCCGGGATGGGAATCGAACTAAAGCGCGCTGACGCTCAGCGTTTTGCAGGCTAGGAGGAATGATGTCGGCAAGTCGTGTTCCGCTTATTGCCCCGGAGAACATGAAACAGTCATGGCAAAGCCGTTCGCACAAGGTTGACGCTGCCGCCCTGGAAGACGCCTTGCGGCAGGCAGTGAGCGGCGAAGTCCGTTTCGACGCTGGAAGCAAAGCGCTTTATGCCACGGATGGATCGAATTATCGACAGGTTCCCATAGGCGTCGTCATCCCCAAAACCAGGCAGGATGTGATTGCGACGGTCGCCGCATGTCGACAGTTCGGCGCGCCATTATTGTCGCGAGGCGGCGGAACGAGTCTAGCTGGTCAATGTTGCAACGTGGCGGTGGTCATTGATTGGTCGAAATACATGCACCATATCGTCGAACTTAATCCGCAACAAAAATACGCTCGCGTTCAGCCGGGGACGATCTGCGACACACTTCGCAATGCAGCCAAGCCACACGTGCTAACTTGGGGTCCGGATCCAGCGACTCATGACCATTGCACGTTTGGAGGCATGCTGGGCAATAACTCATGCGGTGCGCATGCACAAATGGCGGGCAAGGCGGGCGAGAACGTCCTCTCAATGGACATTCTTCTTTACGACGGCACGCAAATGACTGTCGGGTGGATGGACGATCAGCATCTGGCGGCGAAGATCGCGCAGGGCGGTCGAGAAGGATCGATCTATGCGCAGCTAAAGTTGCTCCGCGATAAATACGGCAAACTGATCGAAGAGAAATATCCACGGATCCCACGACGCGTGTCGGGTTACAACCTCGATAAGTTATTGCCAGGCGAAGATGGGCGCTTCAACATTGCACGAGCGTTAGTGGGAAGCGAGAGCACTTGTGTCACGATCCTGGAAGCCGAAGTTCAGCTCATCTACAGCTATCCCAAGCGAGTGATGCTGGTGCTGGGCTATCCAAGCATTTATGAAGCTGGGGATCACGTTCCCAAACTCCTCGAGTTCAAGCCGATCGGCTTCGAAGGTATCGACGAATATCTAATAAAGAACGTCCGGAAAAAAGGCATGCCGCAGGTTGAGGATTTGTCCGTACTTCCCGAGGGGAAAGGATGGCTGATGGTGGAGTTTGGCGCCGGCAGCGTGGAAGAGGCGGAACAACAGGCGCGTACTGCGATGGCAGCGCTCGAAGGATCAAATGCGCCATCGATGAAGCTCCTAATCGATGCCGCCAAGCAGAAGCGGATGTGGGGCGTTCGGGAGGCTGGACTGGGTGCGACGGCCTTCGTTCCGGGCGAACCGTTGACTTGGCCGGGATGGGAAGACTCGGCAGTTGCTCCGGAGAAGGTGGGGAGTTATCTGCGGGACTTGTGCCGGCTTTACGAGAAATATGAATATCAAGCGGCTCTGTATGGACACTTCGGTCAGGGGTGCATTCACTGCCGAGTTGATTTCGATCTGCTAAGCGAGCCCGGGATTCGCAAGTGGCGCGCATTCATGGAAGAAGCTACTGATCTTGTCACCGGCTATGGGGGCTCAATTTCCGGCGAGCATGGGGATGGACAGTCGAAGGCAGAGTTTCTCTACAAGATGTTTGGTAGCGAATTGATTGAGGCCTTCCGCGAATTCAAGTTGATTTGGGATCCCGATTGGAAGATGAATCCGGGAAAGATCGTCGAACCGTATCGCATTGATGAGAATCTGCGACTCGGCGCCAACTACCACCCTTGGGAGCCTTCCACGTATTTCAAATTTCCTGACGATCATGGCAGCTTTGCGCACGCAGCGTTGCGCTGTGTAGGAGTGGGAAAATGCCGGCGCGAAAATGGTGAAGGTTCTCAAGACACGATGTGTCCAAGTTACATGGTTACGCGGGAGGAGATGTACTCGACTCGCGGCCGGACCCACCTGCTTTGGGAGATGATGCATGGCGACGTGATCCGGGAGGGTTGGCGCGACGAACACGTCAAGGAGGCCCTCGACCTATGCCTGGCCTGCAAGGGCTGTAAAGGGGACTGCCCGGTCAACGTAGATATGGCGACTTATAAGGCCGAATTCCTCGCGCACTACTGGGAAGGACGAATTCGTCCGATTCATGCGTATGCATTTGGATGGATTGATAAGTGGGCTCGGGTTGCATCGATCGCGCCGGGATTTGCCAACCTGTTTACCCAACTGCCGGGCCTACGCGACCTGGCGAAAGCAGCGGTGGGTGTACCACGGCAAAGGCGTATCCCAGCGTTCGCGGCACAAACGTTCCAGTCGTGGTTTCGGAGCCGCCGACCGCATCGTGGTCCCGGACAGAAAGTCATTCTTTGGGCCGATACATTCAACAACTATTTTATGCCGGAAACGGCGCGAGCTGCGGTGGAAGTGCTGGAGCATGCAGGTTGCACGGTCGAGGTTCTCGATCAGCACCTCTGCTGTGGGCGGCCACTTTATGATTATGGTTTTCTCGGCATGGCCAAGAAGTATCTGCTCCACAATTTGAATGCGCTGGGTTTATATATCTCCGCAAACACTCCGATGGTTGTCTTAGAGCCGAGTTGTTGCTCAGTGTTTCGTGATGAAATGCACAATTTATTTCCGGAGTTACAGGAAGCGCAGCAACTCGCAAAAAACACCTTTACGCTCTCGGAATTCCTCGAAAAGAAGATTTCCAATTACGCACCTCCAAAGGTCGAGCGCGCTGCCATCGTCCAAGGTCACTGTCACCATAAGGCGGTGATGCGACTGAAGGAAGAGAAGTCGTTGATGGAGAAGATGCAGCTGGACCATCGCGTATTGGAATCGGGTTGTTGTGGCATGGCGGGTGCGTTTGGTTATGAAAGGGACAAATATCAAGTTTCCATCGCTTGTGGGGAACGATCTCTGTTGCCGGAAGTGCGCAAAGCCTCGGTGTCCACGATCATCGTGGCCGATGGTTTCAGTTGTAAAGAGCAGATTGCACAGGAAACCAATCGCCACGGGATGCATTTGGCGGAAGTTTTGAGGCTGGGTCTCGATGAACGCGGGGAGCCGGGGCCGACTATGTATCCGGAACAACGATTTGTGCAACCTCGCAGGGCGGCGCAAAAGAGGTCTATGGTGCGCGCCGCCGCGATCGGTATCCTGACCCTGACTGCTTTGGGCCTGGTATGGCTGAAAAGCAAACGGCGATGATGGTGGACGGACTCGATGTGTCGGGGACAGAATGGCAACGCTCTGCACACAACGATTGCCTACTTAACAATTGAGTGACGCTCGTGCGTCGCCCGATTGCCATCGATTACAGCTGCATCAAATTCACTTGCACCTTGTGATATCCCTGCCCTTGCGCCCAAAGATCGAGCGGGACGGAGGCAATCTCATCCACGACGGCCTCGCCGAGCGCGCTTTTCGTGAAATCGACAGTCTTGATATAGCTCTTGCAGCTGTCGCAGGCTTCGACCCGCACATGTTGTAGCTCGTCTGCTGTATAAACGGGCAGCTTCGCGGGATCGCCCTCGCCGCAACCGGGACACAGAATTCTTCGGAACTCCCACTCGCCCAAGCAAAACGAGCAGATCAACGAGCGCTGTGCGCCCTCGCCCAGCGGACAAAGAACACCCGCTCCGGGCTTGCGTTTACAAAACGGGCACACATACGCGGTCGGGCCGGTGTACTTCAGGTTCGAACGCTCGCGCAAGGCGACGGCAAAAGGCTGAAGAAAAGCTCGCGCGAAAAAGTCTTCCGCGCCACGCGCAGAACTCTGTTCCCTTCCTCCGCGCCAGAAATCGGCCAGCATTTCGAAGGTGGAGTTCTCGGTTCGCGCGCACAACTCCCGCGACGCGTCTCGCAATTTTTCCGGGGCATTTTCTTCGACAATGGATACAAACCGGGGGAAGCTCCCGACGATCGCAGGGTCCAAATCACGACTGAAGGGATTGCCATCCGCGATCATCTCCCGAAACGAGACGAAGTCCTCGATCTCGAAATAGAGGTTCGCCTGAAGGCGTGCAATGGCAGCGTAGAAGCGCAAAATTTGCGCCGCGAAAGTGTATCGCGCTTCGAGTTCCTCTGCGCGCGCGATCCTGCGTTGCCACACTTCTATATTGGTGCGGACGCCCATGGCTAGATTATCAGGCATACAATAGCAGTCGCCAACAACTGCAATTTGCTAACGGAAAAGTGGGGGGAACATGGGCCATAAGGATCGCGACCATAAACTGGGAATGCACTCGCACATCACGCGGCGCGATTTCCTCAATGGTGTCAGCATCGCCGTCGGGGCATCGCTCGTTCCCGCAAGTTCGCAATGGCTGGAAGCGTTCGGCATTCCGCAATCTCCGTTTGCGCCGGAAAAAGATCCGAAATATTATCCACCTGCCAAAACAGGCATGCGCGGCAGCCACGACGGCTCGTGGGAAGTGGCGCATGATTTGCGCGACGGCAAGAAATGGCCCGAGCCCGTGGCCGACAGCGAATCCTATGATCTCGTCATCGTGGGCGCCGGCATAAGCGGGCTGGCCGCCGCATATTTTTATCGCAAGTTTGTCGGCAAGCAATCACGAATCCTGCTGCTCGACAATCACGATGATTTCGGGGGCCATGCCAAACGCAATGAATTTCAAAGCAATGGCCGCCTGTTGCTGGGCTATGGCGGCACGCAGTCGATCGAGGCTCCGCGCGACTACAGCAAGACGTCGATGGGCCTGATCAAGGAACTCGGCATCGAACCTCAGCGCTTCTACAAGTATTACGATCAGAAGCTCTATAACTCAGACCGTCTCATTCAAGCGATTTTCTTCGACAAGGAGACCTTTGGCGTCGACCGCGTCGTTCCCGAGAAGTCCTTGAACTACTATGGGATGCAGTTTTTCTTTGAAGATGTTTCTCAATTCCCTATCGCCGAAGCTGCACGGCAGGACCTTCTGCGCCTGCAGCATGCGAAGGTCGATTATCTGCCGGGACTGACTGCCGAGCAGAAGCATCTGAAGCTGACCAAAACCAGCTATAAGGATTTTCTGCTCGAATCTGTAAAGGTCCATCCCGACGTGATCAAAGTTTTCCAGACCTCGACGCACGATCTGTTCGTTGTCGGCATAGACGCGGTTTCGGCCTCTGCTTGCGCACGCGAAGGCTTTCCTGGTTTTCAGGGAATGGATCTGCCCAAGAGCCATGAGGTGAACCCCGAACTGGACGAGCCTTATATTTTTCACTTTCCCGACGGCAACGCGTCGATCGCGCGCATGCTTGTGCGGTCGCTGATTCCCGGCTCACTGCCCGGTCACACGATGGAAGATATCGTGACTGCGCGCGCGGATTATGCGCGTCTCGACGATGCTTCCTCCCCGATCCGTATCCGCCTCAACAGCACCGCGGTAAGCGCGCGGCATGTGGGTGATATTGCCAGCGCCAAGGAGGTCGAAGTCGTCTACGTTCGCGGAGGTGAAGCGCGGAAGGTCCGTGCCCCGCACTGCATTCTTGCCGGGTACAACATGATGATTCCACTGCTGTGTCCGGAGATGTCGGAGAAACAAAAAGAAGCGCTCTCGTACTGCGTGAAATGCCCGCTCGTCTACACCAACGTGCAGATCGCCAGCTGGGAAGCCTTCGAAAAGCTCCGATTGAGCAGCATCTACGCGCCGGGATCCTACTTCAGCCACGTGACGCTGGACTTCCCGGTCTCGATGGGAGACTACCACTTTCCGAGCGCGCCGGATGAATCGTGCCTGCTGCATCTTCTGCGCACTCCATGCGACCCGGGCCATCCATGCAAAGATCAATACCGCGCCGGCCGGTGGGAACTGCTGGGCACGCCCTTCGAGACTTTCGAGCGTCAGATACGCGATCAATTAGGACGCATGCTTTCTGAAGGAGGTTTTGATCCGGCCCGGGACATTCAGGCCATTACCGTGAACCGCTGGCCCCACGGCTATACCTACGAATACAACGGCTTATTCGAGCCGATCAATCGGCCCGAATCGGAGCTGCCTTACGTGATCGGGCGACAGCCGTTCGGGCGGATCAAGATCGCAAATTCGGATGCCGGTGGGCGCGCCTATACCGACACCGCCATTGATCAGGCCCACCGTGCGGTGCAGGAAATCGTCGACTCCTCGATGTACGACCACACACATCAGTCAGCAAAAACTTCGAGAGTCTCAGCATGACTCCCCGTCATCCAATTTGTCGTTTCGGGCTCCTGGGTGGTGGGCCGGATTGACGCTGAGCCCGAAAGGGGTCTATAGTACGCGCAATCGCAAGTGATGTGCGTCGCAAAAGCTGGACAGGTGGGTGTCCCTAACGTTAGCTCCGTGATTCCCCAACGCTGTACGGAGGACGTATATGCAGTTGCAGCTTTCACGCCGTACCTTCATTAAAGGTTCGATCCTTGGCGGCGCCGGGATTTCCGCACTTGGATTCGACCTCACACCTCTTCACGCGCAAACCTCGAGCCTTAAAATTTCCCGCGCCAGCGAGACGCGGAGCACGTGTCCCTATTGCTCGGTGAGCTGCGGAGTGATTATTTACACAATTGGGGATAAGGCCAAGAACGCCATCCCGCAGGTGCTGCACGTCGAGGGAGATCCAGACCATCCGATCAATCGCGGCACGTTGTGCCCCAAGGGTTCGTCGCTCGAGCAGGACATTCTGAATGATCGCCGCCTCATCAAACCGCAGGTGCGAAGGCCCGGTGGGACGGACTGGGAAGACATCTCGTGGGAGCAGGCTTACGCGGAAATTGCCGCCAA
>Ga0335072_10011750_pt1 | contig 12537 bp, 13 predicted proteins | sample Lox_Sample_21_FD_206725 | JGI IMG/M metagenome (GOLD analysis project Ga0335072, IMG submission 206725) | Soil microbial communities from Loxahatchee National Wildlife Refuge, Florida, United States - Lox_Sample_2.1 | ecosystem: Environmental > Terrestrial > Soil > Wetlands | place: USA...
CGACGCGCTCCGCGCCGGCGCGAGCGGCTTCCTGCTCAAGGACGTCACCGCGGAACGGCTGATCGAAGCCGTGCGGGTTATCGCCGCCGGCGATGCGCTGCTCGCGCCGGGCGTGACCCGCCGCCTGATCAGCGAGTTCGCGCAGCGGCCGGCGGGCAGGCCGCAACCGGTCCCGGCGCTCGGCGAGCTCACTCCCCGGGAGACCGAGGTGCTCGGGCTCGTCGCCGAGGGCCTCTCGAACCCCGAGATCGCCGGGCGCCTCGTGGTCACCGAGGAGACGGTCAAGACACATGTCAGCCGCGTCCTCAACAAGCTCGGGCTGCGCGACCGCACCCAGGCGGTGGTCGCCGCGTACGAGTCCGGGCTGGTCGTGCCCGGCTCCCGCGGATCGAGCTATTGACGCCACGAGCCGCCGGGGCGTATCGTTGGTAGGCGATTGGTTAACGAGGGGGCCGTCTGGCGTGAGGACGCCGATCGCCGGGGCGGCCCGGACCGGAGAAGGGGCACATGACCGATTTCCTGACGAGCGCGGGCCTGACTCCGCGCAAGATCCACGGCTACGGCTGGAAGCCGTCGCTCCCCGACGCGCGCGACCACATCGCCGACGCAGCGGAGCTGCCCGTGCTCGACGAGGTCGACCCGCGCGCGGACCTGCCCGCGGTGTTCGACCAGGGCCAGCTCGGAAGCTGCACGGCCAATGCCGTGGCGGCCGCGGTCGAGTACGACGCGAAGCTGAACGGAGCCGATCCGGGTTTCCTGTCGCGACTGTGGATCTACTACTACGAGCGACAGCTCGAGGGCGCGCCCGCCGACCAGGACACGGGCGCCTACGGTCGCGACGGCTTCAAGGTTTGCCAGAAGCTCGGCGTACCGCTCGAATCGGACTGGCCGTACGACATCACCAAGTTCTCTGACGACCCGCCGGCGAGCCTCGACACCGAGGCGCGCCAGCACCGCATCTCCAACTACAAGAGTGTTCCGCGGAACCTCGACTCGATGAAGGCCGTGCTCTCCAACCGGCAGACGATCGCGTTCGGCTTCTCCGTGTACGAGTCGTTCGAGTCACAAGAGGTGGCGAAAACCGGCATCGTGCCCCTCCCGACCCGCAACGAAAAGCAGCTGGGGGGCCACGAGGTCCTGCTCGTCGGTTACCTGAAGGACCAGCCCAACTACGGGCTCGTCCGCAACTCCTGGGGGACTAGCTGGGGCATCAAGGGCTATTTCCTGATGCCCTGGGCCTACCTCATCGACGCCAACCTGGCGAGCGACTTCCGCACGATCCGCCGGGCCGCCGGGAAGTAACCGGGCGACCGCCTGTCCGCGCGCCGGCTGTATGCCCCCGCGCGGACAGCGCCGCTCCGCCGCCGCGTAAGCTCAGGTGCTCAGGAGTTGACGTCGTTGAGCGTCCCACACTCGGGGCACTCGATGAACACCCCGAACAGCTGCCCGTCGCTGACGCCTTCGGCCAGAACCACGGCGCAGCCGCCGCACAGCAGACGGTCCGGTCCGTCACCGCTGAACGCCATCTTGCCCTTCGGCGGGGCGTGGATGATCGCGCTGGATCGAGGGACCTCGTTAACTACGGTGAGTGTTTGATCGGCCATGTAGGGAAACGTATCCGTCTGGGCACGCCCCGGCAAGGGGCTCGGCTCCTCAGGCCTCGGTGATCTCGGTGTCCGAATCGCTGTACGCCGGCGCGCACGCGCAAAGCAGCACGAGGTCCTCGTCGGCCGCCGCCCACAGCTTGTGCGGGGTGCCCGGCGGGATCACGACGCAATCGCCGGCGGCGACCTCGCGCTCGTCCGAGCCCAGCCGCATGCGGCCGCGGCCTCGTACGAAGTAATAGATCTCCTCGCTCACGTGGTGGCGATGCTCGAGCGTCTCTCCACCGCCGCCGATCGTCGCCTCAGCGAGGCTCTGGTGGCGCGCTTGGGTCCACGCCGGGCCCGCCAGCTCCCGGATCGTCGAGCCGTCGAGCGTGACGAAGCTCTCGACCCGTTCGCGGTTTGAGATCAGCACGCCCGCGAGCTTAGTCGTCCAGCCCGTTCGGGCGCGACTCAAGCCTCAGCGCCGTATGCCGACCTAGGAAGCTAAGAACGAACAGTTCTCAGGGACCTCATGCCAGACGCATTCGTCGCTCGCCAGCCCATCTTCAACCCCAAGCTCGAGGTTGTCGGTTACGAGCTGCTGTTCCGCGGCGAGGGCTACGCCAACGACATGGCGACATTCGCCAACGCGGAGAGCGCCACGGCCACCGTCGTCCTGAACGCGCTCACCGAGCTCGACTTGGGCCGGCTCGTCGGGACCCGGACCGCGTGGGTCAACGTCTCACGCGAGTTCGTGGTCGGCGGACTCGCCCACGTCGTCCCTTCCCACCTGGTCGGCCTGGAGATTCCCGAGACCGAGCAGTTCGATGATGAGATGATCGGGGCCCTGCGCGATCTCAAGCACGAGGGCTACAAGCTGGCGCTCGACGACTTCCGCTACCGCGAGAGCTCCGAACCGCTGCTCGAGCTTTTCGACGTCGTCAAGCTCAACATCAACGAGCTCGGACGCGACCGGTTCAGCGAGCTCGTCGCGCGATTGAAGCCCTACGAGGGCAAGCTGATCGCCGAGAAGCTCTCCACGCAGCCCGACCACGAGTTCGCCGTCGAGCTCGGGTGCGACTTGTTCCAGGGCTACTTCTTCTGCCGGCCGGCGGTCGCTTGCACCCGCGGCATCGCCACCAACCGCCTCGCGCTGCTCCAGGTCGCCGCCGTGCTCAACGACCCGGCGGTCGAACTCGAACAGATCGAGCAGCTCATCGCCCACGACGTCGCGCTCAGCTTCCGTCTGCTTCGTTACGTCAACTCGGCGTTCTTCGGGCTGCGCGGCGACGTTCGCTCGATTGGCCAGGCACTCGCGCTGCTCGGTCTCGACAACATCCGGCGGTGGGCCACGCTCAGCGTGCTCGCGAGCATCGACGACAAGCCGACCGAGCTGACGCTCACCGCGCTGACTCGCGCTCGTTTCTGCGAGCTGGCCGGCGAGCCGCTCGGGATCGCGGGCGGGCCTGAGCTGTTCACGCTCGGGCTGTTCTCGGTGCTCGACGCGATGATGGACGCTCCGATGATCGAGGTGATCGAGTCGCTCCCGCTCGCCGCCGAGATGCGCGAGGCGCTGGTCGCCCACAAGGGCAAGCGCGGCCTGCTGCTCGAGTCGGTCGGCGCGCTCGAAACCGGCGAGGTCAACGACCTCCCGCCGATCGTCGACCGCGCCGGCGAGCTGTATCTCGAATCGATGATGTGGGCGAACAGCGCCGTCGACTCACTGTTCAGCGCCGCCGCCCCGGACTCACGCGCCAAGAGCACGCCACCGCCGGTCTCCCACCCGGCCCCCGCTCCCGCTGCCGCGCTCACCCCGGCCCCGGTCGCCGAGCCGGTCGATACCGGACGTGTCGAGCCCGCGGCCAAGCGCGGTCCGTTCGCGCGCGCGCTTGCCAAGCTGTTCGGCTGGTTCGGGCGCCGCGCCAGCCACGAGCCGGCCTGAACGCGCCGCGTCAGCCCGGGAACGCGTCCCGCAGCGCGCGCTCGGTCGACCAGAACGCGAGCTCGTCCCACGGCAGCTCGTCGACGCCGAATGCACGTACCTCGGGCGCCTCGGGCGTCGTGTGCGGAGTGCCGGAGGCCCGCGCGCGGTAGACGACCAGCACGACCCGATCCTCGGCGCGCGAGTACACGCCGACGAGCTCCTGCACCTCGATCGTGATGCCGAGCTCCTCGTCGGCCTCCCGGCGCGCGGCGTCCTCAACCGACTCGCCCAGATCGACGAACCCGCCCGGGAACGTCCACAGCCCTCGACCCGGGTCGAAGCCGCGGCGCAGCAGGATCACCCGTCCGCGGTCGTCGATCGGAATCGCGCCGGCGACGGGCTTGGGGTTGTAGTAGGCGGCGTAGCCGCAGTGCGGGCAGACGATCCGCTGCGGGAAGTCGATCTCGGCGGGCTGCCCGCACCGCGGGCAGAACCGGGCCTCGGCCAGAGCGGGGTTCAACGACGCTTCCATGCATGCGATGCTACGGCCGGCGTGGTGGTGAGGTTCGGCGAGCGCCAGATTCCGCACGCATCCGCGAGCGCTCCTGGCAAGACGCCGGTCGCCACATCTGAGTGTATGGTCGCGCTTGAGAAACCATGGGCCAACGGGAAAACGATTCCCGCGAGCTTCGCCGGAGCATCCTCGGGGAGCTCGAGCGAGCGTTCGCAGCGGCGCTCCTGGCCGGCGACGAGATCGCCGCCGAGACGACGATCCGGGAGGCCATGGACGCCAGACTCAGTTCTGCCGAGATCGACGAGGGGATCATCGCCCCGGCGCTCTGGCTTCTGGGCGCGCTGTGGGAGCAAGGCGAGATTTCGGTGGCCGACGAGCATCTGGCGACCGAGATCGCGCTGCGGGTGCTGGCCCTGCAGCGCGAGGCCGACCGCGTCGCCCAGTCCCGCCGCGGGTACCGGGTGCTGCTCGCGACGCCCGCCGGCGAGCGCCACGTCGTCGCGCTGCGGATGGCCAGCAACCTCCTGGGCGGAGCGGGCTACTGGATCGTGATGCTGGGTGCCGACGTGCCCGCCGAGGCACTCGTCGCGAGCGTGCTCCGCCACCGGCCGGATGTCATCTGCATGAGCCTGACGATGCCGGCGATCACGGTCGAGCTGATGGACGCGGTCCTCCAGGTCCAGTCCGCGTGGCCGGACGCGCAGTTCGTGGTCGGCGGCCGCGGGATCGGCACCCAGCTCCGATCACAGCCCGGGGTCGGGATCTGCCAGCGGGTATCCGAGGTCGTCGAGGCGGTCGACGCCCGGGTCAAGCGGGCGGAGCTCAACTGACGCGGGCGCCGCGCGCGAACCGTATGCCGCTCACCAACTGGGCTGGAAGCCACACCTACCGGGCGCGCGTGATCCACGCCCCGGCGACGCGCGAGCAGGTCCAGGAGATCGTCGCGGCGGCGCCGCGCATAAGGGTCCTCGGCTCGCGTCACTCGTTCACCGACATCGCGGACTCCGACGAGCTCGTGACGCTCGACCACCTCCCGCCGGACGTGGTCATCGATCGGGACGCGATGACCGTTACCTGCAGCGGCGGCCTGCGCTACGGCGAGCTCGCGACCGAACTCGCGCGCGATGGGCTGGCGCTGGCCAACCTGGCGTCGCTGCCCCACATCGCGGTCGCCGGCGCGGTGTCGACCGCGACGCACGGATCGGGCGATCGCAACGGCAACCTCGCGACGTCCGTCGCCGCGCTCGAGATCGTCACCTCACAGGGCGATCTCGTGCGGGCGGTCCGCGGAGATCCCGACTTCGACGGTCTCGTCGTGGGGCTCGGGGCCGTCGGAGCGCTGACCCGCGTCACGCTCGACGTCGAGCCCGACTACCGGGTCCGCCAGCGCGTGTTCGAGGGCCTCGAGTGGCCCGGCCTGTTCGAGCACTTCGACGCGATCACGTCGAGCGGGTATTCGGTCAGCGCGTTCACCCGCTGGGGCGAGGCCGTCGACCAGGTGTGGGTCAAGAACCGCGTCCACGAGGAGCCCGAGGAGACCTCGGACGAGCTGTTCGGCGCGGCCGCGGCGACGCAGGACCGGCACCCGATCATCGGGCTCGATCCCGTCAACTGCACGCCCCAACTCGGAGTCGCCGGCCCCTGGGCCGAGCGCCTCCCCCACTTCCGGATGGGCTTCACGCCGAGCGCCGGCGAGGAGCTCCAGTCCGAGTACATCGTGCACCGGGCCGACGCGGTGGCCGCGATCGAGGCCGTGCTCGTCGTCGCGGCGGCGATCCGGCCGGTGATCCAGGTGAGCGAGATCCGGACGATCGCCGCCGACGCGCTGTGGATGAGCCCGCAGTACGGCCGGGATACGGTCGCGCTCCATTTCACCTGGAGCCCCGAGCCGGGCGCGGTGCGGCGCGCGCTGGCCGAGGTCGAGCGGGTGCTCGCCCCGTTCGGCGCGCGTCCGCACTGGGGCAAGCTGTTCCTCGCCGGCGCCGGCGAGATCCGCCCGCTGTACGAACGGTACGGGGATTTCGTCGCGCTACTGGATCGTGTCGACCCGCGCGGCGCATTCCGCAACGACTGGCTGCGCGCGCACGTGCTCGGCCCGGGCTGAGCCTCAGAACAGCTCGCGCCAGCTGAACTCGGGCGCGTAGCCGAGGGTCGCGCGCGCCTTTGAGATGTCGAGCAGCGTGTCGTTGCCCTGGACGCGGTCGGCCACCGGGACGCCGGGGAACACCTCGGCCATCAGCTCGCGGCTCGTGCGTTTCATCACGGTGTCCGCCGCCGCGATGATGAAGCTGTCGGCTCCGTCGATATCGGCCTCGAGCGCGAGGCGGACGCTCTGGGTGACGTGGCTCTCGTCGACGTAGCCCCACAGGTTCCATTTGCGCAGGTGGGGGTCATCCCACCAGCCCGGGAACTGGTCGTAATCGGCGCGCACCATGATGTTCGAGAATCGCAGCCCGACGATCGGGATCCCGCCCCAGCGGCTGAACTGGCGGGCCATCTCCTCGCCAAGGACCTTGGACAGCGCGTAGCTGGTCTCCGGGTACATGTGCGCCTCATCGACCGGCGCGTAATCGGGCGGGCGCTCGAACGGTAGGCCCAGCGTGGTCTCGCTCGACGCCCACACGACGCGCCGCAGACCGAGCCGCACCGCCGCCGCGAATACGGCGTGCGTGCTCGTGATGTTCGTCCGGAACACCTGGTCGGGCGGGGCATGGGCCGGCGACGGGATCGCCGCCAGGTGGACGACCGACTCGATCTCGGGCAGGAACTGGACTCCGCTCAGCGCCTCCACGACCTGGCCGTAGTCGGTCACGTCGACGCGCAGGAATGGCGCCGGCGAGTCCGGGTCGCGCGACTCCGGCGACGGCACCCGGTCGATGTTCAGGACATCGTGCCCGTGCTCGAGCAGGTCCCGGACGACCGCGCGCCCTGCCTTACCGCTCCCGCCGGTGACAGCGATCTTCACCCAGACACGATTAGCAGACTCGCCGCTGGTTATGCTCGCAGCCGTGACCGAGCGCCCGCTCGTCCCCGACCGCGACCGCACCGCGATGCCGGTGGGCGAGTATCTGGACCTCCAGGTCGAACTGCTGCGGGAGGCGCATGACCGCGGCGACCGTCTCGCTTATCGCGTGATGCACGCGACGGTCGACCGGAAGGCCACGCCGGAGGAGTTGCTCGCGTCCCCGCTGACGCTCGAGGTGGCGCGGGAGGCGATCGCCCGCGACCACCGCTACGCGGACTGGGCGTCGGCGCAGTCACACGCCGACGACGTGCTCGACGCCGGCTTCGAGGCGGCGTGCGACGCAATCGAATGGGGCGAGGTCGGTGCGCTCCGGGCGCTGCTCGATGCACGCCCGGAGCTCGTACGGGACCGCTCCCCGTTCCCCCATCACGCGATGCTGCTCCATCACGTGGCCGCGAACGGGATCGAGGTCGAGCGTCAGCTCCAGTCTCCGCCCAACGCGGCCGAGATTGCGCGGCTGTTGCTCGAGCGCGGCGCCGACCCGAACGCCGTGTGCGATGCCTACGGCGGCAGGGACACGACGCTCACGCTGGTGGTCTCCTCCTCGCATCCGGCCCGCGCCGGCGTCCAGGGGCCGCTCGTCGAGGAGCTGTGCCGGGGCGGGGCGCTGGTGAACGGACTCGACGACGACGGCGCGCCGCTGTTCGCGGCGATCAACTCTGGATATACGACAGCGGCCGAGGCGCTCGTGCGGTGCGGGGCGCGCGTCGACAACCTCGTGTTCGCGGCCGTCGACGGACGCCTCGACGAGGTCCAGAGCTACTTCGACGCCGACGGCGAACTCGCGCTCGACCGGGCCTGGGGCACGCTCCTCGATGGCCCCGCCGGTTCCCGGCTCGAGCGAGATCGGCCTCTCGAATACGCGCTGATCTGGGCGGCGCTCCACGGGCGGCGCGAGGTGGTCGAGTTCCTGCTCACCAAGCAGCCAGACCTCAGCTTCACCGAGCCGTTTCACCACGTCACGGCCCGCGGCGCGGCCGGCCACGGACGGCACACGGAAATCGTCGCTCTGCTCGACGCCTAGACTGCCGCCCCGTGCCGTCCGGATTCCAGCAGACCGTCCGCGTCCAGCTCCGCTGGCGCGACATCGACCTGCTGGGTCACCTCAACCAGTCGGTCTACCACGAGATGCTCGAGGAGGGCCGGATCGCGCTGATCGCCGAGCTCATGCGACGCGTCGGGGACGATCGTGTCCACGGCAGCTTCGTTCTGGCCCATGTCGATCTCGACCATCGCGCCGAGGTGCGCAAGGATCACGAGGAGGTTGACGTCGTCGTCTGGGTCGACCGGGTGGGTACGTCGAGCGTGGTGCTCGCACACGAGGTCAGGCTGCTCGACGGCACCGTTGCGGCGTCGGGCAAGAGCGTCCTGGTGGGGTGGGATCCGGCGACGCGGGCGAAGCGCCCGCTATCCGAGCCCGAACGCGCCGCGCTGTCCTGACCGCGCGCCCAAACCTCAGCGGAGCAGCGCGCCGACCTCGACGTCGGGTCTCGGGTCTTTGTAGAGCATCACGTTCTGCCACCGCTCGCCGCCCGCGCCGGTGCTCACCACAGGGACAGACCGAACCCGCCGTCGACGCGCAGCACGACGCCCGTCAGGTACGCCGCCGCCGGCGAGAGCAGGAAGCTGACGACCCCCGCGAGCTCCTCGGTGTCGGCGAAGCGCCCAAGCGGGATGCGGGCAAGCGCAGCCTCCTGGACACCCGCCGGCATCGCGCGGACCTTCGGCGTGGCGACGAAGCCGGGCATGATCACGTTGCACCGGATCCCGACCCCTCCCCACTCCGCCGCCAGCGTGCGCGCCATACCGACGAGGCCGGCCTTCGACGCGCCGTAGGCGACCTGACGGGGGATGCCGGTCTCCGCGGCGACCGAGGAGATCACGACCACGCGCCCGTCGCCCGAGGCCGCCAGCGCCTCGAATGCCGCCTGCGCCAGGAAGAACGCGCCATGCAGGTTGGTCTCCATGTCCTTGCGCCAATCCTCCTCGGAGAACCGCTCGGCGCGATGGATGGTGTCGACGACGCCCGCGTTGGCGACGACCGCATCGCACCCCCCGAGCGCCGCGATCGCGTCGGCGACACCGTGGCGAACCGCGCCGGAGTCGCGGACATCGAACGTCGCAGTAGCGGCCGCGCCGGGAATGGTGTCGACCGGCGCGCCCGGAGCGTCGCAGGCCGCGACCGTGCAACCGGCGTGCGCGAGCGCGGCGACGATCGTGCGTCCGATCCCGCCGGCGGCGCCCGTCACGATCACGCGCCTGGCGCTCGGCACCGTGCTAAGCGCCATCGGCGTCCCCGTTCGAGCCGGCCGCCCCGTAGCGGTCCCAGTGGCGGCGCGGGATGTCTGCCGGGTCCTTGTACCAGTACCACGTGCACGGTTCGGTGGCGAAGTCCTCGGGCGGGTCGCTCGGATACAGCGGGTAGCCGATCCAGCGGATCGGCAGCGACTCGTTCATGAACGAGCAGTGCGTGCAGTACAGCGGGAACCCCTCGCGCCCGTAGCTCCAGTCATGCGCCTCGCGGGTCACCCCGAGCGCGCCCGGGCCCTCGTAGCGCCCCATCCGCACGAGCCGCTGGCCGGAGCCGCACGGGTTCATGGCGAAGGTGAACTTCTCGTCGTCTTCGGTGATCGTGAACGCGCCCGGGTGCGGTCCGGTGCCGCTGCAGGAGTGCGCGCGCCAGGTCGCTGCCAGCGCGTGGACGATCTCCTTGCGGTCGCGCGCCGCGATCTTCTCGACGTCGCGCCGCCAGCCGCGGCCTTGGCCGTCTGTCCATGCGTCGGCCACCCCGTCGTCGCCCAGCCGCTCCTGGACGAACGAGATCAGGCCGGCGACGCCCTCGACCATCAGGTCATGCAGGTAGCGCCACTCGTGCTTCATCTGCTCGCACAGCGACCGGGCCTCGTCCACGGCGCCCCGGTCGAGCGCCTCGATCGCCCGGTCCATCGTCGGCCGCGACATCTGCTCGAGCTCCTCGTCGGAGAACCACCGCTCGGCCATCACTCCTCCAATCGTCGCCCTTGGCGCACGCGAGCTTAGAGCGAGTCGAGGATCGGGAAGCCCCAACCCCCGTCGAGGCAGGCGCGCAGATACAGCGCGACGCCGACGTCGCCCGTGAACAGCGTGTAGCGCCCGCGTCCGAGCGCCACGCGCTCTCGCTCGACCTGCTCGATCGCGTGCATCGCGAACCGCCGCGCGCGCTCGAGCCAGCGCGGATCGCCGGTCACCTCGTGGAGCTTCAGGAACGCGTATCCGTTGCCGGCGGTGCCGTGACACAGCCCGGAGCCCTTGCGCAGCGGCCCCGCTCGCCATGTCAGCTCGCCGCCACAGGTCGCCAAGTCGAGCGGCATCAGGTCACCGAGCGTCGTGACGATCCCGGGGGCGCCGTGGCACCACTGCACCCGCATCTTCGCCGTTTGCTCGCTCAGCGGACGGTCGCGCGGCGGCCAGTTGACCAACCCGTCCTGCCGCGCCGCGGTCCGGTTCAGCAGCCTCGCCACCCGCGCCCGCAGCACGTCCTCGCCGACGAGCCCGCGGAGCGCGTGGACGTTGCCGGCGAAGCCGTGCCCCGGACCGATGTAGTCCTGCGGGCTGCCGTACATCTCCCCGGTCCACATATCCGTCGACTCGTCCCAGCGCCCGTACAGCAGCTCGGCGCTCTCGCGCCACTCCTCCTCGAGCCCGCACGCCCGGGCCGCGAGGATCGTGCCCGGGGAGCCCCAGAGCAGCTCCCAAGTCGGGTGCTCGCGGTTGGCCCGCACCAGCTCGCGCAAGCGACCGCGGTCGGCGGCCGCGGCGCCGACGGCGTCGGCCACAACCAGCATCCCGGTCTCCCCCAGGAGCAGGCTCGGTGGGTACGGCTCGTCGGGATCAGGCGCCTCGCGGTAGCGGCGGAGCACGCCCGCGATCGCTGCCGGCGCGTCGAGCGATGCCCCGAGCGCATGGAGCGCCCAGATCACGCCCGCGCCGCCGAGATACAGCGAGCACAAGCGCCGGTCGGCTCCCACGTCGTCGTGCGGATGGCCGGGCCAGCCGCCTTCGTCCCCGGCGGCTTCGGCGTCGGCCACGATCGCACGGATCGCCTCACGGGCGAGCGTGGGATCCCAATCGCGCTCGGTGAGCGGTTCGTGCTCCGCGACACGCCACAGGATCTGGCTCAACCTGCGTCATCTAATCGCAGCCGCGAGCGAGGCGCGCGGACCCTCAAGCAGCCTCGAACCGTCACGTACCCTAGGACGCCTGAATCGCGCTGACTGGCTTGACGCCTCGGAGCTCCGCATCGGCCTCGGCTGCATGCGCCTGTCGACCGACCCGGACCGCGACGAGGAGCGCGCACGGCAGACGATCGCGGCCGCGTTGGACGCAGGGATCACCGTGTTCGACACCGCGCGCGCGTACGGACGCGACGAGACCGAGCTCGGCCACAACGAACGCCTGCTGGCGGCCGCGCTCCGGGAGATCGAGGGCGCCCGGATCGTGACCAAGGGCGGGATGACCCGCCCGGCCGGCGCCTGGATCCCGGACGGGCGTGCCAAGTCGATCCTCGCCGACTGCGAGGCGAGCCTCGCTGCGCTCGACGGCCTGCCGATCGATCTGTACCTGATCCACGCGCCCGACCGGCGCACGCCGTGGCCGACCTCGGTGCGCGCGCTCGCCCGCCTGTTCGACCAGCGCATGGTCAGCCGCGTCGGGCTGTCGAACGTCAACCGCCGGCAACTCGACGAGGCGACCGAGCTCGCGCCGATCGCAGCCGTGGAGGTCGCGCTCAGCATCGACGACGACCGCGCGCTCCGCGGGGGGATCGTCGAGCGCTGCGCCGAGCTCGGGATCGCCGTGCTCGCCCACTCGCCGCTCGGAGGACCGCGCCGCGCGGCCGGCCTCGGTCGGCGCAGCCAGGAGCTCGCCGTCGTCGGACACGCGCTGGACGCCACGCCCGCGCAGATCGCGCTCGCCTGGCTGCTCGACCTCGCCCCGAACGTGGTCCCGATCCCGGGCGCGCGCCGCCCGGAAACCGCACGATCGGCCGCCCGGGCCGCGGCCCTCGCGGATAACCCCGAAACCGCGGCCGTGCTCCGCAACGCCCTCGGAGCTGGCCGCCGATCGCAGCGGGTCCAAGCGGCGCCCGCCACGACTGACAGCGGAGACGTGGTGCTCGTGATGGGCATCCCGGGCGCCGGCAAGAGCCTGATCGCGAGCGATTACCTCGCGCGCGGGTACGTCCGCCTCAATCGCGACGAGCGCGGCGGAGCCCTGCGGGAACTCGCCCAGGCGCTCGACGAGACGCTAACCCAGGGCGCCCGGCGCGTCGTCCTCGACAACACCTATCTCAGCCGCGCCGCTCGGAGCCACGTGATCGAGACGGCAAGCCGCCACGGGATCCGGACGCGCTGCCACTGGCTCGACACGCCGCTCGCGCAGGCCCAGGTCAACCTCGTCGAGCGCATGCTCGACGCGTTCGGCACGCTGCCAACTCCGGGCGAGGTGCGCG
>Ga0335072_10011751_pt1 | contig 12536 bp, 10 predicted proteins | sample Lox_Sample_21_FD_206725 | JGI IMG/M metagenome (GOLD analysis project Ga0335072, IMG submission 206725) | Soil microbial communities from Loxahatchee National Wildlife Refuge, Florida, United States - Lox_Sample_2.1 | ecosystem: Environmental > Terrestrial > Soil > Wetlands | place: USA...
CATCGGCGACGCCCATCTGGCTGCCTCCTCCCGGTTACGCCGTGACTGACCGCCTGTCTCTCAATCATCCGCGCCACTCTGGTGGCCTGAAATTAGAATAGCACACGTGTTCTAGATAGCACAACCGATAGCATCAATATCTTTTACGGGTATCTATACCGACGCGCGGGCCGCGGACCACGCTAAACCGGAACTTAACCAGCGGATAACCCCTGGCGGGCATCGTGAATCAAGCGCGTCACACGAGGGGGGAAACCTATGGACGCCATTACAACTTTCCTCGACTGCCCGGCCTACATGAACGAGGACGGGACGGTCCGCTGCGGCCTGCCCGCGGCCGTGGAGGACATCTACACGCTCGGCTCGACCGACGGGCCGGTGACGAGCGTGAAGATTCACTGCCCGACGGGGCACTGGTTCAGCGGCCCGGTCGCCGCGCTGACCATGCACGCCGACGCGGCGCAGGCGCCGAGCGTTCCCGTGGCGGTCCCGGCGCGCCTGTCACCGCGTTAGGCGTCTTCCGCCTGCCGCGTCCAGCGGTCGAGGCTGGCGCGGGCCTGGAGCGTGGCGGGGTGCTCGGTGCCGAGCACCTGAGCCATCACCAGCTCGAGCGCGGCGAACTGGTCGCGGGCAGCGGCCGGGTCGCCGGCTTTCCCGGTCCAGTGCGCCAGGTAGCCGCGGGCAGTGAGGGTGCGCGGGTGCTCTGGACCCAGGATCTCTGCCCTGATCGGCACCAGCGCCGCGTACTGGTCGCGTGCCCCGGCGGCGTCACCGGCCATCCCGGTCCAGTAGGCCAGGCTGGCGCGAGTCGTGAGCGTGGCGGGATGCATATCGCCAGACACCCGCTCCCGGATCGGCAGCAGTGCGGCGAACTGATCACGGGCCCCGGCCGCGTCACCCGCGTCCCCGGTCGAGCGCGCCAGGTTGGCGCGGACGGCGAGCACGGCGAGGCTCTCGTTGCCCAGCGTCTTGGTCAGCTCGGGCAGCAATGCGGCGAACTGGTCGCGGGCCGCCGCTGGCTCCTGGCTCTCGCCGGTCCAGTAGGCCAGGCTGGCGCGGGCGGCGAGGGTCCTGGGGTGCTCGGCTCCGAAGACCCGCGTAAGCGCCGGCACAAGATCGCCGAACTGGGTACAGGCCGCGGCCCGATCACCGATCTCGCCGGTCAAGGTGGCAAGGTTGGCGCGGGCGGCGAGAGTCCTCGGGTCATCGGCGCCAAGTTCTATGTCACAGGCCGCCACGATCTGCCTTTGAAGCTGAAGCGCCGCGGTGTCATTGCCGAAAGCGCGCAGGAAGGCAGCGACCTTGTCCATGCCGTCACTGCCGGGGGGCAGCGCCATCTGCGCATGCGGCAGCAGCGCCGCGAAGGCCGGCCACGTCGCCGGGTCGTCAGCGTCCGCGGCGTCGGCGGGGAGCGCTGCCTCGATCAGCGCCGCGGTGGCCCGCCGCCAGTCCTTCGCCACGTCTGGGTCCAGGTGGTCCAAGGCGATTTTCTGCACCAGCCGATGCGCCGATACGAAGCCGTCACGCGGTGCGCTGATCAGCGAGTACTGCCGCAAGACGGCCACCGCCTCGTCGTAAGCGATGGGGCTGTCGAGCAGCGGGGCGAGCAGCGGTGCCACGTCAGGACCAAACGTCGCTGCCAGCCCGAGCGCGGGCCGCAGTAGCAGCCGCAGCGGGATGTCGTCGGGTGCGCAGCACGCGACCAGGCGCAGCAGTCCGGACGCCGGCTCTGAGTGAGCCAGTTCGGCGAAGGCCAGCTCACAAGCCGTGACGACTCGCCTGTCATACCCTGCCGGGTCACCGCGGGCCGTCAGCTCCGCCCACGAGTCGCGGAACAGTCCCAGGTAGTCAGGGATGGTCCGGTCCTGTGCCCGCATGTAGGCGGCGGCCTGCTCTAGCGCGATCGGCAGTCCGCCCAGCTCGCCCGCCAGCTCAGCCGACGCTGCTTCTTCCCCGCTTCCGCTGCCCGTCCTGCTCAGCAGGAATCGCGTCGCCGTGGCCTGGTCAAGTACGGGGACGTCCAGCTCTTGATCGCCCGCCCAGAGCGGGTACTGGCTGGTGATCAGCACGCGGCCGCCGCCCTCGGGCGGCAGCAGCCCGTCGATATCCGCTGGGCCCGGCGCGCTGTCGAAGATCAGCAGCCAGTCGTCTCTACGGGCAAGGGCCGCGTGCACCCGTTCCCTGGGGTCACCCGCACTGGCGCCGTCCCTGCCGTCGAGTTGCGCAGCCAGCTCGCTGAGCCCGGCCGCCAGCGCGGCCGGTTCCTCCGCCGGCAGCTGCCATACCACTCCGAATTCCGCCAGGTGCCGGTGCGCGTACTCGACCGCCACGCTGGTCTTCCCCGCGCCGCCGGGCCCGCACAGCGCGACAATCCCCGGCCCGTCCCGATCGCGGCCGGTCAGCCGCGCGTGGAGTTCGGCCAGCAGGTCCTTCCGGCCGAACACGAACTCCGGTCGTGGCGGCAGCCGCACCGCCATCCCCGGCTGTCGCTCTCGCCGCAGGTCGATCAGCGCGCGCAGCAGGAGCAGCCCGAGCCGCTGCGGGCTGGAGAACGTGCCCGTCATCGTCCCGGAACTCCGCAGCCTCGCACGGAACGCCTGCTGCTTAGCCCGCAGGTCCGGGTCGCTGTTGCGCAGCCACCGCGCCGGGATCGGTACTTCCTCTTCCTCATCCAGCAGGAAAACCAGCTGGGGCAGCGACGCCTCCGTGGCGGCATCGAACTCGAGCTCGCTGTAGGACACCTCAGGCTGGTCGCGTACTGGCGTGCCGTAGCGCAGCCCGATCAGCCCCACGTAAATGTCGCACTCGCGGACCAGGGCGCGACAGTATTCGGCGGGCTTGTCATCGCGGGCCGGGAAATACGCCATATCCGCGATCGCGTGCCCCGCCCGGGTCACCGCCTCTTCCGCCGCCGCCACGAACGACCCGGTACCCGGGAACTCCCGCAGTTCGGCGGTGTGACTCAGGAACACCCGCTGCGGCGTTTCCACGATGCTCGCACCCTCCATCCTGACGCTTGCCGGGACGGGCCGGAGTCACCACGGGCCCGTTCGGGATAACTGTTGTTGACCTCGCTGCAGTGTGTGGTAGCCGAACCGGGCGCGGGCCGCGCCGATCGTCTCGCCGGATAGCACGGCGGCGGTGATCGCGTCTTCCCGTTCGGCGATGGTGACGGCCAGGCCGGTGACCTCGGCCAGCCGGTGGCGCGGCACCACGACTACGCCGTCGTCGTCGCCGAGCACGATGTCGCCCGGGCGGACCTGGACGTCGCCGAGGGCGACAGGGACCTGCGTGTCGGCGACCTCCACGCGGTCTTTGCCGGTGCGCATGAACCGGCCATGACTGTACATGGGATAACCCAGGCGCAGCGCGGTCGCCACGTCGCGGCAGACGCCCCAGATCGCGGTGCCCGCGATGCCGCGCGAGGCGGCGTACTCGGTGAGGATGTCGCCCCACACGGTGGCGTCGGTGCGGCCCTGGTTGTCCAGCACGGCCACCGCACCGGGCGGGATGTCGTCGATGTAGTCACCGACGGTGCCCTTCGGGTCGCCGACGGGGACGTAGCGCACCGTGTAGGCGGGGCCGGCCATCCGCGGGCCGTTGGCGAGCGGCGCGATGCCGTGCGCGCTGCCCTTGAGGCCGAGGCGATCCAGGGCGTCGGAGACGGTGGCGGTGCCGGCGGCGAGCAGGCCCTTCAGGTCTTCGGTCACGTTCTCACTCATCCCCGCTCAGCGCGGCGCGGAAGCGGTCGTCGTGCATCACCTCGGTCACCGGCTGGCCGGCCCGGACCGCGTCCCGCATCGCGTCCTGGCGCGCGGCGAGCCGCTCGGCGGTCTCGATGATCTCGGTCGCGCGGTCCGCCGGCAGGAAAACGACCCCGCTGCCGTCGGCGAGCACCAGATCTCCCGGCGTGACCAGCACGCCGTCGAACAGGACGGGGACGTCGCTGCCGCGTTCGGCCAGCCGGCCGCGGGCGGTGACGGGGACGGCCGCGCGGGCCCAGACGGGGAAACCCGCCTCGGCCACGGCGTCCAGGTCGCGGCAGGCGCCGTCGATGACCGCGCCCTCGATGCCGCGGTACTGCGCGGCGGCGGTCAGGATGTCGCCCCAGGAGGAGACGTTGGCGCGGCCCCGGTTGGCGACGACGATGACGTCCCCGGGGCCGGAGCTGGCGACCGTCTGGGTGCCGAGGTGACGGCCCGCCGGGCCTGCCGCGGCGTCGACCGCCTCCACGGTGCGGGCGCGGCCGGCGATCTTCTGGCGGCCCCACATCGAGTGGATGCCGGTGGTGGCGCCGGTGATCCCCAGGAAGTCGAGCGCGTCGGAGACCGCGCAGGTGTCGAGGGCCTTGAGCCGGCCAGTTAGCGAAGTGGGCACTCGCGCATTCTCGTTCGGTCGCGGTGGAATGTTCAACCCTTCCCGAACGGGCCCGCTTCTTCGTTTCACTTCACGTAGTCGCGCCAGGAGTGGGCGGGCTCGTAACCGAGCAGGTCCCTGGCGCGGTCGATCGCCAGCAGCGTGCCGAACTCCGTGACGTCCCTGATCAGCGGCACGCCGGGGAAGACCTCGGCGAGCACGTCGCGGGACGGGCGGTTCATGACCGTGTCGGCGGCGGCGATGATCACGTTCTGGCTGCCGGTGACCGCCGCCTCCAGGCCAAGGCGGCAGGCGGTGGCCACGTCCCTGACGTCCACGTAGCCCCACACGTTCCACTTGCGTAGCTGCGGGTCCGGCCAGAACGAGGGAAACTTCTCGTACTCGTCAGGGTCCATGATGTTGGAGATCCGCAGCCCCACGAACGGGATCCCCGACCACTGCGTGAGCTGCGCGGCGATCGTCTCGCTGGCGACCTTCGACAGCGCGTAGGTCGTCGTCGGGAACGGGTAGTGCTCCTCGTCGACCGGAGCGTACCGCGGCGGCGGCCCGGCCATGCCGGGGATCTGCTCGGGGCCGCCGCCGAACGGCAGGCCCAGCGTCGTCTCGCTCGACGCCCACACCACCCGGCTGAGGCCGAGCGCGGCGGCGGCGTGGAACACGTTGAAGTTCATCGTCATGTTCGCGTTGAACGTGACCGCCGGGGTGGCCATGCGGGGCGCCGGGATGTTGGCAAGGTGCACGACCGCGTCGGCGCCGCGCAGCACCTCGGTCGCCTCGCCGTAGTCGGTCAGGTCGGCGCGCAGCACGGCGCCGCGCTGCTCGCCGATGCCGACCACGGCGTCGGTCGCGACCACGTCGTAGCCATGCTCACGCAGCTCACGGACCGCGGACCGGCCCGCCTTTCCTGTCGCTCCCGTCACGCAGACCCGCCGAGCCGCAGTTGTCATGTCATGGAGCATATTGTCTGTAGCGTGACGGGTCGTGCGGGCCGTGGTCCCTATCTGGATCTCGATCGCGCCGTGTGGCGCGGCTTGCGTGCGAGCACGCCCATGTCGCTGACCGCCGAAGAGCTGGACGAGCTGCGCGGGCTCGGCGACCCCATCGACCTCGGCGAGGTCGAGGACGTGTACCTGCCGTTGAGCAGGCTGCTCCGGCTGTACTACGAGGCGAGCGCGGGGCTGCGGGAAACGGTCGGCGCGTTCCTCGGCGAGAAAATCCGGCCGGCGCCGTTCATCGTCGCGATCGCCGGGAGCGTCGCCGTCGGCAAGTCCACCACGGCGCGGGTGCTCAGGACGCTCATCTCCCGCTGGCCCACCCGGCCGTACACCGAGCTGGTCACGACCGACAGCTTCCTGTACCCCAACGCGGTCCTCGCGGAGCGCGGCCTGACCGACCGCAAGGGCTTCCCCGAGTCGTACGACCGGCGGGCGCTGCTGCGCTTCGTGCAGCAGGTACGGGCCGGCGCGCCCGAGGTGACGGCGCCGGTCTACTCGCACCTGGCCTACGACATCCTCCCCGGGCGGCGGCAGTCCGTGCGGCGGCCCGACGTCCTCATCCTCGAGGGCCTCAACGTGCTGCAGCCGGCTCCGGCCGGGGCGCTGGCGGTCGCCGACTTCATCGACTTCTCCATTTATGTCGACGCGCGCACGGACGACATCGAGCAGTGGTTCCTCGCCCGGCTGCGCGCGCTGCGGGACACCGCGTTCACCGACCCGCGGTCCCCGTTCCGCCAGCTCACCGAGGTCAGCCTCGCGGAGGTCGACGCGTTCGGCGCGGAGGTCTGGAAGACGATTAACGAAGTCAACCTGGTCGAGAACATCCAGCCCACCCGCGCCAGGGCCACCCTGGTCCTGCACAAGGACGCCGGCCACGCGGTCACCCGGGTCGGGCTGCGGCGCTTCTGACGGCGCCCTCCGGTAGGCGGCAGCTCCACAGGTCGGAGCCCGCCCCGGTCCCCGCGCGGGGCAGGCTCCGCCTCTTGCGTGCTGTCCCCGCCCTTGGCTGGCGAGGACGCTTACACCGATACGGAGGGAAGGGACCGCTCTTAGATACGGTCAGCCGGCACCAAAACACACGAAAGGGGTGACCGGCGCGTCGGACGTCGCGACGCTTGTCGTGGCGAGCGCCAGAGCCGCGGCGGGCCCGGTGCCCGTGGACAGGACTTGGTGGTAGGCGGTCATCAGGCCGAAGGCCACCTCGTCGGCGACCCGGGTCACGCTGGAGATCACCGTGGGCGTGCCGATGTGCAGCAGCGCGGCGGTGAAGCCGAGCAGCTCATCGCCGGCGCGGACAACCGCGCGGCCGGCGTCGCAGGCGGAGAGGACCACGTGGCGGGGCGGGGCGGACAGACCCTGCACGTCGTAGGCCATCAGCGGGCCGTCAGCGAGGTCGAGCCGGGAGAAGAGCACGTTCTCGTGATCGTGGTGGCCGTGGGTAGCCAGGTGCGCGAGCGGGGTGCCGTCCAGCGCGCGGAGCGTCGCGTCCACCGTGGCGTCGGCACCGGTCAGCGGCGTGCTGCCTGGGTAGATCGCGGCGATCCTGGTGACCTCGGAAACGGCGTGCCCGAGACCGGGCCCGGCGACCAGCAGCGGCGAGCCCGCTGTCTGGCCCGCTGTCTGGCCCGGCGTCAGGCCTGACGGCTGGCCCGATGTCCGCAAGGCCGATAGCCAGGCGGCGGCCGACGGGCAGACCGTGAACGGCCGTCCAAGCAAGCTCGGCAGCATCGCCCACGGGATCGCGGCCAGCTCCCCCACCGGGATGAGGACCACGCCAACGTCGCTGGCCGATCCGATGACGGGGCGAAGCGGCGCGAGCAGGGCGGCGTCGAGCTCCGTGACCCGGCGCTTGACCGATTCGGAGATCACCGCGGAGAGCCGGGCGGGCAGGCGCCGGCCGGCCAGCACGTCGAGGTCGGCGGTGAGCCGCCGCGCCGCCTCAGCCACCGGGGCGAGGTGACCGAGGCGCGTAAGCCGGAACTTGTTACCGGCAATCGTCACTGCGAGCAATTGCTTGGCGTGGACGGCGAGGCTCACCAGTACCTGTCCGCTGGTGGCGAGCGCGGCAGTTACGGCGGCGACGTCCGGCGTAGCGTGCACCGCGCCTGGCCCGCCGATCCCCCAGCTGCGCTCCCTGAGCTGCCGCTGCAGCTCGGTGCGGCGGGCGAGGTGCGCCGCGTCGGGTGGTGCCGCGGCCAGTTCCGCGTCCCTGATCCTGAAGCTGAGCTGCCGCAGTTCGGTGAGCACCGCGGCCACGTGCGGGTCGGCCGGCGGCCGGACCGGAAGGACCCGGAACGATTGCGCCCGGGACCGTTCCGTCCAGCTGAACACCTGGCGTGGCGAGCCGCCGGCAAGCATCAGCCGCAGCCCGAGATCGGCCAGTTCCGCGCCGAGTACCCCAGCGCCGGTCTGCAGGTCAAGGCTGCCAAACTGACCGCGCCTGGCGTGCACGGTGGCCAGACCGGAGCGCAGTTCGGCGAGCGCCGCGTCGGTGCGGCCCGCTCCCGCCGCCAGTTCGGCTCTCGCCAGCCGGCGCAGCAGCACGGCATCCAGCGGCAGGCCGCGCCGGTCCCGGATCGCGGCCAGGCAGCGGGCCGCATCGACTGGCCGCCCGGCGGCGGCCAGTGCGCGAGCGGCGGTCAGATCGGCCAGCACCGCGTCGGTGGGCAGGCCATACGCCCGCAACTGGGCAGCGACGTGCTGCGCCTGCGTCGCGATCCGGGCGTAGGCCCGGTGAGATCCTGACGTCTTGGCTGCGTCGAACGACGCGCTGACGCGGGTGAGCTCGGCGAGCGCGGCCCACGCGTGGTTCCCTCTGGCGCGGAACCGGCGCACTGCGAGGCTGGCCCAGTGGCGGGCCTCGGCCAGGTCGCCCGTGGTCTGTGCGGCCTGGGCCCTGGAAAGCTCCGCTTCTGCAAGCATCTGGTCGCGGTGCTGGCGGCGCAGGGCGGTGATCGCGGCGTCCAGCGATGTCGCGGCTTCCCCAGCGAGTCCGGCCGCGAGCAGCGCGCGGGCCCGGTCGATCTCCAGGCCTGGCAGGATGCCTGGCGCGATGGCCTGGTACGCCCGCGCCGCCACGTCGAACCTTTGCAGGGCGGCCGGGATATCGCCGCCGAGCAGGTCGCAGTAGCCGAGGTTCTGTGTCGCCTTGGCGGCGAGCAGCGTGTGCCTGGCCTCGTCCGCGACGAGCGCACAGCGCTTGAGGTCGTCCCTGGCCAGCTCGACATTGAGGGTGTTCAGGTGCAAGACGCTGCGGTTGAGCAGCACCGATGCCAGCAGCTCTGGGTCGGAAGTGGCCAGCGGTTCGGCTGTGGCGAGTTCTGTGAGCGCGGTTTCCCACCGGCCCATGCGAAGCAGGATCACGCCGCGCTGTGAGTGCAGGTGACCACGATCGGACTCGGCGACATCGCGTTCCGCGTCGGCGAGGAGCCGCAGGCCGTACTCCGCTCTGCCCTGCTCGGCTTCCAGCAGGGCAAGCGTGATGACCAGGCGGGCAGCGAGCGCACGGTACAGGGCCGGGGCGCCGCTGTTTTCGCGCCAGCCCAGTTCGGCCAGCCCGGCCCGTACCTCCCGAGCGCCGACCGCGGGCTGCCCGGCGTTCCCGGCCCGCCTGCCCCGGCGCTGGGCCTCTCTGGCGCGCCGCTCGGTAGCGCTCACCAGGCCGTTAACAACCCGAGCGCTGGGGTGATCACTGTCTTCATCCTGGCGTTTCCTGAACTGTCTGACGCAGCTTGAGCTTGCTGCGCGGGCGGCCGGACCACGAAGCGGACAGTGCCCCGCGGCACGCTGGGGAAGGCGAATCTGCCGTCTGCGTCGGCTTCTACGGCGAGGGCGCCGTCAGGCAGCGAGACCTCTATCCGGCAGGCGCGAGGCGGCGCGAGCCAGCCGTCCACCCGGACAGTGCCATCGGCGTTGGCGTCGATCCTGATCATGATGGTCAGCTCGGTGCTGTCGAACGTGATGGTGCGGCTCTCTTCTGCCGTCCCGCGAGTGAGCGCGGGTTCGAAGGCCGCCTCCTCGACCAGCCGGGCGGCCTCCGCCTCAAGGTCCGCGAGCGCCACTGCGAACCTGACCCGCTCCGCCAGGTCTGGCGGGGCCGGGTCGACGGCTTCGAACAGCGCCTTTATCTTTGCCAGCACGCTTTCATCACCCGGTTCGCCGGAGCTGAGGTCAGCCGAATGCGTACTCATGAGTCACCGCTGGCGTCCCGGAGAGCCTGCCCGAGCTTGTCCAGGCAGCGTCGCCTGTTCGGGCCGATGCTGCCCCGTTTCATCCTCAGCTGGGTGGCGACCGCATCGTAGTCGGGGCGCGGCACGAACGCCACGATCCGCAGCAGTTCCTGGCAGCGCGGCGACAGCGTACGCAGCGCGCCCCAGAGGGCACGCTGCTCCACGTCGAGCAGGGCAGTGTCCTCCGGGCTCGGCCGCGGGTCGGGGATATCAGCCAGCCGCTCGGTGTCGGCCGACCGGGTCTTGCGCCTGGCGGCTGCTATCTTCCACGCTTCCCGGCGGGTGGTGGTGACCAGCCAGGCGGTGATCGCGCCTGGCTCGCGAATGGTGTCCAGGTGCGATAGCAGGGCTACCCAGCTGCTCTGGACCACGTCCTCGGCGTCCTCGGCACCGAGCCCCGCCGCCCTGGCGACCTGCCAGAGCAGCGGGGTGAGTTCGGGGATGAGGCCGTCAAGCAGGGTGGCCCGGATGGGGACGCCCGCTGGGCTCGCAAGCGACTCTTCCACCCGTTGTCAGCTTTCCTGCTGCTGGCGGCACGTGATCGCGTGAGTTGCCCGGGCCACCGCGTCGGCCGCCGTCGGCCCGCTCAGCTTCAGCCCGTCGTCGGCGACGGCGGCCGCGAGCATCGCCTGGGTGAGCCATGCGGCCAGCGCGGGCGCGGCGAACGACGTGCCGCTCCAGCAAACGAAGCCGGAGCGGAAGTCGTCCGGGTCGAGCCCTTCCCTGGTCCGATGGTGATGGCCGTTGGCATGTTCCTCGGCAGCCGGCTGGAGCGCGCCGTTGACATCGGTGGGGAACGTGGTGATCACCATCGCGCCCGATGCCCATGCGGTGACCCAGCGGCCGTCATCGCTGAAGGCCGCCCGCGAGCAGTTGGGGTTCAGCGCGCCCACGCTGATCACGGGAAGAGTGCCATCCGGGCTGGGCGGGTCGGCGAACGCGGCCGGGTAGTACCGGCGGCGGACCGAAGAGTTTCCCGCGGCGGCGACGACCATGACCCCTTGGGCGAGCAGCCCGTCGATCGCCCCCTTGAGTACAGATGTGAAGGTCACGTCCTGGGCGGATTCGCAGAAGTAGCCGCACGAGAGGGAGACCGCGTCCACCATGAGGTCCGGCCTCGGTTGCGCGTCATCCTGCGCCAGCGCCACCTGGCCCGACACGAGATGGAGGGCGGTGACCAGGTCACCCTCGTAGACGATGTCATCGGAGTGCATGATCCTGACGCTGAGCACGGTGGCCGCGGGCACGGCCTGCCTGAAGATCCCGGCTATCGCCGTCCCGTGCCCGAGCGCGTCGTTCACTTCGCCGACAAGCGGGTCCGAGGTGACCGGCCCGTCCCAGGGGCCCGCGATCAGTACCCGCGGCTGGTCCCCAGCCTGCTGCGCGGCGTAACCGGTGTCGTAGATCACGTGCTGCATCTCCAGGTCCACGTGGACAGAGGCGTCCGGCACGGTCGTGTAGGGAGGCGTGCCCTGGGCCTCCTCACGGACGACGCCCAGCCAGGGATGTGCCCGGACTCCGGTGTCCAGGACCGCGACCACGGGGCGCCGGCCGTAGCCGTCTTCGCATTCGGCGTCTGACGGCCGGTACGGTGCGTCCAGGTACACCTGCACGGGAATGCGCGAATCTCCGCTGGCCGAGAAGTAGCCGGCGCTCGCCGCACTGCCGTGGATCTCCGGGCTTCCGTGAATCTCAGGACTCCCGTGGATCTCGGGGCTCCCGGTAAGGGTGCCACCCCGCATCAAGTGTTCCAGGGAGATCTCCTGAACGTCCGCTCTGCTGACGTCCGGCAGCTCATCTCGGCCGGCGGCATCGCGCAGTGCGGTCAGCGCCGTCCACGCATCCACCGGCAGCGGTATCTGTCCCGGCCGGGGTTCCGACACCAGAACCATGGTGACCGGGGTTACGGCCGGTATCGGGCCCGGGCCGATTGCCCGGTAATCCGGGCGCAGCGGGACGAGTCGCATGCCTACCCGGGTCGCCAGCAGGTCGTTGATTGATCCGAGGGGCTGATCCTGCTGCAAGCGCGGCGGGACCAGTAGCGTCCTGGTCCGGTAAACGGTGGTCTTAGGCGTGGGCCAGCCGTTTGCGACGGGGACCGCCGACGGATTAAGAACGCGTGCGCCATGGCGTGCGAGCAGGCCAAGCGGAAGGGTGGCGACACCGAGGCCGCTGTCATCATCGTGATCTGATGGGTCTGCGTCATCCGGTGATACGAAATAGCACTCCATAGACTTCCCCCCGTTTTTGCCGACAACCAATCGTGTGCCCGTGGAGCGAGATCCGTCCAGCCCCATCACCGGGTAAGAGCGCGGACTCGCCGTCCAGATACATCCCTTAGGGAGTCACCACGGGCCTCAGGGAGTCACCACGGGCCCGTTCGGGATAAAACGTTGCGTCCGGGGGCGAAGGCGGAGGCACCAGGCGGCGCCCAGGGGGCGTGCGGCTGTACCGGGCGGGTGCTGGCGGAGGAACGGCGCGCGAACGAGCGCCTCGCTATGTGCATGAGGGCGAGCAAGTCGTGCTGGCGGGCGGTGAACGTGCGGTCGTCGATGACGCCGCGTTCGGCCTTGCCGTGCAGCAGGGCAAGCTCGGTGGCGGCGAGCTGGTAATCGCTCATGGCGGTCGCCGCGGCCATGCCGCCGCGTGCGCGGGCCCAGTTCCGCGCCTGACGGCGCGCCCGCAGCGAGCTGAGCATGGCGATGTCGTCGCTGGTAACCATGCCCGTCGCCGCGTAGGCGGGCAGTTCGTGCCTGATCAGCCCGACGATTCGCTGGCGGTCGGCGACCAGCACCGCGACGACCCCCGCGAGCACGCAGCTCATGATCGCGTACCCGATCAGCACCCCGGCCGTGCCGTACACCGACAGCCCGTTCCAGATGCCGTGCAGCAGCATGGCGGCCAGCCAGCCGGCGACCACCGCCCAGCCGCCTCC
>Ga0335072_10011752_pt1 | contig 12536 bp, 12 predicted proteins | sample Lox_Sample_21_FD_206725 | JGI IMG/M metagenome (GOLD analysis project Ga0335072, IMG submission 206725) | Soil microbial communities from Loxahatchee National Wildlife Refuge, Florida, United States - Lox_Sample_2.1 | ecosystem: Environmental > Terrestrial > Soil > Wetlands | place: USA...
ATGCAGTCATCCGGCCGCGGGCTGTGGGGCGGCGACAGCCGCCGAACGCTGCGCAAGCTGCGTGACGAATGGAGCCTCTAAGCCTCGCCGATCTGCCGGAGCAGGCCCTGCTGTTGATGGACTCCGCACCCATCATCCATTTTTTGGAAGGTCATCCAGCCCTCGCAGCACGCTTCAAGCCGGTGTTTGATGCGCACGCCGTGGGGCGTGTGCGCTTTGCGGTGACGACCGTGGCGGTCGGCGAGGTGCTGACCGGTCCGCTGCGGGCCGGCGATGAGGTGCTCGCCCGGCGCTATCGCGCCATACTCGAATCCTGGCAGTGCGTCGATCTCGACATGGCGATTGCCGAAAGCGCTGCGAGGTTGCGTGCGTCCCTGCGTCTCAAGCTACCGGACGCCATTCAGGCGGCGAGCGCGCTCGCCATCAACGCCGCGGCGCTCGTGACGCACGACCGAGATTTCTCGAAAGTGAAGTCCTTGCACGTGATGAGCTGAGCGGCTCGGCCAATGCGCCGCCGCCGCGCGCCGCGCTAGGCGACTTTCGTGACGAGGCCGCCATCCGTCCAGGCAGCGATCAAGGCGGCGGCGCGTGGCGGGACCTGGTCCGCGGGAAGCTCCTCGCCCAGCGCCGCGCAGATCTCGGCGAAGCTGCTGCCGCCGAGGGCCGCCTCGAGGGCGGCGCTCTCGACGGCATCGATCGAGCGAAAGTAATTCTCGAGATCTTGGCGCCACAGCAGCCACTTCACCGGCTCGGCGTTGCGTTCGGGCTCGGGCGGCTCGGCTTTGGCGCTCACGGCCTTCCACACCGCCACCGCGTTCCACTCGAGCGTGAGGCGGCGCACCGACGCATGGAAGGAGAATCTGAGCTCGGGCCAGCGCGCCGGGTCCACGGCCTCGAGATCGGCGCGCACCAGCACGGCCGCGTCGGCCGAGTCGAATGCCTCGCCGAGCGCCCATTCGAAGCGCGCGACCTCTGCAAGGATCGGTTGGCCGCTGAACGGCGCGGTGGCCTCGAGAAAATCCGCAAGCTCCCCTCCCCACCAGCGCAGCGAGCGGTGCGTGGAGGGGTGTGCGGCGATGAACAGGGTCCCGAGGGTCTCGAAGGTGTCGTCGCCGAGGAGCTCATGCAGCACCTCGTAGCTATCGTCGAGTGCCTCGATCAGGCGGGCCTGGTAGGCGTGCTGATAGATGCCGAGCCGCGCCGGCGTCGTGAGCGGCGGCGAGGCGGCGATCGCCTGCGCGATCGCGCTCGGCGCGCCGAGGATCTCGCGCTGCATCTCCCGCTGCAGTTCGCGCAGCCGCATCAGGCCGCCTCGAGCGCTTCGCCCGCAGCGATGGCTCGGGCCTGCTCGAGCTCCGCGACCAGCTCGTGCAGGGGCGGAATGTTGTCGTCCCGCTCGATCATCGTGGGCACGGCCCCGAAGTGCGCCACGGCTTGGGCGTACAGGCTCCACACGGGCGGCGCGATCGGATGATCATGGGTGTCGATCAGGTGATCGCCCATGTCGCTATGGCCCGCGAGGTGGAACTGGCGCACCCGATCCTTCGGGATGGCGCGCAGATAGCGCGCGGCATCGAAATCATGATTCACCGCGCTCACGTAGATGTTGTTGATGTCGAGCAGGATGGCGCAGTCGGCGCGGCGCGCGACCTCGCTCAAGAACTCCCATTCGCTCATCTCCGATTCGCGATAGGCGAGATAGCTCGACACGTTCTCGAGCAGAATCTGGCGGCCGAGCACATCCTGCACCTCTCCGATGCGCGCGGTGACGCAGGCGAGCGACTCCTCGGTGTAGGGCAGCGGCAGCAGATCGTGCACGTTGTGCCCTTCGACCCCCGTCCAGCACAGATGATCGGAGATCCAGGCGGGCTCGATGCGCCGGGCGAGCTCGCGTACGGCCTCGAGGTAGCCCCGATCGAGCGGATCGGTGCTGCCGATCGACAGTGATACCCCGTGCATCACCATGGGGAAGCGCGCACGGATCCGCTCGAGGTAATGCAGCGGCTTGCCGCCCGGCACGAGGTAGTTCTCGGTGATGATCTCCAGCCAGTCGATTCGATGAGATTCGCCGAGAATGGCCTCATAGTGGGCCGGCCGCAGTCCGAGGCCAAAACCGCTCAGTTGCATGGTGGGCCGCCGGGGCCGGGCGAGGCGGGAAGCCGCCCGCGCCCTGACCCCGACTCCGCTCTATCGATCAGCCGCCGGACTTCGCCTTGGCCTTGGCCGCGGCGCAATCCTCTTTGGACATCGTCAGAAAGCCCTTTCCCTTGCAGCTGTTCTGGCCCTTACAGCTGTTGTGGGAGGACTTGCAGTCCGAGGTGCCCTTGCAGGAATTCACCCCCGTGCACTTCACCGTTCCCGTGTCGGCCGCCACGGATACTCCCGTCAATCCGGACGTGAACAACAACGCGGCCGCAGCCGCCAACGCCGCACTCGATACTTTATTGATCTGCATGTTGGTCCCTCAGTTGTAATTGATCGCAGCGAAATTGCTGCCAACGACCATCAAGACCGGGGCAGCGCGCGGATTATTACCCACGGACATGAACATAGGTAAGCCTTTTTGGCCTCCCGGGGCGCACCGGCCCGAGCAACTCGGCAGCCGAGCTTCGCCTGCGCCCTGCTTCCGGTGTAGCACCGCGCTGCGCCGCCTTCGCCGCGCGGTGGCATGTCGCAAAACCCACCGATCAGCGGCTGCTCGTGCCCGTCATGCTCCGCCGCATGTCGTCCTTGGCGGCTTCCCGCTGCGCAATGATGTCGTCGAGCTGGTCCGCATCGGCGCATTTTTTGGTCGGGAAGCGCGACCCGATATTGGAATCTTGCCAGCAATACATGGTGACGCCCTTGTGCACTTCGGGGCGCAGTCCGAGTTCCCTGGCTTTTTTCACGGTCTCCGGGGACGGTTGTGCCGCCTTGGTCGAGGCAGATGTCTGCGCTGCCGCCGGTGCGGGATTGGCCGCAGGGGTCGTGGCAGCCGGAGCCGACGCGGCAGGCGCAGCGGCGGCGGGAGCCGCCGGCTGCTGGGCGTAGAGCGGCACTGCTGCCACGATCATCATGATTGATAGGGGGTACTGAAGCTTGATGTGGCTCACGAGCGGATCCTCGCCGTCGAAGTTGTGGTCTGGGCCTTATACGCCGGCGAGTTTGGCGGGCGCAACTGCTCGGCCGGCGCGACTCGGCGGCGGGTCGCGGGCTGTCGTTTGCCCGGCAGGTAGCCTAAGCTCTCGAGAAATGGCTGCCGCCACTGCCGTCAATTTGCAGGAACTCACCGCAGCCGGATATGCGGCATTGCAGCGAGGCGACGCGCCGGGTGCTCAGCGGTTGTTCGATCAGGCCGTTGCAGCCGGATGCGCCGACGCGGCGATCTGGTTCGGCCTGTTCCGCACCTACCGCGCGCTCGGGCAAGCTGCCGAGGAGCAGTCCGCGCTCGATCGTGCGCTGCAGGCCGACACCTATTATGTGCCAGCGCTCATCGCCAAGGGAGACACGTTTGCGGGGGCCGGCGATCGGCGCGCTGCCAATGCCTACTACACGCCGGCGCTGAAGATTGCGGCCCAGCTTCATTCGCTGCCGCCCGAATGGCTTGCCGATCTGCGCCGCGTCGAGGCGGTGTCCAAGGGGTACGCGCGCGAGTACGAGGCGCACCTGTGGTCGGCGCTGGCCGCCTCGGGTGTGGCTCCGTCCGTCGAAGGGCGGTTTGGCCACGCCATGGACTTGCTGCTCGGCAAGCGGCAGATCTACCTGCAGCAGCCAAAATTCTTCTATTATCCTGAGCTTCCCCAGATCCAGTTCTTCGATCAGCGTGGCTTTCCGTGGGTCGAAGGGCTGGTGCGACAGCTCGAGGTGATCCGCGCCGAAGCGCACGCCGTTCTCGAGGCAAACGATGGCAGCTTTGCCCCCTACATTCAGCGCAGCCCGCGTCATCCGGCGTTCAACGAGCGCGGGCTTCTGGACAATCCTGAGTGGGGCGCGTTCTTCCTCATCAAGGACGGCGTCACCGTGCAAGCGAATGCGGCGCGCTGTCCGCGCACGCTCGCCGCTGTCTCCGATCTTCCCCTGTGCCGCATCGATCGGCGCACGCCGTCGGTCCTTTTCTCGCTGCTGCGCCCCGGCGCTCGCATCCCGCCGCATCACGGATTCATGAATGCGCGGCTGATCGTGCACCTGCCACTGATCGTGCCGCAGGGCTGTGCCCTGCGGGTGGGGAACGAGACCCGCAGCTGCCGCGCAGGCGAAGTCATGGTGTTCGACGACAGCATCGAGCACGAGGCGTGGAACTCGAGCAGCGAGCCGCGCGTGGTGCTGATCTTCGATGTGTGGCGACCCGAGCTCTCCCGTGAGGAACGCGGTCTCATTGCCGCGACGCTCGCGGCCGTCGACTCGTTCGGCGCGGAGCCCCGTCGATGGACCGAGTAGACGCCTGCCCATGTATCATTGCGCGGGTGGGGCGCGCTGCCGGGGATGGCACGCGTCCGATGATCGGGATACATGATGTTCCTCCAGATTGAGAATTTTCTCAGCGCCGCAGAGGTCGAGTCCGTCGCCGACATCGCACGCCAGGCGAAATTCATCGACGGACGCCGCTCCAATCCCCACAACCCGACCAAGGACAGCGCCATCGCCGATCCTGCCGACCCGATCGGCCAGCAGGCGTCGCAGATCGCGCTCGGCGCATTCCAGCGCAACGAAGAGGCTCGAAACTTCGCCTTTCCTCAGAGGCTCGCGCTGCCATCGTTGTGCCGCTACGACTCCGGCATGAGATACGGCGCGCACATCGACGCGGCCTATTTGGCTGTCGGCGGGCAGCCGCTGCGCTCCGACGTATCCTGCACGATTTTCATCTCGGACCCCGGTAGTTATCAGGGCGGGGAGCTGGTCGCGCATCTGGGCTCGGAGATCGTGCGGATCAAGGGCAACGCGGGCTGCGCGGTCCTGTATCCGTCCACCACCGTGCATCAGGTCGAACCCGTGACCTCGGGGTCGCGCCTCGTCATCATCACGTTCATCGAAAGCCAGATACCCGATCAATTGCAGCGCGACATGCTGTATTCGCTGGGCGAGATCCGCGCGCTCGAGGCGCTCAAGATGGACTGGCACAATCGCGTTCAGCTCGACTATGTGATCCAGAACTTGCGTCGGATGTGGTCGACGTAGTCGACTCGGGTTGCCGAGAAGTCATGGCACGTGATCTCGAATCCGATGAGGCCGTGCTGCGTGCGGTTCACCAGGCGGCGCGCAGCGGCAATCATGCCCACGCCGGGCAGCTCGCGCAGGGGGCGCTTGCCGGCGGCCTCGAACATCCTCTGCTGCTCAACGCCGCGGCCTTGCAGCTCGAGCAGCAGGGCCGCGTGAGCGAGGCTCTGCGGCTGCTCGAGCGGGCGGTGACGATCGCGCCTGCCGACATCGCGTCGCGCAACGCGCTCGGACTGTGCCTGCTCCAGCTCGACCGGCCGGCGGAGGCGCTCGAGCACTTCGAGCTGCTGCTCAAGCTGGACGCATCGCTCCCATTTGCCTTCACCAGCCGCGGCAATGCCTGGCTCGCGCTCGGTGATGTCGCACGCGCAGAGGCGAGTTACGAGCGCGCGATCGAGCTCGATCCCCGGCAGTGTCTGGCCTTCGCGGGGCTCGCGCATCTGTCGGCGAGCCGCGGCGCTTGTGCGCAGGCGCGGCAGTATGCGGAACAGGCGCTCGCGCTCGTGGCGGGTCTTCCGGGCGCCGTGATGAGCCTCGCGGCCGCCGACCTGGGGCAGGGACGCGCGGTCGAGGCCGAAGCGCGGATCCGGGCCCTGCTCGAGGATGGACGTATCACGGAGCGCGAGCGTGCGCACGCGACCGGGATGCTCGGCGACATCCTCGACGCTCAGCAGCGCACCGCCGAGGCCTTCGCCGCGTACACCTCATGTAATGAGTGCCTGCGCCGGCTCCATGCACCTCGCTTCGGCGCATCCCCGAGCGCGCTCGAGTACGCGCGCTCGATGGACCGCTATTTCGAGCGCGCCGAGCCCGCCGTGTGGCGATCTCGGCCGCGCATGGGTCCGGATTTCTCGGGCGTGCGCGGACACGTGTTCTTGCTGGGCTTTCCGCGCTCGGGCACGACGCTGCTCGAGGTCATTCTGGAAGGCCACCCGCAGGTCGCGAGCCTCGAGGAGCATGAGCTGCTGTTGGATTCGGTACAGAAGTTCATGCGCGATACCGTCGATCTCGGGCTGCTGTCGCGGGCTCCCGCGCAGGCGCTCGAGGCGGCGCGCTCGGCGTACTGGCGCAGGGTCGCGGAGGCAGGCGCCGATGTCGCCGGCAAGGTATTCGTCGACAAGTACCCGCTCAACACCCTGAAGCTTCCCCTGATCGCGCGGCTCTTCCCCGATGCCAAGATCCTGATCGCTTGCCGCGATCCTCGCGACGTCGTGCTCTCGTGCTTTCGGCACCGATTCGCCATGAGTGCGCCCATTTACGAGCTGCTGACGCTCGACGGTGCGGCACGCTATTACGGTGCGGTCATGCAGCTGCTGGTGCGATTGACCAGCCTGCTGCCGCTCGACACTTGCCTGGTGCGCCACGAGGACCTGGTGACCGGATTCGCGCGCGAGATGAAGCGCATCTGCCAGTTCCTCGCGCTCGACTGGCAGCCCGCCATGGGCGACTTCGCGCTGCGAACCAAGAACCGCAGCGTGCTGACGCCGAGCACCGCGCAGCTCGTGCGCGGCCTGAACACCGAAGGGGTGGGCCAGTGGCGCCGCTATCGCACCGAGCTCGCACCCGTTCAGCCGCTGCTCGAGCCGTGGGTGCAGCGCTTCTATTATGATGGCGAATGACCCGGTCCGCCGGCGCGGGCGCTGGAGGGGCGAGGTCAGATCGGCGCCTCATGGCGTGTCGGGAAGCGTGAACCAGCAGTTGAACGCGATCGTGATGCGCTCACCCGCGCCCTCGAACGGCTTGACATCATGTAGCACCCAGGAGGGAAAAATGACCAGCTGCCCGGCCTCCAGGGAGATCCCGGCGACCTGGTAAGCGTACGGCAGCCGCATGTGTGCGATGCCGGCGTCCATGTGCATGGCGCTCGTGATCATGGGATTGACGAAGGTCAAGCGGCCGCTGTCCTTGGCGCCGCCGTCGTGCTGCCCCGGATCGACGCAGTACACGCCGCTCCACGAGGCGTTCGGGTGATTGTGCAATCCGAAGAACCCGCCGCGGCGCGTGACATGGAACCAGCAGTCGTTGTAGATCTGCAGGCGGCTGAGCGTCGGCAGGTCGTAGCGATTGAGCACTCCAATGACGGCGAGCAACTGGTCCCAGCAGAAGCTCTTCAGCTCCTGGATCGCCGCATCGCTGTCGCGAAACAGGTTGAAGTGACTCTCATAGAGCGCGGCGTTGCGCTGGGTGAGCGGTCGCGGATTGGCGGATTTGCCGTCCTTTTCAGCCGCGAGGATGTATCGCCTGAGCGCCGCGTTGAGCCGCTCGTGCGCGGCGTAGCGGCTGAAGGAGAACGGTACGGCGAACATGTTGACGATATCCGGTGCCGCCATGCCTCCTCCTTCGAAGTCCGACCCGAGGGTATACTCTACACATGAACGTGCGCCAGGCGGGAGCTGCCGCTGAAGAACAGAAGGTGACGGCGCTCATGGCGGGTGTCGAACGGCTCCTGGCTGAACGCCGTGACGCGGAAGCGCAGCGGCTGTTCGGCGAGGCACAGGCGATTCTCCCCGACCATCCGCTGGTCTTGCACGAGCGCGCGCGGCGCCTCGCGCTCGGCGGGGACGTTGCGGGCGCGCGCACGCTGCTGGAGCGGCTCGTCTCCGAGATGCCGGGACACTTGCCTTACTGGTTGAGCCTCGCCGCTGCCTTGCGCGCGCTCGGATGCTGCGAGGAGGAGTTCGATGTGCTCGAGCGCGCACTCACCCTCGACCCCACGCATCTGGTGGTGCTATTGCAGAAGGGCGCCTTGCTCGATCTGATGCACAAGCCTCGTTCGGCTGCGGCCGTGTACAGCCATGCGCTGCAGACGCTCGCGCCGGGCACGGCCTTGCCTGCGGCGATCGAGGCGCATGTCCGGCACGCCGAGAAACGCGTGCGCGACAACGCCGCCGAGCTGGCCGATTTGATCGATGCGCGACTCGGGCGATTGCCGCGGGTGGAACGCACCGCGAGCTCGCACCTGCGCTTCGACCGCTGTCTGGATCGAGTGCTCGGGCGACGGCGCATCTACACACCCGAGCCGACGTCCATGCTGTTCCCCTATCTCAGGAACTACGAGTTCTACGAGCGCGAGCTTTTTCCTTGGCTCGGGGACCTCGAGTCAGCCGCCGGCTCGATTCGCGAAGAGCTGCTCGGCGTGCTCAGCGCCGATCAGCAGGGCATCGAGCCCTACATTGCATTCAGTGAGTCGTTGCCTTTGCGGCAATGGCGGGATCTGAACCACTCGCGGCGCTGGAGCGCCTATTTCCTGTGGAATCAGGGTCGGCGAGAGGAGGCGCATCTGGCGCGCTGCCCGAGCACGGCCGCCGTGCTCTCGGCTCTGCCGCAGGTTGATATTCCCGGTCGCGGACCGACGGCTTTCTTTTCGATACTCGAGGCGCACACCCAAATACCGCCGCATAGCGGCGTGACCAACGCGCGCCTGACCGTGCACTTGCCACTCATCGTGCCGCCGAGCTGCAGGTTCCGGGTAGGCGGCGAGGTTCGTGACTGGCGAGCCGGCACCGCTTGGGTATTCGACGACACCATCGAGCACGAAGCATGGAACGACTCCGACTCCCCGCGCGCCATTCTGATCTTCGATGTGTGGCACCCGGAGCTCACGGCGCTCGAGCGCGATCTGCTGCGCGAGATGATCCTCACCCTGACGGAATATTATGAGCCCGAGGGCAAAGTGCCCGGAGTCGTCATTTGAGCAGGCGGGAACGAGGCATGCCGCTGGCGCTCGCGGCGCTCTTATGCGCGGCCTCGAGCCTCGCTTCTGAACCGCTGGCGCCGCTCCTGGCCTGCAGGGCGCTCTCGGACGCAACGGCGCGTCTTGCTTGTTTCGACCGCGAGTCCGCCAAACTCGGTGCGGTCGCACGGGCCGCGGCCCCCGCCACGGGCCCAGCCCCAGCCCCCGCCCCGGCGTCGGCCCCCGCCGCGGCATCGGCCCCAGCGGCTTCCCCGGCTCCCGCGGCAGCGCCTGCGCGCCGCTCGGACGCGAAGGAGAACTTCGGGCTGCCCTATGCCGCCATCGCCCAGAAGGAGGTTGCAGCGGGAACGCGCGCGCCGGACCTGTCGAGAATCGACGCACGCATCACCGGCGTGTCGCTCGCGGGTGTTGGGCAAGCCACGTTCACGCTCGACAATGGGCAGGTCTGGCGGCAACTGCTGTCGGAGGGAGATCTCTTGGCCAAGCCCGGCGACCTCGTCAGCGTCTCGCGCGGGGTGTTCAATTCCTACTGGCTGCAACTCAAGTCAGGGCGCGGTTGCAAGGTCACCCGGATTCGCTGACGGACTCGAGCGCGCCGGCCAGCCCGTGTGGATGCCCGCTGCCTCGAGCCGCCCGCGCAGTGCCGCGAGCTCGCCCGCATAATGCGTCCATTGCTCGAGCGAGGAGTCATAGATGGGCTGGCGTACCTGCACGGCGCTTGCTGCGGTCGACGTCGGAGCCGGATTCGCGTGAAAGTCGAGACATGCTTGCTCGAACGGCAGGTCGAGATAATCGAGCAGGCGCCGCGTGCTCCCTTCTTGATCGCTCACAATGTCCTCATAGGCCACATCCAGAATGCGGTCGGGCAACACGCGATGCCAGTGCGCCATGAGCCGGCGGTAGCCGACGTAGAACTCCCCGAGCTCGTCCAGATCGTAGGCGAATGGGAAGCCCGCATCGAAGCGGGTCTTGTAAATCGCATAGCACGCCGCGAGCGGGTGGCGCGTGAGATGCACGATACGGGCTTGCGGGAATGCACGAAATATCAGTGCACAATAGAAAAAATTGGTTGGCTGCTTGTCGGAGAAGCGCGGCCGCTCGCCGCGCTGCGGTCGGGAAAGCTCCAGATAGTCGTGCGCGATCGACTCGCCATCCAGATCCCCAAGGCTCGCCGCGAACTCGCCCCAGTTCCGCGACAGCTGCCCGCGCGCGACCGCATTGCCGATTGCCTGCGAGAGCGCCGGCAGCTCTCCCGCAGAATGTACCTCGGAGTGGCTGCCGACGATGCGCTCCACCAGCGTGGTGCCGGTGCGAGGTAACCCCACGATGAAGATGGGGCGTGCGCGCGTCGTGTCCGGCCGCAGCGGCTCGACGTGCGCAAATCCGGACATGATCCGTTCCATCACCGCGCGATCGGTGGCGGGGTTGTAATCGCTCCGCGCCCGCTCGAGCTTGTTGCCACGGCTCAAGTGGCGCCAGCTCGTGGCGTGATCACCCAGATCTTCGTGAGATTTCGCGAGCGCAAAATGCAGGGCAGCTGCCTCAGAGGATTCGGGTAGCACCTGGGCGAGCGCCGTTTCCAGGGTGGCAACGCAATTGTTCTTGGCCGTTTGACGGCGCAGATCGACCAGCCCCTTGAGCGCCTCGGCATTGAGCGGCGAGATCTCGAGCACTTTCTCATGATCGCGGACGGCGAGATCCCAGTTGCCGAGGAAACGATGCACGATCGAGCGTTTCGCGAGTACCGGGAGGTGCCTGGGCGCCGCGGCCAGGCCGCGATCAAAGATAAGCAGGGCCTTCTCGTACTCGCGGGCGTTCACGAGGATCTGCCCGGCCGCCTCGATTGCCGCGATGTCGGGGCCGCCGCTCGTACCGGCCGCGACTGCCGCAGCGACTGCCTCCGTCTTTCGCCCCAGGGCCATCAAGCACTCGGCCTGCTGCAGCAGGTACTGCACGTTGTGAGGCTCGGGCGCGAGGCACTCCTCGATCAGAGTAAGCGCGGTCTCGGCCTCGCCGCCGCACAGCGCGGCGAAGCTCCCCAGCAGCCAGCCCCGTCGATCGGCGGGCCAGGCGGTCCGGCAGGCCGCCGCCGCCGCCACCGCGCCGACGAAGTCGCCGCGTGCGATGCGCGCGCCGATCTCGAACTCGAACTCTGCGATAGTGGGGGTCGGCATGGGGAGGCCATCATACGCGAGTGAGGACGGCCCTCGATCCGGGCCCGCAGGCCGGGTGGCTCGCCAACCCGTTGCATGCAGGCAACGCGCATGACGGGTGGCGATGCCGGGATCGCAGGGCGACGCGCCGCGACAACGCAGGCGCTCCGAGCTGCGCGATCCTGGTTGGGATGCTTTTGAGAGGGGTCCCCCCTTGTTGTTTAGCTCAAAGACTGTGTTATATTTTCGCCATCGGTGAAAAGTTCTTAGAGAGACGCCAACCGATGGGGATGAATCTGTAGCGCTTACGCGACGGGGCCGGATCAAGATCCGCTCTCCTTGCCGGGCTCTTTATCTCCCCGGGGTTGTTCCAGTTCGTCTCGCGATTAGCGCGATTCACCCTATTGTTTTGCCAACTGGTACCAGATACAGGGAGAGCCTTCAATGCTTGAGAGTAATTCCGTAAATCCCGCGCTGCGGTTGGCAATCCGCGCTGCGCTCACCGGCAGCTCGCTGGCCGCCTCGCTCGTCGGCGTCGCCAACGCCCAGCAGCAGGCAACCACGCCCGCGGCGAGCAGCGAAAGCACGCTGGCCGAGGTCGTGGTCACGGGGTCGCGCATCGCGGTACCGAACGAGACCTCGATCAGCCCGGTCACTTTCGTGTCGGCGGTCGATATCCAACGCACCGGCGCGACCCGCGTCGAGGATCTCCTCAATCAGCTGCCGCAGATATTTGCCGACCAGAACTCCAACGTGTCGAACGCCTCCGACGGCACGGCCTCGGTCAATCTACGCGGCCTGAACGCGAAGCGCACCCTGGTTCTCGTCAACGGCCAGCGTCTGGGGCCCGGCGACCCGACAACGGGCGCGCAGGCGGACATCAACATGATTCCCGTGGAGATGATCGACAGCATCGAGGTGCTGACGGGCGGCGCCTCGTCGGTGTACGGTGCGGATGCCGTCGCGGGCGTCGTGAACTTCAAGCTGAACGATCACTTCGAGGGCGTCAAGCTGGTAGCCAATGGTGGCATCTACCAGAATCAGAACCGAGACGTGGAAGGGATCAACGAGCAGGTCCAAGCGCTGGGTTTCCCGGAGCCGCCGTCCAACATCTGGGCCGGCGCCCAGAGGTCTCTCGCGTTCATCGCGGGCCTCAACTCAGCTGACAACAATGGCAATGCGACGGTCTACGCGACCTACCGCAATGTGCTCCCGGTGCTGGAAGGCCAATACGACTGGAGCGCCTGCTCGCTCAATTCGGGATACCTTGGAACGAGCGGCGGACCGACCGGATCGGGCGGTACCAACGGCAAATACGTTTGCGGTGGCTCGGCGACCGCGCGTCCAGCGAATTTCCTGAACACGGAAACCGGCGTGTGGGGGACGGTTGGGCCCGGCGGGTCGCTGACCACCGGCAGCTCTCCCTCGGCGCTCTTCAACTACGGTGCGCTCAATTACTTCCAGCGTAACGATGAGCGCTACACCGCCGGCTCGTT
>Ga0335072_10011753_pt1 | contig 12535 bp, 10 predicted proteins | sample Lox_Sample_21_FD_206725 | JGI IMG/M metagenome (GOLD analysis project Ga0335072, IMG submission 206725) | Soil microbial communities from Loxahatchee National Wildlife Refuge, Florida, United States - Lox_Sample_2.1 | ecosystem: Environmental > Terrestrial > Soil > Wetlands | place: USA...
TGTATGGCCAGTACGGCAAGGGCAGCATTATTCCCTTCAGTGCTGTCTACGACGTAACCGGCGCGCAGGTGCAGGCGACTCCGCCCCCGACGATCGCCACCACCTACCAGGGCGGCACCGTCTACAAGGCGAACAACTTCACCATGGATGCTGACGCATACCACATTCACTTCGTTAACCAGTACTCGAGCTATACCTATACTTCCGGACCCAACAATGGGCTGACCTACTACTACGCGACTCCGCCCTCCGATACCGACGGTCTTGAAGGTGAAGGGAACATCGCCTTCACCAAAAGCATCAGCCTGTTCCTGAACGGCACTCTTGGCAAAGCGATGTACGAGGCATCCAACGGAACTGTCCCAACCACGCAGAACCCAAATGGCACGCCCGCCAGTACATCGGCCTGGGTCGCGCTGGCGCCGCACGATACAGAAGAAGTCGCGCTCAGCTACCAGAGCAAGGGCTGGGATCTCGGTATGTTCAACCAGCGCGTGGGCTCGCGCTGGGAAGATGATGGCAGCACGCACCAGAACATTCCGCTCCCCGCATGGTGGATGAGCAATCTGTTCCTGAACTACACGGTGCGTAACGGATCGCGGTTCGATAACTCAAAGATCAAGCTGAGCTTCAATAATTTGTTCAACAACAACAGCATCGCGGACGTGACGGGAGCAGGCAACATTACGCCGGCAGGCGTAGGCACCGCTCCTACCGTGAATGGCCAACTCTATACGCCGAGCCCGCTGGACTCCATCCAGTTGCTGCCCGGGCGCAGCGTCATGATCACCTTCCAGCTAGGCTTCTCACCCAAGGAGCGGTAGATCACAGCTGCCTAAAACGACGTCAACAGGAAAGACCTCCCGGCGAGATTCTTGCCAGGAGGTCTTAATTTTTCTATGAGCGTAATCTGGTCTAGACGATGGCGGAAGCGGCGTCTTATCTCGCGGTACAATTGCGGCTTGAGCTCATCGCTCGCAACCGCGCGTATGCACGCGGCAGGGCGCATGTGCAAAGCTATGGCAATCCGCCCGTTGTAGTCTATGCGCCGGAGAACGGCCGGCACGGTAACTTCTTCGATCCAGCCTACGCAGCCATCCTGGAGAATCCTCAATGGATGCGGCGGTTCGACAAAGTCCACGCACAGGCCGCGCGCTGCTTGCCGAAGGCAGAGCGCCGCTGGCGCGAACTCGATTCCTCGATGAGCTCCGATGCGCTGCTGATGAATGTGTTCTGTACACCCGGCGTAGCGGAATCCGCAGCGGTTCGCAATGTCCTGGGCATCGATGGCAATGCTGCGCCGATCTTCGGATTGAAGGCGCGTGTGCCGCTCAACAACGGACGATTCGACCGCACCGAGATCGATATGCGCTTCGGTTCTCTGCTCGTGGAAGCCAAGCTGACGGAATCGAATTTCCAGACGCGTGCTGCGCCGGTTGTGGAAGCCTATCGCGACTTCGAGCACGTGTTTGCCCGCGACGAACTGCCGCGCGTCGAAATCGCCATTGCCCGATCCAGACGGGCCAGCGAATCTCCAGAAAATTACTCGCAGGAATTTGAAAGCGAAACCCGTGACCCGGACTCATTCTCGCCCGTCGACTACATCATTCAACCGCCAGGGGAGCCCGGCTACGCGAGTTATCAGTTGATCCGCAATGTGCTGGCGGCGTATGCCGAAGGCTGTAATTTCTGCGTGCTTCACGACGCGCGCCGCCCCGATCTGCGCGAGCAGTGGTACCGGGTGATGGCGGCCGTGAAGCACGCCGAAGTTCGCGTGCGGCTGAAGGTTCTCACCTGGCAAGAACTGGCCACGCACCTACCCGGCGAGTTACAGAGGTTTCTCGATCTGAAATATGGGATCGTCGCACCGGGAACGATCGCATCTCCCATTGAGGAAGTCCCGGCATGAATCCGCAGTGATCAACGATCCGTTGCCCGTCGCGCAGTCTCCTCGCGCCTTCACAAGCCCAGAATGCGCCGGTTGCGTTCCGCGTCCGCGGCTGCACCGGCGAAATCATCAAAGGCGCGATCTGTGACGCGAATGATGTGATCGCGCACAAAGACCGCTCCTTCCGCCGCGCCTGCCTGTGGATGCTTGATGCAGCACTCCCACTCCACGACGGCCCAGCCTGGATAGTCGTACTGCGCCATCTTGCTGAACACCTGGCGGAAGTCGATCTGTCCGTCGCCGAGCGAGCGAAAGCGCCCGGGCCTGTCGATCCAGTCCTGATACCCGCCATACACCCCGGCGCGGCCGCTCACGTGGTACTCGGCATCTTTCACGTGAAAAGCGCGAATGCGCTCGTGGTAGAGATCAAGGAAGGCCAGGTAGTCCATCTGCTGCAAAACCATGTGGCTTGGATCGTAGAGAATGTTGGCGCGGGGATGATCGCCCACGGCGGAAAGAAACTGCTCGAAGGTCACGCCGTCGTGTAAGTCCTCGCCGGGATGCAGCTCGTAGCATAGATCCACGCCGGCCTCGTCAAAGGCATTCAAAATCGGAGTCCACAACCGCGCCAGCTCTTGGAAGGCTTCGTCGATCAATCCCGTGGGCCGCTGTGGCCACGGATAAAAGAACGGCCACGCCAACGCGCCGGAAAACGTCGCATGCGCCGTCAGTCCCAGATTGCGGCTTGCCTTCGCACCATAGAGAAGCTGTTGCACAGCCCACTCCTGGCGAGCCTTCGCATCGCCGGCCATCTCCGTCGGTGCAAACGCATCGAGCAGCGTGTCAAAGGCGGGATGGCTGGCCACAAGCTGGCCCTGCAGGTGCGTCGAAAGCTCGGTAATCGCCACCCCGGCTGCAGCCGCAATGCCGAGAATTTCATCGCAATAATCCTTGCTCTCGGCCGCGCGCTGAAGATCAAAGAGGCGCTTGTCCCAGCTCGGAATCTGGACGCCGATATATCCAAGCTCGGCGGCCCACTTCGCCATGCCTTCCAGGCTGTTGAACGGCGCTGCGTCACCCGCGAATTGTGCAAGGAAAATCGCCGGCCCTTTGATGGTCTTCATGCGTTCACTCTCCTAATTCAATATGCCCCAAGTCCTGAGCGACTTTGATCCGCGAAAGTACTGTTTGTCGAGCCTCCGAGCGGCTTCGCAATCTTGATTAGTGGCCTGTTCCCTTCGCATCTTCACCATGCGTCAACAACTCAAACACCATCATGTGATCGTCCACCGGCAGCGGATCCTCAAGCTCATGATCGAGCCACTGCCGCGTCTGGGGCAACTCTTGGCCAAGCCGGTTGTGGTACTCGTTGTAGCCGATCGCAAATGTGTATCCCCGTCCATAACGGATCGTTCCACCGCACACGTCGGCCGGCACCGGCTCTTTTTTCAAAAGCAGATGTGCATGAAACTCCAGCGCATCGATCAGCCGCTGCTCCTCGCTTTCATACAGCGTGCCGCCCTGAATATGCGCCGTCTCCGCGGCCGCCATCGTCGCCGCAATCGAGTATCCCGTATGGCCAAGGTCGCGGCACGTTTCAGCGGAGATCCCATTCGTACTTTCATCAAACGTGGTCTGCCCAAACCACTTTTCGTGGGTCATGGGCACAAGCTCCTTCGGACGGTCGCCATCGAGCTTCACGTTATAGAAATAGGATTCCACGCGCTTCGTCCACATCCCCTCGGCATGATGGAGCAAAGTGGGATCGTCGGTGAAGACCGCGATGCCCATCATCCCTTCAATCATGCTCAGCTCCCAGTTGCCTACATTATGCGGGGCACCGTCGTGGATCAGCGGCAGAATCACCTGGGTCAGCATATCGCTGAAGGCCTGCACATCGCCGCGCTTCCATCCCGCACGGCTATGATGGATGATCTCCGCCGCCCGCGGCCACATCTCCGCGCTCCACGCCGCCTGCAGATGCGCATTCGCGCCGGTATAGCCCTTCAGGCTGCGGCTGTATGTATTCATGATGCGAATGGAATTGGCCGCATAGCGATGGTCGCGCGTGATCCACCACAACACCGCCTGCAGATAGGCCGCGCTGGCATCCGCATCTTCCGCATGGCATCCGTGGTCGGGTCTTGAGTAAGGACCGCAATCGATGATGCCCGTCTCCGGCGGCCCCAAAATCTTATAATCGAATGCAGCATAGGGGCTGGCGACCGCTTTGAGATACTGCCCGTAGATCGGGTCCTTCTTTTCCCTCACCTGCTTCCGGATGAAATCCAGTTGCTGCCGGCTCACCAGAACTCCGGGATGCTTCATCGGCTGCGCGGTTACCGCTCCGCACGCGGCACACAACAAAACAAGAAGACCCAGCCGCAGTCGTATCGCCATCCCTAGAATTCAACCCAGCTCTGCTTACTATTGCTCTCGATCACGCGGTCAATGAACCGCATGCCGCGCACGCCGGCCTCGATCCCGGGCAGCGTCGCCGGCAATGGTTTTTTGTCGCCTTTCTTCCACGCGGAGAGCGCATCGGCGAACTCACGGTAGAGTATCGCGAAGGCTTCGAGATAGCCCTCCGGATGACCAGACGGCACGCGCGCTACGGCCAGCGCATCCTTGCTCAGATAGCCGGCAGCCGCGTGATGAATCTCCTCCGGTCCTTCGAGCCACTTCACGATGAGCCGATTCGGATCCTGCTGCCGCCACTCCAGCGAGCCGGTTTCGCCGTAAATGCGCATGCGCACTTCGTTCAGTTCGCCGGCAGCGACCTGTGAGCACGCCAGGGTTCCCTCAGCACCGCTATTCATGCGCACGAACGCATTACAATCGTCGTCCAGCGTACGGCCCGGCACTACGGTGCGCAGCGTGGCGTTGATCGCCGTCACCTGCAGGCCGCTGATGTATTCCAGCAGATGAAACGCGTGCGTGCCGATGTCGCCGATTGCGCCGCCCTTTCCGCTGCGCGCCGGATCGGACCTCCACGCGGCCTGCTTGTGGCCCGTGGTTTCGAGTGCCCGACTCAGCCATCCCTGAAAGTATTCGACCGCAACCTTGCGAACCGCCCCGAACTTGCTCGCAGCGCACATCGCGCGGGCTTCGCGGACCATCGCATAACCGGCATACGTATGCGTAAGGCCATACGGCAAACCGGATTTTTTCACCGCGGCTTCGAGCGCGAGCGCTTCTTCATAGGTGGCCGTCGCCGGTTTGTCGCTCATCACGGGAATGCCCGCTTCCAGCGCGGCCTGGGCGACCGGCAGATGCAGATGATTCGGCGTCGTGATCACGATGAAATCGATCCCGTCACTCCGCTTGCTCTCCGCCGCGATCATCTCCTGATAGCTCGCATAGGCGCGCGCCGGATCAATGCCGAATCTGATGCCCGCTTCGCGCGAGCGTTCCGCCGACTGCGAAAACGCCCCCGCCACAAGTTCCATCCTGCCGTCCAGTTCGGCCGCAATGCGATGCACCGGACCAATGAACGCTCCCGGGCCGCCGCCCACCAATCCCATGCGCAATTTGCGCGACTCTGCCATCGCTTCCCTCTCCTCACATCCGAGGCAGGCCTGCAGCCTGCGGCACAGTTGCCTCCGCGAGCCAGTCTACACTACGCTCGTTGTCCCACATGCTCAACCGCAGCACAGACCGGCGGCGGCTCGATGCGATAGATTATTGGGTGAACATGAAGAGAATCTCGATTCCTGATTCCTCGCGCCGCTGGGATTGCCTCAGTCTCGGCGAGGTCATGCTCCGCCTTGATCCCGGTGAGGGCCGCATCCACACCACGCGGCAGTTCCAGGTGTGGGAAGGCGGCGGAGAATACAACGTAGCGCGCGGACTGCGCCGCTGCTTTGGCCTGCGTACCGCAATCGCCACCGTGCTTGCTGAAAATCCCGTCGGCCGCCTGGTGGAGGACTTCATCCTGCAGGGCGGTGTGGACACGGCGCTGCTCAAGTGGGTGCCTTATGACGGAGTGGGCCGCACGGCGCGCAACGGCCTGAACTTTACTGAGCGCGGCTTCGGCGTACGTGCCGCGGTGGGTTGCTCTGACCGCGGGCACACCGCCATCAGCCAGGTAAAACGCGGCGACTTTGATTGGGAAGCCATCTTCGGCGCGGAAAATGGCTCGCGCTGGCTGCATACCGGCGGCATCTTTGCCGCGCTTTCGGCTTCAACGGCCGATGTGGCTGTGGAAGCCATGGACGCGGCCCGCAAGCATGGCACGCCGATCTCTTATGATCTGAACTTTCGCGATTCGCTCTGGAAATCGATCGGCGGCAAAGCCAAGGCGCAGGAGGTCAATCGCGAGATCGTGCGCAAGGTCGACGTGCTCTTTGGAAACGAAGAAGACTTCACAGCGATGCTCGGCGTCGAGATCAAGGGCGTGAGCGAAGATTTCGACGAGCTACCGATCGCCGGCTACGAAGAGATGCTGCGCGAAGTGGCCGCCGCCTATCCGAACCTGAAGCTCATTGCCAGTACGCTGCGCACCGCGCACACGGCCAGCCGCAACGCATGGGGCGCGATTGCGCTGTATGAAGATCAAATCGTGCACGTCCCGCAGCGTGAGATTGACATCCTGGATCGCGTTGGCGGCGGCGACAGCTTCGCCTCAGGCCTGATCTATGGAATGCTCGCCGCCAAGGAAATCGAATGGGCCGTCCAATGCGGCGTAGCGCACGGCGCGCTGGCCATGACCACTCCAGGTGACACCAGCATGGCCACGCTCTCAGAAGTAGAGCGCATCATCAAAGGCGGATCGGCGCGCATCGCCCGCTAGATCGCAGCGAAATCGACGAGGAGAAAATGCCCGAAACAACGCAGCAAACCATCGAGCGGGTGGGACTCATTCCGGTTCTGCGCGCAAAGAGCGCGGAGCAGGGCCACGCAGTCGTGAAAGCCATGGTCGAAGGCGGAGTGACCGTCGTGGAAGTGACCATGACAGTCCCCGGCGCAGTCGATTTGCTCAAGGAGCTCAAGAAGGAGTACGGGGCGCAGCTCCTGCTCGGCGCCGGCACCGTGACCACGGCGGCGCAGGCCGAAGCAACGATTGAAGCGGGCGCGGAATTTGTCGTCAGCCCCAGCCTGCATCCCGAAGTGATCCGCGCGACAAAGGCTAATCAGAAGATCTCCTGCCCCGGCGCTCTCACGCCCACAGAGGCCATCACTGCGTGGGAAGCCGGCGCCGACTACGTGAAGATCTTCCCCTGCTCAGCCGTGGGCGGCGCAAGCTACCTCAAAGCGCTGCTGGCGCCGTTTCCGCACCTCAAGCTCATTCCCACCGGCGGCGTCACACTGCAGACAGCAGAGAGCTTCCTCAAGGCAGGTGCCCGCGCATTGGGTGTTGGCAGCGACCTCGTGAATCTGGCTGCCGTCGATGCCGGAAAACCGGAAACCATCACCGAGACCGCCCGCGCTTATCTGAAGGTGCTGGCCGACGCGCGGAAGAGCTGACGCTGCCGCTATGACCGACTCGTCTTCAACTCAATCCTTCAGCCTCGCAGGCCGCCATGCGCTCGTCACCGGCGGCGCCAGCGGCATCGGCGAAGCCACGGTGAAGGAGCTCGCACGCGCCGGAGCCTTCGTCTGGGTCGCCGATATCAATCTGGCCGCTGCAGAAAAGCTTGCTGGCTCGATTGGCTCTGCCAGAGCTTTGCACCTCGACGTGACTAGCCCGGAATCGATCAACAGAGCCGAGTCCCAGCTCAATCGCCTCGATATTCTTATAAACAACGCGGGGATCGGCCATGTTGGATCGATCGAAGCCACCGAGCCCGAAGACTTCGACCGGCTGATGAACGTCAACGTGCGCTCGGTCTATCTGGTGACGCGCGCCTTTCTGCCGTTGCTGCTCGCCGCGAGCCAGCATCATGAGGCAGTGGGAACCATCATTAACATCGCGTCGGTCTCCGGGCTGGTCGGCATCAAGCAGAGGTTCGCGTATTGCACCACCAAGGGCGCAGTGATCGCGATGACCCGCCAGCTGGCGGTCGAATATCCGAAGACGCTGCGCGTGAACGCCGTCTGTCCCGGCACCGTGCAGACTCCGTTTGTCGAAGGTTACCTCGAAAAATTTCACAAAGAGAATAAGGAAGAGGTGCGCGCCGAGCTCCGCGCGCGCCAGCCCGTGGGGCGCCTCGGCCGGCCGGAAGAAGTTGCCTCTGCGGTGCGCTATCTCGCCTCCGACGAGGCCGCCTTCGTCAGCGGTTCCCTGCTCACCATCGACGGCGGCTGGACAGCCGCGTAAATTCGTTCATTCATCGTTTCAATTCTCCCTGGAGGATTCGCATGAAGCTTGTCTCGTTCTCAACTGCCGATAGCACGATACGGCCGGGCGCGCTGCTGGACAAAGAGAATCTCGTCGTCGATCTGAGCGCCGGCGGTTACACCGACGCTCTTTCCGTGATCAGCGCAGGTGTCGCAGCCGTCGATAAGCCCGCCGCCGGTCCTAGCTACAAGCTCAGCGAAGTGCGTCTGCACGCGCCGCTCGCGAACCCGCCGCGTCTGTTTGCCATCGGCCTGAACTACCGCGAGCACGCGATCGAATCCAAGATGGCCTTCCCCGAGTTCCCTGTTGTCTTCTTCAAGCTGCAAACGGCGATCATCGGCCCCGGTGAGGCGATCGTGCTTCCCAAGAATTCCAATGAGCCCGATTATGAGGCCGAGCTGGCCTTCGTGATCGGCAAAGGCGGCTATCGCATTCCCGCTTCGGCCTGGCGGGAGCACGTCTATGGCTACACCATCATCAATGACGTGAGCGCCCGCGACATTCAACGCTCCACCTCGCAGTGGTCATTGGCCAAGAGCTTTCCTACGTTCAGTCCCATGGGTCCGGCCATCGTCACAGCGGATGAGATCGCCGATCCGCACAATCTGAAGATTGGCCTGAGCATCGATGGAGAAACCCTGCAGAACTCGACCACCAGCGAGCTGATCTTCAAGATCCCTGACCTAATCGAATATCTGTCTTCGATCACGCCGCTCTTGCCCGGAGACATCGTGTCCACCGGCACGCCATCCGGCGTCGGCATGGGCCGCAATCCCAAGCGCTGGCTCAAGCCGGGTGACAATGTCACAGTGACGATTGAGGGCGTGGGATCGCTGACGAATCCCGTTGTCGCTGAATAAGAAGCTGAAGCCAGCTACCGAGGTGAGCCTAAGCCAGGCGCCGAGACGCAGCCTGGCTCAGGCGGCGATATGCCCTTCACCGGGTTTCGCTTCAGCGAAGAGCCAGCCATACAGCGCTACGCCGATGTAGCAGGCGACCGGGACGAGATAGGCAATCTGATTTCCGGCTCGGTCAGAGAGAATGCCCATCAGCTTGGTGAGCACCGCGCCGCCCAGGATCGCCATTACCAGCAGCGATCCGGCGGTCTTGGTCTTCTCGCCCATGCCTTTCAGTCCCAATGCAAAGATCGTTGGGAACATGATGGACATAAATAAGCTCGTGGTCAGCAGGCAGCCTACGCCCACCCAGCCGGGATGCACCACCGCAACCATTGCCAGCGCTATGTTGATGATGGAATAGAGCACCAGCATCAGCCGCGCGTGGAAATGACGCATGAGCCACGCCGAACTGAAGCGGCCCACAGCAAAGGCCGCGAGGGTCCCGGTCAACATGTAACCTGCCGCTTTGTCACCGACGCCGGTAGCCGACTCGACGTAAGGAATGAAGTAGCTCCACGTGCCGACCTGCGCACCCACGTATAGAAACTGCGCGATCACCGCGAAGACAAAGTGCGGCTGAAACAGGCGCACATGCTCAACCGGCACGTCCATATCCACCGCCACTTCTTCGCCGCCAAGCACCGGAAATTTCGTCATCAGGATCAGGAATGCCCAGACAAATGCAATCGCGCCCAGCACCAGGTAAGGCGTGACGACGCGCAGCGTTTCCGAGTGAAGATAGGCCTGGTAAGTACCGGCGGCCTGCATGGACGCCACCTGTGCATCGGTATACTTGATGCCCGAAAAGATGAAGACTGTTCCGATCAGGCCCGCGGTGATAGACCCCAGCGGATTAAACGCCTGCGAGAGGTTCAAACGGCGTTCGCTTGACCCGGCCGGACCCAGTTGAGCGATGAAGGAGTTGGAGCCGGTTTCAAGAAACGAGAGGCCGCTGGCAATCACGAATTGCGCGACAAGGAAAAACGCATAGAGCCCTGCCTGTGCCGCTGGGTAAAAGAGCCAGCAGCCGCTGCCAAGCAGGCAAAGGCCGGTAACGATTCCCATCTTGTAGCCGAATCGCCTCATCAACTGCGCGGCCGGAAAGGCGAGCGTGAAATACCCCAGGTAAAACCAGATCTGCACGCCGGCAGCGCTCGACCGGTTGATGTTGAACGACTTCATGAACTGCCGGATGAGGATGTCATTCAGGTTGTTCGGAATCGCCCAAAGAAAGAAGAGCACCGTGACAACCAAAAAAGGCAGCATTCTCCCGGGGGGGATCAACGCAGCTTCAATATCCTCGTCGTTCGCGGATGACACGTTTCGTGCGCCGACCGGCCCTGCAGAGATGCTCAAGTGGACCCTCCTTTCAGGCGCACGCCCGCAAAAGCCGAACGTATACGTTTCCGGAATCGCTTCCGAAGCCCGCGCCTGATCGCTCCACTCTTTCTATCGAATCAACACAACTCCTGGCAAATCGGATTTTCCGGCGCGCAAGCGGCAGGCCGCCGGATGGAATGAATCGCCTCAGATTGCCTCGAGGCTGCGGCCCTTGGTCTCCGGCAGCGACAGCACGGTCACGATCAGCCCCAGGATGCTGGCCAAGGCTGCGGCCGTCTCCGCGCCGAGAAGTCCCTTCCAGTGCAGAAGGAATGGAAAGACGAAGACGCCGGCGAAGCCTCCCAGCTTGCCCATCGCCGCTGCGATGCCGTGCCCGGTTGTGCGCACGCGCACTGGAAAGATCTCCGAGGGGTAAATGAATGTCGTCGCATTGGGGCCGAACTCGGTGAAGAAGTAGCTGAAGCCATAGATGACAAGGAACGGCACCGCCGCGTTCTGCAGGTTCGGCAGAAAAGCAAGCAGGAAGAATGTCACCGCCATCATGGCAAAGCCAAGCACCTGTATGGTCTTCCTGCCGATGCGGTCCATGGCCAGAACGGCGAGCACATATCCGGGCAGCGCGAAAACCGAAAAGACCGTGAGTTGCGTCAAGGTTTTCTCGAGCAATGTGTGGTCGCTCTTGAGCGCCGAAAGCACCAGGGGACTGGAAACGGTGTTCCCGTAATATGCGGCGTCCATCAGGAACCACGCGGCACTCGCGCCCACGAGCCGGATCAGCAGCTTGTTGTCATTGACCAGCCGCTGGAAGCCATCCCAGAAGGAGACGGACTGGCTCGGAGCCTGCAGATTTCGCCGCGCAAGCGTGCCGCCCTCTACGTCGCCATGTTCCGCGGCCGCCGCCAGAAAGCGTGGCGTCTCTTTCAGCCGACGGCGCTGCCAATAGACAGCCAGCGCGGGCACTGCTCCAAAGGCCACAAGGATGCGCCAGATCAGATCGTGCGAGAGGCTCGTGGACAAAAGCGCCGAGGCAAAGAGCGGCCCGACAATCAGACCCGCGGCCTGCATCGCGAAGACGAGCGTTACGAGGAGCCCTCGCGAAGACTTCCCGGCAAACTCGCTCATGATGGTCGCCGAAACCGGGTAATCCCCGCCAATGCCGATGCCGAGAACAAAGCGAAGCCCGATCAGCCACCAGATGTTAGGAGAGAAGGCACAGGCGATGGCACCGATGGCGAGCACCAGCACCTCGACGCCATAGATGCGCTTGCGGCCCAGCATGTCCGCCACGCGGCCAAACAGAAGCGCCCCAAAGGCCGACGCCAGCAGCGCCGTCGAATCGACGAGGCTCTCCTCAATCTTGCCTACGTTCCACATCGGCTTGAGGAGCGACATCACGACGCCGATGATGAACAGGTCGTAGGCATCGGTGAAGAAACCCATGCCCGAGATGAACATGATCTTCCAGTGGTGGCTTGAGATTTTAGCGTTGTCTAATTCAGTAAAGTCATAAACAGCTTGGCCCGGCATAGTCTACTCCGCGGCATAATCTGCTCGCGAGTGGATCAGATGCGGCGGGACATTAAAGACATGTTACATAGATATGAATTTGAGAGGGGAGGAAGGAGCCTCCCGCCTGCCGGCGGCGCGCATCACAGCACGCGCGCCAGCCACTTGCCTGTATGCGAGTGCAAATTGTTGGCGATAGCCTCCGGCGGGCCCTCTGCGACGATTTTTCCGCCCCCCATGCCGCCCTCGGGCCCAAGATCGATCACCCAATCGGCGCTTTTGATCACATCGAGATTATGCTCGATGACGATCAGTGAGCCACCGCCGTCGATCAGCTTGCGAAACGCTGTCAGCAACTTCGACACATCATCGAAGTGAAGACCGGTCGTGGGCTCATCCAGGATGTATAGCACGCGGCTGGCCTGGGAAGGCTTGGCATTGGAATTGGCCGCGCGCACCGCGGCAAGATGTGCCGCGAGCTTCACGCGCTGCGCCTCACCGCCGGAGAGAGTTGTCGCCGACTGTCCCAGCCGCAGATAACCCAGGCCGATCTCGTCCAGCACAGCGAGCTTTTCGAGCAACCGCGTCTGGCCGGCGAAGAAGCGCAGCGCCTCCTTCACC
>Ga0335072_10011754_pt1 | contig 12534 bp, 11 predicted proteins | sample Lox_Sample_21_FD_206725 | JGI IMG/M metagenome (GOLD analysis project Ga0335072, IMG submission 206725) | Soil microbial communities from Loxahatchee National Wildlife Refuge, Florida, United States - Lox_Sample_2.1 | ecosystem: Environmental > Terrestrial > Soil > Wetlands | place: USA...
GTTGGTTATCGACTGAAAGAGCCATCTGGGCATGATCGCCAAGCGAATGAAAAAAGCCGTCAGAGTCCGCCACCACGGCGGGAGTGGATAGGGTGATGATGTCGCTGAGCCCGGTGGCGATCGAGGCTGTGGGGAGCTTCGCAAAGAGGGCGGAGTCGGCATCGTAGTGCGCAATTGGCGCTGTCTCAATCGGAGGCGCCTCCACACCGACGGTGATGGACGCGTGTTGGGTCTCGACTGCCAAAGCGATTTCCAGGTTCATGGGCACGACGCTACGCACAGTCAGATCACGGTGGTAAACCTGGAATCCGGGAGCATGGACTTCGAGGTGGTAGACGTTCGGAGGAATGTTGGTGAATTCAATCTCGCCGGAAGCCGAGGTTGTGACCTCCCGGCGATACAGGGTGAGGTCGTTGGACAGGCTCACATTTGCACCGGCGAGGACGGCGCCGCTTGGATCGGTGACTTTTCCGCGGAGGGTGCCTGCCGTACCCATCGACTGGCCCCAGACAGATCCAGCCAAGCTTAAGAGGACTAGCAAGACATTACGCATAGTTTGAGACCTTAATAGCTTATTCTTAACCCAGATAATCGACTGCCCCCATCTTTTCTTGCGAACGGACTCAATATAGCCACGGGCGGACGGGGTTGCCGTGGAGCGGGTGCTCGCCACTTCAACTCTTTCGACCTAACTCGCGCGGGCCGAGTCTCGGCTCGATTCGCCGCCCACACCGTGCAGTCCACCCCGAAACTTTGTAGCTCTTGAATCGGACCTGCCGCTGCCATGCAGTTTTGTCATCACTACCTGTGCCGCCGATACGCCCTTCCTCTTCGTGCATGCTTCGACCAGCCTTGACTTCAACGGGAGAATGCGAATCCTTGCGCGCGGCGATGTTCTGGAGTTGTTGATCGATGTTGGAGCAGGCATCGATGGAGACGATGCAGGCGGCGGCAAGAGCCGCGCTGAGTTCAGATGTGGTTAGATGAAGTGCGGCCGGCACCGGATTCGACAGGCGAAACGCGTACCACGCGCCCCACGCTGTCCCGCAGTCAATGTGCCCACCAAGTTCGATCGTCACGTGATCATGAATCCTTCTGATAGGCATCGTGCGCCTGATTTCTCATCTTTTCTTGCGAACGGACTGAATATTGCCCCGAGCGGTGAGTTAATCACTTGTACAAGTATGCAAGTGATGATATGTTCGATTTAGATGCGGGACGCACGCGAACTCGATACGGGGAAGCCGTCCTGCACCGTCGATGAGCACAGTCCCGACCGAGCGCCAAGGCCGTTCGTGGATGCCGTCGCTCTGGAGAAAGCATCCCGGCTTTTTCGAGCAATTGGGGAGCCGGCGCGGCTTCGAATTCTATCGCGTCTGGCGCAAGGAGAGATGTGCGTCACCGAACTCGCAGCCTCGGAGAACGAGTCGTTGTCCACAATCTCGCAACGTCTGCGCGTGCTCCGGTCGGAAAACATTATCGTCCGGCGGCGGCGTGGCAAACATATCAATTACGGGTTGGCGGATCAGCATGTTATGGATCTTGTTTTCAATGCTTTAGCCCACGCATCCGAACGCCCGGCGGCGGTTCCGGACCGGCGCCACGAGTCTGAATCCGATACGTAAGTAAGGAGAGATTAAGTTGAGTCACGAACATAGCGCACCGCCTTCGACCGAAAGCGGGACGCCACAAACACAGTCCAAGGGCCGCGGGATCATGACCGGCCGAAAAAGCGCCTATTTTTGGGGAGCGGCCTCAGGAGTCGCGTTCGCGCTCTTCGCCCCCATGCTTCGCCCTGCTGCGCGTACCGCAGTGAAAGGCGGCATTCGCGTAGGAAGGTATGCCAAGAAGGTTGCGTCGAATGTGAAGGAAGAGTTTGAGGATATCGCCGCCGAGGCACAAGCCGACCTCGATCGCGAGCAAAACACCGGGGAAGCGGACGACAAAGCTTAAGAGGAAACCGCGATGCATTGCGTACTGGGGGCACTTCTGATTGGCGCGGTCACGGGCGGAGTCGCTGGCAATAGCGGGCGCCGCCGGCCGTTGATGCGCAAGCTGGTGAAAGGTGGCATCATGGCAACACGTAAGCTCCAGGCTGCCGGTGCGACGGCCATCGCGGAAACACAAAAGCTGGTGGATGAAGCACGAGCCGAACTGGATCATCCCGGGATGGGGTTACCTAAGTAATGCGGGCGACCATTGCTCGCATGCCTGAGATGGTTCTCCTGTCGGAAGTGCCAGGACGACAGAGATGGAGCCTGCCGGCAATCGATTCCAAGCCACGCCTGGCCACGGCCGTGGAACTTGCGCTGCGAAACGAGGCGGGCGCCCTGCTGGTCAAGGTCAATCCTCTCACCGGGCGGATTCTGCTGAAGTGGCACCCGTCGCAAAAGCCGCCGGAGATCCGCTCGATCGTTCTCAGGGCCCTCGACAGGGGTCCAGTCAGCCTGGCGGTTTACCAAAAGCGGCGCGGCATTCCGGACCCCAAGGTCCGGAAGCTCGTCGGCAAACTCGTGCTTGGCGGCGTCAAACTGGCGCTGATTCTCTTTAGCCGTGTCATCTGGGGCGCTGTGGCAACCGGTCCTTTGGCGGGATCGGTCATGGTGATGTCGATCTCCGGCACAATTATCACCGGATTCGACTTCCTAAGGGCTCTGTTCCGGACAGTGACCGGCCGGCAGGCCATCACGACCGGCACTCTGATTGGCGCGGCAACATTGTCCAGCATCGCGCTGAGCGAAAATGTCACGGCTCTGATCGTGATCTGGCTGTTGAACCTCGGCGAGTACCTGGAAGAAGTGACACTTCGGCGCACCAGGACGGCGATTCGAGACCTGCTGGCGACGGATGACGAAGAGATCTGGGTGTGGGTGAACGGCGTTGAAGTGTGTATGCAGGCGAAGGACGTTCATCGCGGGGCAATCGTGGTGGCGCACGCCGGCCGCAAGATTCCGGTGGACGGGGTGATCGAATCCGGCGAAGCTACCGTCAACGAAGCGCCCATCACCGGTGAGAGCATGCCGGCGATTCGCTTTGCCGGTGACTCGGTATACGCCGGAACCATTCTGATGGCGGGCGCAATCCGTATCCGCGTTACCGGGGTCGGCAGTCAGACCGTAGTGGGCAAGCTTATTGAGCGGGTGGAGTTGGCCCAGACTTTGCGTCCGCAGATTCAGACCATCGGGGATCGGTTCGCCAGGAAGGTTGTTCCTTCCTCGTTCATGGCGGCGGGACTTGTTTTGCTGGTGACACGGGACCCTCGCCGGGCTCTTACGATGTTGCTGGTCGCGTGTCCCTGCGCAGCGGGTCTGGCCACTCCGACCGCGGTGAGCGCCTCCATTGGGAACTGCGCGCGGCGCGGCATTCTGGTCAAAGGCGGAACGCATCTGGAGTCCATGGCGACCCTCAACACGGTGGCTTTCGACAAGACGGGCACCCTGACCGAGAGTCAGCCGAGCGTGAGCCAGGTGATTCCCTGCGCAAGCGGCTACACCGAGGAGCGTGTTCTGTCACTCGCGGCGCGAGCGGAACTACACTCGCAGCATCCGCTGGCGCTTGCAATCGTATCCCGAGCGGGCCTGACACGAAGCGATGCGGAGGACGGCAGCGAGTTCGAGTTGCTGCAAGGACGGGGGGTCCGCGCTCGTTGGGAGGAGCACGAAGTGCTGGCCGGGAGCCTTCGTCTTCTGCAGGAGTTCGATGTGGAACTGTCGCCGGAGAACGGGCAACTGTTCGATTCTCAAGTCGGACATGCCGAAACCGTGGTGTACGTGGCGCACCAACGGCGTCTGGTCGGCCTGATCGCCGTCGCCGTACAGGTTCGGCAGGAAGCCGTCGGGGCGCTTGCCAGACTGCGCCAGGCAGGAGTCTCCCGTCTGGTAATGCTCACAGGAGATCTCGATAGCGTCGCCAGACATGTAGCACACGAAGTAGGCGTGACGGAGTGGCGGGCTCGCCTATTGCCGGAGGACAAATTTGAAGCGATTCAAGAGATGCGCGCGTCCGGCCGGCGAGTCGCCATGGTTGGCGATGGCGTCAACGATGCGTCAGCGCTAGCCGTTGCGGATGTGGGTTTCGCGATGGGCGCGGGCGGTTCGGACGTGGCAGTCGAGACGGCCGATGTCGCGTTAGCTTCCGATGACTTGCGGCACGTCGCCGACGTGATGCACATCAGCCGGCGCACCATGCGCGTGGTTCGCCAGAATTACTCGCTGGCATTAGGAGTGAACTCGATCGGTTTGTACCTGGCGGCTGCCGGGACCATTAATCCCATCGTTGCCGCAGTGCTGCACAACCTAAGCACGCTCCTGGTGGTGTTCAATTCGTCCCGGCTGATCCGCTTCGAACCAGACAGCCCCCGGATGGCCCTAAGCATGCCGGTGCATGAGGAGATGGAGACCTACTGCGCCTAATACGAAGGGACAGAACTCTCCCAGAAGAATCAGATTAATGGCGCAACAACCGAGCTCCGCGGCAAGGAGATGACGGAACGAATGGCTGGAAGGCGCCTTCTTCGACCGAAGGACGGCGAATTCCGCTTCACTCATGGGGCCAAACTCAAGGGCGCTGTTTATGAGGGCTTCGGTGGATTCGGAAAACAGACCGCGCTGGTACTTCACCAGCACACGGCCAGTTAGCGGGTTGGCCCGAGCGTCGAGGATCCCTTCTTCGCTCTTGAGCACCGCTTCGACAGTTGCTGCCAGCCGGGGATTGTCCTCCAGTGCCTGCACATACCAGCGTTCCCTGCCGGGGACCTGAGAATAGAGAACCATTTTGGGGCGGAGCCCTACATCCCTGTTTGTGGGCCGCATTCCTTCGGCGGTTTGAAGCATCCCGGTCGCAAGAGTGTTTTGCATTCTGATCACAGTGTAAGATTCCGCACGGGCCAAACCCAGCAAGATCTTGCCGACGGAAGAGAAGCCTCCATGGGCGGGCACCAATGATCTGTGGGCGGGATCAGGCGACGAGACCATAGCGGATTTGAGAAGTTCTGTCGCACCTCCCCCTCGTCAGGCAAGAGAGTCCGTTGGTTGAGCATTCCAGTCCGCTGGAAACAATTCAATCGGACTTCGTAGCGAACCTCGCTACAATCCAGTGGGCATTTCCGGGGGGCTCACAGCCGCGTGCGCCTTTCCTGCTGCTGTTTCAGGCCCAAGAGCAACTGAATGCATCCTCTCGATATCCACTGGATCTACACGTTCGTGAGCATTGCTCTGGTTGCTGCATTAGCACTTGTTGGCAGAGTGGCTTTGACGTTCAGCCCCAAGAGTCTTGCCCGGTTGCTTCCTCTACTTGTGAGTCTGGCCGCGGGCGCACTCTTGGGCACAGCCTTTGGTCATCTTCTGCCGGAGTCGGTGGAGCGGATTGGGGACGGGCCGAAACTTTCAGGCCTGCTAATCGCAGGATTCTTTACTTTTTTCGTGCTGGAAAAGCTTCTCTGCGTTTGGTGCAATGATACCCACCATCACGACGGCCTCGATCTCGTCGCGCCTTCTCACGGGGGTGGATCTTCGGCTGGAAACGGGCCCATGGTAACGAATCTTCTATTCGGATCGGGCATCCACAGCTTCGTCGATGGCATGGCCATTGCCACCGGCTATACCGTGGGGACACATCTCGGCGTGTTGACGACGGTGGCGGTCGTGTTTCACGAGATACCCCATCACATTGGCGACGTGAGCATTCTGATTCACAAAGGCATTCCAATAATGCGGGCCGTCGTTCTGAGTCTTCTTGCAGGATCTGCGTCCGCCGTGGGAGCGCTTCTTGTTTTGTTGGTCGGCGGGCGGTCGACAGGAGTCACGAACATACTGCTCCCTTTCGCCACTGCAAATTTCCTATATATTGCCTCAGCCAATTTGCTACCCGAACTGCGCAATGAGACCCGCCCTCGACCATCGTTTGTGCAGATCTTCCTTTTCGGAGCCGGTTGTTCGTTAATGTTCGCCCTGGGCACTTGATTTCCGGCCGCCAGCACAGCTAAAACTCGAACTCATTCTTCACCTGTTGGAACACGCCAGCATGCGCCAGGTATGGGTACGGATTCCTGGCCTGACCATTTACGTGCACCTCGTAGTGCAGGTGAGGCGCCGTCACGCGTCCCGACGTACCTACCGCGCCCAACAGCTCGCCGCGGCGAACTTCCTGGCCGGTGTGCACGTAGTACTTCGACATGTGGGCATACCACGTCTCGATGCCTCCTCCATGGTCCACCACTACCAGCCGTCCGTAGCCGCTTTCCATGCCCACCAACCGGACGATTCCATTGGCCGTCACGTGGATCGGTGTCCCCATTGGAGCACTGATGTCGACCCCTTTGTGAAACTCCTGCCCTTCCCCCGAGAACGGGTCCTGCCGCATTCCGAATCCGTCCGTTAGCCGGCCATCGACAGGCCACAGGCTGGGTACGGACGCCAGAGCGCGAATTCGCCTAGAGGGACTGCTGAGCAGTGCGAGGGCGTTGGCACTGCGCAGGAAGTCGTAGTCCCGGATGCTCTCCCCGAACGATGGAATCAGTTTCCCCTGCGCGGCGATGTCTGAGGGCCCTTCGAGCTTCTCCTTGATGCCATACGCGATGGAAACCTCGGCGGGATACAGTTTGAGGCTGGCGAGTTGCCTATCGGTCTGGTTGACGACTTTTTGCAGGTTTTGATACCGTACGCGAAGGGTGTCCAGGTCGCGTCTCAGTGCGTTGTAGGTGGCGACTTTCCACGCCATGCGGGCATAGCTGGCTATGAAACCGAGGACCGAAAAGCTACCCAGAAGAGCCAATGCCACCGTGGCGTACACAGCCCGATGCGGAATATGAATGCGTCTCAGCCGGCCACGCAACGAATGGCCGAGGACGACAACGAAATATTCTTGCTTCATCATTCTTCAAAAAGCCCCGTTTATCGGACTAATCGACAACTTCGGACGGGAGCGGCGGCACCTGAGTTCCGGAATCCACCGCGCTGCTGCCTGTCTCCCGGGGATCGGGATGGGAAAACCGGAGAATTCGGGCGCTGTTGGCGACGACGACCAAGACCGCCATGCTTTGAGACAAGGCGCCCGTGAGCGGATCGAGTACACCCTTGGCTGCCAGTGCGATCAGCACCACAGAAAGGCCAAACGCGAGCCAAACGTTCTGGCCAATGGTGCGCCTCGTAATGTCCGCCAGCCCGATGAGCTTCGGTAGACGGCCGAGATCGGTACCGAGCAGAGCGACATCGGCGCCACCAAGTGCTACCTCGTTGAGTTCGGCGCCGATGGCTACACCAACGTCGGCTGCGCTGAGGGCCGGCGCATCGTTGACTCCATCGCCGACCATCATGACTGTGTGGCCATCGGCCTGCTCAGCGCGCACTACCTCGAGCTTTTGGGCAGGCAGGACCTCAGCGACGACTTCGTCGACATCGAGCATCTGCCCGACTTCGCGAGCTACGGCGGCGCGGTCTCCGGTAAGCAACACGAGACGCACGATGCCGAGGGCGCGAATGACGGCAAGGGCGTCCCGCGCCTCGGCCCGGGGCTGATCGCGGAGGACGAGGCTGCCAAGGCACCGGCCGCCGTGGGCGACCCACACCTGCGAGACATCGCCGTCGTCGTCCGCGACAGCCTCCACGCCGAGATCGACGAGTAACTGGCGGCGCCCAAGGACGGCCTGCCGGCCACCGACCATTGCGACCACACCGAGCCCCGGACGCTCCTGGAGGTCTCCGGGAGGTGCGGCAGTGACGCCACGCGATAGAGCTTCTACCACCACGGCGCGCGAAACCGGATGCAGAGACCCGAAACCGCATGAAGCCGCCACGGCCAGGAGAGCCATGTCGGTTTGGCCCGCCGCGGGCCGGATTTCCGTAACGGCCGGCGCTCCCACGGTTACCGTACCGGTCTTGTCGAGGATCAGCGTATCGACGTCGGAGGCTCGCTCGAAAAAATCGGCACTTTTGATGAGAATGCGAAGGCGCGTGGCTACGGTCATGGCGGCGACGACGGCAGCCGGACCGGCCACCACCAGAGCCGTGGGGGCGGCGACCACGAGTACCGCGATGGCTCGTGAAAGATTCTCCGTAAAAAACAGCGTGCTGGCCGCCAGTGTGAGTACCAGCGGCAACCACACCCCAGCACGGCGCTCGAAGAGACGGAGCACGGGGACCGACGTGCGTTCGACATCGGCCAGGAGTTGCACGACGCGGCCGAGCACGGTATCGGCGCCGGCGCCGCGAACCTGGATGCGCAGTAGACCGTCCAACGCCACGGTGCCGGCGAAGACTGGGCTCCCCGGACCGACATCGTGGTGAAGCGACTCGCCCGTGATGGCGGACTGATCCACTGCGGCGCGCCCTTCCAGAACCGTGCCGTCGACGGCGATCCTTTCGCCGGGCCGCACGAGGATCTCGTCTCCAGGTTTCAGACTGTTGGGATCGACGCGCTCCTCGACTCCGTTTCGCCAACGCATGGCTTGGCGGGCACCAAGGGCGCGAATGCCGTCGATAGCGGCACGGGCGCCAAGAGAACTGCGCTCTTCGAAGAGGCGGCCCACTTCGAGGAAGAGCGGTATGAGCGTTGCAGTGACAAAGTCGCCCGTGGCAGCCGCGGCAAGGATGGCGATGGCGACCAGTTGGTCAGTGGCACGGCGGGTGTCGCCGGTCACCACGCCGCGTAGGCCGGAGATGAGCGTGGGAATGCCCACTACCGCAGCCGCAAGTCCGCGAAACAACTCGCCAATTTGCCACTGGTCGGGCGCAAGACGCACCAGTAGCGTTCCTAGACCGAGAAGGCCGATACCCGTCAGTCCGGCGCTGAGCCGAATGCTGATACGGCGGCGCTCGTCGACGGAGAGGACGCCGGGCGAATGGCCGGCGTCTGGTGTGCCCGCAAGTCCGAGGGGACTCATCGCTTACCGGTCTCCACCTTCGTCAGGGTCGCCCAACGATCTGGAACGGGACCCGATGGGGCCGATGCTGATGCGGAGGCCGTGGTAAGTGCCGCCAATCGGCGGTGGGATCCAGCGTATCGCGCCTGCGCCGCCTATGGCTTTTTCTACGGCGTCGCGATAGAGCCGTTCGCGAACCACGGCGGCGTTGGTCTTATATTGCTTGGCGAGCGCCAAGAAGGCTTCGGAATTACCTCTGGCCAAGGAGATCGCAGCCGCGCTGTCCGCTCGGGCGGCCTGTACCGAGGAATCGGCGTAGGATTGGGCACCCGGGACGGCTGTCTCAGCGTACGCCTGGGCATCCTTCTTGGCAGTTTCGGCGCCGATGAACGCGCTTTGCACGGCGTCGAAGTCGCTCGCCAAGGCGGCCGGAGGAGCAAGACGGGTGAGTTCCAGCGAGGAGATTTCGAGACCCGAGTGTGCGGCATCGAGACCGGCTTGTGCGCGTCGAGTGGCAGCGGCGACGAGTTCCCGGCGGCCGTCGGAAAGCACACGGTCGACACCCATTTCACCCAGGGATCGGACCATAGCGGCGCTGATCTCGACGCGAAGCACGTCCTCGGACTTGGGGCCGTAGAACGCCCATTCGGCAGGGTCGCGCACGCGGTAGCGCGCCATCATCTTGACCTGCACGATGTTCTGATCTCCCGTGAGCGCGTATCCCACGCTCACCGGATCGAAGACGGATGTGGCGTAGGAACTATCGAGCGTCGTGACGGAGATCTCCGAAATATGTCTGATCGGAACGCGTATTACACGGTCAATTGGCCGCGGGAACGAGAAGAGCAGTCCGGACCCGTGCTGCTGCAAGCCCGGCGTGTCGCCCACCAGGCGTCCCCAGCGCAGGATGACCGCGACTTCGTCGGCTCGCACGATGGTGATCCCGGATAAAAGATAAAGCACCGCCATGGCGCCGATCCACCAATGCATGCGCTGCCACGCGGCATCGAAAAGGGCGGCGATCGGGGCCGTCAGCCGGCCGATTTCCGAGGGTGCTCCCAGTTTTCTCACTGTTTGTCCTTGCTCTGAAGGAGAGAGAACGGTTCGGAATCCGTGCGGAGGATCAGCGTAGTGCCTCCGTTGACGAGCTTGCCGATGGATTCGAGTGATCGGGTGAAGCGATAGAGTTCCGGGTCGGTGCGATGGGCGTCGGCGTAGGTACGGGCGATCTCGGCCGCCGATTCGCCCCGGATGCGGGCTTCTTCTTCGGCGCCCTTGGCGCGGATGCGGGCTGCCTCCAACTCGGCTTCGGAACGGATCCGGCTGGCTTCGCGCTCGCCTTCGGCTTGAAATCTGGCGGCAAACTGACGCCGCTCGGCGCGCATTTGCTCGAAGACAGCGGTCACGTTTTGCTCGGGCAGGGCAATGCGATTAAGCCGAATTTGTTCTATGGCGACACCGTAGCTCCGCATCGCTATCGGCGCGGTCGAGGAAAGGAGTTCGCCCTCGATGCGATCCATTTGCAGATCGTCGGGGTTGGTGGATACGAGCGCGGAAAGGTCGTGCCCACCCAGGATTCCGATGGCCGCGTTGGCGAGCAGACCATCCAGCTTTCCTCCGGCCGCGGCCTCGTTGCCGAGGGCCTGAGTGAAACTGAGAGGGTCGCCCACGCGCCAGACTACGAATGTGCGCGCGATGACGTTTTTCTTGTCCCGAGTGAGCATTTCCGTAAGGCCGGTTTCATAAACCTGGCGCCGCATGTCGAGCCAGACGGCGTTGCCGATGGGCCAGGGAAGCTTCCAGTGCAGGCCGGGCTGGGTGGCGGTACGAACGGGACGTCCGAAGCGCGTGATCAGAGCCGTTTGACCCTCGGTCACGACCACAGCCGTGGCGTGGAAAGCGATGGCGCCCAGCGCCAGGGTTCCAACGACGCCTCTCAGCCAGCGCTGTGTTCTCATTGCATCAACCACAACTCACCTCCATCCCGCTCGATGCGGCTATCCAGAACCGTAAAGGCACGCCCCGAAAGGACCTTCTCGAAAGCCTCCAGACGGCGGCGGAAGTAATATTCCTCGGGCGCGGTTCGGAACTGGGCCTCCAGCGTTCGAAAGCTCCAGGCTTGGCCTGCGGCCTCGGCAAGGCTGCCGGCGGCTTGCGCGCGTGCCGTGTTGAGGCTGCTCAAGACGGCAGTGTCGGCCGACGGGAGGGTCTCATTGCGATACACCTGGGCATTTACCACGGCGGTCACTTTCCCGAGTTCCGCCGAAACCACAGCCTCGTAATCGGCAGCGACCGGCACCGGAGGATGCATTCCGCCGACCGTAAAGGCCATAACTTCCACACCGAGTCCGAGCGCATCGGCGTCCGCCTGCACCATGGCGCGCATGTTGGCAGTCACAGCGGCGAGGTTCTCCGACAAGACATCGGAAAGTGTGCGGTTCACCGTGTTCCTCATGACCGCCCGGTAGGCGATGGCTTTTAACGCTTCAGCGGGGTTTCGCGAGTGGTAACGCCAAGCGCGTGCGTCCGCGATGCGGAACTGTACGGCGGCATCGACGGTGATGAGATCGCGGCCGTTGCCGAGCACCAAGGTGTACTCGTTGGGGGCGTGCTCCACCGCCCAGAGGACGTTTTCGGGGCCTGATCCTTCCTCGCCCTCGTGGCCTACTTCCAGTGTCTCGACACGCTTCACGGGAATGCGAAACACGCGATCGATCGGCCACGGCCAATGCACATGCAGCCCCGAAGACAGAGGGTCGCCTGCGACGGGCACACCGAAGCGCTCCATGAGTCCTTGCTCTTCTACTCCCACTACCGTCAATGATGTGGAGAGCCACGCCAGAAGGCAAAGGGCGACAACGAGTGACTCCAAACTCCGGCGGAATACGGTGAGCGCCCATGTGGAACGGAGATCGATACCGAGCTGTGCCTCGGCGCTGTCCAGGACGCTGGCCACGAAATTCGCCCTACTGCCGAGGACTGAAAAAACCCCGATGTCGAGGGGGAAGAAAGGCGGGTCACCGGCGTGTGGCCGGCGCGCAGTGAAGAAGCTGTAGCACACGGCGGCCTCAATAGTCAGGACCGCGAAATGAAGGATACTGAGAATGTTGAAGAGTCTTGCCCACTCCAAACCGAACGAAAACGCGGCTAGCACGAGCATCCATGCGGCTACGCGCGCGCCACGGCGAAGTCCCGGAGCTTCGGGAAATCGGCGGAGATCGACGGTTCCCAGGTATCGGGCCGCCGTAGCGGACAGTCCGGCCGCCACGAGGCAGAAGGTCACGCCGACGCAAGCCGCCAGGAGAGTGGGAGCCACGGTGGGCATACCTTCCATCAGCACGAGAATAATGGCCATTGCTCCCACCACGGCGGTCCCAATGGTTAGCGTCCCGATCAGCTCGATCTCGTTGAGGTGGGGCAATCTCCAGGCGCGGACAGACGGACCAACGGTTTCCGGGCCACGCACTTCCGCGGGAGCCGGTGCCTGTTCCGCGCCGGCCTGAGCCGGCTCCGGGCCCGGGGCGCACGCCGTCGCCTCCATGCTCTGCGGCGGTTTGGCGCGTAACGCTTGGGCCACCGCCACACCTGTTAGAATCCCAACCGCTATCACGAGGGTGACGGTGGCGTCCAGCAGCAGCGGGTTCGCGACCATCGCGTTGCCGGCGAGAGATCCAATC
>Ga0335072_10011756_pt1 | contig 12533 bp, 8 predicted proteins | sample Lox_Sample_21_FD_206725 | JGI IMG/M metagenome (GOLD analysis project Ga0335072, IMG submission 206725) | Soil microbial communities from Loxahatchee National Wildlife Refuge, Florida, United States - Lox_Sample_2.1 | ecosystem: Environmental > Terrestrial > Soil > Wetlands | place: USA: Florida...
TGGTAGTCGGAATCTTTGATCCTGTCGAACGGCGGCGCGTGGAACGGCAGCGTGCTCGGCGCGTAAAACGGATTCGATGGGCCAAAGGCCGCGGCTTGTGCGAAGACTCGTGCTGGTGTCATGAAGATAGCGGCTGCGGCGCAGAGGCTCGCAAAGGAATGGATGACGTAGTGGGTCACGGGCGCTTCCCTTCCCGAAATCAAAGGCTGAAGGGGCATTGTAACGCCGGAAAGACGAAGCAAGACCTCGCGATCGACCTGGGCGCCGCCGTCTACCGCTGCAGCAGATCGACAGGCGCGTCCGCATCCGTCGCGCGGAAATACCCCGCCAGCGCCGGGTGCCGATCCTTCACCGCCAGATACATCTCCCACGCCACGCGGCGATACGAGAAGTGCCCCTGCGGAGCCGAGCGCAGCTCCGAGATATACAGCGCCTCGGCGAAATCCATCTTGAACAGCGACCGATTCCTGGTAGCCAGCGGCAGCACATAGCGCGCCGACGAAGCCGCCTCCGGAGCAGAACCGCCAGCCAGGCGCGCACACGCATCGTGAGCCGACCGCACCGTCTCCTCGTAAAGCGGCTGCACTCCTGCTTCCGGAACGCCTTCAGGAATCGCGAAGCCGTGCTCGTACGTGAACGGCTGCAGGATCTGTACGCAGCGCCGATGCCGGTGCATATCGCGGAATCCACCGATGTCCATGAGGATGTCGAAGCGCAGAGACCCGCCCGCCGAGAATTCACGCAGCAATTCGTCGTGCCTGCCCCGATGGCGCACGCCCAGGTCGATCATCTCGTTGCGCCGCGCCTCGCTCAGCGCAGCCACATGCCGCCGCACCTGCCGATACGGATAGTGGCACGCCCCGTAGAGCAGCGTGGCGGCAATCTCCACTTCCAGTGTGTCCGCATCATCCACCAGATCGACGAGCGGCCTGTCTTCGATCGGCTCCTTGCCGAGCAATTCCGCCGCAGCCTGGCCCAGTTCCTCGCGTGTGCGCGTCTGGTAGTCGTTCCGCGCCGCGTACTTCACCAGCGTCGGCGCGGTCTTCACTTCGCGCGTCAACAGTGCCGCCGCGCGTTCGCCCAGCGCGGGATCGAGCGCCGCAATGTCGCGCTGCAGCGCCGCCAGATCGGCTCCCGCCACGTTCCACGCCGCTCCGGCCGCCGCCGCCTGCAGCTTTTCTCCCAGTTGCCGGATCTCCGCCACCGGATTCGACAGCAGCCGCGAGATCTGCGTTTCCAGCGTCCTTGCGTTCACAATCTGCCCCAGCGACGTGTTGGTCGCCAGCGGCAGCAGATAGCGAGCCACGTCAAAGGCGCGCGCCTTCAGCGTGCGGTCGTAGGCCTCCTGCTTCATCTCCTCGGGCTTGCGCACCTGGTCCTTCAGCGAAGCGAATACGGCCTCGAAGACCGTGTGATACGTCGTGAACAGCTTCTCCACCGTCTCCACATAGAGCTGCGACGACGACGCATCGGCGCCGAACTCGGGCATGTACCATCCGCTTTTGCGGAAGTTCTGGTAGCGCGTCGACCGCTCCTGCCCGTCCCACCGCTGCTCATCGACCAGCGTGATGGCCGCCAGCAGCGAAAGCCGCTCGATGGCGAAGGCAATATGCGCCAGATCGGCGATAGACCGGTGCCCGTACTGGAAATAAAACGTGTTCAGGAACTGTTCGGCGCGCTGGCTGCTGATCTCCCGCAGCGACTCCTTCATCGAGAGCGCGGAGCGCGAGTACTTCGCCATCGCGTAGGCCAGTACTTCGGGATCGGCGCCGTGCACGGCAAAAACTTCGGTCTGGTTATTCCGGCCCTCCGGGCTCGTGGGCGTCTGCTGCCGGGCGGACGTCTCCGCCGGCGTCTCGGTCATCGAGGACATGCACGCATCGTAAACCTAAATTCTCAGGAAAAGACGGTACCGGCAGGCAGGATTTCCGCCGCCCGTACTCCTGGAATCACAACCAAAGGCGAGTACTATGGGGATGGTTTTCCTGACTGCGTCCGGAACCCGGGGGTCTGCTTTCTGAAAGATGAATAAGGTCCTTTCAACGACCGAGCACCGCCCCTGGCCCCTGCCAAAATCTCCGTGGGTGATGACCCAGCGCTGGAACGACTTGCTGTTCGCGCACTGGCCCGTTCCCGCGGCCGATCTCGCCCATCTCCTCCCTGAAGACCTGGCCATCGACACATTCGATGGCAGCGGCTGGGTCGGCGTCGTTCCTTTCTGGATGGACGAGATTCGCATGCGCGGCATGCCCCGCATTCCCGGTGCCAACCGCTTTCCCGAGCTCAACCTCCGCACCTACGTCCGCGAGCGTCACTCCAACCAGCCCGGCGTCTACTTCTTCTCGCTTGACGCCGGCAATCCCCTGGCCGTCTCCGTGGCGCGCTTCTTCTTCCACCTGCCCTACTACTGGGCTCACATGAAAACGGAGTTCGGCGAAGGCCGCGAGATCCACTACTCCAGCGAGCGCCTCGTCAGCCGCCCCCGCGCCAACTTCCGCGCCCGCTATCGCAGCCTCGGCAAGCCCTGCCCCAGGGGTGGCATGGAAAGCTTTCTCACCGAACGCTACGCCCTCTTTACACGCGGCAAGCGCGGCCTCGCGCGGGTGAACATCCACCACCTGCCCTGGCCGCTTGAGCTGGCAGAAGCCGAATTCGAACTGAACGATCTGCCCGAAGCCCACGGCATCCGCCTGCCCGATACGAAACCGCTCCTCCAGTACAGCCGCGAACTGGTTGTCTACATCTGGGCGCTGGAAGAGCTGCCCGCCCGAGCCGCCCGTCGCGCCACAGAAGTGGTTCCCGCGCCGGGTGCGTAGGCCGATTGCTGGTAACGGGTGACGGGGCCTCAGCGAGCCGCACCGGGGCTGCGATACGCTAAATACATGCAAGCACTCGCTGGAAAAACAGCCCTGGTCACGGGGGCGTCGCAGGGGATTGGCCGCGCCTGTGCGCTGGCCCTCGCTTCCGCAGGCGCGCGTGTCGCGCTCGCCGCCCGCAACGAGAGTAAGCTCAACGAGGTCGCCGCCGAGATTGCCGCCGCCGGTGGCAGCGTCGCCGTCTTTCCGCTCGACATCGCCAGCGAAGAATCGATCAAAGCCTGCGCCAAAGCCGCCATCGCCCACTTCGGCAGCGTCGAAATCCTCGTCAATAATGCGGGCATCACCCGCGACGGACTGTCCCTGCGCATGAAGCGCGCCGACTGGGACGACGTCCTCACCACGAATCTCACCGGCGCCTTCCTCATGACCCAGGCTCTTCTCAGTGTCATGCTCAAAGCGCGCTGGGGACGCATCATCAACATCACCAGCGTCGTCGGCGAAACCGGCCAGGCAGGCCAGGCCAACTACGCCGCCAGCAAAGCGGGGCTCATCGGCCTCACCAAATCCCTGGCGCGCGAGCTTGCCTCGCGCACCATCACCGTCAACGCCGTCGCTCCCGGCTACATTGAGACGGCCATGACCGCGGTGCTCGATGAGAAGCAGCGCACCGCGATGCTGTCGACGATTCCGCTCGGCCGTCCTGGCACCGACGCGGACATCGCCGCCGCCGTGCGCTTCCTCGCCTCCGGCGACGCCGCCTACATCACTGGCCACGTGCTCGACGTCAACGGCGGCATGTACATGGGCTGATGCCTGCCCCGTCGATGAACGAAGGTCTCCGTCCGCGAGGACTACCATCGAAGCAGCGATGAAAATTCTCACGGCTGAAGAGATGCGGGCCGTCGATCGCGCCACTACGGAGCGATTCGGCATTCCTTCGCTCGACCTCATGCGCAATGCCGGCACGGCCGTCGCGCAATTCGTGCTCCACGAATATCCCGAGCGCCGCCGCATCTGCGTGCTGTGCGGCAAAGGCAACAACGGCGGCGATGGATTCGTCGCGGCGCGCGTGCTCGCCCAGGCCGGCTGCTCCGTGCATGTCGTGCTGCTCGGCTTCCCTTCCGATGTATCCGGCGACGCGAAAGCGGCACTCGAAGAGATGGAGCTCGCCCCCGCGCTGGCTCCCGATGCGGCGGCTCTCGACGCGCCGGAAGTCCACGGCCTTCTCACCTCAGCCGACCTCCTCATCGACGCCGTCGTCGGCACCGGCTTCAGGCCCCCGCTGCGCGGCGTCGCTGCGGCCCTCCGCGACAAAATCAATGCGCTCGCCACACCCGTCGTCGCCGTCGATTTGCCGTCCGGATGGGATGCCGATGCGCGCACCCTGGCGGTCGAGGGAGCTTTCCGCGCCAACGCCGTGGTCACCTTCACCGCACCCAGGCTCGCGCACGTCAGCGGCAATCTCACCGGCACGGCCACAGGTCCCATCGTCATTGCGCCCATCGGCTCGCCCCGCGAAGCCATCGTCTCCTCGACCGGACTCACCTGGGCCGGCGCCTCAAAAGCCATCACCGAGCGCCCGCGCACGCCTGACTCCAACAAAGGCCTCTACGGACACGTTTTGGTCGTCGCCGGAGGACGCGGAAAATCCGGTGCCCCGGCCATGGCCTCGCTCGCCGCATTGCGCGCTGGCGCAGGCCTCGTCACCGCCGCCGTGCCCGCCTCCATCCTGCCTTCCGTTGCCGCGATCGCACCCGAGCTGATGACCCATCCTCTCCTCGAAGGTCCCGCCGGTGAAGCCGCCGCTGCGAACCTCGCGCCCGAGGCGCTCAAGGCACTCACCGCCCGCGCGACGGTCATCGCCATAGGCCCGGGTATGGGCACAGAGCCGAAGGAATTCGTCCTCGGCCTGATCGACAAAACCACGCAGCCGCTGGTGCTCGATGCCGATGCGCTCAACATCCTCGCGAAGCACCCTGAGCGCCTCAACGGCCGCGGCCGCACCGTCGTCATCACGCCGCATCCCGGAGAGATGGCACGCCTCGCCGGCATCAGCACCAAAGACGTCCAGGCGCGCCGCGAGCCGCTCGCCCGCGACTTCGCCGCGAAGCACAATGTGACAGTCGTGTTAAAAGGATGGCGCACGCTCATCGCGCATCCCGACGGCCGCATCGCCATCAACACCACCGGCAATCCCGGCATGGCCAAGGGCGGCAGCGGCGACATCCTCACCGGCATTGTGGCCGCCACCCTCGCGCAACACCCTGATCAGCCAGCAGAAGCCGTCGAGGCCGCCGTCTACCTGCACGGGCTCGCCGCCGACTTCGCCCTGCGCGAGCAGGACGAGCACACCCTCCTCGCCACCGACACCGTTAGTCATCTTTTTCGCGCTTTTCACTATCGCCCCCACGACGAAGCGGGATATGTTTGGATGGAGGGAATTCCATCTCCCGCGGCGAGGTCGGAATGGCGCAAACGGCGGATGTGAAAGTTCAGCAGTTCGAAAGCCACAGCGGCAAAGAGACCATCGCGATCGGTCATCGCATCGCGGAGACGCTGACTCCGCCGAAATTCCTCATCCTGCGCGGCGATCTCGGCGCCGGCAAAACCACTCTGGTGAAAGGCATCGCCGAAGCCCTCGACGCCGCCGAGCCGGACGAAGTCACCAGTCCCACCTTCACGCTCATCCACGAGTACGAAGGCACCCGCACCGTCAACGGCCGCAAGGAACCGGTGATCCTTTACCACCTCGATCTTTATCGCATTCAGAACGAGCGCCAGCTCGACTCCCTCGGCCTCGAAGAGCTCTCCGCGCCCGACAGCCTCGTGCTTGTGGAGTGGGGCGAGAAGTTTCCCAGCGTGGTGAAGCGCAGCCAGGGCGAGATTGAAATGCGCACCACCGGCGGCGACTCCCGCAGCATCACGCTCACCCTCAGGGACTAGCATCCGTCTCGGGTGCTGTCGGCATCGCGACCCGCCAGAGGGGATCGCCCGTTCCCAGCTGCACGCGGCCCCCAGCCCTAAAAATGATGCACCCTCTCCGGCTGCGGCACCTCGACCGGCCGCGCCGCTTCGCGTTCCAGCGACCGGCTCACGAGATCCCGGCTGCCCAGCCCCACAGCGAGCGCCAGCGCGAGCACGATCCCTCCAAACAGAATTCCGAATCCCAGCTCGACAATCGCGCCGCCCAGCGCCAAATGATCGAGCACCATGGCGCCGGTGAGCACCAGAATCAGCCAGCGCACGCCCATGCTGAGCAGACGCGCATAGCTCAGGTTCATGTTCACGCCCGTGATCAGCACGCTGCGCGAGACGAATCGCGCCAGTACGTTGCCGGCCAGCAACAGGATCGCCGCGCCGATGAGCCGGGGAACGTACGCCAGAATCCAGCCGGAGACGATATGTTCCGACGTGCCGAGGGCCGACACGCCCACCACGACTCCGATAACCACAAAGAACCAGAACACAATGCGTCCCACCAGGAACGTGGGCGTCACCCGCGGCGTCCACTCGGCCATGGCGTTGGCGCCCCGGCTCATGCGCTCATCGAAGCGCACCGCCTTCAGGATCGCGCGCGCCAGCACGGCCAGCACCCATCCCACGAGGAGAAAGAACAGGAAGGCGACAATGAACGCAAGAATGCCGGGCAGCATCGTGGCAATTTGATTCACCACCCGATTCATCGACGAATACAGCGATTGTTCCACCTGTTGCCACATAACGGTTCTCCTTCTTCTCGCACCGGCGCCCAGGAAGCTATGGATTGAAACGGTCCGGCCATCGCCAGCGCGACAGCAGATACGGCTTCTTCTCTTCCCAGGCGCGCGCGAACGCGTCCATGCGCTGCTCCCAGGCAGCGCGAGTCAGGCTCGCCACTTCACGCGCATAGGAGGCAGCCCATCCGAGATACAGCGGGGTCAGCGCGCCCAGCAGGTGCCCGCGGTTCAGAGTCCGCAGCCGCCACGCCAGCGCGAAATCGTAGACGATGCCCGCCCACAGCTCGTCGGGCATGCGGAACTGCTCCGCCGGCATGCGCGTCAGCCGCCGCAGCTCCAGCATCGTATTCGGCGGCAGCACCAGCTTCCACACTTCTTCCAGATTCTTTGAGCCCAGCAGGAACGAATCCAGCATGGGCTGCACATCGATCGGTTCGCCGCCCCCGCTGTCGCGCGCCGCGCTGCCCCACACCGCTCCTGCCTGCGACCCGCGCACCCGCTGCCATTGCGGCGCATCGCTCTCCATTCTGTGGAAGAGCGATCCCGCCATCTGCCCCAGCACCGCGCTCAAATCCAGTCCGCCCGTCGTCCGCTGGTGGCGCACGTCCACGTGCACCTGGCCGACCGCGCACTGCGGCAGCTCCGTGGACGCCGCCGCAACCGGCCACAGCAACCCAGGATCGCGACCGGAGCTGCCCGCCAGAAACGCGGCAATCGAACCGGAGACCGCGAAGTCAAAGGCGACCGGAAACCGCACCCGCCGCCCGTACAGCGCGCGGTGCAGGGGGCAAAGTATGCCGGTATTGATCAGGGCGTCGTACCGGCTCACCGGATAGAGCGGCATCACGATGTCCGCCTGCCGCTCCAGCACCGCGTACGTGAAAAGCTGGATCGTCTCCGGCTGCAGCGCGGCAAGATCGGACCCCAGCACGATGCAGGCTCGCGCATTCCTCGCTGCGGCCATCGCCAGCACCGCCCGCTGGTGCGCCGAGACGACCTCCCAGAATTCCCCGCCGCTCGCCGGAGCTTCAAACGGAACCAGCGTCAGATGCGAGTTGCCGTTGAGCTGGGGCGAAGACGCTCCCGCTTCCCCGTTGCTCGCGGGCCACGCAAACACGTAGTGGACCGGTGAGGTCTCCGCGCCGGCCTCCGCCGTCGCCTTCAGAGCACTCGCGTACAGTTCTTCGACGGCGACGGATCCGGCGATGCCGATCACGACGTCCGCCGTTCCGGCCGCCTTCGCCGGTTGCTGCGCCGTTTCTGTGAATTCCGTGTCAGCCATGAAGCTCTTGATCCTCGGTCACGACGGCAGCGACAAAATGCCGTGCAGCGGAATGCGAATCCACGCCGGCCGGTTGTTCAGCTCGTAGACCAGTTCGTAGAGCGCCTTATCGAGCATGTATAGATCGAGCAGCGCGTCGAAATCCCTGCGCGCTGTGGGAACAATCGGCCGCCCCGCAACCGCATCGCAGTACGCGCGCAGAAATTCGCCCGACACCGACGCCTCCCACAGCCGCGCCCATGATTCCAGTTGCCCGTAGTCCTCCGGCCTCCGGCTCGTATACCGCGTGAGCGCCGCATATGCCGCGTAGCTGAACGACCGCAGCATCCCCGCGACATCCTTGAGCGGAGAATGCTTCGCGCGCCGTTCCGCCAGCGAGCGCGCCGGCTCGCCTTCGAAATCCAGAATCACGAAGTCCCCCTTCGATCGCAGCACCTGGCCGAGGTGGAAGTCGCCGTGAATGCGTGTCCACTGCCCCGGATGCTTCAGTCCCGCAAGCGCGCGGAATTTCGACAGCAGGGCTCCCCGCCTGCTCAGAGCCAGCGCGGCCCCTTCCACCGTGTCGTCGGGCAACTGCGAAAGGCTGCCGCGCAGCGCGTCGAACGCGCCCGAAGCGTGGGCCAGCATCTGATCCTGCATCGTGGCCAGATCGCTTGCCGTGGGCGCGAGCGGAGAGAAGTCCGTATCCGAGCCGGACGCCAGCGCCACGTGCATCTCGCCCGTGCGGCGGCCGAGATTCGCCGCAGCCTCCAGGTAAATGCCCGCATGCTCCCGCGCAACATGGGGAGCGCTTTCGCCGCGAGCCGGCGGTTCCTCCGCCGCGGCTCTCACTGAGGCCGTGCTCTCGTAGTACCGCTCCAGTTCCTCCAGCGTCCACTGCCAGCCATCGCCCTCGTTGCGGACCAGTCCCTGCAACAGCGCCAGGGTCGCCGGCTCGGCATCGCCGCGCTGATATTCGATCGATCCGCCAAACGGCGGCGTGTTGTGGAAGTTCGCTTTCTCCGTAAGAAAGCGCCCGATCTCCACATCGGGATTCGCCCCCGGAGCCTGGCGCCGGAAGATCTTCATGATGAGCCGTTCGCCGAAGATCGCCGACGTGTTGCTCTGCTCGGCGCTGCTCGCGCGCGCCGCCAGCGGCTGGGTGCCGCGCAGCACGGGCAGCGCTGCGCCCGGCAAACCGCGCACCATGCCCTTTTGCGTTTTCAGCTCTTCTCCTTTCGAGAGAATCTCCAGCAGCGCGGCCGGCGCGCCGGCCCGCATCATGCCGTCGTGCAGCACGCCCGCGCGCAGGGCCGATCCGGCCGTCGCCAGAATCTGCCCCGGCGCCGATTCGCGCATTGCCGCCGCCGCTTCCCCAAAGCTCATCGCCAGGCACAGCAGCCACGCATCCGGTTCCCCTGCCGCATAGCTCACCTCGATCCACACCAGCGCCGCCCGCTCCTCGTCGAAGAGCAGGGAGTCGGCCACCTGAACGCGCGTCATGACGCGCGATTTGCCCCCGAACCATCGCTGCCGCTGGATATACGTCGGGAGCAGCCCTTCCAGCGTGCCCAGGTTCTCCGCTCCCAGAATCGGCTCCCAGTCGCGCTCGCTCGAAACGTAGTACGACTGCTCCCCCGCCTCCGCCGACGGTTGCGCCGCGCTCTGCATCGTCGGCTGCACCTCGAGCCACAGGAATCCGTACGGCCCCAGCGTCAGCGGATACGGCTGCTTCGTGATCGTCGGGAATTCGACGTAGCCCAGCATCTCCACCGGCGTCATCCCTTCCATCTCCGAAAGATCGAACTGCACCGGCTGTGCAAACCGCGACAGATTCGCCACGCACACCACCGTCTCGCCGTCGTACTGCCGCACGTAGCCCAGCACCTTGCGATTCGACGAGTCCAGAAACCGCAGCGTCCCGCGCCCAAACACGCGAAACAGTTTCCGCAGCGCGATCATGTTGCGCATCCAGTTCAGCAGCGACGATGCGTCGTTCTGCTGCGCCTCGACATTGATCGCTTCGTAGCCCCACACCGGATCCATAATGACCGGGCTGTAGAGCTTCGCCGGATTTGTGCGCGAAAACCCGGCGTTGCGATCCGGCGTCCACTGCATCGGCGTGCGCACTCCGTTGCGATCGCCGAGATAGATGTTGTCTCCCATCCCGATCTCGTCGCCGTAATACAGGATGGGCGTCCCCGGAAACGAAAACAGGATGCTGTTCAGCAGCTCGATGCGCCGCCGATTGTTGTCGAGCAGGGGCGCCAGCCGGCGCCGAATCCCGATGTTGATCCGCATGCGCGGATCGGCGCTGTACGCCAGATACATGTAGTCCCGCTCATCGTCGCTCACCATTTCGAGCGTCAGCTCGTCGTGGTTGCGCAGAAACAGCCCCCACTGGCAGTTGTCCGGAATATCCGGCGTCTGCGCCATGATGTCCGTGATCGGCAGGCGGTCCTCCTGCCGCAGCGCCATGTAGATGCGCGGCATCAGCGGGAAATGGAACGCCATGTGGCACTCATCGCCGTCGCCGAAGTAAGGACGCACATCCGTCGGCCACTGATTCGCTTCCGCCAGCACCATCCGCCCCGCGTATCCCTCATCGATCGCCTTGCGCATCGCCTTGATCGCCGCGTGCGTCTCCGGCAGATTCTCGCAGTTCGTGCCGTCGCGCTCCACCAGGTACGGAATCGCATCGATGCGCAGCGCATCCACGCCCATATCCAGCCAGTAGCGCATCACCGACAGCACTTCTTCCAGAACGGCCGGGTTGTCATAATTCAGATCCGGCTGGTGCGAGAAAAATCTGTGCCAGTAGTACGCCTGCGCCACCGGATCCCACGTCCAGTTCGATTTCTCCGTGTCCGTGAAGATGATGCGCGCGTCTTTGTACTTCTGATCCGTGTCCGACCACACGTAGTAGTTGCGCTCGTTCGAGCCCGCCGGCGCATGCCGCGCCCGCTGAAACCAGGGATGCTGATCGGACGTGTGATTGATGACCAGCTCGATCATTACCTGCAGCCCGCGCTCGTGCGCCGCATCGAGGAAGCGCTGGAAGTCCTCCAGAGTCCCGTAGCTCGGATGCACGCTGCGGTAATCCGCAATGTCGTACCCATCGTCGCGCAGCGGCGACGGAAAGAACGGCAGCACCCACAGGCACGTCACGCCCAGGTCCTGCAGATAGTCCAGCTTCTGCATCAGCCCGGGAAAATCCCCAAGCCCGTCGTTGTTGCTGTCCTGGAACGCCTTGACGTGAACCTCGTAGATGATCGCGTCCTTGAACCAAAGCGGATCGCTCACGCTGCCTGGCTTGCGCGCGCTCGTGCGGGTTTCGATCATCGAATCCTGGCTCTCACTGGTAGTAGTCGAAGTCGCGTTCCGACCGTACTTTGCGCAGCACGCGGAAAATGTGCGCCGGAATCGTCTCCGGCGAAAGTTCGATATAGTTGCGCGGCCCCTGCCACAGGAAGCGCCGCCCTGTCAGCTGATCGTAGACCTGAAACGTCTCCGACGCCCGCACGTGCAGCCGCTCCAAATCCAGATCGACCCAGCCGATCTGCGTGTGGAACGGGTCGAGATTGACCACCGTCAGCACCACATTGCTGCCATCGCGGCTGGTCTTGCTGTAGGCGATCAGATACGGGTTATCGGTCGAATGAAAAAACAGCTCGTGGTTCGCATGCAGCGCCGCATTCTCCCGCCGCGCCCGATTGATCTCCGCGATGGCGTCTGCGATGCTGTGCGGCGCATCGAGATTCCATTCGCGAATCTGATACTTCTCTGAGTTCAGATACTCTTCGCTGCCCGGCCGCAGCGGCTCATTCTCGCCCAGCTCAAACGCCGGGCCGTAGATGCCGTAGTTCGGTCCCAGCGTCGCCGCCAGCGCCACCCGCATCAGAAACGCCGGCCGCCCTCCAATCTGCAGCGCCTCCGGCAATATGTCCGGCGTATTCGGCCACAGATTCGGCCGCAGAAACTCGCGCACCCGCGTCTGCGTCAGCTCCGTCAGGTACTCCGTCAGTTCCTGCTTCGTGTTCCGCCACGAAAAATACGTGTACGACTGCGAGAACCCCAGCTTCGCCAGGCGCTGCATCACCCGCGGCCGCGTGAACGCTTCCGCCAGAAACAGAGCGTCCGGAAAATCATGTTTGATCTCCGCGATCAGCCACTCCCAGAACGGAAACGACTTCGTGTGCGGGTTGTCGACCCGAAAGATGCGCACGCCCTGCTCGATCCAGAACAGGAACACATCGCGCAGCGCCTCCCACAGACCCTCCCAGTCGCTGCTCTCGAAATCCAGCGGATAAATATCCTGGTACTTCTTCGGGGGATTCTCCGCGTACTGGATGCTGCCGTCCGCGCGCTTCTTAAACCACTCGGGGTGCTCCTGCACCCAGGGATGATCCGGCGAGCACTGGAAGGCAATGTCCATCGCCATCTCGATGTTCTTCTTCGCCGCGCTGCGCAGCAGCCTGCGGAAGTCGTCGAGCGTGCCCAGCTCCGGATGCAGCGCCAGGTGCCCGCCCCCCTGCGCGCCAATCGCCCAGGGGCTGCCTACATCGCCGGCTTCCGCCGTCACGGAGTTGTTCTTCCCCTTGCGAAAGCTATGCCCGATGGGGTGCAGCGGCGGCAGATACAGCACGTCGAATCCCAGCCGCGCCACGTAGTCCAGCCGCGCCTCGCAGTCGCGGAAGCTCCCGTGCTTCCCCGGCTCCGCGGCGGCCGACCGCGGAA
>Ga0335072_10011757_pt1 | contig 12532 bp, 12 predicted proteins | sample Lox_Sample_21_FD_206725 | JGI IMG/M metagenome (GOLD analysis project Ga0335072, IMG submission 206725) | Soil microbial communities from Loxahatchee National Wildlife Refuge, Florida, United States - Lox_Sample_2.1 | ecosystem: Environmental > Terrestrial > Soil > Wetlands | place: USA...
GAGCATTTCGCACCGACGACGGAGGCAAGAGCTGGAAGCCGATCAATAAGGGTTTGTATTCAAAATACATTCCGGACCCGACCGCGGAAGTGGGGCATTGCGTACACCATGTGGCCATGAATCCGCGACGCCCGGACGTGTTGTTTATGCAGAAGCATTGGGACGTGATGCGCAGCGACAATGCCGGGGACCAGTGGACCAAGATCAGCGGAAACTTGCCCACGGATTTTGGATTTGCGATCGATGTCCACACGCACGAACCGGAAACCGTTTATGTGGTGCCGATCAAGAGCGATTCGGAACATTTTCCCCTGGACGGAAAGCTGCGCGTGTACCGCAGTAAATCCGGCGGAAATGAGTGGGAAGAATTGAAGAAGGGCTTGCCGGAGCGTGATTGCTATGTGAACGTGCTGCGCGACGCCATGGCCGTGGATCAGTTGGATGAGTGCGGTGTCTATTTCGGAACCACCGGCGGGCAAGTGTATGTGTCCCCGGATGGCGGCGACACGTGGAACGCGATTGTGCACGATCTGCCGGGAGTGCTGTCGGTGGAAGTGCAGACGTTGTCATGATTCGCGTGGTGCTGCCGGCGCACTTGCGGAATCTGGCGAAGGTGGGGGACGAAGTGCAGTTGGAGATTGCCGGGCCGGTCACGCAGCGTAGCGTGCTGGATGCGTTGGAAGCGCGTTATCCGATGTTGCGGGGAACGATCCGGGACCACGTGACGCAACAGCGGCGGCCGTTTTTGCGGTTCTTTGCGTGTGAGGAGGATTGGTCGCACGAAGAGCTAGATGCCTTGTTGCCGGAAGCGGTGGCGAAGGGAGAAGAGCCGTTGTTGATTGTGGGAGCGATTGCCGGGGGATGAGAGAAGAGTTTAAGAGTGAAAGAGTAGGAGAGTGTGAGAGCGGAATGGCCTCACCTTCGGAAGGGGTGAGCTGCAGGTGCTGCCACAGCGGCGGCTGGGCAATCTTAGAAGGTCACGTCGAGAAAAATAACGGTAAGCTGGAGCTATGATTCGCATGCGCGCAATGGTCGCGGTGTGTTTGTTGTCGCTGAGTCTGGGCGTTAGTGTGCGTGCACAGACGAGCGGGGTGGATGCGGAGGGCCATCCGTGGTGGAAGCATGCGGTGTTTTATGAGATTTATCCGCGGAGCTTTGCGGACAGCAACAACGACGGGATTGGCGACCTCCCGGGGATTACCTCGAAACTGGATTATTTGCACTGGCTGGGGGTGGACGCGATCTGGATCGCACCTATGTATCCCTCGCCGCAAGTGGATTGGGGCTACGACATTTCCGATTATTACGGCGTGAATCCAGAGTATGGAACGCTGCAGGACATGGATGCGCTGCTAGCGGCGGGCAGGCAGAGAAACATTAAAGTGCTGCTGGACTTGGTCCTAACGTACACCTCGGATCAAAACAAATGGTTTCAGGAGTCGCGGAGTTCGCGCGCAAACGGCAAGCGCGATTGGTACATCTGGCGCGACGGAAAAGAGCCGGGTCAGCCGCCGAATAACTGGAATTCCAACTTTGGCGGCTCGGCGTGGAAATACGATGCGCCCACCAGCCAGTGGTATTACCACTTCTTTTATCCGCCGCAGCCGAATCTGAACTGGCGGAACCCGGAAGTGGAAAAGGCCATGTTCGATGTGACGCACTGGTGGTTGCGGCGCGGCGTGGCGGGATTTCGATTGGACGCGGTGGACGTCATGTTTGTGGATCAGCAGTTTCGCGACAATCCGGTGATGGGCACGGAGAAGAATGCCTTTGGCGATCCGCGGGAGCAGGACCTTAATGACAAGAACCAGCCGGAAGTGCATGCCGTGCTGCAGCGGCTCAGGAAGGTTGCGGATGAGTACAACGCGGTGCTGATTGGGGAGACGTGGACGAATGATATTGCGCAGTTGAAGGCGTATTACGGCGAGAACAGCAACGAAGTGCACATGCCCATGGATTTCATGTTCACCATGGTGAATCGCTTGTCGCCGGAGGAATTTCGCAAGCAGATTGCGTTGGTGGATGGATCGGGCGGTTGGCCTGTGTATGTGCTGAGCAATCACGACATTCGCCGGGTGGTTGACCGCTATGGCGACGGGAAGCACAACGACCAAATCGCGAAATTGATGGCGACGCTGTATCTGACGCTGCGGGGAACCGCGGTGATGTACTACGGGGAAGAGATCGGGATGGAGAACAACGATCCCAAGCGCCCAGAAGACGTGAAAGATTCCATGGGGCGATTGGGCTGGCCGAAAGAAAAAGGCCGCGACGGCGAACGCACACCGATGCAGTGGAACGACAGCGCGAATGCGGGATTCAGCAGCGTGGCGCCCTGGCTGCCGGTGGATGAGCGGTATCCAAAGTACAACGTGGAGAGCGAAAAGAAGGATGCGCACTCGATCCTGAATTACTACCACACGCTGCTGACCCTGCGGCACACCAATCCGCAATTGCTGGAAGGGAAGTACATCGCGTTGAATGAAGACGACCCGCGGGTGCTGGCGTATGCGCGCAGCTATCAGGGAAAGAACGTGTTGGTGGTGCTGAACATGAGCGATACGGCGCAGAAGGTGAAGCTGAATTTGCCGGCCACGGGAGCGACAGGGACGAAGGCGCACACGTTGTTGGCATCCTTTGGCGCGCCGGATGCGGTGAGCACGAATGAGATTGCCGTGGAGCCGTTTGGTGCGTGGGTTGGGGAGTTGGAATAGGGGCCGAAGTCCGACAGTCGAGAAAGCAATAAAGGCAAGACCCACCCTCAAAAACCGAGGGTGGGGCACCCGGCCCTGACAAAAGACTGGTCCCCACCCAGTTTGGTGTTATTCGCTGCCCATGGCGAGGAGCCAGAAGACCAGCGTGCCGATGGCGCAGATGGGGGCAAGCCACCGCACCGGATTGGGCCGGCCAGAGCCCGCAAACGAAAAACCGATGCCGACCACCGAGAGCAGACTGCCACACGCGTAAATTTTCAGAAGCGTTGGATCGGCGGGGCGAAAACTGCGCACGAAAACCGCATACAGATGCGTGCCAATGGCGAGCCCGGCGGATGCGGTGGCCAGCCCAAATCCAATCAACGAAAACGTGGAAGAGCGAGTGCGCGGAGTTTCGTCGTTGGACCAGCGCAGCCAACCCCACACCAGCAGGATGGGAACGAGCAGCGTGATGGTGATCGCGACCAGCCAGAGTAGGGAAGCCAGCATTCCGCGGTGAAGTGAACCTCCCACCCATTATCACGCCGGAAAGAGGGAAAGGGAGTGGGCGAAAAAATAGAGCTTGACATATTCCCATATAGGAATGTATTCTCCACCCATGGCTAGGGCCGCAACCACTTCGGACGCCTTCAACGCCGTGGCCGAACCGCGGCGGCGGGACATTTTGAGCTTCCTGGCTTTGCAAGAACGGCCGGTGGGAGACATCGTGGAGGCGCTGGGAATCGACCAACCCTCGGTGTCGAAGCATTTGAAGGTGCTGCGGGAAGTGGGTCTGGTGGAGTCGCGGCGCGACGGGCGGCACATTTTGTACCGGACGAACGCGGAACCGATCCGGCCGGTGCATGAGTGGACCCGAACGTTTGAGCGCATGTGGCAGCACCAGTTGGCCCGGATTAAAGAGCAGGCAGAAGCATCGACAAAGAAGCAGTAGGGAAGTAGGACCTGGCAATTCACTTTTTTGAGGAGGAAGCATGGCGGCGACAGCACAGAAGATCGAGGATTTCACTCTAACGATCACTATGGAGACGCATGTGAAAGCGGGCCTTGAAGCAACATTTGCGGCTTTGGTGGACCAGATGGGACCGATGTTCACGAACCTGGAAGGCCAATCGTTGCAACTGAAGCTGGAAGACTGGCCAGGCGGGCGGTGGTATCGCGATTTGGGAAATGGCAACGGGCACTATTGGGGCACGGTGCAGGCGATCAAGAAACCGACGCTGCTGGAGATTTGCGGGCCGCTGATGGTGTCGTCTGCCCTGATTTCGAACGTGCAATATCGGCTTACGGAAGAGAACGGCGGGACGCTGATCAAATTCCGGCACACGGCGTTCGGGCTTGTGGAAGAGGGGCACCGCATGGGAATGCCGAAGGGCTGGACGTTCATTCTGGAGCAGGTGCGGGAACGGGCGGAGGCGAAGAAGCAGTGATCAGTGACCAGTGACCGGAAACCAGGAACCCAGCGCGCTATCGCGGGCCCGTTTTTGAGTTAGCGGGTTTGCTTGGTGGATAGGCAGTACCCCACACGCGACAACGGCGTGTGGGGCACCCATGGAACGGTGAGGAGGAGCCATGTGTCCAGCGTGCTTGGCGGCGATTTCGATGATTGTGGCGGGCGTGGTTTCCACCGGCGGGGCGGCGGCGCTGGCGGTCAAAGCGTTTGGTCGAAATAAGGAGAACGGGGAAGCGAGTGGGGAAGAAGCGGCGATGGGCCAGGCAGAAGTGACGAGTCTGAAGGAAAAGGAGAAGCAGGCATGACATCGAGCGCAACGGAACAGACGAAAGTCGTCTCGCGGGAAGAGTGGCTGGCGGCACGCAAGGAATTACTGGAAAAAGAAAAGAAGCTAACGCGCGAACGCGACGCGATTGCCGCGGCTCGGCGCAAGCTGCCTTGGGTGAAAGTAGACCAGGAGTATGTGTTCGACACGCCGAAGGGGAAGAGGACACTGGCGCAGTTATTTGAAGGGCGGAGCCAGTTGGTGGTGTATCACTTCATGATGGGACCGGGCTGGCCGGCGGGTTGCCCTGGGTGCTCGATGATCGCGGACCATTTGAATGGCAGCGTGACCCATTTGGCGAATCGCGACGTAACGTTGATCGCGGTGTCGCGCGCGCCACTGCCGGAAATCGAAGCGTTCCAGAAACGGATGGCCTGGACGTTCAAGTGGGCATCGTCGTATGGCAGCGATTTTAATTACGACTACCACGTGTCGTGCACCAAGGACGAATTGGATCAGGGAGAGATTTACTACAACTACCGAATCCAGAAGCCGATGAGCGAAGAGCGGCCGGGCGTGAGCGTGTTTTACAAGGACGAGGACGGAGAGGTGTTCCACACCTACTCGGCCTACGCGCGGCAACTGGAGACACTGATGGGCGTGTACACCTATCTGGATATGGTGCCGAAAGGACGGAATGAAGAAGGATTGCGGCCGCCATCGGCGTGGCTGCGTCATCATGATCGTTACGAGCAGAACTATTACGCCGACCCGGTGGAAAGCGAGCCAGTGCCCGCGGTGAATTGGGTTGAGTGGTTTTTTCCGGGCCGGTAGAATCCGGGTACAGACAGAACGAGGCAGAGGAGCCGGGGCGAGGGTGGCCCTGGCTTTTTTGTTGGTAAGGGCGAGTGAAAGAGTGGAAGAGTTCGATCACGGATGGAGTTGGGGTGAGGCGCGGACTCCGAGAGCGAGGTTGCACAAATGAACGAAGAGGAAGCGCTAGAGAACTACGGATTGGTGGGCAGGGAGTTCAGGTAGCTGAGTAGGCGTTGTTGGCGCGCGGGATCGTTTTCGCACTGCTGGACCAGATAAACGAGGATGGGTTCGAGGAAGCGGCCGTATTGGGCCAGCGTGGCGCGATTGCGGGTGGCCAGCGCAGATTCGACGGCTTGCAGCGAGGCTGCGGGCATGAGTTCGAGGCGGCCGACGTAGACGCGAACGAGGTCGCTCGGAGCGGGTTCGATGTTGAGGGGAAGCACGGAATCGACGAAGGGGCGGGGGACGATGTAAATGAGGCGGGAGCCCTCTTCAAACCAGGAATTTTTCCAGGTTTCGAGCATGGCGTGAGCTTCGTCGGGGAAAAGGCCTTGCGCGATGAGGACGCTTTCAAGGTGGGCTTGCAACGAATCGAGGGAAGCGTCCAACGTGGGCGGCGCGAGCGCGGCTTGATCGCGAAGCGGGCCGAGAACGCGATAGCCGAGATTGGAGCCGCGGCGCTCGAAAAGAATCGCCTCAGCAATTTCCGTTGTGCTGTTGTGGCGTGCGACGGGCGGGTCCGACAAGTCCCCATACCGCAGAGTGACCGTGCCGTCTGGGCCGAGTGTAGCGGCCAAAGGCGGATGAAAGACGGCGACTCCGCGATAAAACAGGAATTTTTCGCGCTGCGGTCCGGTGGGCGTGGAGAGTTCGAGGGGAGCCGAGGAAGTCTGCCTGGCCGCATAGTAATTATTTGCGGAATGATCGTCGGGGAAGTCGTCCGCGGCGTGCGGATCGATATGCACGGAGTTCCAGGAGACGGAACCAGGAGCATTTTGACCGTAGAGGGAGAAGACGCGGGGATCCAAGTTAGGGTTCACGGAATCGGCGTGCGGATACCACTCGGTGATCAGGCCACGGGAGAACGAGGCGCTGACGGAAACGTTCATTTCCGCTCGGGAATGGAAATAGAGCACGGGCGTTTCCATGCGGATGATGCCGCTCAGGCCGCCTTTGAAACGCACGTTGCGAAAATGTTCCACGAAAGCGGGGAGATTGGTAGAACCGGCAAGGGTAAGCCAATCCATGGGGCGGCCGTCGGGCGCGGAGATCGAGGTGAACGTGCCCCACTCGTGTGCGGTGAAATCGGGCGAAGCTGAAGATTGTAGGGCTGACTGCAATTCCTCAGGGGCTAAAGCCCAACTTGATTGCCAAGCATTCCTGTCGGAGTTGAAGCTCCGCCCCCCGGTGCCAAGCACGCCTTTCCTCAGCGGCGGAAACCGAAATGATTCCGAGCCGGTTACGGCGCGGCTGAAGCCGTGCCCCGACGAAAAACAGAAGTTCCCGCGGGGGCTCGGAAGGTCCGACCGCAGTTGCCTTAATGTCGCGGTGGAAAATCCAAGAATCGCGAGAGCAAAAAGAAGGAAGAGCGAAGTTGGCGCGAAGAGGGGTGGGAAGGAGAGGAGCCGCGCAAGGGCGGCTCCTTTTTTGCTGATTCCGCGCACAGGCAGGAGTGCCTGTGCCACAGGATTATCGGCGATCATTGCTGGGCTACCTTTACGTTGGAATTGCGGGAAATCATTTGCGACATGGTTTCCGATTGGGGAGACATGAAGTGGGTGAGCAGATTGCCTGCGAGTAGAGGATCGGAGGCGGCGCCCGCGGAGGCTTTCTTTGCGTAGCCCGGCTGGCCGGAATTGGGAATGTCCAGAGCGACCAGGGCCGCGGCGAAGTTCATTTGCGGATCGTCGGGACGCGACTGGAGCGCTTGCTGGATGCGCGCGAGGCCATCGAAATTGTGCGCGGGGTCGTTGTTGGATTTGCTGATCCATTCGTACTGTTTGTAGGTTTCCGCAAGATAGCCGAGATCGAAATTGGCGAGCGCCGCGGCGGGTGTGTGGGATGCGGAGTCGGCGCGGGAGTTGAGGGCGAGGAGAAGGCGTTTGGCGACGAGGGAGTCGCGCTGGGCGTACAGCGTGGCGCGGCGAAGGGTTTCCATGTGAACGAGCACAGTGGGGTCGGCGTCGAGAATCGAGATGGTGTCGGAGACGAGGTGGGTGATGTCGTAGGATTCGGAACCGGTGAGGCGCCAGTCGTGGCTGATCCAGGGAAGAGATTTGGCGTTGCCGATGTCGAAGGAGTGGCAGATCAACGGAGGGCCGGCGAGGGCGGTAGTGGCGAAAAAGGCGAGAGTACCCAGAAGGGCGATGGATTTGGGGAATGGATTTTTCATTTTGCCTCCAACGAGAGTGAAATGCACGATCAGTGGGAAAGACGCGCGGGGGCGGGGAGTGTTAACCGAGACGGATGTAAAAGAGTGTGAAAGTGAAACGTTAAAAGAGTGGAAGAGTGGAAGAGTGGAAGAGTGGAAGAGTGGAAGAGTGGAAGAGTGGAAGAGTGGGATGGTTCGATCGAGGATGCAGTTTGTGGTGCAGTTTAAGTCGAGATCCTTCGTCGCAAACGGCGCTCCTTAGGATGACACGTTCTCTTTTGGTGGATGGGCATACAGGCTGAAACAGGTTGCGGAAAAAGTCCAGAACTGAGCGTTTTCGTGGCACAGGCACTCTCGCCTGTGCTGATTTTGCTGCATTTGGCTCGAGTGCACAGACAAGAGTGTCTGTGCCACGGGAGTTTTTCCGCAGGCTGTGAAGCCTGTGCTACTGGGTTGGTGCGAGTTTTCGGTGCGCGGAATCGAGATCTGATGATTGTGCGGACATGGGGCGCAGCATGCTGCCCCCGTACAACACATCATTGGGATTTTTTCGGGGCTAGATCCTTTTTGGGAAGGAGTTGCGATGGTGGGTTGGATTTGGGATCGGAGGATTGCTCCCAGTAGCGCCAGGTGGAGATGTCGCCTAGATCGAGAGCATTCCAGTAGAGATCGAGCATGTGCGGATCGAGTTGCAGGATGCCTTCGCGGGTGACGCCAGCGGGAGGAGGCACCAGCGCCGCAAAGCGGGCATAGACTTGAGCGCGGGCGGGTCCGGTGGTGCGCGAAAGAAGATGCCAGAGGGTGAGGCCGTCGCGGGAACGAGCTTGCGCCAGAACGGTGGCGAGAGCAGTGGCGGCGGTGTCGGAAGAGGGGTCCGCTTGATCGAAGTTGTGGAGCGCTTCGCGGAACGCAGCGTTGGCATCTTCAAAGTACGGAGTGCTTGGGCCGACTTTCGGTCGCGTGGAGCACATGGCTCCCGCGGGGATGAAGGAATCGCGGCCATTGAGATGGAAGCCGACCCACCCGAGTGTGGTGCGAATGGTGCCGGAACCGTCGGGCGCGACTTGCAGCGTGTAAGCGCAGCCCAGGTCGATGGCGATGGCCGAAGGCGTGTCGACGACGAATTGGCCGGGAGGCGCCCAAATAGCGGCGTGAATGGTGCCGACATCGAGTTGCAAGCGTTTGTGATGTGGGCCGGACTGCAGCAGACGCACGCGCGAGTCCGGATCGATTTGAATTTCGCCGAGGTCATTTTCGGAAAGCGAAGCGCGCGAGGAAGAATTCGTGGTCAGCGTCTGGCCCACGTAAAGTTTAGCGGCGGATTGATTTGCGGATAGCAATTGCGCGCCGATTTGCGGATGGCCTTCGATGTTGGCGATATTCCACGCGGGCCCGGCGAGTGGCGCAGGCATGCGAGTGGATGGCAAGAAGAAGGGAATGGCGACGGCTAACAGAAGAACGGCGGCCGCGGCGAGACGCGGGAGCCACGAGAAATGCTGCACGCGCGCAGATCGAGCAGGCGCTGCAATTTCGGCGGGCAGCGTAAGCGTACGATCGACGTGGCGAAATTCGGCGAGGAGCGACTCGAGGCGCTGGATTTCGGGATCGGGTGTGCCGGAGCGGTCCCACAAATAATCAGTGATCCTGGGCATTTCATTCTCTGCATCGTTTGGGCGTTTGGTCATAGCTCACCCCCGGTGAGCGAGGCGGCCTTGCGGCCAAGAAGTTCGCGGAGTTGCTGCATGCCGCGATGAAGATTGACGCGGACGGAGCCGTGGGTGAGTCCGGTGCGCGCGGCGATCTCGGGGCCGGTCATGCCTTCGACAAGACGAAGGATGAGCGTTTCGCGATAAGTTTCGGGGAGGGAGAGAATCGCGTCGAGCGCGGCGTGCGCTTCGGTGCGCGAGTGCGAGTTGGGAGGAACCGCGGGAGCCGAAGCTGCGGATTCGTCGGGAACGTCGGTGGGAAGTTCGTCGAGGGACTTGGCGCGGCGGTGAAAATCGGTGGCGCGATTGCGGGCGATGGCCGCGAGCCAGCCGGGGAATTTGGAAACGTCGCGCAGCGAGGCGAGACGCGGGAGGGCCTGGAGGAACACGTCTTGGACGAGGTCGTCCACGTCGGAGTAAGGGACGCGGGAAAGCAGAATGCCGTGAACCATGCGGGCGTAGCGCGCGTAGAGGAGGCCGAACGCGGCGCGATCGCCCCGTTGCGCGGCGCGGACCAGCGCGTCTTCGGAAGCCGCAGGGGTGGCTACCGGTGGATTCATGGGCAGCGTACCGGGAAGTGGAGTGCAGAGTCCAAGTTGGGCAGCCACGTGCGGGATTCAGCCTCTCATAAAAGACGCGGGAGGGGGAGAAGTGTTAACAGGGGCGAGCGTTTAATGGTGGAAGAGTTTAACAGTGGTAGAGGAAAGGCCTCACCCCTGGAAGGGGTGACCTACAGGTGCTGCGGGCGCGGGAAGGGAGCTGCTGATACAGTAGAGAGATGCCGAAAGAAATACGGAAGTTTGAGCCGCACCGGTGGCTGAGGAGCGGGCATGCGCAAACGATTGGCGCGGCATTTGCGCCGAGGACCTTCGCGCTGCCGCGCGGCGAGGAGCGCGTGTTTCGGGTAGATGACGAGACGCAGCTACAAGGGGTGGGTCATTGGCAGGAGGGCCGGCGGCGGGATTTGCCGGTGATTGTGATCGTGCATGGATTGGAAGGCTCGTGCGATTCGAATTACGCGCGAGGGATTGCGGATAAGGCTTGGGCACGGGGATTTCACGCGATCCGGCTGAATCAGAGGAACTGTGGAGGAACCGAGCGGCTGACGCCGACCTTGTACAACAGCGGATTGAGCGACGATTACCGCGCAGTATTGCTGGAATTGATTGCGGAGGGATTCGAGAAGATTTTCTTCGCAGGCTACTCCATGGGCGGGAATTTGGTGACGAAAATGGCGGGGGAATTCGGGGAATCGGCGCCCCGGGAGTTGCGCGGGGTGGCCACGGTGTGTCCGGCACTGGATTTGTCGCGATGCGCGGATGCGTTGGAGGAGCGGCAGAATTATTTGTATCAGTGGCATTTTGTGCGCGGGTTGATGGAGCGGTACCGGAGGAAGTGTGCATTATTTCCGGGACGGTACCGGCGGAACGGGTTTGGGCCGATCCGGACGGTGCGGGAGTTTGATGACGAGATTACCGCGCCCTGTTTCGGGTTTCGCGATGCGGAGGAATATTACGAATCGGCGGGAGCGAAGCGGGTGATCGGGCAAGTGGCGGTGCCGTTGTTGTTGATTACCGCGCAGGATGACCCGTTCGTGCCGTTCGTGTCGTTTCTGGCGGCGAAGGCGGCAGCGAACCCGCGGGTACGGTTTGAGGCGCCGGAACATGGCGGGCATTGCGGGTTTGTGTCGAGGTGGAAGGGAACGGAACGATTTTGGGCGGAGGAACGGATTGTGGAGTTTGTAGAGGAACAGAGTAAAGAAGCAGTGCCGAGTGGCGAGAGAAGAGTGAAAGAGTGAAAGAGTGCCCACGTGCAGAGGTAGGTGGCGCGAAGGAATGTGGCGCACCTACGGCGCTTGCGTGATTCGGTGATTTTTCCCAGTCCTCGCGCGCTGGGCTAATGTTGTGTCGCGCCCATCGCGCTGTTTTGGTTGCCGCTTTGGAGTTTGCTGCTTGCCGATTTGCGATTACTGGTTACTGATTACTGATTACTGATTACTGATATCGTCCATCAGCCAAAGGGTTTTTCTAGCGAAACTTGGAAGCAGGGAGTGAGGAGCTGCGCAGGACCAGTGGCGGCGATGGCCATGACGTCTTCGCAGCGGATGCCGAATTCGCCGGGGATGTAGATGCCGGGCTCGTTGGAGAAGGTCATGCCGGGTTCGAGGATGGTTTTGCTGCCGCGAACGAGATAGGGATGCTCGTGGCCGTCCAGGCCGATGCCGTGGCCCAGGCGGTGCGTGAAGAATTTATAGTCGGGGCCGAAACCGGCGGAAGTGATTACGTTGCGGGCAGCGTCATCGACGGAACCGGAGAGTTTGCCGGCGCGCGCAGCGTCGAGCGCGGCATTTTGCGCCTGGCGCACGGTGTCGTAGGCGCGCTGTATCCTTTCGGTGGGCTGGCCGAGGATGCCGGTGCGCGTGACGTCGGACTCGTAGCCTTCGACTAAAAAACAGCCGCCGTCGATCAAGACCACATCGCCTTCTTTCAGGTTGTGAGGTTGTCGCGAGCCGTGAGGAAGGGCAGCGGAGGCGCCGAGCAAAACGAGCGCATAACCACGCAGATTCATCTTGGCGTAACCGCCGGTGACCATGCGGCTGATTTCTTCTTCAGACATGCCTTCTTTCAAATTTTGAAAAACGAGGCGGTAAACGTCGCAGGTGGCTCCGCAAGCGAGACGCTGGAGTTCTAGCTCGTGCGCGGACTTTACGGCGCGGCAGCCGATGGTGATGGGATCGGCGGAGACGCAATCGAAAGCGGGAGCGTCGGCGCGGAAGTGATCGTAGAAGGTGAAGGGCAGCGCTTCGTCGATGCCGATGCGGCCCGACCGGATGTTGCGATCGGCGAGGGATGTGGCGATGAGCTTGGTAGGACTCTGGTCTTCTTGCCACACGCGAACTTCAATGGGATAGCGCATAAGTTCGCGCATACGGGCTTCTTCGAAGGCGGGAGAAATGAGAATGGGCTGCCCGGTGCGCGGGATCACCAGGGCGAGGAGGCGCTCGCTGAGTCCCCAGCGGATGCCGGTGAAATAGTAGAGAGAGGTGCCGGGGCCGAGCAGGAGCGCGTCGAATTTGGGGTTCAACGTAGACATGAGTTCCTGGGCATGGAGGAGGCGCGCGTGAAATTCGTCGGGGGTAATGGGATGGACGCGGTCACCCAGCGGTTTGAGCGAAGAGAAGGCATCGGGGAGTTGGGATTGTGCGTGCGC